>ERZ773108.1501-NODE-1501-length-23101-cov-4.012931_pt1 | contig 23101 bp, 33 predicted proteins | sample MGYA00580570_ERZ773108 | MGnify/ENA primary metagenome ERZ773108 (study PRJEB29015, sample SAMEA2737840) | human gut metagenome | biome: human gut; feature: human-associated habitat; material: faeces | place: China | collected 2012 ...
AGGTTAATTCCGGTGCCTAGGTTGTCATTGTACCCAAGGCGCTTTGCCATAGCCGCCCCTACGTCTTCTTCGCTGTCGGGCATTTTGATATCGGCCGCCGTCAGCGTCACATCCTCCGTCAGCGCCTTCCCGTTGATCTTTCTCGCCAGCGGAACGAACAGCTTGCCGAGAGCCGCCTTAACATTCGACCACAGCAGGCGCTTAGCCTTGCCGCCGTCCGCGCTGTCCGCGATCATTACGCCGTCATCGTCGGCCGGTGCGGCCTTGGCGGTGACCTTGGCCGGGTCGGTTGCAGCAAGAGCCTCGTCGATCTTATCCCAGTTCTCGTTTCTGGCTTCTACATTGTAGAAATCCTGCGGACTGTGCTTATTCAGTCCGTAGTTTGTCGTTTTACTCGCCATCCGGCAACACTTCCTCTCTAATTTCAAAATGCGTAAGCAAAGCCAGTTGCGCGTGCGTGAAGCACGTCAGGTCTGCGTGCTGATTGTACAGCAGCGACGTCGTGCAGACCATATTCGCAGGCACAATGTCCGCGAGCAGCTCCTCGACCGCCTGCTGATTACGCTTTGCGGTCAGCGCGACTTTGACCGTCAGTGTGTACCTGTCGCCGTTCAGTTCCAGCTTATAGCCGTCCTCGCCGCACAGCGTTGCAAGCTGCTGCCGCAGGCGGCGCACGGAAAACGGCAGCTGCGTGTTGATCCTGGTCAGCACCTTAAACCGACGCTCGTCGAGCGTATCGGTGTCCTGCGGCACAACGCCGAAGATCTTCTCGTACCTCTGAATGGCGTACTCCCCTGCTGTGCTTAGAAACTGTGCATCAAGCACCGCATCAGCGGCATCATGCAGACGGTCAATCTCCAGCTGCTCGGTCTCACATAGCAGCGGGAACTCGTAGGTCTTGAGCAGGATCGGCGGCAGGTAGTCCTGCAACTTCTTCCTCACGTCGCACCTCCGATACTGCCGAGCCGCGGAATTTCATCCGCTGCCAGCTCGATGTTCTTCACACTACCATTGATGGTCGTGTCCTCCACGTCCACCACGCAGTCGAGCGCAAGCAGATGCGTCTCGATCTGTGAGATACGCACAACGGTCGTCGCGCTGTCCGCCCAGACCTTCGCAAGCTCGGCAAAGTACATCTTGACCGCGCTCTCCACCTGCGACTGTGCGCTCGACCACGCCCAGCCGGTCGCAAAGGTGATATTGGTTGCGATAGCAATATCGGCATACTTCGCGCCGGTGACGGTTACAGTGTGTCCGATCGGAGCCAAACCCAGACCTTCACCGTGGTTCTGCTCAGGGTCGATGGCGGTCTGTACCTTGCTGATAAGCTCGGTGCTCGGTGCGGTGTAATCAGACGCGATAATAGTCAGCTTGACTGTACCGCCACCGTTCCACACCGGATAGACCTTGACACCGCCCACGCCGGTAATCGCGTTGACCTTCTCGCGGTAGTCTGCCACGTTGCCGCCAAACGCTTCGCCGTCAATGCTGGCGTAATACTTCTCACGCAGCGTGTCAGTTGTATCACCGTCTTCAGCAGGGATAAGTACAGCCGCAATAGATGCAGTATCCAGACCGTTCACCGTCTGAATTGGCAGGAGTAAACCGGTATATTTGTTGCCGACCGTACCGAGCGTTTCGGCCTCGAGCTTGTAGTGACCTGCCGAGATTTTCTCGGTAACTACATAGTTGACTTCATCACAGTTGAACCGCAAGCCCGCGGTCAGCTCCACACTGGGCGGCGTGAACACGCCCTCAATGACAGCCGCAGTTTCACCCTGAATGGCTACGCCGCGCTCTTTGCAGCGCAGCATAAGGTATTGCAGGGACGCCGTATCAACAAAGGTTTCGTCCATCACGACGTCCAGTTCCATGTAGCATTTGACCAGTTCTGCGGCCGCAGGAGCGAGCGCGTCATAGATGATGCTGCCCTCGCGCTTGTCCACCGTATCCGGCACAGATTCCAACATACGGTTCATAATGTAGTCAAACGTCATTTCGTCGGAATATCGTCCGATCATGCCACTTCACCTCCAAACTCAAATTCGCTTTCGATGTCGCCCTCGGTCGTGGTTACGGTAAACTTTACAAGCAGATTGCGCTTGCCCTTGGTGAACGAAAACTGCTCAACCGAGAGCACACGATCATCCGCCATGAGGGCATCTTCAATCGACTTGGCGACCTTGGCCTGCAGATACGGTGTCATGGTCTGACCGAGCAGGGCGTTCAGCTCAATGCCGTAATTCCAGCTGTAAATCGCGTACTGAAACCGCTCGGTCTGGAGAATCAGGAAGATGGCCTGCTTCATGGCTTCCAGTCCGTCCAGCTTGCCGCCGGAACACGGATAGCCGTCAAACCGCAGCGCATAGGTGCGCGTAGGCTGTGTTTCGATCTCGAAATCCTGCACGAGATCGTCATTATACTCTGTCGGCAGCATTACAGCGCCCCTTTCTTGTCTAAAATGAGATATTCCTGACCGCCCTGTTTCCTTAGCAGAATGAGCTTGTCCCCTACCTTAAACGAGGACGCGCTCACGCCGGTGCGGACAGCCAGAAAGTTCTTTTTAAGCACTGTCTTTTGGTCAATCTGTACCTGAAACGGCGATAACGAAATAACTTTGCCATAGTACCAGTCAGCAGGTCGTCTTGCTTCAAAGACGTTTTCTGCAATCTGTTTCATAGCGGTAAACATATCAGGCACTAAACTCACCTCGAATTCCGCTCAAATACAGGTCCATCGTGTAAAGACTGTTCGAAAACGTGTGCTTTGCTTTCTCCACGCACATATAATTCTTGATATTGATGTCACCCAGGCCCATGCCGACGCAGACCGAAGTACCGGCACGAGCGCGAACATCACCGAACACCTTCTGCATGGTCAGCTCGCGGTGGATGACGTTGTAATAGTTCATGAGCGCTTTCGCCTTGGTTTGCAAATCGGCGGTGTTGAGGGCGTTGTCCAGCTTTTCGTAATACTGGAGCGTGCCCCATTTGCTCTGGCTGGCGGTATTGTTCATCACATAAACCTCTCTGACGCCGGTTTCGTCATTGTCCCACGCCAGCTTGATGCGGTTGTACACGTCGCTGTCAATCGAGGACGTGTAGCTGTAACCCTGCGCCGTGTCCTCGTCGATGTAGAGCGGCAGGAGCAGGCTCTCATACGGTTTGAGGCACAGCTTGCCGAAATCGTCGTAGAGCACATACACCTTGCCGGTATTGATGATTGTGAGGTCAGACGCATTGCCGAGCATATCGAAAAGCGTTCCCTCCTCAATGCGCTGCGGGATTTTGTACTTGGTATCGGTCACGGTACCAACCTTCAAACCGTAGTCCGCAGCCAGCATTTTCAGCACATCGGCGTAGGTCTTGTTCGTGTAGCTGATGGTGTCCTTGTTCTTGAAGTAGCGCAGCTGGTCATAGGCCGTGACCTTAATCAGCCGATTGTCTGAGCGCGACTTCTTAAAGACGTAGCCATAAAAGACATTGGAGCCGTTAAACCGGAAACTGACCGGATTGCCCTCGTGGAAGTTGAGGGTATCATCCTTGACCACGGTGAACGTCAGCGAGGATGCCGAACCGCTGCGTGTGGTTTCCCACACGATGTCGCCCTCGATCATCGGCTGCTGAAGCTGACCGTTCCTGTTCTGGATGATCAGCTCCGCGCCCGGCATCTGGCAGGACGGCACATCCCGCAGGATCTCCTTGCGCGTGCCCGCCGCGCCGGTGACGGACTTAACAACAACGGTCGTGATGTCCTTCTTCTCTTTCTCGGTGCTCGTGCCCGAAGACGTCGAGCCGGACGAGCCGCCCGAGCCGCCGATGACGGCTTTGCCGTACTTCTTGCCCCAGCGGTTGCACTCGGCGTTCGAGGACATCAAGAGGTCGAAGTGGTACACGCCGTTTTCGATTTGAATCATGCCGCCACGGTCATTAACCGTGTACGTCACTCCATCAAGCGCCGTACCTGTGCCCTGCACGGTAACCTTAGTACCAAACGGTACGCTTGGCGGTGCAGCACAGGTGTGCTTGCTTGGGTCTAACCTGTTGCCGAGCGCATCAAGGAAACCGCCCTCCATGGCGTTATTCGCGGGATAATAGGCGGTAAAGAGTGCTTTTACCGTATTCGTTGCCGTACCGCCCGACTTCGCGCCGGAATACTTGGCGAGCGTGTCACCCGAGGAAACGTAGTTCAGCGGATTGACGGACGAGCCGTTCTTGTGCATACCGAAATGCAGGTGACAGCCGGTTGAACTGCCGGTCGTGCCGACAGCCGCAATCTTCTGCCCGGCGGTAACCTTTGCACCCTGCTTGACGTAGAGCGCCGAGGCGTGCCCGTAAAAGCTCATCAGACCGCCGCCGTGGTCGATGCTGATGTAGTTGCCGTAGCCACCGTACCAGCCGGACTTCGTGACCGTGCCGGGGCCGAACGCGAGGATTGGTGCGCCGCTTGCCGCTGCCAGGTCAACGCCGTCGTGGAATTCCTTGCCGTGGAACGGACAGGTACGGTTGCCGTAGCCGCTCGAAATGCGCGAGTAGGATGGACACGGCCAAACATATTTACCCATGTTCTCCCCTCCTTAACCCGGCAGCTTGAGCACGGTGCCGGGGTAGATCCACCAGCCGTTACTGCTGCTCGACCTGCCGTACTTCTTGGCGGCGGCCTCAATGGCAGCCTTGTTCAGATTATAGATAGACTGCCACTTAGTACCGTTCCCCAGCTTCACCCGGGCAATGTCCCACAGCGTATCACCGGACTTGACGGTGTACGTCTTGCCTGCCGGTGCAGTCGTGGTGTCGCGCTTTTGTGTGACGGTGGCTTTCTTCGTGCCGGAACTGCTCTCGCTCTTCTTGAACTCGATAGACTTTGTGTGGTACGGCGCGTATTGCAGCAATTCAATCTTCGCCATGACATCAACGCCGTAGCTGCCTGCGTCCTCGGCAAGCTCGTAGCTTTCCAGAGATACTGTCATCGGCTGTGCGCTCATCAGCTGTTCGCCGCTGTCGTCTATGCGGATAACCGAGAACTCAAACGACTTGCAGGCGGTCTTAAGCGATTCCAGCTTGCTCATGTAATACTGCGCCGGCTGATACCCGTTCGGATAACAGGCAAACGGGTATTCCCTGTTCGGCAGGAGCGCTGAAAAGCTGATTTTCGACAGCCCCGGCGTTTTCAGGACGTTCACCTGGCCCTCGTTGATGAGGTTGATGGTCTTGTTCTGGTTCGCGATTTTGATTGTCAAAGCCGATGGCGTGACCGGAAGGCGCACACCGTCCATGTAAAACTCGTACATCAGATATGCACCCCCTCTGCACTCGTTACCAGAGCCTCGGTGACCTTGGCTTCCAGCAGATTGACTACTCCGTCCAGATCCATCTCGTTCGAGATGTTGTTGTGGTTGACCATTTCCACCTTGATCTCGGCGGTGGTGTACTTGTTGATGACCTGCCGCTCCGCAATATCGCGCAGCAGCTTGATGTCGTCCGAGGATACGCTCACATCGTCCGCAATCTGGGCGGTGTTGTCCGCGATGTTGGACAGCAAACCCGTTGCCGGATCGTCCGGCAGGTCAAGACCCAGCTTTTCAGAGATGCTGTTCTGGAGGTTTGCGCCCCAGTTGTAGCCGTTGGCGTAAGCCGTCGAATACTCGATCTTCTCCTTGTGCTTCACGTACTCCGTCCACCCGGACTGATCCTTGATCTTCTGGATTCTGTCGGTGTAGCTGTCGTAGAATGTGTCCAGACCGCTGGTGATATTGATCTTCACGCCCGGAATAAGATTGATGAGCTTCTCGATCGTCCTCACCATACCGCGGATGACGCCGACAACATACTGGCTGAGCTGCAAAAACAAAATCTCGATTGACGCAATCGGGTGCTGGAACACGTTGCCGAGGAAGTTGATAAGGTCGGCAATGACGTTGTAGACCGGCAGATAGAACATATTGTAGACAAACGCGCCTGCCATCGCAAACAGGCCGCAGATCACGCCGACGGCGCTCGTCGTTTCGTTCTTTGCCCGGTTCGTGTAGTTGATGTACGCGGCGATCACGCCGATCAGAATGATGATCGAGCCGATAATCAACACGATCGGGTTGAGCGACATCACGGCATTGAGCATCTTCTGCGCGGCTGTCAGCGCCTTCGTAGCCGCAGCACAGATCTTCGTCCAGTTGGCGGCCACCGCAAACAGCGCAAAGGCTGCCGCAGCCGCAAGCACCAGCGGGCCGATGACCTCAATATTGTTCGCCACCCAGTTGATGGCTTCGAGCAGCGGCCGCAAGGCCATGATTGCCATGTTGCTGGCCTGCGTCCAGACGTCCGACCAGGTGAGCGGAATCTCGTTGAACTTCTGGTTGGTTTCCTCCGCCGAGGACAGCAGCGCGGACTTGACAATGCTCGCCGTCAGCTCGCCCTCCTGCGCCATGCTGCGGATCTCACCGACCGATACGCCGAGGTAGTCCGCAATCGACTGAATGATGGTCGGTGCCTGCTCGAATACCGAGTTCAGCTCCTCACCGCGCAGCACGCCGGAGCCCATCGCCTGCGTGATCTGGAGCATGGCGGCGGCCTGTCCCTCGGCGGACGTGCCCGCAATCTTGAACTGCTTGTTCAGCTGCTCGACAAACGCGATCGTTTCCTGATTGCTGCTGAATGCGTCACCGGCAAGCAGGCCCATCTTTGCGACTGCATCCGCCGTAGCGTTGTACGCGCCGCGCGAACGCATAGCGGACTGGTAGATCAGCTCCTGCAGGTCGGCGGTGCTTTGCAGACCGTCGTTCATCAGGTTGAGACGGGCGGTAGTCTGCGTCAGCTCGTCCGACATACTGACGATACCGCTTACCAGCTTGGAGCCGAGGAACGCGGTGCCCAGCTTTTTGAGCGAGGCCGTCAGGTTTTCCGCCGGCGGCTGCGCCGAGGTCATGCTGCTCCGCAGCTCCTCGACTTCGCTCACGGTTCGGGTGAGTTCTTCGCGCACACCTGTCAGTTCGCTGTTAAATTGTGAATAAAGACCGGTCGGTGCAGCCTGTTCGGTCAGGCTCTGCATCCGTTCAAACCGGTCGTTGACCGCACTCAGGTTGGACGCGATACGGCTGAGCACATTACTCATGCCGTCGCGCAGCTGGACGGTGTTGGACAGTGCCATAGAACTCACCTCCCTCGTTTCGCTTTATCCAGAGCGGCCTTTTCGTCCTCGTTGTACACGACACAGGACGCCCAGATAAATGCCCGTTCTTCCTTTGGCAGACTTAAATATTCGGACGGCAGGATATGGAGCTTTTGCAGGCAGTAATGCGCTGCATACGCTTCATAATCATCAGAGCCCTCACCGTCCCGAATCAGTTTTTTGCCTGTTCCACCAGATCGAGCTTGTCACCGAAGCCGCAGATGTCGAACAGCTTTTCCGTGTAGTTCGTATACTCACCCGGCGTCAGCATGGCCGAGATCAGCTCCTCGGCGCACTTTACGCCGTAGCTGTCCTGCAATTCTGCGTCGTTGAGGTTCGGATAAACCGTGCAGGCGGCTGCCAGCTTGGCAAGGTACAGCACGTTGTCGAATTCCTGACGGAAGCTGCCGCGCTTGCCCGGCACCTGTACGCGGTACTGGCAGTCGCGGCGCAGCGTTTCGTCCTCGCGCGAGGAAATGCAGCGCACCTCCCACTCGAGCGGCTTGCCGTCCTCATCGGTGAAGCGGTCGGATACGACCAGCTTTACGTTTTCAACCTGCCTGGCGTTCTGCGCCAGAAATGCGGTAAGATTACCCATTGTACAAATTCCTCCTTATTCCATACCGGACAGCGTGTTAAATTCCTCCGGCATATCCCAGTCGTCGAACGTGCCGGAAAGCTCCTCATCGAGCAGGGTATCGCCTGCGTCGAACTTCGCCAGAATCGAGCTGTCGATCAGGCAGCCGGTGTGCGTGATGGTCTGACGGCCGGCAGACGAGGACGGGTCCTCGTTGGACACCTGAATCTCAAACGGCGTCATCCTGCCGGTCTTGCAGTAGATCAGGAACCAGCGGCGGAACACGCTCTGGTTAAAGTGCGCCGTGCCCTTCCACGAACCGGACCACCCACTTGGCTTCTTGCCCTTGCCGGTGCGGCCGAGCAGCTTTACGTCCTGAATGTCGACCTTCGCGGACGACTCAAAGCTGTACAGCTGCATCATATTGTAGCGGTTGCCGTCAAGGGTGACGTAGCACTCGGCCATCGAACCGGCTACCGCATCATTTGCTTCCATAACAGGAGCGTTCAGCATGACTTTTCCCTCCTTTATTCAACGATTACCTTCATGTAAAGCTGTTCCATCGCGGAAACCGGCTGTACATGATCCTCGACCGCAACCGACTTCTTCCTATCGCCCGGCGACACGGTGACGCTGCTGCTGTCAAAGTTCTCAATGGCGCGGATGGTCTGGAGCTGGGTGTGGTGCGCTACAATGTCGCTCCACAGGCTCACGCGGCCGGAGGCGTCGTTCTGGACTTTGCCAATGTACTTCGAGTTGAACAGGCTTGCAATGTCATTGGCGATCTGGTCGAGCACGCGCATAACCTGATTGGACGAGAAATCCGCGCTCTTTTCGTCCGTGACGGACACAAAGGTGTTGATGTCGGTCAGCACGCGCGTCTGGTCGCCGACACGGTGGAACGTGAACTCACCGGCCTTGATGGCCTTTTCAAGCTGGGTCTGCGTGTAGTTCGTGTCGATGTCGTACTCGCCGGTATAGGTCGAGTTGGTCATCGAGCGGTTGACCGCGCACGCAGATTCCGCGCCGGTCGTCCAGTACACCGCCGACGGATCATCAGCCGCACCTACCAGTCCGTTCTTGACGGAAATCACGCCCTCGTAGTCTGCCGCAGGGTAGCCATGAAGCACGCACTGGAACTTCACGCCCTGCTCGTCACGCAGGCGGCGCGTCCAGTTGGCGAACAGACCCTTGACCGTGCTGTTCTTCGTGTCGCAGCCGACCGCGTTGAAGCTGTACGGCTCGATCTTGTCGAGGAACGTCTGGTAAGCTGCATCCTGCACCGCGCCGGTCGTGCCGCCGGTGAGCAGCAGGCCTGCGTTCTCGGTCAGCGCCTCGCTGCCCTTCCAGTGCAGATAGTCGTTGTCGGAAAGGTCGGAAACTGCCTTAACTGCCTTCTGCGTGTCCACAAGGGTCGTGCCGATATAGGTCGAAACGTCGTAGACCTCGTTCGTCGATACCGTGAAGCCCTCGTTCTGCTGAATCACGATCTTCAGTTCGTTGCCGATCTTGCCCGGATACTTCGCCTCTGCGTACTTGCAGGCTGCCTTTGCACCGCCGCTGTTCAGACGGAACAGGTGCAGCGTCTTGGCATTTGCGAAGATCTCGCGCAGCGGACGCAGCTCGTCCGCCGTGTAGGCGTAGCCGGTCAGCGCCTGCGACTGCTTCTGAAACTCGCTGTTCTCGATGGTCACGACCTCGTTTTCCGGTCCCCAGTCGAGGGACAGCGGGAAAGCCGCCGTGCCGCGGTCGCCCAGGGTCGCAGAGGCACGCGCCGCCGACACAAAGTTGATGTATGCACCGGGCAGCACCTTGTTCTGTATGGTATACATACCGCCGCCTAAAGCCATTTAATTCACCTTGCCTTTCATAAAGTTATCAATGAGCGCGTCCACCTCGGAAAAGGTGTAGCGCTGATCCTTGTCGAGCAGCACGCCCAGCAGGTCGCGCCGCTCGCGGTATCTGTCGAAGGTCAGGAGCTGTGCGCCGGTAAACGCCGGTGCTCCTGCCTCGGTTTTGCGTTTAACTGCCATTTTCGTTCTCCGTTCCTACGGTGGTCTGCAAATTCTCCATCGGAATATCTTCCGGGATTTCCCGGACAAACTGCCGGTAGTCCGCGAAAAAGTGCAGCACCTCGTCTGTAATTTCCCACGAGAGATTGCTCCCGCGCAGGCTCTCCGTGCGCCGCAGCAGCAGCGTGAGCGTCTGCGCGGTCTCTCGGCACTGCTCCTGCGGACGGCCGTCCGACGGGAAGAACCGCACGTCCATGTGCTGCACGATCTCATGCAGCCCGGACGGGTACGGCGTGACGTCCGCACGAAGCTGCCGAATGGAGAAGCACGGCGCAGAGAAGCCCTGCTCGATACGTTCGGTATAGATGTCGTACTGCTCCGATGGATAGACCGTGCGCAGCTTATCGACGATTTCCTGTACTACGTTAATCATTTGCCCTCCATCATGCGGCTGAGGAATTCCTCGCTCTTGGTCTTGATAAAGTCCGGCGCTTTTTTCTGAAGGTCGAACAGGCTGTCGCGCAGCATATGCTTGCCTTCAACGAAACCGTGCGTCACGCCCTTGTGGACGATACGGTGTCCGTTCTCCACATAGGGCGCGTAAAAGACGTTATTATAAATCTCCGCACGGTAATGTTTCCCGCTGCGCCGCGCATGAGTAATAAACCAATTACGTTTCAGGTGCTCGGTTTTATACGGCGTGACCTTTTTGACGTTTTTCAGCAGACCGTTCATCATCTCATCGAGCAGGCCGGTGTAGAAAGCGTCCATCTCCGGTTCACTGGCGGCGGCCTTAATACGTTCGTTTAAGTCGCGCAGCTCGTGAAAATCGCAGCTTCCCCAGCTTGCCATTACGCTCGCTCCTCTCGGACGGCAGAAAGCTGCTGATGCGTCGGATAGACCGCGCTTTCGCCGCTGTATTTCAGCCGATAGGTCGCGCCGTACTGCTGAACCGCAATGCGGCAGCCTGCCGGAACAGCCAGATCAGGCGCACAGTAGATCGTGGCCTGATAGCTGATCTGACTGCTGTTCGCGTCCGTTTTGCTGTCCGGTGTGCCGGAAAACGACAGCGCACACGGGATATTCTCGTGCAGCACCGCGTCCGGCGTAACAACGGTTTCGCCATTCACGGTTTGCTTGCTTGTGCCGGTGACGGTCATCACGCCGTCATAGGTCTGCTCGAGCAGCGCCCGTTCCAGCTCCGGATTGCCGAGCATACTACCACCTCATCTTTCGATAGGCGTTCAGCTGCGCCTTGTAGTCGGTGAGGAAGTCGCCTGAGCCTGCCAGCGCCGCCAGCTGCTCCGCCGCCGTTGCAAAGGAAAAGGACGTATCCCCTCTGGACACGCCCTTTGCGGCAGGCTGCATATTCTCGTTCTGGAGCTGAACGCTGTTTACCAGGCCGCGCACCATCAGCACTGCGGTGTTCGTCAGGCCGTCCGGCGCCTCGGTCAGATTGCAGTAGTTACAGATCTGTTCGAGCACCAGATCGCAGGCGAACTCAAGCGTTTCCTGCGGCAGGTTCGGCAGCAGGCTTTGCGCCCGCAGCATCAGCGTTTCCCTTGTCATTTCTGCGCTTCCCCCTCGGTTTGTCCTCGGTCGGCTCGGTTTCCTCCTCGGCGGTCACGGTTTCTACGGTAAAGCCCGCACGGCCGGAGAACCAGCTTGCAAGCCACTCGTTATCCGTCTGCGCCTCACCACTGACGAACTGCACGCCGCCGATCTTGCGGTCGTACTCCTCGCTCGGTGCCTTGATCTTGTACATAGCGCTTCCCTCACTTTACCTTGAAGTTGCGCAGCACGCCGGCAGCGCGGGACTTCTTGAGCACGGTTGCCGCTACCATCTCGACATCACCGGCCTTGACCGGGCCTGCGGTAGAGAAATCCGGCAGCGTGGTGGAGATCACCTTGCCGCCCATCGGAGATACGGCGTGGAAACCGTCCAGACCCAGACGGACAGCGTACAGGTCGGTCAGACCGGTAACGGTGGTCTTGGACGAGGATGCGCCGTACTCGCGCGACGTAATCGGCACGACCGGCTTTTCCTTCTTCTCGGCGGTGTCGTAGTAATACTGCATATCCATGAACGGAATGCCGTTGTAACCGCTCATCTGACGGCCGAAAGCGTCCTCGGAGTGGGTCAGATAACCGGCACGGCGGGCGCAGGAGCGGATCTTGGTCAGCAGCGCCGCATTGCCGATGAGCATGGTCGGCACGCCGTCCAGTTCGGACAGGAACTCGTCGAGCATATCGAGCACGGTCTTGTAGTTGGTGTCGATCGCCGCCGAGGTGGACAGGTCGATCGCCTTGGATGCATCCGCGTTGATCTCGGTGGAAGTGCCGACGAGCAGCGTGTCCAGACCGTCAAAGCCCTTGGTGCCCTTGTCGCCGTTGATGGCGGTGTAGTGGAACAGGTTGGTGGTCGCTTTGATGTGCTCCTCGAGCTGGAACTGAACCTCGTTGATCTGGCCGTTCGCGGTGTTCGCGAGAACACGGTCGATCTTGAACGTACCGCCGAAGATCTTGAGGTCAACCGACTTGGTTTCGCGGTCGGCTACGGTGTCGGTGTAGTCGGTGTTGATGTCACGGAAATCCGCGCCTGCCGGGGTCTTGAGCTGGGTGTAGCCATAGGTCAGCGTAGAGCCGCCGGTACCGGGCGATACCGAGTTGTCAAAGGTCAGTGCCTCCAGCAGCATGGAGCCGCGGCGGAACTGGTCGATAACCTGCTGGTCCACATGGTTTGCCATGCCGACCTTTGCCTGTGCGAGAGTGATAGGCATTTTTCATTCCTTCTTTCTGTTAGCCGTTGGTGTTGTATACTTCTGCGAGAGCGGAACCGAGATCGTTTACCGTGTTCGGGTTGCCGCCGGACTGTGGATTGTAGCCGCCGCCCTGACCGCCGTTCGGGTTTCCGCCCTTGCCGCCCTGCTTTCCGGACTGACCTGCGCCGTCCTCCTCGAACAGCCATGCCTTGTCCTTTTTCAGACTTTCGACCTGCGCGTCAAGGCCGGTGATCTTGCCGTCCGTGCCGATCTTGATGTCGTCCATCGAGAGCGCCGCGCGGGTCAGCTGCGGATCGCGTGCATGGGCACGGGTCAGCGCCAGGTCGATTGCCGCATCGCGGCGAATATTCGCGGTGTCGGTGTCGTACTTGGTCTGGAGGGCCTTGAGGTCGTCCTCCAGCTTCTTCGGGTCCTTGCCGTCCCACGCCTTGGCGGCCGCACGCAGGTCCTTGATGGTGTTGTTCGCCGTGGTCAGCTCCTGCGCCTTGGTGTCCAGGTCGGCCTTGGGAACGTAAGCGCCGCCGGCGGCGTTGACCACCTCAAACTTTGCGTCCTTGGCTGCCTGCTGAAACTGCTCCCACGTCAGTGCGCCCTTTTCAAAAAGGGATTTGAGAAATTCCATTGTTTTTTGCTCCTTTCATCGAAAAATGGGTATGAAAAAACCACCTTGACGGTTGTCTTGGTGGTTAGTTCTTCGGTTGTACGACAAAGGCGCCTCGTTTCCGAAGCGCCCTTATCGGGATCTCTGGTATTTTGGTGGGTGTGCCCCTTCCCACATTTCTTTTGACCCAAACAGAAATACACAATACTGATAGCATAGTATTAAATTTCCGCTTAGGTGTGTAGCAGCACAATCTCTACTTCAAAATACCGTTTATCTGTATGATTATTATACCAGATTTATTCCTTGCTGTAAAGAACCTCGCTTTTGTTTATGAGTTTCTTCAAATTCTTTTCTCTGATGCGATAGAACGTCATGATAGAGTTTTTCCGCCCTGTATCATCAGTATCCAGTGCAAGCCGCACAACAACATTCAAATTGGTGTCCGGCAAGCCCTTTACCATGAAAACCGTTCCGTCATGCTTACCGTCAACAAGAACGGTATCCGGCTCGAGTGCCGCAGTGGCTCCATATTTCTCGAACAGCTCTACATCTTCCGGGTGGCGCTCTCGGATATGCTCCAGACGCTCGTCCATAATAATCAGCTCATCTGTTTGCAGCTTTCCAAAGCGTTTTTCCAGATACTCGGTTTTCAGTTTTCCCAACGTCCGATAAATCGGTTGCTCATTCTGCACAGCCGTGTCCCCATTCTCCGCTATCTTAGATTTTATTATAGCAGATTTTGTCGGTTCTGCAACTGGTTCGGACGTTTACTTCTCCAGTAGCTCAATGCTTTCAATTTCGGTTTCCAGCATTCCGGTCAGAACGCCGTTGTCGTCGCGCCGGATAATCAGCTCTGCAATTTCCGGTTCATTGTCCAGTGCGCCTACGACGGTGACGAATTTGCCGGTCAGCACAATGCCGTCCGTGCATTCCACCTTGAGGCGATGCGCTTTGTCATATGAGTGCTCGGTGCCGAGCAGCTTTTTCATGTGCTGAATGAGATCCATTGTTATCTCTCCAATGTACGGTCTTGATGACTAAGTCTTTGGTTGATAGTGAACGCCCGGTGCACATTCGATTGCCGGGTTTTCCTCCAACTTATTCATATGCTCGCCCGGGATACCATCCGGAAACGCCTTGCAGCATACCCGCTTTCGGTGGATACAGGTATTGCACAGCACACCATGAACGCCCGACGGCTGCGAACAGCGTGCCAGAAACTTGTCATGATCGGACAGTTCTTCATATCGCCTGCTGCGTTCCTCGGGTGACAGCCTTTTGAAGTTCTCAAAGGTTAAATTTCTGTCAGCCATATGGTATTGCCCTCCTTTCTGTCAACAATGAAACGCGATTCTCTCTTGAAAAGGATTTCCTTTTCGATTGTGTTGATACCACGCATATCTCTGCCGGTCTTACTCTGAATAACCAGCTGAATATCCATATCCGAGTCATATACCTCCGTAGAAGTAGACGTGTATGCGTCGTATGTAACGATCGCGTCAACCTCATGCACTGCCAGAAAAGCAGCTTTATCCGGTATCATGTCACTGGACAGAGAACGATATACCGTTCCCTCGTACACTGGAAGTTTATCCAGCGCCTTGTCAAGCCGTTTCGTCCAGCGCTGTTCCGCTTCGCTGAGCGATTCACCTCGGCGCAGCTTATCGTTTAGCGAATAGCTGGCCGCACTGACATACTTCTGCAGTGCGCTTGTTTCGCGCTTGTTCAATTCCAGTATAGCACTTTCCGGGTCGTTTTCAACATATTTCTTATGCCATTCCTCATATGTCATACCTTTCTCGACATACTCGGTCTTGCCGGTCGCGGGATTTCTGGCGGCACGCTTACTGCCGATCCGGAACTCCGTCACCGGAACGGTGGTACACCGGCAGCGCGGATGCAGCGGCGGATAATTGATACCGGTTTCGTGCTCCGCAAGCGGAAACTCGCGCTGATCCAGAGCGCCGCACACTGAGCAGGTCTTGAGGTCGAGTGCTGCCTCGAACCGATAGGACTGGACACCTGTTTCCCGATAGCCCTGTTCGGCAGCCTCAGCCGCCATATGGGCGCTCTCGGTGTGGATGAGCACCGCCGCGCGGCTCTCAGACACGCCCATGCGCTTGGCAAACTCTTTCGTCATGCGGTCGAGCGAGTCGCCGCGGACCAGACCGCGCGAAAGCGTCTGCATCAGCTCACGGGTCAGCTTGTCCTTGTCTGCCCAGATACGAGACGAAAACTCGCTGCCGAGCCACGGCACGGCGAGTATCTTCTCGACCGTCTGCGGGTCAATGCGGGCGAATGTGCTTGCAACATTCATCTGCTGACTGACGGCGTACACCGTGCGGTAGTAGGTGTCGGTGTAACGCTCCTGCAAATGGTCACGCAGCACATCGCGCTGAGAGCCGAACAGCTCCCTCATCCGCAGTTCAACCTGTGTCTGCAACGCCTGCAAGCGCGAGATACGCGAACGGAGATAAACCTCCTCCAGCTCCTTGTCAAAGCCGCCGGCTCTCGCCTTATCCCGGAACTCGTCCAGCGACATCCGGAAGTCCTCCAGCTCTGCATCCCGCAGCAGCCTGCGTGCGTCTGCCATGCTGACGCTCTCGTTTGCGGCGTATCTGGCGTAAAAAATCGAGATTTCCTTGTCCAGTTCGTGCAGAATGCGCTCGTATTCCCGATGGAACCGCAGACACAGGTCATCATCTTCCTGCTTCTGCTTCTCGGCCAGCTCGATGGCACGTTTGCGCCAGTAGGCGCCGTTCAGCTTATCCGCTGCTGCCATCGCCTACACCGTCCTTTGGCGGGAACCTGAACTGCGGCTGCTTTTCGGCTGCCGCCTGCTGTTCCTTTTCCAGCTGCTTCTGCTCGTTCTCGGCATCGTCTACCCACGGATGGTTTGCGAGGATGGTTCTGTCCGAGATAATGCCGACCGACTGCTGCGCAATCTGTGCGGTTTCCAGGTCGTTCTGCACCATGTTGCGTGTCCATGTCTGGAGAATGCGTTTCGGCTGTGCGATACCCTCCAGACGGCAGATAGCGCGTACCAGCTCGGCAAAACCGCTGCGGAACTGCGTTTCCAGCATCACGGCTTTCAGTTCCAGCAGGCTGTACAGGTACTTGAGCGCCACACCGGACGAATTGCCGAAATTCTCCGGATTCGGGTCAACGCCCATGCCGCTGACGAAGATCTGACGGCGGGTTCTTTCGAGAAAAGCGTTCCGCGCCTCAAACGGGATTTCCGCGCGGATGGTGTCCACGCCGCCGTCCCCCTCGACCTTGATGAGCTTGCTCTTTTTGAGGTCGCTCATGAACTCGGTCTTGTCCGTGCCGCCGTAGTTCTTGATGACGAAGATGACCTCCTGCACGTCCTCCATGTCGTTGGCGAAGCCGGAAACCACCTTGTCGTAGGCGTCGATCAGGTCGCGGTACAGCGGCAGGTCACCCCGCCGGTCGGCGTTGTTGTAGAACGGGATGAACGGCACCGCGCCGAGGCCGTGCCGCAGCTCCTGCCCGACTTCCGGATACTCGAAGTAGGTGTAGTTGCCGGACACGCCGTTCTGACGGTAGAACCGGCAGGTCGTGTCGTCCCAGTATTCGCACACCTGCACGGTCTGGCCGCTCTGCGGGTCGAGCATGGTGTAGCAGCGCAGCACGCCGACGAGGTCGCTCTCCAGCGTACCGGAGAACACCGGCACGATCTGTTCCGGGTCTACGGTGTGGTAGCGGAACCTGCCGTCTGTGCCGCGCCAGTAATGCAGCCACCCGACCGAGGTGTTGCTCGCGTCAATGCCGAGCTGCATGGCCGTTGCGGTGTACTGATCTCCGAGAATCTCTGCAATCCGCTCGTTAGCGGTCTTGTTCCCCACATCGAACACCGGCGGATAGCTCAGCGCGTAGGAAACCTTCTGCGTCACGAGCAGATTATGCCACGAATGCGAAATACGGTTGTCCGCGAGGTGCAGCGGATTGCCGAGTGTCTGCTCGGTCTCTGCCTGCCGCTGCAAAACGCTGTTGTCCTGCTTGATGCGGTTGACGTTGCTGTAATAGCGCCGCGCCTCGTCCGCCTCGCGAATGAACTGCCCGTGTCCCTGCAAAAGCCGCTGAATCGTGCGGCTGTTTACTTTCACCATACGCTGACACCTCCTTTCCTGTTGAACTGCTCCGCAACGCCGGTTGTCGCGTCGGGAGCGTCATCGTGGGCGTTTTTGCCCTCTTTCTGATAATGCTGCATGGCCTTTGCGTACTCCGGCCAGCGGTCACGCCAGTTGACCGGATAATAAATATGGTCCTGTACCCATGTTGCGTTTGTGAGAATTCTTGCGACCTTGTTCTCGCTCTGGTGGAACCACTCCACACGGCAGCGGTTGGAGCCGAGCCGCCGAAGCTGCTCCTGCACGTTGCGGGCAAAGCCGCGGCCGCCGTTGTTGCTCTCGATTTTGGCGAGGTTTGCGTCGTTCGCCAGCAGCCGCCGTGCGGTTTCCGGCTCGGTCACTTCCATCGGGTCTTTGGTGTAGTAGATGTCGAGCACATAGGCCTCGTGGTTATACTCGCCGTAAATGATGCTGCAAAGATAGTCCGCGCCGGTGTCCGCCGTGTCCGTGTAGCTGCGGATATGCGTAAACAGCGGATTGCCGTGCTCGTCCCTCGGAATGTCCGTATAGGTCTTGAAGCTGCTGTACAGCCTGCCCTTGAGGTCGATCGGCTGCTGCTGGTAGTTCGCGGACGCGATTTCCTCGCTCATCGTGCGAACCTTGTCCTCGTAGTCCTCACGGGTGAGAACCGCGTCGCACAGCATCGTGCCGTCGTCCTGCAAGGCTTTCATCGTGATGAGTTCCGCATCCGGCCAGTGCTCCAGCGCACGGCCTGCGAGGTCGCCGGTCGCCCAGCGCGTCATGATGATAACGATCTTGTATCCGGTTTCGGTTCGGGACAACATCGTGTCCGTGAACCACTGCCACTGCTTGTCGAGTGCGCCCTCGTTAAACGCCTCCTCGGCCTTCTTGATCAGGTCATCGAGAATCAGCTTGCGTGCGCCGAAGCCGGTCGCCGTGCCGCCCGGAGAGGTAGCGAGGTAACTCGCGTACTGTCCCTCAAGCGCCCATTTGCCTGCGGCGGCCTCGCCGTACTTGATGCGTGTCTGCGGGAAAATGTCCGAAAACACGATGCGGCTCGGGTCAAACCGTTCCTCCGCAATGCCGTCGCGGACCGCCCGTGCGAACGTCGTGGACAGCGTTTCGTTGTAGCTGCCGGTCATGATCTGCTCGGACGGATCGCGGCCAAACAGCCACTGGCTCAGCAGCACCGCCGTGCGGCTCTTGCCGTGTCGCGGCGGCATATTGACCACAAGTACCTTGCGATCGCTCTCGCAGAACGCCTGTAAGCGCTGACACAGCGTTTTGAGGTACGGCCTGTCCTCGCGGTAGAAGTCCGGCGCCATCAGCTTGCAGAACGCCCAGAAGTCGCGCCGCGCAAGCTCAAGGCGAGCCGCCCTGCGAATGTGAGGGTCAACCATCGTCAGCCAGCTTCCGCAGCTCCTCGGTGGTCAGACCTGCAAGCGGGTTTTCCACCTCGAGAGTGCCGGAGTGCTCGATTTTCTGCACAAACGCGCCCGCCGCCTTGGCTCTCAGCTCTGAGGCCTTGAGCCGGTCCTTGGTTTCCTCGCCCTTGTCACGCATGACGTTCGTCCAGAAGGCGTTGATCTCCTCCATGTCGGCAATTCGCGGCGTTTCAAGGATTTTATCCCGCTCCGCAATGTAAACAGCAAGTTTCCGCAGGTTTTCGCTGCCGATGGACTGAAATCCGTTGTCATCCCTCGCCTTGTATCCGGCAAGCCGCGCCGCTTCTGCCGCCGTCTTGCCCTGCTTGTAATAATCTACCCAAGCCTGCTGCTTGGCTGTCAGTTTGCTCACGCGCTCACCGTCCTTTCTGAAAATGGGTAAAAGAAAACCGCCTATGGTGTAGGCGGTTTACGGGTAAATCAACCTTGCATTATGCCAAGTTCTTTTAGGTTTTTGTTTGCATTATGTTGCACCTCGATATACTTTCGATGAAGCAAATCCATAAAATTTTCTTGATTTTCCAACATCTCAATTATTTCAGATAGCGAAATACATATAATCACTTGTTTACGCACTAAATAAACATCACGACATATATCTCGAAATGTTTTGGGCGCTGGTTTCTTGCTGACAAATACTCCAAAAGAGCAACCTGCTCGCCCCATAATATCCGATAGCTTTGAAAGATATGTATTCTTCGGTGTGCTTTTTTCATTTTTGCATTCCACATAAAAAGATGAACCGATTTCATCAAAGAAATTTCCTTGAAAATATCGTTTTACTATCACAAATCCATCTATTTGATTTAATTTTGTTGTAAATTCCGATGTTGCTTTAAAGCAAGTGCACTGATTAAACAGATCCCTCGTTAAATTTTCTAACGCATTTCCTTGCTCGGTTGATGATGTATATCGAGTGGTCATTATAGCTTCTGCTCTTGCTATCCAATCTGATCCATCATCTGGAACTGAATAAAACTCTCCGATTTCCAATAAACCGTGTTTCCAAGCAAACTGCAGAGAATCGGGGCGGACAGCACCAGCCGATTCTTTCATCTTTTTCGAATCTATGCAGTGCTGCCCATCCTCAAAAGGGGCATCTTCGATTATCTCAAAACGAATTTCTATATCCTGTGCGCTGTCAAATTCGTCTTTCTCAAACTCTTTCTCGCAGCATAAACAATATTCTATACTCTTTATGTCATTAATAGACTCTAACCTTTTAATAATATGTCCACATTCCGGACAACAAAGCACAAAATACTTGTGCATAAAATTAATTTCTATACATGCCTTTAAAAAATTTGCACTTTCAATATAGCTACACTGAAGATGTGTTGCAACACGCGATATAGAAATTGTTTTTCTCGCATCAGCTGACAATCCTGAAAAATAGCAATCAGCTTTATCAAGAAGTTCTTCAGAAAAAGACCGTTCAAGCGTCAATAATTGAGAATAAAACATCTTGAATATCCTCCTCAGCCGTATATTCCTTGAAACTCAAATTGCACTTTCCTTTTTTCTCCGAAATGCGTACAGTAAAAGTTTCTGTATAGTATGTTCGCGTATTACGTCTCCATTTTAGCGTCAGTCCATCACACGTCTTGTCATTGTCTATCATGCGCTTATTGTCAAAAAATATCGCTTTGCTTTGTAGCGGTCCTGCATCTCCGCCTGCAGCCTGATCCACATGAGAGTCTTCTTCATCTGTAGCACATAATTTAACTGGATATGCATTTCTCTTTCGTGTAAATATTTCTTTATCTTGTCGATTAATTGAAATATATTTCTCAAAGAGATTGCGTATATCACAATGTAATCCAGAGATTTGATTTTCTGGTATTCCGCACAATTCCTTTATCTTTTGTTCTATATCCGTAATAAATGTTTGGTATTGATCAAGTTCAGTTTGTATCTCTGGCGGTGTTTCTGTAAAGCTTTTAAGAGTTTATAAAATTTCTTCTTCAGATTATATGCTTGCTCTTTATCATCCACATCTGTAATACCCAAAATACGTTTAGCATAATCCACAGCATCTCGCACTGGCTTTTCAGCATTTAGTGATTGTTCCATTGTGGCATAGACACTCTGGCTTTCCGGATTGTACTCATAAAGATTTGATCTAGATTTATATCGAACCACATACCAACCATCATCAATAAAAAAATCAAAAATAACTGGGAATTCAATATTTCGTGCATTTAAATTACGTTTTTCAATATAAGTAACCATTCTACAAAAATAAAGTGTTAATACGCGCTTACCTCTCATAGTTGAGCTTGTATATTTTATTAATTTAGTTTGATTGTCGTATTGAGAATTTATCAAATATCCCGTAGATTCTTTATCGACATACTTATCTAAGTGCTTTTGAATGCCTTCTTCATTCGATAATATCAAACTAATTCCATTATCTATTCGACATTTATAAAGCACAATTTCCTTTATGCCTTCCTTTACAGTTTTATCTACCCATTCTGCAAAGATTTGCTCATTTGCCTTATTGGCCTTTGCAAAATCCAGTGCAGCCGAAACTAATTTGGCTTTATTGTTTCCTTTATTTACATTAATATTATCTATTTTAACCTGATTATCTTTCAAAAAAGATAGAATAGGCGGTATGGTCCAATATTCTTCTTCTGGATTACAGAAGATATGCGCTGTATTTTCCATATTGTTTCCTCCTCTTTACTACAATATACGACTTTTTTAGTCAAAAGTAAATATGCAATAGCGCATATATCCTGTTTTGAAAACACCCATTATTAATTTCTGTTAAAAACAAAAGGCACCCATTTCAAGGTGCCCTTCGCAAAAAGAGGAGTTAAGTAATACTTTTCCGTATCACTTCACGATACCATAATATCACGGCTTTCACTGCACGAAGTATCATTTTACGGCAAATTTAATTTTTCTGCCACCAACCGCACAAATGTACCGTTCCACCGTTTAGCAGTTGCCTCGCTCACCGGCACGCACATTGCTGCGCCGTACAGCGTATGGCTGCGCTTCCAGTACACGCGGTCGATCAGCTCTATGCGCTGGCGGCCATGTTTCATTACCTCGGTTTCCGAGATAGCAGCCCGCACCGCGTCATACCGCCGCTGTTCTTTATCAGTCAGGCGGTCAACGACCGCACGCTCAACCGGACTGCCGCCGCTGCTGTGGCCGCCGGATGCGCCGTAAGCCGGTGTACAGGGCATGTCGCCCACGCTCTCCGCCTTGCGGCGCAGCGCCGGATATGACCGGATGATGCGCTTCGTGTACTCCCACCAGTCCTCACGCTTGTTCAATGCTTCCCCTCCCTGTCCGTAATGCCATAGCGCCACGCAAGGTAGCGCCGAACTTTATCGCTGTATTTAGTCAATATTCTTATGCTCCTCCTGATATTTCCGCATGATGCCGACCGCTACGCGGCAGGCTTCGTCACACGCGGCGACCATCCTCTCGCGGATCATGCGCTTGCGCGCCAACATATCCGCGTAGTTCATGCCCCGCGGCTTGCCGGAGTGCTTTTTCTTAGTCTTTGCCATGGGTTACTCCTCCCTTTTCTCTTTCACGCAGCCGTTTGTCCCGGATCATCCGTGTTACCCGGTGACCGAGGACAGACGGCAGGCAAACATTATCGCCAAAGGCACCGGCGTACCACAGCGGGCAGGCCGTGGCGCAGGTGCTGCTGCGGGTCTTGTAGCACACACCCTCGTCTGTTTCCAGATCTTCAAGCAGATCGTGCAGCAGTATCAGTTCTCTGTCGGTCATAATCAGCTGCCGCCTTTCCGCTTGATGCGTGCATCTTTGCTGATGCGCTGCTCCGCATACAGCAGGCTTTCCGGCATGGTGTAATACGCCTGTCCGCCTGCGATGGCGCAGAGTAATTCACCCAGCACCTTTTGCGCTTCCCGCAGATCACGATACCGCGCCACAGTAACTACCTTGGCGTTCTTGTCATAGCTTGCGACGATGAGCGCCGCATCCGGCTTTTCCGAGATGCAAAAGCGCTCCACGAAGTCCGAGTTGATAATCTGCTTCTTGTCACCGCTCAGAATGTACATGGCGTGCCTCCGTTCCATTGCCACGCGCAGAACGTCTCGTCGCAGTCGGTGCAGAGCCGCGCCTCCGGGTTCATATGTCCGATGCAGCCCATGCAGCCGCCGAGGCGCTTGAGCTGCGCAAGCAGCGTGTCGCGTTCCTTTGCGACCTGCTCCAGCGCGTGTTCATACAGGCTCAGCCGCACCGCGGCCTCTCGTGTGATCGCGCAGCCATGCACGCCGCAGTTGTGCTCATACCCGCAACCAAGGCAGACCAGAGAGCCGGTCTGCACTTTCAGCCGCCCGAGGGCCTTGATGAGCTCATCGGTTTTCATATGTGTCCGCTCCTTCCCCATAAAACAAACTGATTTGATCT
>ERZ773108.1523-NODE-1523-length-22899-cov-4.074199_pt1 | contig 22899 bp, 22 predicted proteins | sample MGYA00580570_ERZ773108 | MGnify/ENA primary metagenome ERZ773108 (study PRJEB29015, sample SAMEA2737840) | human gut metagenome | biome: human gut; feature: human-associated habitat; material: faeces | place: China | collected 2012 ...
ACTTCACCGTTTGCATTTACCGGAAACAAATTCGAGTTCCGTATGGTTGGTTCCCGTGACTCCGTTGCAGCTCCGAACATCGTACTGAACACCATCGTTGCAGAAGCATTCCGCGATGCATGCGATGTACTGGAAGGCGCTGAAAACTTTGAGGACGCTGTCCATGATCTGATCAAGAAGAACTTAAGTGAGCATCAGAGAATCATCTTCAATGGCGACGGATATGCAGATGAGTGGTTAGCTGAGGCAGAGAGAAGAGGACTTCCGAACATCAAATCCATGGTGTACGCAATCCCGGCACTGACCACTGATACCGCAATCAAACTGTTCGGCGATTTCAAAGTATTCACCGAGGCAGAGCTGGTATCCCGTGCAGAAGTTAAATTCGAGAACTATGCAAAGACCATCAACATCGAAGCAAAGACCATGATCGACATGGCAAGCAAACAGATCATCCCGGCAGTCATCAAATATGCGACTTCCCTGGCTGGATCCATCAACACCATCACCGCAGCAGGTGTTACGGCAGTTGGTGTACAGAAGAATCTGCTGAACGAGACAAGTGCACTGCTTGAGGAAACCCAGAAAGCACTCGATGAGCTGATCGCAATCGAGAATGCAGGATGCGAGATGGAAGATGGCGAAGCAAAAGCAAAATACTACTACGAGAAAGTTGCTCCGGCTATGGAGGCACTCCGTGCACCGGTTGACAAACTGGAAATGATCGTAGACAAAGAGATGTGGCCGATGCCGTCCTACGGCGATCTGATGTTTGAGGTTTAATCCGCAGACGGTCTGATAAATTGTAAAAATTCTGTGAAAACAGGGCAGAAAAAGAGGCTGTTTTTGACAACAGCCTCTTTTTTTAGTATAATGGGGATTAGCTGTTGCCAGAAGAAAAGGGCGGACAGCGCTGCCGGAAGAAACGGCAGGAAAACATGGAGGAAACGCTTCTGGATTTCGAAGGAAAACAGAAGTATACAGAACAATGAATGCAGAACTGGAAATTTTAGGTGTGAAGCTGAAACATTACCGCGTCGATGCGGCAATGGAGATTGCAGAGGAATACCTCTCGAATGATAAGCTGAACACCATCGGGATTGTGACGATGCAGATGCTGATGCAGGCGAGCAAGGAACCGACGTGGAAACAGTATATCGAAGATCTGGATCTGACGGTCATCGGGGAAACCGAAGTGCTGGAGGCAGCAGGAATCGACCCGGAGACGCCGTCCTATGAGGAAGTGGAGACGAACGAGTTCATCGCACGCTTTTTCTGGGGACTGATTCAGAAAAAAAGCCGGATTTTCGTACTGGGCGACACTGGGGAAGAACTGCAGACACTGCAGAAATATCTGACAGAAACGTATCCCGGCATTGAGATCGGAGGCGGTGCTGTCGTCGAGACGCTGGAGGAATCCGCGTTTGACAGCCTGGTCAACGAGATCAACAGCCAGACGACGGACGTGATTGTGAGCGGCCTTGCGGGAACGCGGCAGGATCGTTTCGTTCTGGAAAACAGCAGCAAAATCAGCGCGAAAATCTGGCTGAGCCTTGGCGAACACTCAACACTGCAGAACGAGGCCGGTATAAAAACGAGCTGGTGGGGAACTCTGCTAAAGAAGAATACGTTCAAGTGGATGGTAACAAAATATAACAGCGAAAAGGACGGTTGAAGTTCATGAACTGGATACGGAACAAACAGCAGTGGAGAGATTATCTGCTGATTACGCTGGGAACCGCGGTCATGGCGGTTGCGACCAGCTCGATTTACGACCCGGCGGGGCTTGTTACCGGAGGATTTTCCGGTCTTGCAATCGTCATCAAACAACTGAGCCAGATGCTGTTCGGAAAAGGAGTTCCGCTCTGGGTGACGAACCTTGTGCTGAACATTCCGCTCTTTCTTTTTGGAATCCGCATGAGCCGTGATTTTCTTGTGAAAACCATTTTTGGAACCCTGATGAACACGTTCTGGTTTGCCGTTCTCCCGGTTCTGCAGCTGGTGCCGGATGACAGGATGCTCTCCGCACTTTTTGGCGGCGTTCTGATGGGAGCCGGCATCGGCCTTGTCTTTATCGGAAACGGAACGACGGGCGGAACGGATATGATGGCGGCTCTGATCCAGAGAAAGCTGCGCCACTATTCCGTTGCACAGGTTATGCAGGTGCTTGATGGAATCATCGTCATCGCCGGTATTTTTGTCTTCGGTATCCACGCTTCGCTCTATGCGATCGTGGCAATCTACGTGACGACGAAAATGACGGATGCCCTGATGGAAGGTATGAATTATGCGAAATCCGCGTTTATCATTACCGCGCATCCGGAGCAGGTAGCCGATGAGCTCATGAAAGAACTCGACCGCGGCGCGTCCGGCATCCACATCAAGGGAATGTACACGGGCGAAGAGCGTATGATGGTATTCTGTGTTGTGGGCAAAAAACAGATCCCGCAGCTCAAACAGATCGTAGGAACGATCGATCCGGACGCGTTTGTCGTTGTGTCGGATGCAAGAGAGGTCTTAGGAGAGGGCTTCCAGACGGATTTCTCCTGACCTTTTTACGTATTTTGTGGTATAAATGTTGTGTTTTCTCTTCCTTTTTTGTCTATTTTGTATTAAAATAAGTATATCTGTGAGGTACTTTGCATCAGGCGCAGAACCATAGGGGTGTGGATATGCCTGGCAATGAAAGCGGGTGCAGCCGGAGACAAACTATAGGATGAAAGAGGGAAGAAAATATGATTTCAAATCAGATTTTACAGAGTACCATTGAGGGAATCAAAAATATTTCGCGTGTCGAACTCTGCGTGACTGATGTAGAAGGAAAGGTTTTGGTAACGACGTTTCCGGAGGTTGAGATCAGCCAGAATGATATTGTAACGTTTGCGCAGTCTCAGGCAGATTCCCAGACCATGAAAAATTATCAGTTTTTTAAAGTATACGATGAACACCAGCTGGAGTACATTCTGGTTGTAAAAGGCGGAAACGATGACATTCACCTGATCGGGAAAATGGTTACCTTCCAGATTCAGGGCCTCCTTACCGCCTACAAGGAGCGCTTCGATAAAGACAACTTTATCAAGAATCTGCTGCTCGACAACCTGCTGCTGGTCGACATCTACAACAGGGCGAAGAAGTTACATATTGAAGTGGAAGCACGCCGCCTTGTATTTATTCTTGAGACAAATCCGGATAAAAACAGCGGGGCGCTGGAAAGCGTCAAGAGTCTGCTCGGTACCAAATCCGGTGACTTTATAACTGCCGTCGATGAGAAAAACATTATCATCGTCAAGGAACTTGCTCCAGGTGAGGATTATGCCCAGATGAACAAAGTGGCAGCCACCATTCTGGAAGCAGCAGGAAGAGATGAGGAGGGGAAAACCCACGTTGCTTACGGTACCATTGTCAAGGAGATCAAAGAAGTATCGCGTTCCTACAAAGAAGCCAGAATGGCGATGGACGTCGGAAAAATCTTCTCCGCTGAGAATGATATCTATGCATACAGCTCACTGGGTATCGGCCGTCTGATTTACCAGCTTCCGATCCCACTGTGCAAAATGTTCATCAAAGAGATTTTTGGCAACAAATCGCCGGATGACTTTGATGAAGAGACACTGACAACGATCAATAAATTCTTTGAAAATTCTCTGAATGTCTCGGAAACCTCGAGACAGCTTTATATACACCGAAATACCCTTGTCTATCGGCTGGATAAGCTGCAGAAGAGCACGGGACTCGATCTTAGAGTTTTTGAAGATGCGATCACATTCAAGATTGCGCTTATGGTTGTGCAGTACATGAAATACATGGAAACGCTCGATTATTAAGCGAGAACCCTTGAAGGAGGAATTGCATGATAACATTGGATAGTGTAAGTAAGAGTTACGCGAAAGGCCAGCCGGCCGTCAACAACGTATCCTTACACATCGAGAAGGGGGAATTCGTCTTTATCGTGGGAAACAGCGGTTCTGGAAAATCGACGCTGATCAAGCTCCTTTTGAAAGAACTCGAGCCCACATCCGGTACCATTAAGGTAAACGGACAGATCTTAAATAAAATGAAACGCTGGAGAGTGCCGAAATACCGCCGCGGTGTCGGCGTCGTATTCCAGGATTTCCGCCTTTTAAAAGACCGGAATGTCTATGAAAACGTAGCATTCGCACAGCGTGTCATCGAGAAACCGAACCGCGTCATCAAAAAGCGCGTGCCGGAAGTCCTGACGCTGGTCGGACTGGCAGAGAAGTACAAATCTTTCCCGAAGGAGCTTTCCGGAGGAGAGCAGCAGCGAGTTGCCGTGGCAAGAGCCATTGTCAACCGGCCTGACATTCTTCTGGCGGACGAGCCGACCGGAAACCTGGACCCGGGAAACTCCATGGAGATTATGAAGCTCCTGGAGGAAATCAACAACAGAGGAACGACCGTTCTTGTGGTAACCCACAACCGTGAGATCGTCAACTCCATGAAAAAACGCGTTATTACCATGCGAAAAGGCGTGGTAGTCAGCGATGAGAAGGAGGGCGAGTACCATGAGGTTTAGTACACTGGGCTACAGCATCAAACAGGGTGTCAAAAACATCTGGAGAAACAAGATGTTCTCGCTGGCATCCATCGCAACCATGGGAGCCTGTATCTTTCTGTTCGGTATCTTCTTTGCGGTTGTCATCAACTTTAACTACATCGTAAAAAATGCCGAGACAGACGTATCTATGACCGTCTTCTTCAATGAAGATGTGGATCAGGCGACGATCGATGAGATCGGAACGGAGATCAAGGCCAAGACCGATGTGGTCAAGGAATGTAAGTATGTTTCCGCGGATGAGACGTGGGAAAACTTTGCAAAACAGTATTTCGAAGGAAAAGAGGAATACAAGGACGGCTTTAAGCCAAACGACAACCCGCTTGCAACTTCTGCTCACTACGAGGTTTACGTATACCAGGTAGAGACGCAGGATGCACTGGCTGAGTATATCCGCTCGCTGGACGGTGTCCGTGAGGTTAAACAGGCCGAGGGCGCAACAACAACGTTGACGACGATGAACCGTGTCATTGGCTACGTTTCCATCGCGATCATCCTGATTCTTCTTGCCGTATCTGTTTTCCTGATCAGCAATACCGTCACGATCGGTATTTCGGTCCGGAAAGAGGAGATCGGTATCATGAAGCTGATCGGTGCGACGAACCTGTTTGTAAGGGCTCCGTTCCTGATCGAGGGTATCCTGATCGGTCTTGTCGGAGCAGCGATTCCGCTGGGGCTGCTGTACGTTGTATACAACAGAGTCATCAGCTACGTTATGACGGAGTTCAGCGTACTGTCGAACTTTATGGCATTCATGCCGGTATCGGCCGTATTCCGGATTCTGCTTCCGGTCGGACTCATTCTCGGTATGGGAATCGGACTTGTCGGCAGTATCTTTACGATTCGAAAACACTTGAAAGTCTGATAGGATTAGACAATATAATAAAGTAAAAATAAGTCCCGGAATCCGTCAAAAGATTCCGGGATCTTTCGATTGGGAGGCATATTTTGGAAGAACTGATGAAGGAAGAAAAAGAGGGCGTAAAAGCGGCAGAGCAGGAAAAACCGAAAAAGCGCAGAAACAGAAAGAAAAACCGAAAAAATGAGATGCGGAAGAGCTACTTTGCGGGCATGATTTCGATGCTGGCGATTGTAATGATCGTGCTTGTCGGAACAACGTTTCTCTGGCCGGGAAGCAGTGCGGACCACCCCGGCGGCTTCTGGTCGTGGCGGAAGACGGCGGCGATCAAAGCGATGATCAGCCAGCTTTACGCGGGCGATGTGGATGACACAGAGCTGTCGGATGCGATGTATAAAGGGCTGATCAGCGGCCTCGGCGACAAGTATTCTACGTATTACACGAAAGAGGAATACGAAGCGATCAAGACAGCACAGGAGGGCTACTATCAGGGTATCGGTGTTACGGTGACGCTGGACGGCGATAAGCTGCAGGTCACCGGCGTACAGGACGATACCCCGGCGGCAAAGGCGGGCATTCAGGCGGATGACCGCATTGTAAAGATTGACGGGCAGACACTCGAAGGCTTAAGCCTCAACGATGCGGTCGGTCTTCTGAAAAACAGCGAGAACGACACCGTGACGCTTTCCATCGAGCGGGAAGGCGAGGCAGATCTGATTGAAACGGAAGTCAAAAAAGAGAAGCTTGCGGCGATTGTGGCAGACGGTAAAATGCTGGACGACAAGATCGGCTATCTGGCCATCAGCGAGTTTACAGGGCTTACCTCCGAGCAGTTCCAGAAAGTATACCAGTCACTGCAGGATCAGGGCATGGAGCGTCTGATCATCGATCTGCGCGGTAATCCGGGCGGCCTCGTGACGGCAGTCTGTGATACCCTGCGCCAGATCCTGCCGGAGGGACTCATCGTGTATACCGAGGATAAAAATGGAAAACGGGAAGAGTATACCTGCGACGGCGATACCCCGATCTCGATTCCACTCGTCGTGCTGGTCAATGAAAATACGGCAAGTGCGGCAGAAATCTTCACGGGAGCAGTCAAAGATTACGGCATCGGAACGATTGTCGGAACGACGACATTCGGAAAAGGCATTGTCCAGAATACATTCCAGCTCTCGGACGGCAGCGTGGTGAAACTGACGATTGCCCATTATTACACGCCGCTCGGAAACGACATCCACAAGGTCGGCATTACGCCGGATGTCGAGGTGGAGCTGCCGGATGACGCGACGGGCGATGTGCAGCTCGAAAAAGCGTTGGAAGTTGTCAAAGGACTGGAAAGTGCGGAATAAAATAAGAATTTTTACAGAAAAGCAGGAAAAAGGTAGGAAAAAAAGCACGAACGTGTTATCTTAGTAGAGGAGCCGAAAACAGATCTTGGCAGGCTCTAAAAGAAAGTGAGGAAAGACAGATGAACTTTACAGAAAGAAGAAAACAGGTTTTTGATAAAATGGACCAGGATTCCGCACTGCTTTTGTTTTCTGGAATCGAGCTGCATGTCAGCGCAGACGAATATCTGCCGTTTGAAGCAAACCGCAACTTTTTCTATCTGACCGGCCTTCGCAGAGATCACATGATCCTGATGATGAAAAAGACCGCAAAAGAGGAGAAATCCATTCTGTTTATCGAGAAAGCGGATCCGAGCCAGGAGAGATGGTTTGGAAGAAAAGTAACCGTATCCGAGGCACAGGAGATTACCGGAATCGACGACGTTCGTTTCCTGGATTCCTTTGAGGGTATGGTAAACCGTCTGATGGCACGCGAAGACATCGGAACACTGTATTTCGACTGCTACCGCTATCAGTTCGAGGATCTGCCGGACTACAACATGGTAAAGGCAGAGGAGTTTGCAAAGAAATTCCCGGGCAGACCGATCAAAGACATTGCGCCTGTCATCGCGGCACTGCGGATGCAGAAGGATGCGGATGAGATCGCACTTGTCCGCCAGGCAATCAAAATCACGGATGATGCGCTGAAATTTGTAATGAAAAACCTGAAACCGGGCTGCACCGAGTATCAGGCACAGGCTGATTTCGAGTACAAGATTTTCCACGAGGGAGCAGACGGAACCGCATTCCCGACGATCGCAGGAAGCGGTGCAAACGGAACGATGCTGCACTACGACACCAACCGTGACGTGTGCGAGGATGAGACCCTGCTTCTGATGGACCTCGGAGCAAAATTCCAGGGCTACTGCGCAGATATCACCAGAACGTATCCAGTCAACGGAAAATATACGGACCGTCAGAGACAGGTTTACGACGTTGTTCTGGCAGCAAACCGCGCCGTTGCAAAAGCAGCAAAACCGGGTATGACATTAAAAGAGCTCGACGATATCGCAAAGGATGTTCTCGGCGAGGGCTGTGTGAAACTTGGCCTGATCGAGAAGAAAGAGGATGTCGGAACCTATTACATGCACGGCGTTTCCCATCACCTCGGCATTGATGTACACGATGTGACCGCGGCATGGAACGACAAGCTGCGGCCAGGCGCCATCATCACCGATGAGCCGGGTCTTTATATTGACGAGTGGGAGATCGGAATCCGGATCGAGGATGATATCCTGATTACAGAGGACGGATGCGAGGTTCTTTCCGAGAATCTGATGCGTGATCCAGACCAGATTGAAGCCTTTATGCAGGAAAAAGAGGCGTAAGAAAAAAACTACGGAGGATTTAGTTAGATGAAAATTGCAGTTACATACGATAACGGGAATATTTTCCAGCATTTTGGAAAAACAGAGAACTTTAAAGTTTATGAAGTAGAAGACAATCAGGTGGTTTCCAGCGAAGTGATCGGATCAAACGGAACCGGCCACGGCGCACTGGCAGGCCTTCTTTCCGAGCAGGGCGTGGATGTTCTGATCTGCGGCGGCATCGGCGGCGGTGCACAGGCTGCTCTTGCTGAGGCAGGCGTAGAGCTCTGCTCCGGAGCAGAGGGAGATGTGGATGCAGCGGTGGAAGCTTACTTAAACGGAACGCTCACATCTGCGGGTGCAACCTGCGATCACCACGATCACGAGGAAGGCCATTCCTGCGGCGACCACTGCGGAAGCCATGAGGAAGAGGAGAGCTCCTGCGGCGGTTCCTGCGGAACCTGCGGCGGCGGATGCGGTGCACCGACTCCGGTTATGGAAGGTAAGAATGTCGGAAAAACCTGCCGTACCCACTACAGAGGAACCTTCAACGATGGAACCCAGTTTGATTCTTCCTACGACCGCGGCGAACCGCTCGAGTTCATCTGCGGTGTGGGCCAGATGATCCGCGGCTTCGATGCAGCCGTTGCAGAGATGGAAGTCGGCGAAAAAGTCAACATCCATCTGATGCCGGAGGAGGCTTACGGAATGCCGGATCCGAACGCAATTTTCACCGTTGCGATCGCACAGCTTCCGGGAGCAGAGGAAGTAGAGGTCGGACAGCAGGTTTATCTGCAGAACCAGTACGGCCAGCCGTTCCCGGTAAAAGTTACCGCAAAAGACGAGACCAATATCACGTTTGATGCCAACCATGAGATGGCTGGAAAAGAGCTGAATTTTGAGATTGAGCTGGTTGAAGTGAAATAAAAAAATGCATAAAAAGAGTGTCAGGGCGAAGGAGCCAGGCACTCTTTTTTGATGCGCAGAAAAATCAACGATTCCCATTTCCGATTTCCGTTATTTTTTGTAAAAGTAAACAAAAAATGACCAAAATTCATTTTTTGCCATTTCAAATATTGACTAATAGTCATTTAAGTTGTAAGATGTGGTACTAGAAAAACAAGTTAAAAATGAATCAGAGGAGATGAATGAAAATGGTTAAAGTTGGCAAATGGATTGCCAAGCACAGGATTCTGATGCTGATCATTGGATTTCTGCTGATTATTCCGTCAGTCATCGGAATGGCAGCAACGAAAGTAAACTATGATCTGCTCAGCTATCTGCCGGAGCATCTGGAAACTGTAAAAGGACAGGACATTCTGGTAGATGAATACGGCATGGGTGCGTTCTCCATGGTTGTCGTGGAAAGCATGGAAATGAAGGACGTACAGAAACTCGAAGAAAAATTCGAGCAGGTAAACCACGTAAAAGAAGTTTTATGGTATGACGATGTGGCAGACATCAGCGTGCCGGTTGAGATGATCCCGGAAAAACTCCGGAAAGCATTCTACAATGGGGATGCAACCATGATGCTCGTTCTGTTCGACAATACGACTTCTTCCGATGACTCCATGGAGGCAATCGAGGATCTTCGTAAAATTGCGAACGAGCAGTGCTTCATCGGCGGTATGACCGGTGTTGTTACCGATATCAAAAACGTAGCATTAAAAGAGCTGCCGGTTTACGTTGTCATCGCCGCAGTTTTGAGCCTCGTTGTCATCGAGCTGACATCGACTTCCTTCGTTGTTCCGATCCTGTTCCTGTTAAGTATCGGACTTGCAATCCTTTACAACCTGGGAAGCAACGTGTTCCTTGGTGAGACTTCCTACATCACAAAAGCGCTGACCGCCGTGCTGCAGCTTGGTGTTACGATGGACTACTCCATCTTCCTGCTGAACAGCTTCGAGGAGAATAAAAAGCGTTTCCCGGATGACAAAGAGCGTGCGATGGGCCATGCAATCGCCAACACGTTCAAATCCGTAGCCGGAAGCTCCGTTACCACCGTAGCCGGTTTCCTGGCACTGTGTGTTATGACCTTTGCCCTTGGCCGCGACCTTGGTATCGTTATGGCAAAAGGTGTTTTGATCGGCGTTGTCTGCTGTGTCACCGTCCTGCCGGCCATGGTTCTGGTATTTGACAAGGCAATTGAGAAAACGAGACACAAACCGCTGGTAAAAAGCCTGGATAAACCGTCCGCCTTTATCACCAAACATTATAAAGTATGGGTTGTGATCTTCCTGGTTCTGCTGTTCCCGTCGATCTACGGAAACAATCATACCCAGATTTATTACAACATCGCACGTTCCCTTCCATCTACCCTGGACTGTAACGTGGCAAACGATGAAGTAAAAGCGCAGTTCAACGTCAGCAACATGCACATCGTCATGATGGACCGCGATATGGACTCCAAACAGAAAAAGAAAATGATGGATGAGATCGGCAAGGTAAAAGGTGTCAAATCGACCATCAGCATGAGTTCCCTGCTTGGACCGACGATTCCGGAATCCATGATCCCGGAAAATCTCCGAAGCATGCTGCAGAGCGATGAGTATGAGCTTGCATTTGTGAGCTCTGAATATGAGTCCGCAACAGATGAAGTAAACGAACAGGTCAAAGCGATTGACAAAATCGTAAAATCCTACGATAAAGATGGAATGGTCATCGGTGAAGCACCGTTGATGAAAGACCTGCAGGATGTTACCGATGCTGACCTTGTCAACGTAAACGTGCTTTCCATTGGTGCAATCTTTATCATCATTCTGCTGATCTTCAAATCGATTTCTCTGCCGATTATTCTGGTAGCAGTCATCGAGTTTGCAATTATGCTGAATATGGCAATCCCGTATTATCAGGGAACCAGCCTTCCATTCGTGGCCAGCATCGTAATCGGAGCGATTCAGCTCGGTGCAACCGTGGACTACGCTATCCTGATGACAACCCGTTATCAGAAAGAGCGCCAGAATGGAAAAGACAAAAAAGAAGCTATCAGTATTGCGCATAAGACCAGTATGCCGTCCATCATCAGCAGTGGCCTGAGTTTCTTTGCCGCAACCTTCGGTGTAGCCTGCTACTCTCAGGTTGAGATGATCGGTTCCATCTGTACCCTGCTTGCGCGGGGCGCGATCATCAGTATGGTCGTTGTTATCCTGATTCTGCCGGCAATGTTTATGATTTTCGATAAACTGATCTGTAAGACATCGATTGGATTTTTAAAGAAGAAAACAAAATAAAGTATGACAAATCCCCTGTACCGGAAGTAGCTGGTGCGGGGGAATTTTTTTGCTTTGCGTTCAAATTCCTGATGTGACGGATAAGATTCTGCCACGGATTGAAGACTGGCAGAACCGGCCACTGGACGAGGTCTATCCTATTCTCTACATCGATGCAATCCATTATTCTGTAAGGGATAATGGCGTGATCCGAAGTGTACGGAATCAGGCAAAAGAAATCGGAAAGACACTGCAAGATAGGACGGACAAGGACTAAAGGAGAAGAAAAAATGGCAAGAATACGTAGAAACAGTGAGCAGACATTGGAATTTAAGATCGAACAGGCTGAAGCAAAAGTAGCAAGAACAAGAGAAGCCCATGAAAAAGCGGTGGATGAACTGAAAAAGTTATACGATATCCGAAAAGCATATCAGAGAGATGAACTTCTAAAAGCATTAGAATCCAGCCATCGCTCGTATGATGAGATCCTGGCATTTATCACGTCATCCGCAGAGGAGAAATCATGATGATCAAGGAAAAGAATTTAACCAACGCAGAGAAAAAACGAATCGAATCACTGGATAAGCGAATCGAAAAAATCCAGAATAAAATTGCGGTCAACCGCAAAGAGTATGATGCCATGACAAAAGAACTTCAAAAGCTGCTCGAAGAGAGATATCCCGAGAGAAGGTCTGAAAAGATAAAACATTCTTAGCAAAAGACATAGGATCACCTCACAAATAATCTGAGATCATTATACCATTTCCTGACATAAATTTGTTGTTTTATATGAAATTTTTAAGGTTCGCACGGGTGTACCTTTTTTTACAAAAATGATTAGTCAATATTTCTAAATTTAAAGGTTAATTTTCCTATATCTTCCAATATACTATCCATGATATCTTTCAGATAAGTAAAAACGCGCGTGAAAATCTAAAATAATCTTGGAGAGTTATTGCAATGAGAGACAAATAATAGAGGTATTGTAAAATCTCAAATGTTTGGCCTTATAGTAGGACTTTCTAAGAATATAGGGAGGAATAACATGAAAAGGAAGAAAATTTTAGCTCTGCTTATGGTAGCAGCACTCTGCGTTGGAACAGTGGCAGGATGTGGCTCCAAGGATACGGAAAGCAGTAAGAGCGAAAGCGGCAAGAATGAAAACAGCGAGAGCAGTACTGGGGACAGTAAGGATGATTTGTCACCTATAACTTTCAAGTACTACAATGCAGACGGAAAAAATGGTAACTGGGAAAATCCTGTTGCTCAGGCGATTACTGAAGCCACAGGTGTGACTTTGGATATTTCCTATCCGGTAGCCAGTACAGGTGATCCTTCCGAGGATATATCTTTGATGATTGCTGAGGACGAATATCCAGATATGATTTATGCTAAGCAAAGTGTAAACAGTCTGTATGAGGCAGGTGCACTTATTGATATGACAGATCTGATCGAGGAATATGGTCCAAATATTAAAAAAATGTACGGCGATGAGTTTGAAAAGCTGAAATGGGGTTCTGGAGATGAAGGAATATATCAGCTTTCTTATGCTGGTGTAGGATACCAGACTTTGGTAACCGGAGGAAACTGCCAGATACAGTACGCAGCTCTTAAGGAAAATAATTATGAATATCCTAAGACTCTGGAGGAGTATGAAGCCCTGATCAAGCAGTACCTGGCAGCACATCCTAAAACCGATGATGGTCTGGATACCATTGGTATTTCCATGAGTGCTGCTGACTGGCACTGGCTCATTACACTCAGTAATCCCGCTGGATTTATTGCTGATGGTGCACCGGATAACGGTTCCTGGCTTGTTGATGATAACTATAACTGCATTTACAAGCATGTAAGTGATAAAGAAAAAGAATATTTCAGATGGCTGAGTCGTATGTATGATGAGGGAATTCTGGATCCAAACTTTGCAACACAGACAGATGACGATTACATTGCAAAGCTTGCCAGCGGACGTGTTGTAGCTATTACTGATGCATTTTGGCATTATGCACAGGCGGAAGCAACATTGAAAGCAGAAGGAAAACTGGATAAAACATATTGTCCGCTTCCTGTGACAATTGATGCTGAGACGAAGGCACCCACACTGATGTATCAGGGTCTTCAGGTTGGATACGGAATGGCAATCACAAAGAGCTGTGAGGATCCGGTTCGTGCAATTAAATTCCTTGATTATCTCTGCTCCGATGAGGGTGCAGTACTTTACAAATGGGGTGTTGAAGGAGAAAACTATTTTGTAGATGAGAATGGAATGAGATATCGTACGGAAGAAGAGATTGCAAAAGCAAGTTCTGATCCGGATTACGGAAAAAATACTGGTATTGGCAATTATACGGGATTTCCGATTTATGGAGACGGTGCAGTGGATGAAAATGGTAATCCTTACACACCTGTTACGAGAGAATCTGTAATTGCAGAGTATAACGAGGAGCAGAAGGCAGCTTGTGAAGCATGGAATGTAGAGATGCTGACCGATATCTTCCCGCAGCCAGATGAATTCGAAACACCGCCGTATTCCCCACTTTGGGCATATGCGGCACCGCAGGAGATTACGAGCAATGTGGAAATTCTGAATGAGATTGCATGGCCGGGACTGGTTAAGTGCGTAACAGAAAGTGTAGATAATTTTGATGCAAACTGGGATAAGCTGATTGCGGATTATGAGGCTAATGGATTGGAAGAAACAGAACAGATGATGACAGATTTCCTGGCAGAAAAAATTTCATAAACAAAAATATGGAAACTGATAAAGGGACCTGATTTGTAAGGAGTCAGGTTCTTTTCATCACTGTCTATAGGAGAACGTCTCGACTGGCTGCTGGAAGAGATGACGCTGGAAGAGAAACTGAGCTGCCTGAGTTCGAGAGTACCTGCACTTGACAGAATTGGCATCCCAGCAATGTCTGTGGGTGAAGAAGCACAAAATTCTCATATGATAATCTGCAGGTACGCTTGCAGGATGCAGCAACGCTGGAAGCAGTGCTTGAGATAACGAATACCGGAACTATGGTTTCTGATGAAGTGGTGCAAATATACGGTATTGCACCTGCATCCAGGGTAAAAAAACCACTGAAACAGTTGCTTGCATTTCGCAGAGAAAAAGCAGTGCAGCCTGGAGAAACCCGCCGCATGCAGTTTAGTATTCCGGTTGAGGAACTTCGTTTTTATGATGTCATCAGCCAGTCTCTGATGGTTGAAGAAGGACAGGGCAACGTGATTTCTCAAAAAAATACGGGCAGATCACTATGATGCGTATGAAAATATTGTGTTGAATGAAGGGCAGTATGGATATACGGCGGTGATGGCAAAAGATCCTTCCCAAGAGAGTGTTTTGGAATACCGTGACTGCCGCATAGAAGGAGATACAGATTCACTTTATCTTCATCTGAAAAGCGAGCAGGGTACACAGATTGAGGTTTGGATCGATGGTAATAAAGTGGGAAGCTGGAAACCAATTTATTCCGATGTGCGGATTCCTCTTCAAAGGATACCTGATAAGACATTTACATTGAGTGTACGTATGCGGGGGGATGCAAAGATTACATATCTTCGGATACAATAGTTTTTTAGTGAGTTTTAAATGAAAGGCAGGGAAAAAATATGAAAAGTAATACGATATATCCGCCGATGTCCGAACGTGAGATCAGCGGTGCTGCAATATCGAGAGAAGCGGCGACGCAGGGAATGGTACTTTTAAAAAACATAAATGGGGTTCTTCCGTTAAAGGGCAGGGGAAAGATTGCCTTGTTTGGAAACGGAGCTGCCAGAACAATCCGCGGCGGAACGGGATCGGGAGATCCTTTTAACGGCGGTCTTTCCGGCGGTGGTGATCAGGATGTGGATCAGTCTCTGCGTTATCATATTAATATTCTGAATGCTATGGAAACAGAAGGTTTTGAGATTGTGAACCGGGAACAGCAGATGGCGTGGGCCAGATGCTATGATCTGGCCAAAAGAGAGATGAAGGACCAGGTCATGAGTGTTTTTGCGTTTCCGGAGGAACCGCTGACAACAGAAAAACTGGAAGAATATGCAAAAGAAACAGAAACTGCTATTTGTGTCATTTCGAGAAATTCCGGTGAGGGAAATGATCGTTTCATGAAAAAAGAAGTATCCATTGGGGATAAAAAGTATGAAATTGGAGATTACAGGCTTTCTGCAGTGGAGATGGATAATCTTAAAAAGCTGCGGTCAGCTTTTTCCTCATTGGTACTGGTGCTGAATGTTCCGGGCTCCATATCGGTGCAGGATCTGGAGGCGGCTTGTGCGGATGCTATTCTTCTCATGGGGCAGGCAGGACAGGAGGGAGGAGCCGCCGTTACCGATATTCTCACAGGTAAGGCAACACCGTCAGGAAAGCTGACCGCAACCTGGGCAAAAAAATATGAAGATTATCCTACGGCAGGCAATTTCCTTCAGGATTTTAATAAGGCAGTATATACGGAAGGAATTTATGTAGGTTATCGTTACTTTGACACATTTAATGTTGAGCCGGGTTATCCTTTTGGTTATGGAATCTCCTATACGACATTTGCATTGGGAAATCTGGAGGCATCGCTGGATGAGGATACACTGGTTCTTGGCGTAACAGTAGAAAATACAGGAGCGTTTGCCGGACGTGAAGTTGTGCAGGTATATGTTTCTGCACCGGTATCGGAGATGGATATGCCGCAACAGGAGCTGAAAGGTTTCCAAAAAACGATGTTACTGGCACCGGGCGAAAAGGAAGATATCAAAATCCGCATACCGCTGCGTAATCTTGCATCTTATAGTGAAAATGCAGGAGGTTATATTCTGTCAAAAGGAGATTATGGAGTGCGTATCGGTACTTCTTCCAGAGATACAAAACCGGTGTGCAAGATTCGGCTGGAACAAACTGCTTTGACAGAACAGGTATTGGTGGAGCTTCCGTTAACGGAAATTTTGGAGGAAAAGAAGGGGTTAACTGACCGAAAGGATGAAACTATATGGAAGGATGTACCGGTTCTTCTGGCTGTGCAGATACCGGAAACACTGGATTCGCGTTCAGCCTATAGCGATGAAAAGGTGGTTACATATGCGACAGATACCAGCTATCAGCCGGTTATGCCTTACGAAACAGTACGGTATGTGGAAAAGAAAGAATGGAAGCTGAATGATGTGGCTTCGGGCAGAGTGTCAATGGAAGAATTTGCCGCACAGCTTGATGCTGCACAATTGGCGGATCTTTGCTGTGGTACAGGCTGGGGTGTGCAGGATGAGAACAATCCTGTGATTGGAGCCAGTTCGGAATCTGTACCTGGAGCGGCAGGGGAAACAACACACGCACTGGAAAGTTATGGTGTTTCTTCTATTGTATTGGCAGACGGTCCGGGCGGTGTGCGTATCACACAGCAGTTTGAGGCAACCGATCTGGAATCGGGGGAAAAGAGGCAGGTATACCATTACTGTACGGCATGGCCGGTGGGTACGCTTCTTGCTCAGTCTTTTGATCCGGAAATTTTGGAACAGGTAGGATGCGGAATGGCAGCAGATATGCAGGCAATGCGGATTGATTTGCTTCTGGGACCAGGAATGAATATTCAGCGTGATCCTATGTGCGGACGAAATTTTGAATATTTTTCTGAAGATCCTCTCATATCTGGAAAGATGGCGTCAGCAATGGTACGCGGTCTTCAGAGCCTGCCAGGAGGAGGTGGATGCATTAAGCATTATGCAGCTAATAATCAGGAGACGAATCGGAATGCTGTGGATTCTGTGATTGGTCAGCGGGCACTGAGGGAGATTTATCTGGAACCCTATAAAATTGCTATTCAGGAATCTCAGCCGTTGTCTATCATGAGTTCCTACAATCTGATCAACGGTGTTCCTACAGCAGATAGTTATGACTTATGTACGGATCTTGCCCGCGGAGAATGGGGATTTGAAGGTCTGATCATGACTGATTGGAACGGAGGCAGCAGTACACCCTGGAAATCCATGCATGCCGGAAATGATTTGATTATGCCGGGAGGAAAAGGAAGGGCCATGAATATTCTTCAGGCTGTGAGAACAGTTATGCCAGAGTTTGATGAACGTGGGCAGGTAATTATGGTGCAGGAAGTACCATTTGCACCGGTTTTCGCAGCCAGCTGGAATTCCTTTACAGTTGATCCGGAAGGACCGGATACAGTCATGGCACCTCTGGGTGAAGGACATACTGCCGAGATGAAGGATGGAGAGATTTTGGTTGATGGGGAAAAAGTCTACATGCAGGCAAATGATATGAAAACATTTTTCAATGATCCGGCAAGTTTTGTGCCAAAGATATGCCCGGCCAATGAGGAAGTTGCTTTTATTTTAGATGATGGCAGAGCAATCGGGTACAAAGGACATTTAGATAAGAAACCTCGTCTGTGTCTCGGAGATGTGCAAAGATGTGCAGTCCATAATCTTCGGATCATTCTGAAATGTATGGGATTATAGTAGATGGGTATCAATAATTATTGTATAATGAGGTGAAAAAGTTTAGAAAATGAGAGGATGACTGAAGTCGGAAAAGAGATTGGATATGAAAATACGGAAAACTTTTTTCGTGCGTTTAAAAAGCATTATCATATGACTCCCTCTCAGTATCGGGCTGCAATACAGGAAGAGACCAATATGCAAACTGTATGTGGAGATAGAGAGGTAATAAAACGGTAACAAAAAAATGACAAAATGGTAATGAAATAAGATATACATAAAATTACTAAAGAAAGGTGGAATACAGAATGGGAGATTGTTTTTACTGTAGTAAGGCAGAACCGGTAGTTCAGACTAAGGCGGGTAAGATACGGGGATTTAAGATGAATTCTACATACACTTTCCATGGCATCAAGTATGCTGATGCTGATCGCTTTCAAATGCCCAGAGAGGTAAAACCATGGAAAGGTATTAAAAATGCTCTGGCCTACGGTTATGTGTGTCCTATGCTGATGCAGGATCATCCGTTGATGGAGGTTATGATCCCACATCGTTACTGGCCAATGGATGAGAATTGTCAGTATCTGAATATTTGGACACAGAGTCTGGATCCGGAAGCAAAAAAACCGGTTATGGTATGGTTGCACGGAGGTGGATTCTTTGCAGGCTCATCCATTGAACAGGTGGCGTATGAGGGAGATCATCTGAGTGAGTACGGAGATGTGGTTGTCGTGTCATTGAACCATCGTCTGAATATTTTGGGATATCTTGATTTATCTGCTTATGGGGAAAAATACTACAATTCTGCTAATGTGGGAAATGCAGATATGGTCGCAGCCCTTCATTGGATTCAGGACAATATTGCTGGTTTTGGCGGAGATCCAGGTAATGTAACCCTGTTTGGTCAGTCCGGTGGTGGAATGAAAGTTTATTCCCTGATGAATACACCGGCTGCAGAAGGTTTATTCCATAAGGGGATTATCCAGAGCGGCGTAATAGAAGAAGGTAAAAAAGAGGCAGAGGATGACGGTACCGCAATTGTGGAGGCCCTTCTGACGGAATTGAAGTTGGAATCCGTTGAGGATTTGGAAACGATTCCTTACTATTTCCTTGCGGAAGCATATAATAAGGTGTCACCCAAGCTGCAGGAGAAAGGACTCTACGTGGGAGGAGAGCCGAGAGCAAATTCATGGTATGCCGGTGATCCGCGCAGAGTAGGATTTACCGATGGAGCAAAAAAGATTCCGGTGATAGTGGGTAGCGTTTTTGGAGAATTTGATTTCAAGCCGGTTCTGGAGAATAGGGATGAACTGACCCGTGAGGAAACGATGAAACTTCTGGAAAAATGCTTTCAGGAGGATGCAGAAGAGATTGCAGCAGAATTCGAAAAAGCATATCCGAATAATCGCCTTGTAGATGTTCTGTCGCTGGATTATATTTTCCGTTATGCATCGAAAGATTTCATTGCAAAGAAGTCAGTACATAAGGAAGCTCCCGTATATTCCTACATGTTTAATTATGAATTCCCATATGAGGGAGGAAAACTGGCATGGCATTGCTCTGAAATCCCGTTTGTTTTCCATAATATTGACCGAATTCCTGTCTGCAATGTGCCGGGAGAAACAGACCGCCTGCAGGAGAGAATATGTGGTGCCTGGATAAACTTTGCGAGATACGGAAATCCTTCCGTTCCTTCTCTTCCGCAGTGGTCGGTATGTGAGCCAGGTAAAGAGGCAATTATGATTTTTGACAATATCTGCGAAGTTAAAGATAATTATGACCACAGGCTGATGGAGCTTCTTGTTAAACATGCTCCGGCATTTACTGTACCATTAGATGAGGATGCAGAAAATGTATTTATGCACTGATGCGGAAAGGATGGAATGCATATGGCAAAGCTGACTACATATCAGGTGACGGAGATTGCAAAAGACACCTGGGTTATCAATGAGGCTGGTATGACAGCCATGTTTTTGTTAAAAGGTACGGAACGTGCATTACTCATCGATACGGGTGTCGGAATGACAGACCTGAAAAAGCTGATTTCCTGGCTGACTCCGCTTCCCTATGATGTAGTGCTGACACATGGACATCAGGATCATATCGGAGGAGCTGCTCAGTTTGAAGAGGTATATATTCACGAAAAAGATGAGGATAGTCTTAAACCGATAAATTATGATAGCATCGCAGATTATGTGGAACTTTTGGGAAATATGGGAGCTTACGATGTGTATGACTGTAGCCCTGCGGATATCCGGCGGATACAAAAGATGCCAAAATGTCTTCCTTTGAAGGAGGGAATGGTGTTTGAGCTGGGGGGACGCAGTATCGAGGTAATTGAGACACCGGGTCATACATCGGGAGGCTGTTGTTTCCTTGATCGGAAAGAGCGAATCCTGTTTTCTGGAGATGCCTGCAATGGTAATCTGCTCTGCAGAGACAGTATTAATACACTATTGGGAGCTCTGGATAAAATCAAGTCCTATGAAAGTGAATTTGACCGCAATTTTAATGGCCATGTGGGATATGCGGGAATGCCTTTCGTTGGTTCCATGGATCATAGCATCATGAATACAGCGATACGCATCTGTGAGAATATCCTTTCAGGAACTGCGAAAATCGAGGATGGCGGTAAGAATGCGTTTGACGGAGATTGCAAGGTTGCGACAGACGGAAGAATCCGTATTGTATTTTCACCAGACAGACTGATAGATGAAGGTGAAATTCCAGTAAGATAAACACAACAGACTCCGCTGGGGTTAACTTAAGCCTGAAAGCCTTGAAATCAAGGCCTTTGGGCTTTTTATAAGTGTGCCATCAAGGCAGAATCTCCGGTTCTGGTGGCTTACAGTACCATAGAAATGATGAGGTAATAATAATAATGAAAAAATATTTTTTATATTTTCTTGGTTTGAATTTAATAGCTTTTGCTGTTGTATTAAATGTTCGCTTTGATTTAGGAGTTGCTGCTTTTAGTTCTGTGATGTATTCAATATCACAAATCTATAACATTTCTTTAGGAACAGCTTCTATTATCTGTTACTTAATATTTGTTATTATTCAATGTATTTTATCCAAAAAGATCACAGTTACTTTTATTTTAGAAATTCCGTTATCGTTTGCTTTTGGTTGGTTGACTGATTTATATGATTTTATAATTCCTACATTATCGTTAAGTTTATACTTAAGGGTTATTTGTTTTATTATGACGATGTTCATTACTGCAATGGGCGTATTTTTAAGCGTGAAAACAAATCTTATTTTAACACCAACTGATGGTATTGTAAAAACTATTTCAGAAGTCTTCTCTTTTCCTTTTTCAATAGTGAAAAATACTTTTGATATTACACTTGTGTTTGCCACTATTATTTTATGTTTAATTAATCATACCCATTTTTATGGTATTGGTATAGGAACTATACTGACAGCCTTATTTATAGGAAGAATTATTAATATTTATGAAAAAAAGATACAGTTATCTTTTTAAAGGTGGCAATTGGGTATTACGATGCTAAACTGTTGGGGTTTAGTCATATATTGAAATGATCGTATCTGTATGATAGTATATCAGATGGAGAATGTCTCCATCTGATATGTCATTTACGGCGAATACCTATTATAATTATAGGGACTGTATTCAGAAACATATTATTCCCAGAATTGGCGGTCTGAGGCTGCTTGCGCTCAATCAAGGGCATCTGATGAAAATGTATAAAGAACCTGTAAAACAATATTCTGCTATTCCTAAAAGGGCAAGAACAATTATGAATACCTCTATGAGATACGCATTATCGAAAAGGTTGATTATGACGAATCCCTGTGAAGGTTTGGAACTGTCAAAAGGAGTAAAAAAGTCAAAGTATCATACGATTATTGTAGATGGGACTAAAACATATACTTTGGAGCAGGTAAAACTGTTGCTGGAAGCATCGAAGGAGACACGGATCCATATGCAGATGGTCTTTGCCTTGTTAATGGGGCTTAGCCAACCTTGATCATAGCGCACAATAAAACACTTGCAGCACAGCTGTATGGTGAGTTTAAGGAATTCTTCCCGGAAAACGCAGTGGAATACTTTGTCTCCTAGTATCTTGATATTAATTCGTATACTATATATTGAATAAATAAGATGAAATAATACCATATAAAGCACAATAACTGATAGATTAAAAACAAATGGACAAGATGGATTCACTATAACGGTGAACAAAATTCGTCGAAGAAAGTAGTAAAATTGATACATGGAAAATATTGATTGAGAAACGAGGGTAAACTGGTTATAATAAAATTAAGAAGTAAGTAGAGTATAGAATGATCAGCAGAAAATGAGGTGATGATATATGCCAAAGATGATGCAGGAGTTAATCGAACAGTATGTAGAAGAGATCAAGAAGATCTATGGTTCCCATATACGCCAGATAATTCTTTATGGTTCTTATGCAAGGGGTGACTTCCGTCCGGATTCTGATGTGGACATTATGATTCTGGTAGATATGTCAGATCTGGAATTAAAGGCATATGCACAACAGCTCTCGTACATGACCTATGACTTTAATATGGATCATGACACGGATATTAAGCCTATTGCAAAAAGTGAAGCACATTTTAACAAGTGGATTGTGAACTATCCATTTTATTCCAATATTCATAAAGAAGGGGTAGTTTTGTATGGAGCAGCATAATCAGGAAATCGGTACTAGACGGGATCTGGTGTTATATCGTCTGGAAACAGCCCGAAATGATCTGAAATCAGCAAGAGCATTATTTTCTATTGAAAACTGCGCGTCGCATTCTCGTTACTTTAGTGATGAGTTAGACGCGCAATTTTTTTAATATAAAACAGAACAAATGTTTGATATATTATTATGGATATGGTAAAATACTTTTATGGAGAAAGATATGTTTACAATTAATAAAAATGGTTTTTCCTATCCGGCGTCAAGGAAAGAGTTGTGGGGAGAACATTTGTGAAATCCGTCTTATTGTGCTGTAACGGTTAGTGACCGAAGCCGTGAACAGATACTTGCTTACATAGAAGGTCAGAAGGAAAAATCCCGTTAAAACCCGGAGGAGAAAGCGAATGAAAATCATATCCAGTTATGGTGTAGAATTACGAAAACAGAATATT
>ERZ773108.1525-NODE-1525-length-22883-cov-4.920624_pt1 | contig 22883 bp, 22 predicted proteins | sample MGYA00580570_ERZ773108 | MGnify/ENA primary metagenome ERZ773108 (study PRJEB29015, sample SAMEA2737840) | human gut metagenome | biome: human gut; feature: human-associated habitat; material: faeces | place: China | collected 2012 ...
CCGTCTTGAACGCGTCACTGCATTGGGCGGTTGCATAAGAACTATGCGGAGGGTGAAAGTCCCGTGAGCCGTGCCACCGGCTGTCAGATTGTCGTTAAACATTCATAAATATGTATGAGGTAAAAGACTATGAATGAGAATGAAAATATTAAAAAGGATAATGCGGAATTGGAACAACCGAAACAATATGATTTTGACAAAAACACCTTTGTAGTTAAACCAGTTTTCAAAGAAAACTCAACCGATACTTTGGGTACGGTTTTGCTCCGTCTTATGACGGACGGAAAATAAAACTTCACAAATTTTCAGAATACGGCTGACAGAACAAATAAAGCGTGGTATAATATTATTGGTAATACTGTTTATTTGACTGTCAAGAAAGGAGGACTTTATGAGACAGTCAAAAAATAAAAAAAGAGAAGTTACCGCAGCTTTGTATGTGCGTCTTTCCCGCGATGATAATTTGGAAGGCGACAGTTACAGTATTGGAAATCAGAAAAAATTACTTACTAAAATTGCAAAAGAAAAGGGATATACAAATCTCTTGATTTTTTGCGATGACGGTATTTCCGGCGTAACAATGGAACGCCCCGATTACATACGAATGATTGAAGCGATTGAGGACAACAAGGTATCAGCCGTATTTGTAAAAGACCTTTCAAGACTTGGCAGAAATTATATTGAAGTTGGAAAATTGACAGAGGAATTTTTGCCGGAGTACGATATAAGGCTTGTTGCAGTATCAGACAATATAGACACGGCAGAGGGTGAAAACGAACTTGCTCCGATAAAAAATCTTTTTAACGAATGGTACGCAAGGGACATTTCAAAAAAACGCCGTATTAGTAATAAGATTAAAGGCAATGCGGGTGAGCCTATGGGATTGCCGCCGTACGGGTATATGAAAAATCCGGACGGCAGCAAAAGCTGGGTTGTTGATGAAGAAGCCGCTGCTGTTGTTAGGCGGATATTCAGTTTGACATTGGAAGGCTTGGGAAGTCACCAAATTGCAGATATTCTTGCAAGCGAACGAATTTTGACGCCGATAAATTATTGGTTAAGCAAGGGTATCAACAGGGGCGGTAAAAAATCAATGCCGAATCCGTATTATTGGCGTTCTTCGGTAATTATTAAAATGTTGGAAAAACAAGAATACTGCGGCGACTTAGTAAATTTCAAAACCTATTCAAAATCGTACAAAAACAAAAGACGCATAATAAATGACCGAGAAAATTGGGTTGTTTTCAAAAATGTTCACGAGCCTATTGTTGACCGAAGCGTATGGGAAACAATACAAGAAAGACGAAACAGAAAAACACGCAAAAAGCAAAAAGCAGACGGCGAAAAAAATATGTTTTCAGGCTTGCTTGTTTGTGCCGACTGTGGGAGTAATCTCGGTTATCATTTCAACCAGTCAAATCCCGAAATAGAGTATTTTAACTGTTCGGGATATAACAAGGGCAAACGGAAAACCTGTAATTCAACGCACTATATACGGGTTGATTTTTTGGAAAAGGTTGTACTTGGCGAAATCAGACGCTTAACAAAACTTGCAACGCAGTATGAGAGCGAATTTGCTAAAATTGTTATGGGACACTCAATAAAAGCAGCAGAACAGGAAAGACAATTAAAGCAAAAAGAATTACATACATTAAATGCAAGAAATGACGAACTCGATAATTTGTTTGAGCATATCTATGAGGATAATGTTTCCGGCAAGATAAGCGATGACAGATTTGCAAAACTGTCCGTCAAATACGAATCGGAGCAAAAGGAAATTACGGCACGCATTAAGGATTTGGAAACAGAACTTGACACCGAAAAAAGCAAAGCTGTAACGGCTGATATGTTTATGGCTTCTGTCCGTAAATATACCAGAGCAAGAAAACTTACTCCGAGAATGTTAAACGAACTGATTGAAAAAATTGAAGTACACCAGTCCGAAAAGATTGACGGTAAAACCGTTCAACAGCTCACAATTCATTATAACTGCATAGGCAATATTGAAATACCCGACCTTGAAAAGCTACCCGAAAACAATGTTTCGGTACATACAAGACAGGGCGTAGATGTTCATTTTGCCGCTTGTGCAAGTTAAGGGGGTGAGCGTATGAACAAAAACATAAAAGCTGCCGTTTATATGCGTGTTGCCACTTTTGAGCAGGTAGACGACCGAACAAGTCAAATGAAAGAATTTGCGGATAAAAACGGTTATGAAATTTCGGATTTCATAGTTGAACAGCGAAGCAGTTTAGCCGCTTGCAGTAAAACTCTGTACGGACTCTTACATAATCAATCCGTAAAAACGCTTTTAACACCTACTTTAAGCAGTCTTTCACGAAATATACTCGTAACACAGGACACTCTGAATACTGCAAAAAGGAATAATAAAAAAATAATCAGTATGGACGGTGGGCTATAAAAGTTATCCGCATACTGATTAAAGGCAATAAAAAACCGAGAGTGTTTATAGAACATCTCAAATCCTATAAGAACTCTCGGTATGGTCGGGGCGACAGGATTCGAACCTGCGGCATCTTGGTCCCAAACCAAGTGCGCTACCAAACTGCGCCACGCCCCGACGAACTTTTATATTATACACTATATTCTTTTATATGTCAATGATTTTAACTAACTTTTTTCAAAATATTGCTTTGCTATGCAATAAATCCTTTGAGCCTCGGCTTAATTTTCTGCAAACGGTTTAAAATATATAAAAAAGGCAATTATTTAATGTGAATATTTCACGTATTTTATATTGACAAATACCCTTATGGGGTATATAATTAGAATACCCCATAAGGGTATTCTAAAAGGTGGTGATATATTTGGATAATAATAAACAATGCTGCTCAGAGAGAAAGAAAGAGCGTTCGCCCGAGGAGTACAAAAAGCTTATAAACAGATTAAGCCGTATCGAAGGGCAGATACGCGGTATAAAGGGAATGGTCGAAAACGGAGCATACTGCCCCGATATTCTGGTTCAGTCAGCGGCTGTCAATGCCGCGGTTAACGCCTTTAACAAAGAACTTCTTGCAAATCATATAAGGACCTGCGTTGCAGATGATATAAGAAGAGGCAGAGATGACACGATTGATGAGCTTGTTTTAACTCTCCAAAAGCTGATGAAATAAAATAGAGGAGGTTTAAATATATGACGCAATATAATGTTACTGGTATGAGCTGTGCCGCGTGCAGCTCTCGGGTAGAAAAGGCGGTATCAAAGGTAGGTGGTGTAACGGCTTGCTCGGTCAGCTTGCTTACAAATTCGATGGGCGTTGAGGGTGACGCTTCGCCGCAGGATATAATAAACGCGGTTAAAAAGGCGGGTTACGGCGCTTCTTTAAAAGAGCGCGGCGGTGACAACGGTACATCTGAGGACAGTTTAAAGGCAAGGCTTATTTGGTCGGTGGCTTTTTTACTGATTCTTATGTACTTTTCTATGGGACATATGATGTGGGGCTGGCCTTTGCCGTCATTTTATGAGGATAATCATATAGCAATGGGGCTGACCCAGCTTTTGCTTACATCGGTGATTATGGTGATTAATCAGCGGTTTTTTATCAGCGGATATAAAAGCCTGTGGCATCGCGCACCGAATATGGACACTCTCGTTGCCTTGGGCGCAACGGCGGCGTTTGTGTACAGCACCTATGCGCTTTTTGCAATGACCGATGCGCAGGTAAAAAATGATATGAACGGCGTAATGACCTATATGATGGATTTTTATTATGAATCCGCCGCGATGATTCTTACACTTATAACAGTCGGTAAAATGCTTGAGGCGCACTCTAAGGGAAAGACGACAAGCGCGCTTAAGGGACTGATGAATCTCTCGCCCAAGACGGCTGTTATTTTAAAGAACAACGAGGAGATAACCGTGCCGATAGAACGCGTTCAAAAAGACGATATATTCATCGTACGTCCCGGTGACAGTATTCCGACGGACGGAATTGTCATTGAGGGAAGCAGCGCGATAAATGAATCGGCTCTCACGGGGGAAAGTATTCCCGCCGATAAGACGGAGGGCGATTTTGTTTCGGCGGCAACGGTTAACCAATCGGGATTTTTAAAATGCCGGGCAACAAGAGTGGGAGAGGACACCACACTTTCGCAAATAATAAAAATGGTCGGAGACGCGGCTGCTACAAAGGCACCGATTGCCAAAATTGCAGATAAGGTCTCGGGCATATTTGTTCCTGTGGTAATCGCGATAGCCGTACTCAGCACAGCCGTTTGGCTTATACTTGGCAGAGATATCGGATATTCGCTTGCACGCGGAATATCTGTTCTGGTAATTAGCTGTCCTTGCGCCCTCGGGCTTGCAACGCCTGTTGCAATAATGGTCGGCAACGGAATGGGTGCAAAAAGCGGTATATTGTTTAAAACGGCGGCTTCCCTTGAAGAGACGGGAAGAATAAGACTTGTTGCGCTTGATAAAACCGGAACTATAACATCGGGAGAGCCTAAGGTGACTGATATCATTACGGCGGACGGAGTAGAAGAGGATGAGCTGTTAAAACTTGCCTGCACAATTGAGAAAAAGAGCGAGCACCCGCTCTCGCGCGCTATTATGGAGTTTTCGTACAGCAAAAATATAAATCCCGATGATGCGGAAGATTTTGTAGCGGTACCGGGGCACGGCTTACAGGGAAATTTGTCGGGCAGACAGATTCGCGGCGGAAATCTTTTATATGCGGAGGAGACGGCACAGATTCCGCAAAGGTTCAAAAATGCGGCGGATGAGCTTTCCCGACAGGGTAAAACGCCATTGTTTTTCAGCTATGACGGTAAGTTTATCGGTATAATAGCGGTTGCGGACGTTATTAAAGAAGACAGTCCGCAGGCGATAGCGCAGCTTCGCAATATGGGGATAGAGGTTGTAATGCTGACGGGTGATAACGAGCACACGGCAAAGGCAATGGGAGAACGCGCCGGTGTCGATAAGGTTATCGCCGGTGTTTTGCCACAAGAGAAGGAGAGCGTTATAAGAGAGCTTAAAAAATCGGGGAAAACAGCAATGGTAGGCGACGGAATAAACGATGCACCCGCGCTGACAAGCGCAGATGTGGGTATAGCAATAGGAGCAGGAACCGATATAGCGATAGACGCGGCAGATGTTGTGCTTATGAAGAGCAGATTGAGCGATGTTCCCGCGGCAATAAGACTTAGCCGTGCGGTACTTCGCAACATTCATCAAAACCTGTTTTGGGCCTTCTTTTACAATACAATCGGGATTCCGCTTGCCGCAGGAGTTTTTATACCGTTCGGGCTTACGCTTAATCCTATGTTCGGCGCGGCGGCGATGAGCCTTTCAAGCTTTTGCGTTGTATCAAACGCTCTCAGACTGAATCTGTTTAACTTTAAAGATTCGTCGCGTGATCACAAAGTAAAAAATAAATTAAAACATATAAATACGGAGGAGATTAAAATGCTGAAAAAAACTATTAAAATCGAAGGAATGATGTGCGGTCACTGTGAGGCAGCCGTTAAGAGTGCTCTTGAGGCTCTGCCCGAGGTATCGGAGGCAGATGTAAGCCACGAAAGCGGCACGGCGGTTGTAACCCTCTCGAAGAATATTGAAGACAGCGTTTTAAAAGAAGCGGTTGAGGCAAAGAATTATACCGTTACGGAAATTAAATAAAAGGGGGCACAAAGCCCCCCTTTATTTACTGCTTTTTTATTCCTATATCGGTGCGATAATGCATATCCTTAAATGAAATCGGCTTTAAATACGTGTACGCCTTGTCTATTGCGTCCGAGAGATTATCTCCTACAGCGGTAACGCCAAGAACCCTTCCGCCGGCGGTTAAAATCTTATCGCCGTCCTTTTTCGTCCCTGCGTGAAAGAGCAGCGCGCCGAGGCTTTCCGCCTGCTTAAGACCGTCTATTTCATAGCCCGTTTTGTACTGCTGCGGATATCCGCCCGAGGCAAGAACAACGCATACGGCGGCATTGTCGTTCCACTTGATGTCCACCTCGTCCAGACGTTCGTCTATTACTGCGTCAAATATTTCATACAGGTCTCCGTCAAGGCGCGGCAGAACAACCTGAGTTTCGGGGTCGCCGAAGCGGCAGTTATATTCTATAACCTTTACGCCGTCTGCGGTCTTCATAAGCCCGAAGTACAGCACGCCTTTAAACTTTCTGTTCTCTTTGTTCATTGCCTGCATTGTCGGGATAAATATATTTTTCATACATTCTTCCGCAACCTCGGGGGTGTAGATTCTGCTTGGCGAAAACGTACCCATTCCGCCCGTGTTAAGGCCCTTATCGTTATCTAACGCGCGTTTGTGGTCCTGTGCCGAAACCATAGGCTTTAACGTCTTTCCGTCAGTAAATGCCAGAACCGATATTTCGGGTCCCGTCAAAAATTCTTCAATTACAACCTTGCCGCCGGCAGAACCGAAAACCTTATCGTCCATTATGTCGTGAACGGCTTTTTGAGCTGTATCAAAGTCTTCGGCGATGATTACCCCCTTGCCGAGAGCCAAGCCGTCAGCCTTTACGACTATCGGAAACTTATTCTGCGACTTTATATATTCTATTGCCGATTTGCTGTCCTCAAAAACCTCGTACGCCGCGGTGGGGATCCCGTACTTTTTCATCAAATCCTTTGAAAAAGCCTTGCTGCCCTCTATTACGGCAGCCGACTTGTTCGGACCGAAGGCACGAAGACCTGCGGCTTCAAAGGCGTCAACCGCTCCTGCCGCAAGGGGGTCATCGGGCGCGACAACCGTCATATCAATTGAGTTTTCCTTGGCAAATTCAATCAGTTTGTCAAATTCCATAGCCTTTATCGGGACACACTCTGCAAGAGAGGAAATTCCGCCGTTCCCGGGTGCACAGTAAAGCTTTGTAACCTTTTTGCTTTGACTAAGCTTCCATATTATCGCGTGTTCTCTGCCGCCGCTGCCTACTACCAATACCTTCATTTGTACAACCATTCCTTTCAGATTTTCAGTTTTTGAATTTTACAGGATTATGTAACTTTATATTATAATTATAAAATTAAGCGTATTATTTGTTTTTGTTCCGCTTTCTGCCGGCCGAAGCCGAGCGCGGATGACATCTTTCGTACGATTCCGTAAGCCTGTCCCGAAGCGCTTGCTCGTATATCTTTGTCGAAGCAATTTCGCAGTGTCCCATCATATTTTGGACATCCTTTATATCCAAGCCGTTTTTAAGGAGATGCACCGCGAAGGTGTTTCTCATAATATGAGGGGTAACTTTAAAGCCGAGACCGCATTTTTTGCCGTATGTTTTAAGCAGCTTCCACACACCTTGTCTTGAAATCGGCTGACCCGACATATTCAAAAAAACATAGTCGGTTCCGTCATACCCGGGGATAAGACACCGTCTGTCCATATAATCCTTGATTTTCTCGCGGGCGATGGTGTATATCGGAATGCGGTGCTCGCCGCTTTTATCGCGGCAGTTTAAATAGCCGACATCCGTGTTTATATCGTAAATCTTAAGCCCGATAAGCTCTGAGACGCGTATCCCCGTTGCGTACATAAGCTCAAGTATTGCAGCATCGCGGAAGCCCTTAAGCGATGCGCTGTCGGGGACATTTAACAGAGCTGTAATCTGTATTTCAGTAAGGATGTCAGGTGTTTTGCGTTCTTTTCTTAAAGGGCGCATATCGCAGGCTGGGTTCTTCTTTATATATCCCTTGTCCGATAAAAATTTAAAGAACGAGCGAACGGACGATACAGCCCTCGCGGCGGTGGCGTCAGACTTTCCGCTTTTTTTCAGAGACATAACATAATTTAATATATGCGTTTCGTTTATCTCGTCTATGCCGCAAACTCCCTCAGCTTTGATATAAGACAAAAAACGCGTTAAATCACTGTCGTATGATAAAATCGTATTAACCGAGGCGCCGCGCTTGTTCTGCAAATAATTTAAAAATTCGGATTTGTATTTTTCCATAATTCTTCCCCGTTTCAAAACACTATTATTATTTTACATAATACAATCCGATTTGACAAGTGTTTTTTGAAAATTTTTTTAAATTTACATAAATTTCGTACAAAATGGCTTGATAAGCGGCGGAACAACATATGCCTCTATGCAGGTGCACAGCATTGCGGCGGCAAAAAATATTAAAAAAGCCTCTAAATCCTCTGTATTAAGTTTGCGTCTTTGCTTAAAGGCAGACGGCGAGCTGCGCACAGTTCGATACGCAGCCGCAAAATTTATCCTGTGAACCGAGTATATGATAAGCGCGGGGATAAAGATAACGTTTTGCATAAACATAGACAGAAAGCAAAAAACGGTGCCACTCACACCAAATACAGATACGATATATGAGATTGTGCAGCCTATGCCGAAGCCCTTTGCGGCAACCTGAATATATATAAGCGGTATCAGAAACATAAACCTGCCGGCTATCCAGATGATTGCCGCAAGCCTTAAATATGATATAAAAGAATATGTAAATATCTGAGATGAAGCCGCCCCCTGAAGCTTGTACATAGAAATAAAATTTTCGGCATATCCCGATGAAATGCTTCCGTTTAATCCAAAAACCGCTCCCGCAATCAATCCCAAAAACAGCGCAGCCGTTATCGAGATATACTTAAATCTGTTCTGTGCCGCGTGTTTGCCGAAGCTTTCAGCCAAATTAAGTTTCATTTGAATATTCCTCCCGTTTTCCGATGTTATATTTTAAGTATATTATGGCTTATCCGAAAATATTACGTGTTGTATTTTTTTATAATTTATGGTATACTTATCTTGTATAACAGATTAAAACGGGTTCGGGGAGAGAGCAGATGACTACTGATGAACTGATATTATACACAAAAAAGCTTACCGCTATCGGAGGGGTAAGCTCAAACGAAGAAGAAATCAGACGGTTTCTTTTAAACGAATTAAATAACTGCTGTGACAGAACCGAGACCGATGCAGCGGGGAACATCTTTGGCTTTATCGGCTGTGCCGATAAAAGCGCAAAGACGCTTCTGCTTGAAGCGCATATGGACAGAATAGGGCTGGTTGTGTCGGAAATACGCAGTGACGGAACGGTTCTGTTCTCGGACGCGGGTGGAATAGATAAAAGAATCCTGCCGTATTCCGAAGTGGAATTTTTAAATGAGGGAAAGCGCATAAACGGCATAATTGTTCCCGATAAGGCGGACGGGCAAACCGATGAAAGTTCACTGTGCATCTTTACGGGATTGAGCGAAAAAGAGCTTAAAAACAGCATAAAAATCGGCTCAAAGGCGATACTTTTATCAAAATTTTCGCGTCTTTGCGGAAACGTAATCTCATCGGGCGCGCTTGATAACAGAGCCGGGACAGCCGCCCTGATAAACGTTTTGCAAACAGTAAACAAAAGCCGTCTTAAGTTTAATATCATTGTGCTTTTTGCTGTCGGAGAAGAGCTTGGGCTTCACGGAGCTTTTTCCGCGGCAGAGCATATCCGTGCCGATGCCGCAGTTGTTGTGGATGTTACGCACGGTATGACACACGATACCAAGGGCGAAAGCGAGGTTTTTCCGCTTGGCTGCGGAGCGGTAATCTGCCGCGGTCCCAACCTTCATTACGGATATACAAAAAAGTTTATCGCGCTTGCAAAGCAGCTTGGTATTCCGTACAGAATTGAGGTTGCCGCAGGCTCAAGCGGAACGGACGCGTGGGCGCTTCAGGCATCGGGCGCGGGGATTCCGTCCGTGCTGATATCAATTCCTTTAAAATATATGCACACAAATGTAGAGGTTGCCGATGCCGGCGATATACAAAGCGTTTCGGAGCTTATCTGCCGCGCAGCGGAAGGAGGGACGGACCTTGATTAAAGAACTTGAGGGTTTGACGGCTGTCAGCGGCTGTGAGGACGAGGTAAGAGAGTTTATAAAGGCGAGCCTGGCGGAATCGGGAATAGAGTATAAGACCGATTCCATCGGCAATATTAAAGCCGCGTACGGCGATGAAACAGAAATTATCATTGCCGCGCATATGGATGAGGCAGGGTTTATCATAACCGAGATAACGGATGACGGCTATTTAAAATTTGCGCCGATAGGAAAAATCAAACCGTCGGCGGTTTTGTCAAAGCAGGTAAAAATAAATGGCATAACGGGAATAGTATCTTTTAAAGCCGTTCATTTAACAAGCAAGGAAGAGCGCGAAAAGCCCGTTGATATATCAAAGCTTTATATAGACATCGGCGCAAAAACAAAGGCCGAGGCAGAGAAGTATGCCGAGGTCGGCGACCTTGCCGCATTTGTATCGGGGGTTAAAGAATTTGGCACAGACTATATTTCGGGTAAGGCTCTTGACAGAGCGGGCTGTGAAACGCTTACGGATATCTTAAAAGCGAAGAGAAAGGGCGTATGCGGAATCTACACCGTTTTAGACAAGGTCGCTCACAGAGGTTTAAAAATTGCCGCAAACAACACTACGTCAGCAAAAGCGGCTTTGATAATAGGCTGCGCAGAAGCAGATGAAGGAATTGAGCTTGGAAAAGGGGCTGTTATTGAAATTTATCAAAATGCTTCGGCTAAAGAAAGCGCGATAAATAATAAAATTGTTAAATCGGCGGCGGAAATACAGATAAAAACCTGTGATAAATCAAGCGCGGCTGCGGCTTTTAAATCAGTCAGAGCCGATATACCCGTGATAATGCTTTCAATTCCCTGCAGAAACGCAAACACCGATGTTTGTATAGTCAATAAAAGTGATATCAAGGCCCTGTTTGACGCGGTTAATTCGGCGATTGATATAATAAAGGAGGAAGACAATGACCGAAGCTTTTAATATAAATTCAAAAAAAGAAGTTACCGATTTTTTAATCGGTTTGTGCAGGACCGCAAATGTTGAAGTAAATCAAGACGCATCGGACAATATTATAATGCACAAATCAGGAAGCGGAGAAAAGATTATGTTTCCGTTTGTCATTAATTTAAGCAGCGTTATAATAAATAAGGCAGAAGATTCGTGCGCGGCGTTTGACTCTCTGTGTTTGTGTAAGGCGCAGTCTCTTGCCGACAGAGAAGTATTTAATTCCGACGGAGTATCAGTCGGAATAATCAGAAATGTAAAAAAAGATGATTACGAAGTTAAGCTGTGGGAGAAAAACAGTGTTAAAATCGGTGAACGCTGCAATGTTAAATCAAATATAACGTGTAAAGATAATTTGCTTTACGGATTTAATACAGAACCTTATATGTGCCTTAAAATAATAGATAGGCTGCTTTTGATTTTTGATAAATGTGTAAAAGATATATACTTTACAGTATCATTTAACGAGGCAAGCGCATCGGCTTGTGCAAAAGCGGTAAACCCGGACAAGATATATATGATTTACTTTACCGATTCCGATAAATCTTTTAAAATCGGAGACGGTTTGGGAATTGTCATAAAGGATGGATATCATATAACCGATGAAGGTGTTATAAAAGGTCTGACCGATATATGCAAAGAAAACAATATAAAGGCTCAAACCTTTGTGGGCAAAGCGTCAGCACTTACCGAAAGGCTTGCCGTTCTTTTCGGCGGCAGCGGTGTATATCCGATATGCCTCCCGATTGAATGCCGCGGAAGCGGCTGTGAGATATCGGACGCATCAGACACCGATTCTGCTTTAAAGCTGTTTGACTGCATATTTGCTTAAGCAGATGTCAGTTAGCCGAATCCGATTTTATGGTGTGGATATATGCTCAAACGGTGTTAAAATACCGGGCAATCTGATGATAAATATATTTTAAACAGAAGGGAATGTTAAACAATGCCTGCAAAAAAATGTATTCTTGACGAAAAAAAGCTTTGCGATGACTGCGGCGAGTGCGACTACTGCGACCTTAATCCTTTTAAGCTTTGCGACAATTGCGGAAGGTGCATAGGTATGAACGAAGAGTACCGCGAGCTTAAAATCGATGATATGATAATAGAAAACAAATCGTCAAAATCGCGTATTTCTAACGGAAGCAAAGGACATACTCATCATCACTGTGACGATGACGGCTGCAGCTGCGGACATCATCATAACTGAACATACTTATTGCAAAATAATAAAATGATGACTTTGTTATTTTTGACAAACAATTGTTTTTAAACCATATCTTTTTTGTTTATACAGACAAAACTTGTTTAATATGAACAAAAAATTTAAAAATTTTTATCGAAAATAGAAAAAAACTATTGACTTATTCGCGTTTTTTTAGTATGATAGTATTATCAGTTATACGTGTACAGTTAAACTTAATGATTGCAGAGCGGATTTAAATCTGCGATTGTCGATAAAAGGGAGCGTTTTTTTATGTATATGAAAGAAGTAGTAGTTCAGAATCAGGTAGGTCTGCACGCAAGACCGGCAACTTTTTTTATACAGAAGGCTAACGAGTATAAGTCAAGCATTTGGGTTGAGAATGACAACCGCAGAGTAAACGCAAAAAGTCTCTTGGGTGTTTTGTCGCTCGGGATAACCAAAGGGCTTAACATAACAATTATAGGTGAGGGTCCCGATGAAGAAGAGGCTGTAGCCGAATTATCCGAACTTATTTCATCAAACTTTGCATAAGGTGTATAAATCGGTTCGATAGTGATGAGATTAAGAGCAGGTCGTTTGCCTAAGCCGCAAGCGGCGTGCTCTTTTTAGCTCAATCATTCAAAACCGAAACGGAGATAAATATATTATGGTTGATATAAAAGCAAAGCTCAGAGAGCTTCCTATGAGCCCCGGGGTGTATATAATGAAGAACGCCGACGGAGAGGTTATATATGTCGGCAAAAGCAAGCATCTTAAAAACCGCGTCAGCTCATATTTTATAAATTCAAAAAATCACACTCCAAAGACTGTCGCGATGGTCTCAAACGTTGCCGATTTTGACTATATTATGACAGATTCTGAGGTCGAGGCGCTTGTTCTTGAGTGTAATCTTATCAAAAAGTATCTGCCAAAGTACAACATTTTGCTAAAGGACGACAAGCAATATCCGTATATTAAAATTACAATGGGCGAGGATTATCCGCGGATTTATATGACGCGGAAGATTCGCAAGGACGGGGCGCGGTACTTCGGACCGTATATGAGTTCTATGATGGTACGAACAGCGCTTGAGACCATTAAGCGTATATTTAAAGTGCGCAGCTGCAGCAAGAGACTGCCCGTAAGCTCGGAACACAGCCGTCCGTGCCTGTACTATCATATAGGTCAATGCTCTGCCCCGTGCTGCGGCAAAATAAGCAAAGAGGATTATAAAGATACGTTTGACCGAATCGCTTTGGTTCTTGAGGGAAAGTACGACAAAATAACCGAAGATCTTAAAGAAAAGATGTATGAAGAATCAGAAAAGCTTGAGTTTGAAAAGGCGGCGAGGTACAGGGACAAGATAGAAAGCATTAAAATGCTTGGAGAGAAGCAGAAGATGCTTTCGGTCGGCAAGGATAACAGAGATATAATCGGCGTGTTTAAGGGCGAATTTGAAACCTGCGTTCAGATTTTTTATATGCGTGACGGAAGAATACAAGGGTCGGAATACTTTGTGTTTAAGGACGAGAATGCGACCGTGGGCGAGATTACGTCGGAATTTATGAAGCAGTATTATTACAGTGCGACAAATATACCGGGCGAGATACTCATTCCGGAGGAGATATCGGACGGAGACAGCATTGCCGACTGGCTTTCGGAAAAGACCTCGCATAAAATCAGAATCAATGTTCCGCAGCGCGGCGAAAAGGCAAAACTTATCAAAATGGTAAACAAAAACGCGGAAGAGACGCTGCGCCAGCACATATTTAAGCGCAACCGCGAGGAAATGCAGCAAAACGATGTTTTAAGCGAGCTTGCAAGAGTTTTGTCACTGCCTAAAGCTCCGTTCAGAATTGAATCTTATGATATATCAAATATATCGGGAGCGCAAAGCATAGGGGTGTGCGTTGTTTATAACAACGCAAAGGCTTCAAAAAAGGATTACCGTAAGTTTAATATAAAAACTGTTGAGGGCACCGATGACTATGAAAGCACGCGCGAGGTTATCGCACGCCGTATAAACAGAGCGTATGACGAGACGCAGGCTGTTGCGGACGGGAGCTTAAGCCCCGAGAAAACAAAGTTTTTACCGCTTCCCGATTTGATTCTGCTTGACGGCGGAAAGGGACACGTGTCCGCCGTGCGTATGCTTATGGAAACCCTCGGCGAGGATATACCTGTCTACGGACTTGTAAAAGACGACAAACACAGGACGAGAGCGCTTACCGATATTGATGAAGAATTTGATGTAGAGCCCGACAGCCTGCTTTTCAGATTCCTGTCAGAGGTGCAGGAGGAGGTTCACAGATTTGCAATAACATCTTTCAGGAAGCGCCACGAAAACGCAACTGTTTATTCTGCGCTTGAAAAGATACCGGGAATAGGCGAGGCAAAGAGGAAGAAGCTTTTAAACACGTTTATCAGTATAGAAAAAATCTCAAAAGCGTCTTACGAAGAGCTTTGCGGCACTTTGGACAAGCGTGCCGCAAAAAGTGTGTACGAATATTTTAAAGCAAACGGAAGTGATAAAAATGAATAAAGAGATAAAGTTAAATAAAATTTTAAGTAAGATACTTGATGACGAAAGGCTTATTATCGAAAACAGGCGGCATATCCACCAAAACCCCGAGCTTTCGTTTAAAGAGTTCAACACAATGAGATATGTGTGTTCTCAGCTTGATGAAATCGGCGTAAGCTACACGCAGGGCATTGCAGAGACGGGAATACTTGTATGCATCAACGGCGAAAAGCAGACTGAAAGCCCAAAAACTTTGCTTATACGCGCCGATATGGACGCTTTGCCGATTTGCGAAGTCTCCGATAAACCGTACCGCTCAATAAACGATGGCATAATGCACGCCTGCGGTCACGATGCACACACCGCTATACTGATAGAGGTATGCAGGGTGCTTAACGCGTTTAAGGCTGATTTTTCGGGCACGGTAAAGCTTGTGTTTCAGCCCGGCGAAGAAACGAGGGGCGGCGCAAAACCGATGATTGACAGCGGAGTTTTAAAAAATCCCGATACAGATGCTTGTATCGCTCTGCATATGGACCCCGACATTCCGTCGGGAAAGATAAGGGTTAAGCCCGGCTCGCTTTATGCTTCGCCCGATGATTTTTACATAACGGTCATCGGAAGAGGCGGTCACGGAGCAGAGCCGCACAGGTGTATCGACCCGATAGCCGTAAGTGCCGAAATAATTAACGCGCTTATGAATATAGTAAGCCGCGAGATTGACCCGTTTGATGAAGCGGTTGTCTCGGTCGGCTCGATACATTCGGGAACGGCAACGAATATTATTCCCGACACCGCTGAAATAGCCGGCACGGCGCGGTCGCTTACAAACGAGGTTCGCGCACAGTTAAAAAAGCGAATAGGCGAGACAGCACAGGGAATTTGTGCGGCTCACGGTGCAAAATGCGAGTATAGTTTCAGCGAGCTTTTTCCGCCGCTTATAAATGACAGAGAGCTGTCAGAGAGGCTTTACAGGGTTGCCTGCCGAATAATCGGCGAGGAAAACTGTATATTCGGCGGACGTGCAACAATGGCGGGCGAGGATTTTTCATATTTTTCACAGGAACGTCCGTCGGTTTTGTTTAAGCTTGGATGCAGAAATGAAGAGCTTGGAATCACCGCGCCGATTCACCATAATAAATTCGATATAGATGAAAGCACTATGAAATACGGAGCCGCAGTATTTTGCGAGTTTGCAGTTGACTTTCTGAACAGATGATTACAAGGAGCTTAATATGAATTTTATTATAGACTGCGCGGCGCCCGACATTGTAAAGCATAATCTGAAAAATTTGGGGAATGTATTTTATTCATCATATCTTGATATAGAAGATAAGTCGGTTTCGTCTCACCCCGATATGCAGATTCATTTTATATCAGACGCCGCAGCGGTATGTGAGCCGACGCTTTTTGAGTATTACAGACGTGTTTTGCCTGACTATATCAGCCTTAAAAAGGGCAGCGTTAAAATCGGGCGCACCTATCCCGAAAACTGCGCATATAATATAGCAAGGATAGGCAGCTATATATTGTGCAACACAAAATACGCGGAAAAGAGTATTTTGGATTATTACAAAAAACAAAACTATCACATAATACATATAAATCAGGGGTATGCTAAATGCAGTATATGTCCGATTAACGATAAAGCCTTTATAACAGAGGATAAAGGAATTTTCGGCACAGTATCAAAAATTGACGGAATCAAGCCGATACTGATTGAGGTAGGAGAGGTCTCGCTTGACGGGTTTGAATACGGATTTATAGGAGGTGCATCGGGAACAGCGGAAGAAGCCGTTTTATTTTCGGGCAGAGTAAGTAAGAATATTGCCGAAATAGTGAAAAATGAGGGGCGCAGTGTTACAATCCTGTCCGATGATGCGCTTCGTGACATAGGAAGCATAATATCTTTTACATAATTTTGTCGGAGGTATAGGTGTGGAAGAAATAATTTCGCTTAAATCAAAAGAAAAGCTTGATTATCTTGCGATAATTATTGAGATATACCTTCTTGAAAAGCGCGGTCTGATTAACGCGGTCTGTACGGAGAGTACGGATGAATATTTTTATATAAAAGTTCCCAAAAGCTGCTTTGCCGATGCGGCGGAAGCCGTTGCGGAATGGCTTGTCAGAAGCTCGGTCTTTTATTTTGCATTTGATATAATCGAGGATGAGGCAGAGAATTTGCCGCCCGATGTTAAATATCGGCTTATCGATAAGATTAATGAAAAGGTGTACGGCAAAGATGTTAAGGCGATTACTGGCGAAATAAGCGCGTCGCTTGAGTCATTTTCGCAAAAAAACGATGAAATAAGCTTTGACGGATTTATAATGTTCTCTGCAAGCGGATATATTCCGAGGCTTTATTTAATTTTATACGAGCTTCTTGCCGAGGCGGAGGCAGAGCTTGAATACAGCCGAACGGTTGCGCTGCTTAAAGAGTATGTCGGCTTTTGCGACACGGCGCTTACAGAGATAATTATTGTATATGAGGAGTCTGAAAAATTCAGCTTTTATAACCGAGACGGTGAAAATATTACAGACCAATGTAAAAAAGATTTTTTTGCCGAGTTCGGAAATGCCGATGTATCGGCTGAAGATATAATTTTAGGGACGCTGATTCAAAAGCTTCCCGAAAGAATAAATATTTACTGTGACGAAGCGCAAGCTAATATTATTAACACAATAAAAGTTTTGTTCGAAGACAGAGTATCGGTATTTGAAATTTCCGATTTTGTAACCAAATTGTAAGGAAGAATAAATATAAACGGCATTGACTTGCCTTGATATAAGATGTATAATGTTTGTATGTTAATTGCACAAAATAAAAATTTTGTGCAATGTAGCAGAAGAAGCAAATTATATATAATTATATTGAGGTGAGTTTTTTTTGCGCAGTTTTTCAGGGATTCCAGAGCCTTTGGCAAGCTTTTTGATATATACTGAAAGTATTCAGAATAAATCTGTTCATACAACAGATGAATATTTTTATGACCTGCGTACGTTTTACAGGTTTCTGGCTTTGCGCTTCGGCTTGGTATCGGATAAAACCGAATTTGATTCAATAGATATCAATTTAGTTGATTTGGATACATTAAAGCTTGTTGACTTAAATATTATATATGAATACTTAAATTACTTAAATCGCGTCAGACATAACTCCGCAAGCTCTCGCGCACGGAAAATTGCGTCATTGCGTTCGTTTTTTAAATATGTCTGCAGCAAGGCAAATTTGCTTGAAGACAACCCGACTGCCGAACTTGAATCAGTTAAGGTAAACTATCATTTGCCAAAGTTTTTTACGCTTGATGACAGTCTTTCGCTGCTCAGCTCGGTTGAGGGGCGAAATGCAGAGCGCGATTATTGCATTTTAACCTTGTTTTTAAACTGCGGAATCCGCTTAGCTGAGCTTGTGGGAATCAATTTAACCGATATTCAGGACGACCGCCTTACAGTTATTGGTAAGGGCAGCAAGGAAAGAACTGTTTATTTAAACGATGCCTGTCTTGAAGCAATTAAAAATTATCTGCCCGAGCGCGAAAAAATCGATATATCCGCAAGTGCACAAAATGCCTTGTTTGTTTCGGAGCGCGGCGCCAGAATTTCAAGGCGGACCGTGCAGAATCTTGTTGAAAAATATGTTAAAAAAATAGGTCTCGATCCCAGAAAATATACCACCCATAAGCTTAGGCATACCGCCGCAACGCTTATGTATCAATCGGGGGCGGATATACGTGTCTTGCAGGAAATTTTGGGTCACAAACAGCTTAACACGACAGAGATATATACGCACGTTTCAAATGAAAATATCAAAGAAGCGGTCAAAAGCAACCCTTTATCCTCCGTCAAGCCCAAAAAGTAAATCTTTAAAGTCAAAAAAAGGTTAACATAAATAAGTTATGTTAACCTTTTTTTTAAAAATTTAGACCGAGTCGATTATAACAAGATCATCACCTATTTTCTTTATACACTCCCAACGGATTGTTCTGTCGGGCTCTTTGCCCAAAAGTCCCATTGCTTTATACGCTCCGGGAACGCAAATCGCCGTTACTTTTCCTGTTTCGGAATCGATTTCCACATCCGATATAAACCCCACTCTTTCGCCGTCAACTATATGTATTACCTCTTTTGCTCTTAAATCGCTGAATTTAATCACCATTTTATCAGTACTCCTTTAACTAAATAACAAAAAGCCTCACAGTAAATACTATGAGGTCTTTATGTAAATATTACATATTGTTCAATTATTGCGGAATAACAGAATCGGCAAGACAGCCATCGAATATAAACTCAGCCGGACCGGTTTTTATAACCGTTCCGTCGCGCTTGCATATGATTTTTAAATCCCCGCCGAGAACCTTAACGGTTATCTCTGTATCATAGTCGCACAATCCGTTTAAAACCGAAGCAACAACCGAGGCGCACGCACCTGTGCCGCAGGCCATTGTCTCACCGTTGCCTCTTTCCCAGACGCGCATTTTAAGCAGGTCGCGGTCTATGACCTGAACAAACTCTGTGTTTATGCGCTGCGGGAAAAGCTCGTGATGTTCAAACTTTGGTCCAAGTTCTTCAACGTCAACATCGTCCACGTTTCTTACATACACAACGGCGTGCGGATTTCCGATAGACACACCGGTAATGCGATACTCAGAGCCGTCAACCTTTATGGGACGGTGAATAACACTGTCGCCATCCATATTAATCGGTATTTTTGACGGAACAATCACAAACTTGCCCATATCAACCGTAACCTCTTTTACAATGCCATCAGTAATATTAAGCGTGATTTTCTTTATTCCCCCAAGAGTTTCAAGCGTCATTTCGGTCTTGCTTGTAAGACCCTTTTCATACACATATTTGCCTACGCATCTTAATGCGTTTCCACCGATTTCAGCCTCAGAGCCGTCGGCGTTAAAGAGACGCATCTTAAAATCAGCTATATCGGACGGCAGAATCAGTACAAGCCCCTCTGCCCCTATTCCGAAATGAACATCAGCACAGACCTTAGACAGCTCGTTCGGATTGGTAACGTTTTCGTTAAAACCGTTTACGTATATATAGCTGTTACCCAGTCCCTGCATCTTGGTAAACTTAATCATTATCCAAAACCCCCATTATAAACTTTCCAAATCGATTTTCTCGCGCTTATCTATCGGCGTATAAGACAGGCGTTTAACCGTGCTTTTATAAGCCGGGCGGATAATCTTGTTGTTTGTCATTACCTCTTCGATACGATGCGCACACCAGCCGACAATACGCGACATAGCAAATATCGGCGTGTAAAGCTCCTGCGGAAGCTTAAGCATCTGATATACAAGCCCCGAGTAAAAGTCAACGTTAACACACATATCCTTTTCTATTCCGCGAACTTCGCGGAATGCCTGCGGAGCAAGCTTTGCAACCGTGTTATAAAGAGCAAACTCCTTCTCAAAGCCTGATTCTTCGGCAAGCAGAGCAGCGCGCTCTTTTAAAATTATCGCACGCGGGTCAGACAGAGTATAGACAGCGTGACCTACGCCGTAGATGAGACCCTTTCCGTCGCCGGCTTCTTTATTCAAAATCTTTTTGAGGTAGTTCATAACCTCGGTCTCGTCTTCCCAGTTATGAACGTTTTTCTTAATCTCTTCCATTTGAAGAAGCATTTTGTGGTTTGCACCGCCGTGCTTCGGCCCTTTAAGAGAGCCGACCGATGCCGATATTGCAGAATACGTATCCGTTCCGGTAGACGACAGCACACGAACTGTGAAGGCTGAATTGTTTCCGCCGCCGTGTTCCGCCTGAAGAATCATAGAAAGGTCAAGCGTCTGCGCCTCAAGCGGAGTAAACTGCTTATCCGTCCTTATCATATATAAAAAGTTCTCAGCCGCGGACAGCTCTGTGTTAGGATTATGCAGGACAAGGCTTTCACCGTCAAAATAATGCCTTTTACAGCTGTATGCATCCGCGATAAGTACGGGAAATCTTGCGATTAAATCAAGACTTTGCCTTAAAAGATTGGGAACGGAAGTATCATCGGGATTATCGTCGTAAGAATAAAGCGCAAGAACCGAACGTCCAAGCTTGTTCATAATATTCTTACTCGGCGCTTTAAAAATCATATCCTCTGTAAATTCATCGGGAAGTCTGCGCTTCATCGCGATAAGCTTTGTAAAATCTTCAAGAAGCTTTGCATCGGGAAGGAAGCCGAAAATCAAAAGAAACGCAGTTTCTTCAAAGCCGAAACGCCCTTCGCTTTCGCACGCTTTTATAATATCTTCTATATTAATGCCGCGGTATCTCAGCTTGCCCGGAATGGGAGACTTGTTTCCTTCGTCCATAACATAGCCGTGAACCTCGCCGATAGATGTAAAGCCTGCAAGAACACCTGTGCCGTCTGCATTTCTAAGCCCCGTTTTAACATTATATTCATTATAGTAATGTGACGGAATAGAGTTCCACGCCGAATTTCGGTCGTGTATCAGCTTGATGTACTTATCAATGCTCTTATCCATATCGGTCTGCATCGCCTTAAATTCAAATTTATCCATACCGGTCACCTCTGTTTTGATTTTAAACTGCTTTAAATTATAGTATATCTCAAATAACCCGCTAAGTCAAGAAAAATTTAACATTATCATATATTTTTCTCAAAAAAGCTTGATTATTCAAGATAATCCTTAAGCTTACGGCTTCTGCTCGGGTGCCTCAGCTTACGCAAAGCCTTGGCTTCGATTTGTCTGATACGCTCACGCGTTACATCAAACTCTTTGCCGACCTCTTCGAGGGTTCTCGCCCTGCCGTCATCAAGTCCGAAACGAAGTCTCAGTACCTTTTGTTCTCTGTCGGTGAGGGTTCCCAGTACCTCGATAAGCTGTTCTTTAAGCAGAGCCGCCGTAGCTGCGTCGGAGGGTGCGGGCGCCTCGTCGTCCTGAATAAAGTCGCCGAGATGGCTGTCCTCTTCTTCGCCTATCGGCGTTTCAAACGATACGGGTTCTTGGGCGATTTTCATTATCTCGCCCACTTTGTCAACAGGCATATTAACCTCTTTTGCGATTTCCTCCGGTAACGGGTCGCGTCCGAGTTCCTGAACAAGCTGACGCGATGCGCGGACAAGCTTGTTGATTGTTTCGACCATATGAACGGGGATTCTGATTGTGCGCGCCTGATCGGCTATGGCTCTTGTAATGGCCTGACGAATCCACCACGTTGCATACGTGCTGAACTTATAACCCTTTGTATAATCAAACTTATCAACCGCCTTGATAAGACCGAGATTACCCTCTTGAATAAGGTCAAGGAAAAGCATACCGCGACCTACATAACGCTTTGCTATACTTACAACAAGACGCAAGTTAGCCTCTGCCAAGCTTTTCTTTGCTTTTTCACCGTCCGCAATCAATAAATCAATCTGCTTTTTAGTATCTTCGTCTATTTCCTCGCCAATTTCTTCAAGCTGTTCTTTCGCTGTTTCTCCGTCTGCCATTCTTTTGGCAAGTGACAATTCTTCCTCGGGAGTAAGCAGATTAACTTTACCTATTTCTTTTAGGTACATTTTAACGTGGTCATCAATATTGATACCCTCCGGAACAGACAAGTCCTCAAGTTCTTCCTTGCTTACTTCGATTTCTTCAAGTTCCTTATCCAAATCTTCAACAAGTTCGATAGATTCTTTTTCAAAAATGTCATAAAGTCTTTCTATTTCTTCCGGTGTCACTTCAATGTCTTCAAAAGCGTCACTTATTTCCTTAAAAGTAAGTACCCCTTTTTTCTTACCTTTTTCGATAAGTTCTCTTTTAATGTCTTTCTTCTTTTCCTGCATTAAACTATTCCTCCCAAGTATTTTTCTCATTTAGAAGTTCTTCACGTTGCTTAAACAAATCCATCAAATTCGTAGGGTCTGCTTCGGCATTGATACGCATATTCAGCTTCTCCAATTTAATTGTATATAAAAGTTCTTTGACGGTTTCTTCGTCACCGCTGTAAACTTCAAGATTATAAAAAACTTCCGACGCCTCACTCAAATCGTCGCCCGAAAAATCATTTAACATCATTGCCGGATCGGGTGACATTCCGTTTTCATAGCTGTCATACATACTTTTCGCCAAACGTCTGTACACATCTGTTGCAAATTCCTCGGCTTTAATCTGTGCCGACGACATTTTATAAAGTTTTTTACTTTGCGATATAAGTCCCAAAAGCCGTTTTTCAGCTTCAAGCAAACTGCTTGTAACCATTTGATTTTTCGTTGTTTCATGCTTTCTTTGTTCGACTTTTTTCTGATACTCATTTTTAGTCGGTATTCTTTTATAACTGCCCTTTGATATTTTTTCACGGTATTTGCTTGCTATCGCCTCTCGGCTTATTCCTGTATCCTCCGCGACTTTCGTTATATAGGCGTCTACCTCAACA
>ERZ773108.1526-NODE-1526-length-22824-cov-4.917651_pt1 | contig 22824 bp, 21 predicted proteins | sample MGYA00580570_ERZ773108 | MGnify/ENA primary metagenome ERZ773108 (study PRJEB29015, sample SAMEA2737840) | human gut metagenome | biome: human gut; feature: human-associated habitat; material: faeces | place: China | collected 2012 ...
CATCAGGAACAGGTAATCCTGCATCAGCTGGCCCATTTCCTCCACGCTCGGTTTCTGCAGCATGAAGTCCAGCTTCTCCGGTTCCTTCCGCGACGATACGAACACCCCGTGGTTCTTTGCCAGTTCCGGGTCCACCCACAAGCCGTAGCACACCACGTCCACATCCGGAATCTCCTGCAGCGGCTCCGTGGCACGGATGTACACGTCGCCGCTCGCAATCAGCGTGCGCAGTCCCTCCGGCGCCCGTTCCATGATTTCCTCATACAGCGGCAGCTGCAGCGACAGCAAGTCCTGTGTGATGCGCTGTCCGCGTGCCCAGCGGAACACCGGTATCGGCGTCAGTACCTTGCCCGACGGTGCATAGCCCGGCAGACGGCGGCTCTGTCCCCCTGCATGCAGCAGGATACGCTTCTCCCGTGCCAGCCAGTCGCCCAGTGCGGCATCCTTATCCTCTTCCTCCCGGCAAGCATTCAGCAGCCAGGCCGTACCACCTCCCGAACCTAGTTTCTTTCCCACCGGATCCGATGTGCAGAACCACTCCTTGTGGTCCGCGTGCATAATATCGTGAAAACATTCCACCAGATTCGGTGGCAATGACAATAACTTTTTCATGAGCATATATTTTTAGACATAAGAACAGAAGAACATAGAGTTAAAAGTTAATAGTTAAAAAGTAAAAGCGGTAAAAGCATCCCGTTTTCACTTTATTATTAAATCTTTTGTCTTTCTGTTCTTTTGTCAAAAGAGAAAACATCCACTCGTTTTTAACTTTTAACTTTTAATTTTTCACTCTTTCACTCTTTACAGCTTAAATATCCGCGTCATCAGCTTCCATTTCTCCTGCGAGGTAGCTCCCGGAGCAGCTTTCTGGAACTTCGCCATGTGCGCTTCCCATTCCGCCTGACGGGGCAGGGTAGCCAGCCGTGCATAATCCCGTTCCATGTCAAACTCATCCGTGGTATCCATAATCATGAACAGGCGGTTTCCGTCAATGTAAATCTGCATGTCCGTGATACCCACCTCGCGGATACCCGCTTTCACCTCTTCCCACACGTGCGCATGTTCCGCCACGTAAGCCTCAATCAGCTCCTTATCGTCATAAAGCTCCAGTGTCTGGCAATATCTTTTCATAATTTCATATTAAGTTTGACAGCAATGTGCTTATTTTAGGACTTTGAAGAATTTCTTTTAATCTAGCTATGAAACTATCCATATTCTCTAGGTCTTTATATTCTACTTCATTTACTTCATCTTTCAGATGGCATGGATAGATTTCGATGGGATTTTGTAACATGCTAAGTAATAAAAAACGAACACCCCCCATGTGAGTCGCAGTAATATAGAGTTTATAACAAAGGTCTTGCTCCGTTCGTCTTATCAAAGTTCTTAAATCTTTTTCAATCTCAAAGTTACTACCCTCAGAAATCTCTATATTTCCGACGATTTTCCCATTTGTATTTTCCGATAAGAAATTTGCTTGCTGCTGCAGAATATCCTTAGGAGTTTCTTCCCTTTTAGCAGTAATATCAGGCCATAAACTTTTACACATGGTATATATTTTTAGATGTTTATTCGAAATTTTAGTGGCAAATGATCTGAATAATCTTTGTTGTTAATAGAACCGTTTCTGTTTAATAAGCTATTCCCATCTATGGTTGTGATTATATCTAATTGTGAATCTTCAAAATAATCTATGAGTCCTTTTCTGATGAGAACCTGATCAAGTAAATGCCAGAATAATTCTACATTCAATGATCGTTGTAGGAAATAAGTTCCCGATACATTTCCTTTCCCATTGTCGCCATAAAATCCCCACATGGGATTATAAAAAAACTTGTACGCATCTCCGTCTACAATTCTTTCACCTTTTTTGGCTATGTCTTTTTCCATGACGGCATGCATTCCTTTTGTTTTTATCATTGGAGTCTCAAAAGGGTTTAAATTGAAGTCTCCGCATACTATAGATAAATTACTTTCTCCATGTCTGCTTTCGGTATCATCTATGAACTTTTTAATTTTTTCTATTCGTTCATTTTGTTCTGTAGAGTCATAGTCTTTTTTGTCATAAAAGTGGATTGGAAATAATAGAACTTCTTTTTCAAATATATCACTTTTTATTTTAAAAGCACCAATCCTTTTACCGCTTTCGTCGTATGTACTTATATCGATGTTATTTTTACTTATAATCACGATTTTTTTCCATACCAGACATTGGACTATCTTATAGGAATTACCGTTTCTTGAGTTAATGATATGTAATAGTTTTGCCGTATCTGCTTGATCCAGTTCTGCAAGCATACAAACATCAATATGCTCATTCTGTATTAGAATACTTATTTTATCAAATAAGAAACTTGTATTTTTTTTATTTATATTCCAGAAGAGAAAATTCATTTTATATGCTTTTATATGTGAAATCTGCTACTTTGACTAATAGTGCAGTTGTGTTTTTCTCCCATATCGAATTATCTTCTTTCCAATATAAAATATGATTTATATTTCCATTGGATATTTTTTGTTTTTTCTCTGTGCCTCTTTTGGAGTATATAGTAATCATGTCACCTTTATGGATTTCCATGTTGGGAAATATAAAAGATTTTCTGCAACCTTCATCTTTTGAGGTATTACAGAAAAGAATAAATGCCCAGCTGTTACAATCTTCTCTTACTTGCAATACAATGCGTTCTGCACTTATATCTTTTTTATCCAGTATATTTAATATCCCTATTTCCATATAAACTGATTATTTTATACACAAAGATACAAAATAAATGATTAGATTGATTGTTCTTTCCCGTTATTTCAGATAAGATGTATAATTTTTTTGTATGCAGCTTTTGTATATTTGTCAAGTGACCTTATGATGAAAAAAGTATCTGTATTTCAGTGGATTTGAAATGCAGATACTTTCTTCCTTTATTTTTAGTTCTTGGTTATCGTCCCTTATACATCGAGTCATAATACTTCTGGTAGTCACCGCTCGTTACGTTGTCCATCCATTCCTGGTTGTCCAGGTACCAGCGTACCGTCTTCTCGATACCCTCTTCAAACTGCAGGCTCGGTTCCCAGCCCAGTTCTTTCTGCAGCTTTGTAGAGTCGATGGCATAACGCATGTCGTGGCCCAGACGGTCGGTTACGCAGGTAATCAGATCCATGTCTTCACCCTCCTTGCGGCCCAGCAGACGGTCTACCGTGTTAATCACCACCTTGATGATGTCAATGTTCTTCCACTCATTGAAACCGCCGATGTTATAGGTTTCTGCCGTCTTGCCGTTGTGGAAAATCACGTCGATGGCCCGCGCATGGTCCTCCACATACAGCCAGTCGCGCACGTTTTCCCCCTTGCCGTATACCGGCAGCGGCTTGCGGTGACGAATGTTGTTGATGAACAGCGGAATCAGCTTCTCCGGGAACTGATACGGTCCGTAGTTGTTCGAACAGTTTGTCACGATGGTCGGCATGCCGTACGTATCGTGGAATGCCCGCACAAAGTGGTCGCTGCTCGCCTTGCTGGCAGAGTAGGGGCTGTGCGGATTATACTTCGTATCCTCGTAGAAGAAATCCTTTCCGTACGCCAGGTGATGTTCCGACGACGAAGCCGTGGTAGTGAACGGAGGCTCGATACCCTCCGGATGCGTCATCTCCAGTGCCCCGTACACCTCGTCGGTAGAGATGTGATAGAAACGCTTGCCCTCATACTTCTCCGGCAGACTTTCCCAGTACACCTTGGCTGCCTGCAGCAGCGACAGCGTACCCATTACGTTGGTGCGTGCAAAGGTAAACGGATCCTTGATGCTGCGGTCCACATGGCTCTCTGCAGCCAGGTGAATGATGCCGTCCACGTGATACAGCTCCATCAGCTCCTGCATCTTCTCGTAGTCGCAGATGTCCGCCTTTATGAACACATAGTTCGGCAGGTTCTCAATGTCCTTCAGGTTCGCCAGGTTTCCCGCATACGTCAGCTTGTCCAGGTTGATGATACGGTATTCCGGATACTTGTTCACGAACAGGCGCACCACGTGGCTGCCAATAAATCCGGCACCGCCGGTAATCAGTATGTTACGTTTGAAAGTTTCCATAATGAAAAATGAAAAAAATGAATAATGAAGAATGAATAATGAAGAATGAATAATGAAGAATGAAGAACGGTGCACGTACCCGTTTTTCATTATTCATTGTTAATTATTAACTGTAACTAGTCTCTTCTGAAAATATCACGTGTATAAACTTTTTCCTTTACGTCATCCAGGCACGCATCGTAGCGGTTGGCAATGATGGCGTTGCTCTGCTTCTTGAAATCCTCCAGGTTGTTCACCACCTTTGAGCCGAAGAACGTAGTGCCGTCTTCCAAAGTCGGTTCATAGATGATGACCGTGGCACCCTTCGCCTTGATACGCTTCATTACCCCCTGGATGCTGCTCTGGCGGAAATTGTCGCTGTTCGACTTCATGGTCAGGCGATATACCCCGATGACACACACCTTCTCCGCTTCCGGACTGTAATCCCCGCGGTTGTAATAGTCGTAGTATCCCGCTTTCTTCAGCACCTGGTCCGCAATGAAATCCTTACGCGTGCGGTTACTCTCCACAATAGCCTGAATCAGGTTCTCCGGCACATCCTGGTAGTTAGCCAACAGCTGCTTCGTATCCTTTGGCAGACAGTAGCCCCCGTAACCAAAAGAAGGATTGTTATAATGCGAACCGATGCGCGGGTCCAGGCAGATACCCTGAATGATGGCCTGTGTGTTCAACCCTTTCACCTCTGCATACGTATCTAGTTCGTTAAAGTAGCTTACGCGTAGTGCCAGGTAGGTATTGGCAAACAGCTTCACGGCTTCTGCCTCTTTCAGTCCCATGAACAGTGTATCGATGTCCGGTTTCAAGGCACCTTCCTGTAACAGCGCCGCAAACTCATGCGCCTTTTCCTCCAGATGTTCCCCGGCAATAGCCTGAATAGCCGCGTTCTCCTCGTCGCGTCCGTTAATCAGTTTCGGGAAGCCCACAATGATACGGCTGGGGTAGAGGTTGTCATACAGCGCCTTGCTCTCACGCAAGAACTCCGGCGAGAACAGCAGGTTGAATTTCTTTCCCGCAAGGGTAGGAGTGGAGCGGAACTTCTCCGCATACTTCACATACAGGCTGCGGCAGTAGCCCACCGGAATGGTACTCTTGATTACCATCACCGCATCCGGGTTTACTTCCAGCACCAGGTCAATCACTTCCTCTACGTGTGACGTATCGAAATAATTCTTCACCGGGTCGTAGTTGGTAGGTGCTGCAATTACTACAAAGTCCGCATTCCGGTAAGCTGACGCTCCGTCCAGCGTAGCGGTCAGGTTCAGTTCCTTTTCTGCTAAGTACTTTTCGATGTACTCATCCTGAATCGGGCTGATACGGTGATTGATTTTCTCCACCTTTTCAGGAATCACATCTACTGCTGTAACCTGATGATGCTGTGCCAGCAAAGTAGCTATGGATAAACCTACGTAGCCTGTGCCGGCTACTGCGATAGTATAATTTTTCATATTATTGATGACCTCGTTGTTTAGTAAAATGCCTTGGTATGATGCCACAAAGTTACTCAAAAATTTATTTTATACGCTATTATACCTATCCATTCATGTATCAGCCGCATCCATTCATCCATTACGTGAAAGTCTGGAATCCATGACTGCCATGTCCATTCTTGCGAGATGTTTACATCCGTTGCGTAATACGCAGGATGAAAATTCAGCTTATGGCAGCTTAGTAGCGTCCGTCGCATATAGATGGCTGAATTCACTACAATCGTATTCCCGCTGCACATATCTGGTACTAATTTCAACGAATAGTCAATATTCTGAAATGTGTTCAGTGCTTCCGTTTCAATGATTATATCCTCTCGGTTTACACCCCACATTTTTTCTAATTGTTCTATATACGCCTCTTTGTTTCCGTCTTTGTTCGAAGCTCCATCTCCTGTCACTACCAAATTTTCCACTTTTCCTGACTTGTAGAGTTCAATAGCATCTATCTGTCTGTCTGCCGCAAAGCCATAATCTATTCGTCTGCGCATTTTGTCATATCCTGTAAATCCTCCCGGCAGTAACGCATACTTATAATGTCCGATTGCATTGAACTCTGAGATATAGGGCTTCACGTATGATGAAAGACATAAGGTATAGAAGTAACTGTTTGAGAAGAACAGAAACAGCATCATGGCCATCGAAAAACAGCCAATACGGATTTTTCGTTTAGCTGTGAAACTGGTAAAACTCAGCAATAGCAGAATATACAACCAAGGGCTTGCTGTGCAGGTAAATAGCCTAGAGAGAATGTAAAACATGAAATTTTGTTATGTTTATTATTGTATTTGTTTGTAAATCTGTGTTGCTTGTCTCTATATATATGGTAGAATATTTTATAAAGAAATTTTGGAGAGCTTATTTTATAATTCTATCCCTAATTTTTATAGCAGGATTTCCTTTATATATAGTAAACTCTTCCATATCTTTAGTGGCAATGGAACCTACAGTTAGTATAGCATGGCTGTGAACTGTGACCCCAGGGCAAACTATACACTTAGCTCCAATCCATGCTCCATTTTCTATTACAATAGGAGCATTTCTATAATCAAAAGAAGAACAAGTATAGTCATGATTACCAGTCAGTAGTAAAGCTCCTTGTGAGATGCAGACATTATTCCCTATAGTTACGTAATCCAAATTATCAATCCAAACATATTCTCCTAGCCAAACATTATCACCGATGCTTAATTTCCATGGGAATTTTATACATACATTATTTTTTATAACGAGATTTTTACCTATTTTCGCTCCAAATGCTTTTAGTAATGCTATTTTTATTCCCATAAACGGATTCCATGATGCTCGTACAAATATTGCATTAGTAAAATACCATAATGTCTGCTTAATGAATCCAGCTCCTTTATTGAATTGATCTGCAGTAAATGTTTTTAAATCTACATTTTTCATTTTCTTGATATTTTATTTGTTGATAGTTGCAGACTTGTTTTATTTGGATGATTACACAATAGCTATTTCTTACTTTTGTAATCTTTTATATATATTTACCATTCGATCTGCAATTAACTCAGATGAAAAATTTTCAATTACATATTTTCTACCACGTGTTCCCATTGTCTTTAATTCATCTTCATTTAAATTTATGGCTTGTTCTATAGAATTAGCAATAGCTTTTGCAGAGTGTTCTACCCACCATCCACATTTGTTTTCAATAAGTCCGCTCCACGGGGCTCCTTTGCATGTTATTACAGGAGTTCCACATAGCAAGGACTCTGCAATTACAATCCCAAAATTTTCATTTAAGGTTGGTAAAACAAAAATATCAGCCTTTTTATACATTTCCCATTTTTCTTTCCCAAATATAGCTCCTGGTAGTGATACAATATCTTCTAGCTGATATTTAATTATTAGCTTTTTTAAATATGCAAAATAATGATCATCATCTTTTCCAGCAATAATGACTTTCCAGCCGCGTAATGAATCTTTAAGTTGAGATACTGCTTCAATAAGGAGATGAGCTCCTTTGTTGGGACGTAATAATGCTAGGAAGAAAATACATTTGTTTTTTTTCCATGTCTTTTTACTTTCAATTCCGTCTGTAAGAATCCCATTGGGAATTACACAAATATTATTGTTGTATCCTAATTTCAAAAGGTTTTGTTTTTCTGATTCTGCTGTGGCAATAAGCATGTCTGCTTGCTGAATTGCCTTTTTCTGATAAAGAAATAGAGCAGGCTTTTTTTTCAACCAACGATTTTTGTTTAATATCCATGGTTCTAACATTCCATGAGGTGATAATATTATTTTATAACCTTTCTCTTGTGCCCATTTTTGAATAAATGCACATTGGGGATACCAACAGCAGTTTATATGAACAATATCTGGAGATATTGCGATTAGTAGTTCTATAAATTGATGTTTAGTCGTTAATAAATGTAATAATTTGCCATCAATAAAATGTAGTTTAGCATTTTCTAGATTAAGAGGGTTATCGGATTGGTGCGTAATAATGTGTAGCTCAACTAATTTTCCAAGTTCTTTAGCTATTAGTTGCATGTATGATCCTATTCCACCAGACTTTTTATCTATTGTAGGGATGTAATGTAATATCTTCATTGTTTTGATAAGTATAATTAAGATTTACACCAAGGCTTAGATGGTTGTAATTCATCTATGCAATCGAGAAAATAATTCGCGATTGTTTTACCATTAATATGTTCTTTTGCCCATTTTCTTCTTTCTTCTCTAGATTCTTGTATGAGAACTGCTCTTTCATGGCAGGATTGAATGCATTTACGTAATTGGCTGATATTTCCAGCTTTATAGATAATACCTCTATTCTCTTCTAAAACTAATTCTTTTGCTCCTGTTTTATCTGTACAAATAACATATAACCCACAAGTTAATGCCTCATTTACTACTGCTCCCCATCCATCATAATGGCTTGACATTATAAATACATCATGTTTGGATAATAATTGTAATATTTCGGAATTATTTTTAGTCCCGAGCATGTGGGTGTTTTTTAAATTATAATTTATTATTTTCTTTTCTATATCTTTTCTTTGCTTTCCGTCTCCTATGATGGTTAAATGTGTTTCTGGTATATGCTTTATTGCTTGTATAATATCTAATGCAGCTTTTCTTTTAGAAAGACTGCCAACAAAAACAAAGGATAAGTTAGTTTGTTTCATATATTATGTTAGAAAAATATGAATTGTAATATAGATTTGATATAAATCAACTATTATTTTGTCTCTTTTAATGTTTGGGTGCAATATATAAATGGATATACTTTCCAATGTTTCCATACAGATTTGAAATATTTAACAGCTTCTTCTCCCATGGCAAAAACATAATGGATGTGTTTTGCATATTTCCTATCTTGGACGTAGAAACGTATTCGATGTAACCAAAGAGGTTTGCCATTTGCTAAACCAAATTTATATGTATTAGGTCGTTCTGTTATCATTCCTCTTTTAATGTTATAATTTAAGCTTATATCAAGCGATTTTTTTACGAAAGGATAACCATGTATGCCTGAAAAAAAATGAATACTTTCAGTCATTCTTTCTGAAAATAATTTGTGTATTTCAGAGGTGGATGGAGATAGTATAATTTTATAATTCTTGATGTTAATAGTTGAACTTATATTCCAGCCCATTTTTTCTCGTTCTTGTGATACGATTTCGTCTGTTACAACTATGACTTCATCTACTCTCTTATTATCCAATAAATGGACAATATAAGGTAACTGATGCGGGCTTAGACAATTTTGCCAAAAAACAAGTCTATACATATTGTTTTTTTTTAGTTTGAATTTTATTGGTAGATTTTAACAAAGCCTCTTTTTCTATGTATTTCCCTGAAAAATAGAAAAAAATAAAGAACAACATACCTCCATTGGCGGTATAATGTCCCCCAGTGATGCATGCATTTATTATATAACTTATGGCCATGAAACTGAACAAAGATTTTGAATTAAAGTTTCTGTATAGAAAAAAGAACAAAAGAAATAGACCAATATATCCTAATTCTGAAAAAACACGGATAGTTAGAGAATAGGCATCATTGGAATTTAATCCGTATAATCTATAATTTGTATTTTGAGGTGGATATTCAATTTTGTAGTTTATAGGGTGAGTTCCTAATCCCGTTCCTAGTAATCTTGATGGTGCTGATTTTGCAACAAGTAGGTTGGTTATAAAAGCATATGTACTAGCATTCAAACTTTCAAGTTCATAATAATTAATTTGGTCATTTTGTAATATATTTATTGTTTCTTGAAATTTAAGCATAGCGTTGCTCTTTTCAGGAATTTCTTTTGATATGGCATTTGAGATTGTGTATCCAATGCTTAATATGATAGATAAAGATAGTATTATTTTTAGTAAATTCTTATAGTTATATACTATAAGTAATAAAGAAATCGTGATAAATAAAGCTACGTAACTTGCCGTTGATTCTGATAAGATAAATGCTATTAAAGTAAGTATAGATCGTAGAGATATTTCCTTATGGTGGAAATAATAGATTAGTGCTGGGAGGGTTAGTAATGAGATATCTCCTGGTTCTCCTCCCCAACTCTCAAGTCTGCCACTTATGGTAATATGTAAAGCATATGCAATTAATGCATAAATGTTCATTATTATATTTACATTTAGGTAACACTTTACAAATAAACATATATTTTTTTTAATAACATATTGAAAGTATATATAGTATGCAGTTGCAGTTGTTGTTATTAATAGAATTTGTTCAAAACATTTTTGCATGTTATAATTAAGTATGGACATTATAATAAATTCCATAATAATAAAAAGAATTAAACATGTTATATGTTTTATTTTGAGAATATTGAAAACTTTTAGAATATTTCCTGTTACTAGGATAGAGAATAAAACAGCTGCTAATTCTATATACCAATAGCTAAGTAGTGAAAAAAGAGGCAAATATATGGCGATTTTTTGTTTCATAATATTGGGGTTATTCCTTGATATTTATTGTCCCTAATATCTTTGTGTAATATAATTTCTATATTTTTAATTACAGCAGTAGAATTGTCAGGCATATCTTTAGTTACTACGCAGTTAGCACCAATACGACAATTGTTACCAATATGAACATTTCCTATTATTTTAGCGCCAGCACCAATGAAAACATTATTTCCAATAGTCGGTGCTCCATAGTTTTTGCTTCCTTGGAGCGTGTTACTTCCTATCGTTACTTGTTGTAAAATAATACATCCTTCCCTTATTATAGCAGCATCTGAAATATGTATTCCATTGAGACCATGTGGTAAAATTGGATTTTGTTTTATTTTTGTATTAAGCCCAACAAAAGCATTGTATTTCATTAAATATGTGTAGTAAAGATTCCTGCCTTTTGTTGGTTTTGATAATATTGAATTTCTATAGTTCCAAAAATCACCATACCATCCATGGATAATTGGTATGCAGATAAATGAACATAGTTGAATATATATTTGTCTTATTGTATTGATAATTTTTATGGTAAATTGTCTCATAACTGATTTAAGTATGCAATGAAATCTTTAATCAGAATATTTATATTTAAGGTCTTATTAAGATGTTGCTCAGGCTTTTTTTTCATATAATATTCTATTTTATATGCAAGTTCAGAATAGTTTTTGGGAGTAAAAGTCCATAAATTAGTCTCTGTTTCCGGAATATATTCACTTGCTCCTTGATGTTTACAAATTATATATGGAATTCCACATGCAGCAGCTTCTGTAAAAACACATCCAAAGCCCTCAAAATAACTCGGTAAAACGAATAAGTCTAAATTATTATAAAATGTGGCCAACTCTTGATGATGTACCTCTTTTTTAAACTCAATAGACTCTGTTAAGTTTAAAGTCTTGGCGAGGTTGATACATGTTTGTAGAGTTGGGCCAGATCCGATGAATATTGTTTTTATTTTTAATCGTTTTTTCTTTAATATATTAATTGCATAAATTAGTGTCTCTTGACTTTTCCAGTCTACGAAATTTGCTATACATCCAATGGTAAAGACTGTATTTGTTTGTTTTTTATTAGGATAAAAAATAGATGTGTCTACACCATTATAAAGAATATATAAATTTTTTATTTTTAGCGAAGGCTCAGATTTAACTAGATTTAGAACTTGTTTGTATGACGATAAATATAAATTTTTAGGAGGACCTGGAAAGCTACATAATGAATCAGCTACAAAATTACTAATACATATATGACAATCGATTTGATTGAATAGATGTGTACTCATTCTAGTGCGATAAACTGCATTCCATTTTTTCAGAGAGAGAAATCCATTACGGATATTCAATGGATCTGGGTCATGATGCTGAACTAATGTTTTGATGTTGTGGTTTTCTTTTTTGAGTGTTAAAGGAAAAGAAGCAAATCTAGCCGTATGTGCATGTGCTATTTTAATATCATCTATATTTATCCCAGACTTTTTTAGTTTGTATAGAAAGAAAAAATTATTGAATCCATTGGTTAGTCCATTTAAAATATAAGATGGCATTTGGATATCATAAAAGAAATGTACTTGAATGCCATTGTATATGTAATCTTTTTCTTTAGAATTGAGAGACTTGGGCTTAAAAACAACTACTTGATAGTTGCTATTACGTTCTATGGCCTTTGCTTGATCGTATATAAAAACTCCTCTAAATGAGTTCTTATCAGGAAAAAATGGTGTTATTATAATATAATATTGTTTCATTCTGTTAAGAGGTTAATCCATTTGTTTACTATCTTGTCTTCGTAAAAAAGTCTAGCTCTTTTTATGGCTTTCTGTTGTAATTCTTTTAATCTTTCTGTGTCTTTAAGAAGTAAAATAACTTCTTTTGCATATTGCTTTTCATCAAAACATTTGATTAGAACTCCTGCATTTCCTATAACTTCTTTGGGAGAAACGGGGCAGTTGAAAGAGATTACGGGAACACCAAAATAAAATGCTTCGATAAATACTAAACCGAACCCTTCTGAATCTGATGTTGATAATAACAAGTCTGCTGATGTATATATCTTATGATGCTCTGGTTCAAATCCTTGAAATATGATGTTTCTAAGTTTATTTTCTTTTATGTATTTTTTCATATCTTCTTCTGCGTTTCCTTTACCATAAATAGAGAGAGTATAGTCTGGTAGTTGTGATGAAATTTCTTTCCAGATGTGTAAAAGACGCATTACTCCTTTTTCATAACTTAATCTTCCAACAAAAATAATATTATGATTGTTGAGTGATGTGATTTGAGACGAATCTTGTTGAGTTTTAAGAGGATTTGGAATAACTTTAATATTACATTCTTTTACTTTATTATCAATACTCTTTATCTCTTTTTTTGCATTATCTGTTAATACCACTAGGTGGTTACATTTTTTTATGTTAGAATGACGAGATTTTACTGTATACTGATTTATAAAATTAGATAAATATTTGTTTAGTCCTTTTTTCTTGTGTATAATTTGTAAGATGGATTCTTCATATCCTAATATAGACCAATTAAAAACTTGAACGATTTTAATCTTTTCGTTGAATGGCAATAGATGTATTAAGTCATATGTTTGATTAACTAAGACTTGTGGATTTATTTTTATTATGACTGTGTGGAGTATCTTAGCTAGATAATGGTTCAATATTATATTGCAACTTATTTTATTGATAAAACTTTGCTTTATTTTTTGGTATGTTTTATACGTTCTTAAATCAAATGATAATATAGTGCTGTCTTTACCATTATAAGGTGTAATTGATAAAATTTTAGCTTGATATCCAGCTTCGTTTAATGCTTGTGTTATATTAAGAGTTTGAATTTCTGTTCCGCCACGTAAGTTTATATCAGAAATTAAAAAAAGGAAATCTAGTTTATTCATATAATTTAGTTATTCACCGATAAGTTTATGTAGATTTATTTTCCGTACAATAGTTGCAATCATGATACTTCCGACTAATGCACTAGTAAAGACGACAGGAAGTAGTATAAAAGTCGGAAGATTTTGAAGAAAATATATTGATATATAAATTATTGGAACATGAAATAGATAGATTGGAAAACTATTTCTTAGGAATAAGTTTACAATAGGGTTATGAAGATATTGCTCTTTAAAAAATAGTTTTGTACATGAGCTGATGAATATTATAATACCTCCATTTAATATAATACTAAATAACATATCAATCCATCCAATGTCATTAAGTTTTATTATACAACCTGAAATTGCGATAATATAAAGCGTGATTTTAAATTTGTGTTTATCATTTATTTTTCCTGTTGATAGCCATTCTCCTATGAAGAAATACGGTAAATAATGAATTGCCATTGAAATACAAAAAACAGAGATCTTGTTATTATAACTATTTGCTAATGAAAATGTTATTGATAGAAATAAACAAATAAGAGGATGGTTGATTTCTTTATTTTTACAGAAGAAAGAAATTATAAATATGTCAAAAAGAGCCCATAAAAACCAAAGATGTCTACAATCTATACCTATAAGTATTTTTGTAAAATATTCTAAGTTGTTTTCACTATTGTGCATGTGTAATAGAAGTATTGTTGGAAAAAGAAATATTATTGCTGTAAAATAATAAGGAATTAATAATCTTTTTGCTTTATTGGATGTAAATTGCCTAAATTCCTTATATTTCCCACTTTGCTTTCCTATTGCAAAGATAGCTCCACTAATAGCCATAAATAGGGGCATATGAAATAAATAAATTACATCTGTAATCTTTGAAAGTAGTTCATTTTCTAGTTGAGGAAAGCTCCCTCCTTCTTTATAAAGGATAGTTATATGCCCGATAACAACTAATAAAGTTGCAGCGCATTTTAGAAAGTCCCATTCGTTATATTTGCGCATATTCATTGCTTTATTAAAGAAATCTATTTTTGATACTTGATTTAAGTTTATGAAAGATGGCTAATAATTTTCGTTTAAGTGTTAAATCAGACTTAAACAATGGAAAGAGAGATAATAAAAATTCATCATGTCTCCATTTTCCATCTATGTACATTTTTTCTATATATTCATTTTTGTGGTTTCTGTAATAATTGACATCAAATACATCTTTAAAATTTTCTAGGCGATTGATTGCGTCAAGGCAAAGCATTGTACGTGCACATTTAAAACAGGTTGAGTCATTCTTTACTGATTGTACACATACATTTAAATATTTATATGCAGGGGCATAATTTGATATTAGTTGTGTCTTTTGTATTCTGCTTATATTTCCTCCACTAGAAATAAATTTTAAATTAGGGATAGATGCTACTGATAAGGTTAATATGTCATAATAAGCAGCATCAAGTTGACTATGTGTATTGGGCTTTATGCATGAAAAGTTTCTGGCATTGATACCAGATGAATAATAATATTTGGAGAAGGCTGATTGGAGGGAATAAATACATGACAATGCCATATAGGTGTGATTTTCAATATGCGAATATCCACCGTGCCTATTTATTAATTCATGTGTATCATTTTTGATAAATATGAATCCATAATTATATTCTTGTGCAAAAGATTTGCACAAGGCGTAGCGTCCTTTAAATAATTTGATAGAAGAATCATCTGCTAGTCCTGTGTCGTGAGATCCTGCATTGAAAAAACATAGATGGGTAATACGATAGGGGGTAGGGACATTGTCTCCGTTGGTGGCTATTGTGTATAGGCTATCTACACCACAAGATATGCCAGTAGCTACAATATCACCTTGCTTCATTACTGGAATAAGGGGGGCTGTAATGTGTATTCTATGCATTCCTGGATTTTTAGCTAGAATATCAATGAAGTTCATTTCCAAATTGTACCATAAATCTTCTGTGATGGGTATTTTAGATTCTATATCATATCCCTTATTTATGGCAAAGAATAATATACCCCAAACAATTCCATCTATTCTATCGGTAACTAAATACTCTCCATATTCTTGATTTACTTCAATATGTATCTCTTCTGGTTCATTTCCTACGACTAATTTACATTTTATTTTTTGTGCCGTTACTTTTTCTAATTCTAGAATATTTATTTTTTGCATATTATTCTTATTAAATGGTTAGACTTAATTTGAAAGGACAGGATTTTACAAGTGGCTCTATATTTATATATCCAGGAGACCAATTTTGAAGTGCTTCAAGTAAAGCTTCAAGGTTCGTATCTTTATTAATAATATATGGTGATACTATTTTTCCTATTGATGCATAAAAATCATTGTATTTGAATTGAGATCGTTGGGGAGCATCTTTAAACTCTATCCATATATTAGGTATTTTATATGCTTCAGCAATGATTAGACCATGCAGGGATGATGATATGATGTATTCGCATGCGTAAATCTCTTCTACAAAATCTAGCCAACTCAAATATCCTTGAATTTTAATATAATGGATGTCCTTATTATTTAATATTTGTTTTGGTATGAACTCTTTTTCTGTATAATGAGGAATAATGCCTATTTTATATTTTTTAAGACTTTTAGGATGATAATATAGAGGTAATAATAATGCGGGATCTCCGTATATAGGGGGGCATGTAATACCATGCATTAATAAGACATCACGTGTTTTAGGGCCTCGAACTGCACAGATTTTTTTGGGCTTTACTATTCTTTGAGGTTGCTCATTCATTAGTCCTGCTCCCCAAATAACAGATTGTTGATTTACTAGCATATCAATCGTACTACCGATAACTACATAATTTTCTTTTTTTAAAATCTTTGTTAAAAAACATTCGTGATATAATATGATTGGCCTTGTTGAGATCTCTTTAAGAAAAAATGAATTGATATCATCTCCCCAATTTGAATGATATACTTCTCCATTTGTATCAATACTTAAACTTGCATTTATGATAATTGGTTGTTGAGTTATTTCGATAATGCAGTTTTTTATTATTCTTATTAGTTTATTTAATTTTGATTTCATTATATTAAATATTTAAAATTCACTCCAAAAAGATTTGTTTAATTCTATTGCGGGGAGAGAAGACTGTATAGGGTAAAGCTCATGCATAGCTTTTTGTTGGCGTTTTAGTAAGAGGTAAAGATACTTTTTCCCTAGTAGAGGAGGGAATAAGTAGTGTAAACTTTTTATTTTAACGACAATAGGTATATTACGATGTAACCAGAATTTAAATGGTGGAGCATATTTTTTTCTGAATCGTTCATATAATATGTCATAGGCTTCTTGTGCTTTTATTTTATCTAGGGCTTTGTATAAAGCTCCTAAAATATATTTTTCAACACCTGAAACTGCAAACCATGATGTTTGTGATTTGTTGAATGATTTACTGTAATTAATGGCTATATCTGCGCACACTATTGCTGAATAAAAATGAAATTCAGTAAAAGTACTCATAATGCTGCTAGGACGCATTCTATATATATATGATATTTTATCGCAAATGGTAACTGTCGGGTTGTGGCAATAAGTTTTATACATCCAAATATCATCTTCGAATAATATTCCTTCATCGAAATATAACTTATTCGTTAATAAGAAGTCTTTTTTTATAAGTTTGTTCCACACAACTCCGTTGCAATCCATTCTAATAAAGTTTGAATTGTTCAATAAAGTTTTAATGGAATAGAATGTTTGATAGTGATTGTCTATTTTAACAGGTTCTCCTATTGTTTTCTGTGATAGATGTTCTATTCTTAATTGATTCCCAATAGTGATATCTGCATGAGTTTTATAATAAAGTTGTACAAGGGTACTTATAGAGTTTGATGGTAAATAATCATCACTGTCTAAAAAAAATATCAGTTCGCCTGTCGCTTTTTGTATTCCTGTATTACGAGATGCTGCTACACCTTTGTTCTTTTCGTGTGTTATAATTCTATAAGTTTGGGGGCCATTGTAACTTGATATTAGATTGTGGGCAATTTTTATACTTTGATCAGGTGTGCAGTCGTCAATGATTAATACTTCTATAGAACTATAATCTTGATTCATTATAGAGTTTATACAATCTTTTATATAAGACTCGACGTTATAAACAGGTACAATAATTGTAACTTTTGTCATTCTTGTAAACTTTGTATTTTGATGAAACTATAACTTGTATATGTAATCTTGTACTTTTCTTCTAATTTTTTGTCGCATTTCTGTTTCTAATCCGTATTGCCAAATAGAGAAAAGTGAACAAATAGAGCATGAAACTCCTAATAGGAAATATTCTATGATTGTATCTATATTAATAGATATATATATTGCGAGTGGAAAGATTATTGAAATAAATGATACTTTTAGGCATGGGGAAAAAACCTTTACTAAATCGCTCCATGAATAATTTAATAATTTTATTAATAATATAGGTTGGATTATTACACCTAAAATTATATCTGTTGTTAGACATGCTATAGATAGAGTTATAGGGGAATAACCTAATCTAAAAAATATATATACAATAGGAAATTGAATAAAATACATTGATGTAGTAATTAATGTGTTTATTTTTAAAAGTCCTTTTGCATAAAATGCCATAAACAAAGATGAATTTAAGGTTGAAAATAAACTTTGTATAACAGCTAGTTGTAAGAAAATAGTAGTATAAGGTGGTACTGTTTTTAGCCAAAGATGTAATAGAGGGTCAGCTAAAAAGCAAATAGGTAATGCAAGAAGCCACATTAATAGATAACTGTATTTTGCCGTTTTAAGTACGAGCTTTTTAGCATTATCATTTTCATTATTTGCATATCTTTTAATAATTTGAGGGTTTGCTGCAGCTCTGAAATTATTAGAGAATTGCATAGCCAGTCCATTAACTTGAAGAGATATAGCCCTAGCTGATACTATTGCAGGGGAAAAGAATATATTTAGTAATAATAGAATACCTTGTACATTCAATGCGATTCCACCTGAGTTTAAGAAACTCCATCCGGAAAATGTGCTAATTTCCTTAAAAATATTTTTATTATATAATTTTACATTGTAATGTGTTTCTGAGAAATGTTTGTAACAATAAAATCGATAAAACATTAGCATCAGTAGAGTTATTATAAAATATAATATTGAATAGATAATTAATTTATCATACTGCACTGTTTTAAGTATGAAAATTATCGCTAACTTCAATACAGATTCTAAGATTGAGGCATATGCGTAAATATTCATGTGTTCATGTGCGTTGATAGATGCAGTAAAAGGGACTTGTGTAATAGTAAAAAATACAGTTATAATAGATATGTGAAAGACCCATACAGCAGCAAATAAGCGTTCGTCAGGTATTACCATTTTATGATATAAAAACCATAAACCAATAGTTTCACCTAATATAACAATCAGAATTGCTAAAATTATATGAACGGATAGTGCAGTGGAAAAAGTTTCTTCCATTTTTAATTTGTTATTTGTACCTAATGAAAATGTAATAAAACGGGTCGATGCATTCCCTAAAGCACTATTTATAAAACTTATAAATCCAGCAATACCACCAACCGCTATATATATTCCATAATCATCGACACCAAGGACATCGAGAATGATGCGAGATGCGTATAATGAAACGGCTAATGAAAACAACATCCTTATATAAAGGGCTATTGTATTTTTAGTGATAGAGCTTTTGTTGGTCATTGTATTTTATTGAAGAAGATTTTTTTATGCAATGAATCTTAAAGCTTAGAGCTTGTAATTATTTATTATTTATTATTTATGCTTTCCATATCCGTATCCATACCCGTATCCGTATTTCTTACCGTAACCATAGTGCCCATATTTGCCATACTTACCGTAGCCATAGTAAGAGCCGGTTTCACGCTTGTCCATATCAATGCCGTTAATTAATATGCAGAGGTGGGGCAGTTTACCGTCCTGCTGCAGTTCATTGATTAGTTTGAATTCGCTCTTGGAAGTGTAGTTGGAGCGGCAGACGTAAACGCTTAAATCGGCTACGCGGGCAATAAGTTGGGTGTCGGTCACCATACCGATGGGGGCGGTATCCAATATCACATAGTCAAAATGTGCTTTTAGCTGTTGGATAGCATCATCGAGTGCCTGGCGTGCTACTAATTCGGTCGGGTTGGGGGGGATGGTGCCACCAGGTAAAATATATAGATTGGGTGAAACTGTAGATACCTGACATAGACTGAGCACATCGGTATGCTCGGGGTCGGACAGGTATTGTGAAATACCAGCTTCCTTATGGGAGAGGTGGAATACCTTGTTCAGCCCGGGCTTGCGGATGTCAAGCCCCACAATTACCACTTTTTTACCCATAAAGGCAAAGCTGCAGGCCAGGTTGCCGGCATTGAAGCTTTTTCCCTCACCGGAAGTGGTGGAGGTGAAAAGGATGACCTTCTGACCTTCCTGCAGCATGTACTGGATATTGGTACGCACCGAGCGGAACACTTCTTCCATCAGCTCGTTACGATTTTCGCGTACCACAATGGCACTTTCGGCTGTTTCCGGAGTAAGCGGAATATCGCCTACGATAGGCAGGTGGGTAATCTTTTCTACATCACCGCGGGTCTGGATTTTAAACTGAAGCAAGCCCCAGAGGAAAATCAGACCTACCGGAAGGCCTAAGCCCAATACAAGGGCAATCATGTAAGTCTGTGAAGGGGTAGGGAAAATTTGACCACCTGCCAAAGGTTCATCGATGACGCGGGCATTGTTGGCGGTAGAAGCCAAGGTGATGTTATTTTCCTCGCGTTTTTGCAACAGCATCAGGTAGAGGTTGGCCTGGATTTCCTGCTGGCGCGACATGCTGAGGTATTCTTTTTCCTGTACGGGGGCATCGCTTACCTTACCGGCATACTTGCGGGTCTGTGCCTGCAGGGCCTGTCGGTTGATAAGCAATCCTTTTTCGGCCGTTTGGATGGCGCCCATTACGCTGTTACGCATTACTTCGATGCTGGCATTCAGGCTTTGCACAGCAGGGTTATCCTCGTGTGAAGTGCGCAGCAGGCGCTTGCGCTCAATCAGCATCTGGTTGTAGTTCTGTACTACCGTATTCAAGTCGCTATTGTTCAGCCCGATGTTGGCGGGGATAACTTCATACTGACTCTTTTCACTCAGAATATGATTTTTCAGGTGATTGACCAAACTAATCTGTACCTCATTTTCTGCGTAAGCACGTTCGTAATTCGCCTGTTCGCCAGCAGCCTGGGTGGCATCGGCAGCAATATCTACTACACCTGCCCGTTGCTTGAAGCTGGCGAGTTGGCTTTCAGTAGTACCCAATTCCTTGTTGATGATGCGGATACGTTCGTCGATAAACTCGGCAGTCTTGGCGGCTACCTCGTTTTTATCGTTGTTACCTTCTTCATTGTATACTTCTACCAGCTTGTTCAGGAAATCTACTCCGCGGGCTACCTGACTACCGGTGACGGTAAGTTGGGCAATGGTGGTAGACTTGCTACTTGGGGTTACAGTTAAGCGATTACGGCAGGAAGCCGCTGCTTTATTCGGCGATATGACTGTAGCCTGAATGACTTCAGGTACAGGCTGGATGGTTTGCAGGGTAGTGTCGGCTGCCGAGAAAGTAAATACACCCGCAGGGGTAGAGAATACAGCTGGCAGGCTTTCCACGGTCTTCTTCCATTCCTGACCCTCGTGCTCTACCAGGACTTCGTGAAGCTGCTGGTTGTGGAAAGACATCTTAACCTGAGCATAGCTCATACGTTCGGCTTCTTCGGGAGTGACCCATACCTTGACGGGCGACTGCTTGTAAAGTTCGGTGTCGCGGAACTGACCGGGTACGGAATAGCTGATATAAAGGTCGAGAGCGGTCACTACTTTTTTTATCAGGGTGCGTGAACGCAGGATTTCCAGCTCGTTGTCAAAGCTTTGGGTAGAAGTGGATACAAAACCCAAATCTTCCAGGTTGGCTCCGTTGGCTCCTCCCTTGCTCTCGTTCTTAATCAGGACGGAAGAGCTGACGGTGTAGAGGGGGGTCAGGGTTTTGAGGTAAAAAAAAGCACCAATCAGGAATACTACTATACTGCCTAAAATCCAGGGCCAGTACATCAGGAGTTTAACTAAAAAGGCTTTATAGTCGAAGCCGGAAGTTTCGCTCTCTTCTTCCAGCAGGTAGTTCTTGGTTTCTTCTGCCATAGGTAAATGTCGTTATTATTTGGAAATTGCGAGTACAAGGGAAGTGATGGAAGTTACAATGCTGAGCAAGGTAATCCACATGGAGGAGTTGCTGTTAAAGGTATTGGTACGTACCTTGGCCTTGGTGGGCTTGACATAGACTACGTCGTTCTGCTGCAGGTAGAAGTAGGGGGACTGGGCTACATTGGCTTCAGTCAGGTTGAGGTGATATACCCGGCGCACGCCTGTGGAGTCTTCGCGGAGTAACTGCACGTCGTCGCGTACCGAAAAGAGGGTCATGTCGCCTGCCTGTGCCAGGGCTTCAAAAATAGTCACTTTTTCGGCATCAGTGGTATAGGTCCCTGGGTGTCCTACTTCGCCCAATACGCTGAATTTGTAGTTGGAGGTACGCACGGTCACGTTAGGAACTTCCTTCAGGTAGGGCTGGAGCTTTTCGCGAATCAGGGCTTCACATTCGCGGTTGGTCAGGCCCATAACCTTGAGGTTGCCCAATACGGGGAAATCGATGCAGCCCTGATTGTCTACTAAATAAACCAATAGTTTAGCTCCTTCCATTCCTATATTAGAATTGTTTGTGCTTTCTTTACTTTGTCCGATTTTGCGGTAGAAGGGTGCCGAAGCTTCAGGGTCGGTGGTGCTTACTACGATGGTAAGCTCGTCCTTGGGCATGATGCGGAAGTCATAGAGCTGTCCTTCAAGGGATTCATTGAGCACTTGTTCGTTCTGAAGGTAGAGCGATTTCTGGTAAGACGTACACCCGCTCACCAGCAGGGTGGACAACGTCAGCATACAGACTACTTTGCGTATCTTCATCTTTTCTTATGGTTTTGTTATGATTTTTCTAAAGGAATTTCCCTGCGCATAGGGCGTGCTTCGCCGTTACCACTCCCAGCTATGGATTGGGGACGGTAAACACAGCGGCCAATAATCGGCTGCAAAATTAAGCCTTATTTTTGGTTTATTCAACTTATAGAGGGGTTTTTGTCGGTGAAAAGGGTGGAAATCAATGAAAAAGTGGGCATATCGGCGGATTTTGTAACAATTCTGGAACAATGTATGGGGTATAGGGCGGGGCGTGAGAAAAACGCAAGTGCGTTTTACCTGAAACGCAAGTGCGTTTGTGATAAAACGCAAGTACGTTTTACTTCAAACGCAAGGGCGTTTGATTCGAAACGCAAGGGCGTTTTCGGGGAGTTCCGGAAAGGGAATCATGACGGGTTGTCGGGGTTGGCAG
>ERZ773108.1532-NODE-1532-length-22758-cov-4.255561_pt1 | contig 22758 bp, 13 predicted proteins | sample MGYA00580570_ERZ773108 | MGnify/ENA primary metagenome ERZ773108 (study PRJEB29015, sample SAMEA2737840) | human gut metagenome | biome: human gut; feature: human-associated habitat; material: faeces | place: China | collected 2012 ...
ATGGCCGTGATACACCTCCTGCATCCGGTAAGGAGTATGTAGAGCAGCTTCAGGCAAAGATTGACGAGATCGGTGTTGGCCACATTGCCAGCCTGCATGGACGTTACTATGCAATGGATCGTGATACCAACTGGGATCGTGTAGAGAAGGCATATGCTGCTCTGGTATATGGCGAGGGCGAGAAGGCAGAGGATGCTGTTCAGGCAATGGCCGATTCCTATGCCAAGGATGTGACAGATGAGTTCGTAGTACCTACTGTCATTGAGAAGGACGGAAAGCCACTGGCTACCATTAAGGACGGTGATTCCGTAATCTTCTTTAACTTCCGTCCGGACCGTGCGAGAGAGATCACCCGCAGCTTCTGTGATGAGGAGTTTACAGGATTTGAGAGAAAGAAAGGTTTCCTGAAGCTGACATATGTCTGCTTTGTGGATTATGATGATACGATTGGCAACAAGCTGGTTGCATTCAAGAAAGAGTCTGTAGAGAATACATTTGGTGAGTTCCTTGCAGCCAATGGAAAGACACAGCTTCGTCTGGCGGAGACAGAAAAATATGCGCATGTTACCTTCTTCTTTAACGGTGGAGTTGAGGAGCCAAACAAGGGAGAGGAGCGTTCTCTGGTAAAATCACCTTCCGTAGCAACTTACGATCTGCAGCCGGAGATGAGTGCCCCGGAGGTTAGCAGAAGATTGAATGAGGCGATTGGATCAGGCAAGTATGATGTGATCGTGATCAACTTCGCAAATCCGGATATGGTAGGCCATACAGGTGTGATTCCTGCAGCGATCAAGGCAGTCGAGGCAGTGGATGAGTGTGTTGGATCTGCAGTAGAGGCTGTTAAGAAAGCAGATGGCGTTCTGTTTATCTGTGCAGATCACGGAAATGCAGAGAAGATGATCGACTATGAGACCGGTGAGCCGCATACTGCTCATACAACCAACCCGGTTCCATTTATCCTTGTCAACTATGATGAGTCATATACTCTTCGAGAGGGTGGATGTCTTGCAGATATTGCACCGACATTGATTCAGGTAATGGGTATGGAGCAGCCAAAGGAGATGACTGGCCAGTCACTTCTGATCAGAAAATAATTCGGCTATTAAATGAAATGCGGGCAGATTTATAATAAATCTGCCTGTGATAGAAAAAACTTCTTGAAATGATAGGATACTTGTGCTATCATTAAGTAGTTGTTGTGTAACATCACAGCAGATCATTGTTACATTGGATTAAAGTGGAGGTTTTTTGATGATTAACATTATTCATGGTATTTTATTAATTCTTTATATTATTGATTGTATTGCATTGACGGTTGTTGTATTGATGCAGGAAGGTAAGCAGGCTGGTCTGACCGGCGCTATCAGTGGTGCTGCAGAGTCATACTGGGGCAAGAACAAAGGTCGTTCCATGGAGGGCGGACTTGTACTCGCAACCAGAATTATGGCTGTACTTTTTGTTGTATTCTCACTGTTGCTGAACCTTAATATCTTCAGCTAAAGCGGATTGCTTTACGGAGGATCAGTACGATAGAAAATTATGCCGTCTCATGGGTATTTCCGTGAGGCGGTTTTTTGGAATTAGGGAGGTTTTGCGCCTGCAGCCCGGAGTTTGCGGGACGAGAAAGGAATGTAAGATATTATGGTACAGGAAGAATTTGAAGAGAAAAAGAAAATGATCGAGGAGTTTGTGGGCTCCAAGGGATACCGCAGTATGTCTGTGAAAGAGATGGCGATGGTGCTTCAGGTGCCGTCCCGTGACAAGAAGGATTTCCGTGAGGTGTTAGACGCGCTGGCGAGGGAAGGCAAGATCAGCATTGATCTGAAAGGGAAGATCAAGCCGCTTCCGGCAGATGTCAAGGTCGGAAAGTATATGGCGACACAGCGCGGCTTTGGTTTTGTACGCGTGGAAGGAGAGGATGACGATATTTTCATTCCGGGTTCCTATACCAAGAGCGCACTGGATGGCGATACCGTGCAGGTACTTGTCAAAAAGGAAGGCGGCGAAGGCAAACGGCGCGAGGGTCAGGTGCTTAATATTCTTGAACGGGGCAACAGTGTTCTTGTCGGAACCTATACACGCAGCCGTAATTTTGGCTTTGTGACGCCGGATAATCAGAAATTTACCAAGGATATTTATGTGGCAAAGGCAGAGAGTAAAGGGGCTGTCACCGGTCACAAGGTAGTTGTGGAGATTACGGACTTTGGCGATGAGCAGCGAAAGCCGGAGGGGCGTGTTCTGGAGATTCTGGGACATGTGAATGATCCAGGTGTTGATATTCTCTCTGTGATCAAAGCATATGGTCTGCCGGAGGAGTATCCGGATGAGGTAATGAAGCAGATTGAGGATATCCCGGATGAGGTAGAGGAGAGTCAGAAGGCCGGCAGAGCAGATTTTCGTGATCTGCAGACGGTGACCATTGACGGAGAGGATGCGAAGGATCTGGATGATGCCATTACTCTTTCCAAGGAAGGAAATATGTATCATCTAGGTGTTCATATTGCGGATGTCAGCCAGTATGTGACAGAAGGGTCGCCTTTGGATAAGGAGGCGTTGAAGCGTGGAACCAGTATTTATCTGGTGGACCGCGTGATCCCGATGATTCCCCACAAATTGTCTAACGGAATCTGTTCTCTGAATCAGGGGGTAGATCGTCTGGCATTATCCTGTATGATGGATATCAATGAAAAGGGAGAAATTGTAAAGCATAAGATCTGTGAATCCGTGATCAATGTTACACGGCGTATGTCATATACCAGTGTACACAAGATTGTTGAGGAGAATGACGAGCAGGAGCGGAAAGAATACGAAGAATTAATTCCGATGTTCGAACTGATGTATGAGCTGGCAGAAATCCTGCAGGCAAAGAGGGAGAAGAGAGGTTCTATTGATTTTGACTTCCCGGAGGCAAAGATTATCTTAGACGAAAAGGGAAAGCCGATTGATGTCAAGGAGTATGAGAGAACCCAGGCAAACCGTATTATTGAGGAGTTTATGCTGGCAGCCAACCAGACGGTGGCAGAGGAGTATTTCTGGAGCGAGCTTCCGTTTGTATATCGTACCCATGAGACGCCGGACATGGAAAAAATCCAGAATCTTGCGTTATTTATTGAGAACTTTGGATATACCTTGAAGATCAAGGAGGATGAGATCCATCCGAAGGAGATTCAGAAACTGATGCGTGCTATTGCAGGAAAACCGGAGGAAGGACTGATCGGCAGACTGGCGCTTCGTTCTATGAAGCAGGCTCGATATACTACAGACTGCGAGGGACATTTCGGCCTGGCAATGAAGTATTATTGTCATTTTACTTCTCCGATCCGCCGTTATCCAGATCTGCAGATTCACCGGATCATTAAGGAGAATCTTCACGGTGGCATGAAAGAGAAGCGGATCGAGCATTATCAGAAGATCCTGCCGGAGGTGACAGAGCAGACAAGTGCATTGGAGCGTCGTGCAGATGATGCAGAGCGTGAAGTAGAGAAGATGAAGAAAGCTGAGTATATGGAACAGTTTGTCGGAAAGGATTTCGAGGGAACTATTTCCGGTCTGACCACCTGGGGGATGTATGTAGAGCTGCCAAATACCATTGAGGGTATGATCCGTGTGGCAGATATTCCGGGAGACTATTACTATTATGATGAAGATCTGCATCGTATGGTGGGAGAAAATACAGGCAAGGTTTATAAGATGGGAGAGCCGTTGCGCATCATTGTGGCGGGAGTTGATAAGCTGACCAGAACCATTGACTTTGTATTGTATCAGGAGGATGAGGAAGGAAATCCGATCCTGCCGCCAATGGAAAAGAAGTCGCCGAAGGAGAGGATCAGTGCCAGAGAGAAAAAGGCGATGGCAGCCCAAGCCTCCGGAAAAGGACGAGGTGCTTCCAAGGACAAGGATGGAAAGGGTGGCAGAACCCGTTCCGACAGGGGAAGCCGCAGAATGAAGGACCGTAAGGCAAAGAAAAAAGCAGTAAAGAGACGCAGCAGAAAATAAAAATTTTATAGCCGGTATATTAGATTCTACAGGAAGATGATATATTGTGCAGGGAGGAATTATGGGAAAGGAAAGTAAAAAGATTATAGCCAATAATAAAAAGGCCTTTTACGATTACTTTATTGAAGATAAATATGAAGCCGGTATTGAGCTGGTAGGAACGGAAGTGAAATCCCTCCGTATGGGCAAGTGCAGCATCAAGGAGGCATTTGTCCGGATTCAGAAGGGCGAAGTTTTTATTTATGGCATGCATATCAGTCCCTATGAAAAGGGAAATATATTTAACAGGGATCCCCTTCGGGCAAGGAAGCTTTTACTGCACCGTTACGAGATCCGTAAGATTGAAGGGCAGATTGCTCAGAAGGGATATACCCTGGTGCCGTTAAATGTTTATCTCAAAGGAAGTCTGATGAAAGTAGAAATAGGACTTGCAAAGGGTAAAAAGCAGTATGACAAGCGTCAGGATATTGCAAAAAAGGATCAGCGCCGGGAGGCAGAAAAGCAGTTTAAGGTGAAAAATTTGTATTAAATGTAATAATCCCGGAGCCGTTGCGGTAGGGTATATTAAAAAGCTGATTTTGTTATTGACAAAATGTTGTAAGGGTGTTATAGTAGTCAGCAAACTTACAACTTTAAGGGGTTGTACAGGTTTCGACGGGCTCGCTGAAGATGGAGAAGCTGTCCGTGGTCGGACACCACGTTAAAAGTTCGAATTTAAAATTAAACGCTGAAGATAATTTAGCACTGGCTGCCTAGTTGCAGCCCATCGGTCCTAGCGCCCCGCCGTTAGGGGTTCCGGTGTCGACCTGCGGGAAACTCTGATGCCTAAGCTTTGCGGTATCAGAAAATTCATGAAGCTACTGAAGACTGCAGCCTGTTAGTGGGCGGCAGCCGGAGGGAATGTCAAAACACTGACTATGACAGTAGAAGGACATTGGATCCGGGTTCGGACAGGGGTTCGATTCCCCTCAGCTCCATTAGCCCCAAGGCACGATATACCGTGTCTTGGGGCTTTTGTATTATACCGGTTAACAACTTAGAATTTACAGTATTCCTGAACTCAACACAAATCCTCATCCGTGTTGTTCAGTTGTTCCTTTTTTGCTGGTATCATAAAACCATCAAATAAAGGAGGCAATAAGCCATGAACACAGATAAGATTTACGCAGAACAGCTCGCCAACGAGTACACACCTAAAGACACCTCGAAAGTGATTGCCCTTCGCAAGCTGGACAAGAAAGCTAAACTTCCCGCAACCGTTTTCACCTACACTTTCGGAATTATCGCTGCGTTGGTAGCAGGTGTGGGAATGTGTCTCTCAATGAAGATCATCGGCAGTGGTACGACCGCTATGTTCGTCCTCGGTGTGATTGTTGGAATCATCGGTCTGCTGGGTATGGGTGTCAACTATCCCATTTACAAAAAACTGCTGGCACGGAGCAAGCAGAAATATGCTTTTGAGATCATGGAATTGGCGAAAGAAATCAGCGAGGAATGATGCATTCTCAGTTTGCAGACAGCGATGATAACCCGTTTTTCTGAAAACGGAGAGAGTTACCGAAAAATAATGAACGCCATTACAGGCGGATTTGTCTACGGCATGGTCATTTTGATTGCCGTAATCATGCTGTTGTATAACATAAAACACGAAAGAAGGTGGAAACGATTGAAGAAGTCAGAAAGCAAATATTTCGCCACTGCAGCCAGAATGGACGAGGCTTTTTTGGCGCTTTTGGAAAAGAAGGATTTTGCCTACATTACAGTCAAGGAAATCTGCGAGGAGGCAGGCGTCAATCGTTCCACCTTTTATCTGCATTATGAAACAATGGCAGACTTACTTTCGGAGAGCGTCAGTCATATGAATGAGCAGTTTCTTACTCACATGAAAAAGGACACAGATGCCTTTGTCACAAAGTTGTGGGATTGTCCGTTGGATGAATTGTACCTTATTACGCCAGAGTATCTGACACCTTATCTTGATTACATCGAGCAGCACAAGCTACTGTTCCGCACGGCAACAGAAAATGCCGCAGTGCTGGGAATGGATAAAAGCTATGAACGGATGTTCCGCCATGTGTTCACGCCAATCCTCGACCGCTACGGTATACCGCAGCAGGACAGACCGTATCTCATGGCGTTTTATATTCAAGGGTTAATGGCAATTATCTCGGAATGGCTCAAAAACGACTGCACGGATTCCGTTGCGGATGTTGTAAATGTGATTCAGCGGTGTGTAAAACGCCGCAGGGAGGAAATATGAAAGCAGGTATCTATTTAGAAAAAGAACAAGTTGAAATTCGGGAGCTGCCGCTGCCGGAAGTCGGAGACAATGATGTGCTGGTGCAGAACCTCTATTCCAGTATCTGCGGCACAGATGTTGCGGTTTTCACCCACGGTCCGAACACTGGTCACAAGGTGACTGTCGGCGGTGAGTTTGGTCATGAGACTGTTTCCCGTGTGGTGAAGGTCGGAAAGAATGTCACAGATTTTTCAGTAGGCGAACGGGTCTACCCTTACCCTCGTTATGCCAAAGGGGACACAAAACGAGCCGGAACCATCGGCGGATTCTCGGAATATATTCTCATTCCTAATGCCAAACGGAATCATTCCCTCTATGCTGTGGATGATTGTATCTCCGATAAGCTGGCAAGCCTGATTGAGCCGTTTACGGTTGGCTGCCGTGCTGCCCGCCGGGGGATGATTCCCTGGGGCAAGGAACAGTATGTTGCTGGGCAGAATGCCGTGGTGTTCGGCTGCGGAACGATTGGCATTGCCGCTGCAGTTGCCTTCAAGCACTTCGGCATGGAGAAAGTTATGATCTGTGACCGCTCGGATTTTCGTCTAAGTTTAGCAGAACAGTTAGGCTTTGCGGTTTGCAATACAGCGTCAGAGAATTTTGAAACATCAGCCGTTAGCTATTTCGGCACGGCTCCTTCCCTAAATGGCACAGTTGCCAGCATTGACTGCTGGCTGGATGCCGCCGGTGCGGAGAGTATTCTGGATGATTTCCTTCGGTTTGGAAAAATCGAGAGCCGCTTTGTCTCCGTTGCAGTCAACAACATGCCCCGCACCATTGACCTGCTCCACATGACCTATGCCCAGCAGAGCATCATCGGCTCCGATGGCTATATGCCGGAGGATGTGTGGGACGTGCAGGAGATCATGGCGAGTGGTAAGTGGGAATTGGAGCGGATCATCACTCATGAGTTCCCACTGAATGAATTGGAACAAGCCATCCGCACGGCGAGCGATGTTGACCATGCTGGAAATGTGGTCGTGGAAATGAAAGGATAAAAAAGTCTGTGCTATGACTTTCAATTTGTAGAAAAGAGAATGGAGAAAGCCATTCTCTTCTTTGTGTGCGCCTTGCGGCGCACGTCGCTAAGGGGTGTAAGTTCCTAATCCGCCCTAGTAGTGGGAAAGATACAGCCGAGACCAAGGGTGTCCATCGTGGGGTGGAATCGATGGTATGCAGGTGGATGAACTTCTGCCCTTCCTTAGAGAAAACCAGGAATCCTTAATCCAGGAGATAAGGGAAGGGAAATATAAACCTAACCCGGTTCGAAGGGTAGAAATACCCAAGGAGACAAAAGGCGAGTTTAGAAAGCTGGGAGTTCCTACGGTTGTTGACAGGGTAATCCAACAGGCAATTGCACAGGAACTCTCGCCAATCTATGCTTGATTTATTTTTTGACAATGTTAATGGTGAAAAAAACGGAAAGAAAACGATTCATCGGATATGTTATCATATCCTTATCTAGACTTTCGAATAAGGAGGATAAGCGATGAATCGAAAAAGAATCGGAATAATTCTTGTGATCATGGCTGTCATTGTGGGCGGTATCGTGGGATACTACCACGAAAGACCGGAGACAAACGGGTCGATCAATGCATCCAATGATCAGAAGAAAAAGCTGGAACAACAGCAGGATGAAAAATGTAAGGAGCTTGTGCAGCAGAAGGGACGGTACGATGAGAAGACCATCGTTCTGTCGGACACAAATGAGTCGCGGGCAAAGGCTCTGGCTGACAAGATGGGTGCTTCTGTCCGCATGACGGCAGACAAGCACTTTGCGGTGCTGACGCTGCCGAAGGATGTGAAGGTGGCGGACATTTATTCGGACAAGGAATACAGGCAGGATCTGTCCGAGATGTCCTTAAACTACCATGTGAAGGCGAGCGCGGTGGATGCCAGCCAGCATGAGCTGTATCAGACGCGAGCGGATTACGAGGTGAGTGATCCGGACTACGATAAGCAGAGCGAGACGGGCTATCTGAACCTGAGGGATACCTGGAAGCACAATAAGGGTGCCGGAGTGACGGTAGCCATTATTGATACCGGTATTGATACGGATCATGAGGAATTTCAGGGGCGGATCAGTAAGCTTTCTTATAATGCTTCGGATGACAAGATCGTCAAGGATTATGATATGTCTGTGATCGAGGATGAGCAGGGACATGGAACAAGTGTTGCCGGAACTCTGGGTGCATCCATGAATAATGGAAGCGGTATCACAGGTGTTGCGCCTGAGACAGAGCTGCTTGTGATCAAATGCGATGCAGATGCGCAGGGTAATTTTCTGAGAGCATCCGATCTTGTTTTTGGTCTGGCGTATGCGATCGAAGCCGATGCAGATGTGGTAAACATGTCCTTTGTGACAGATGAAAATATCTTCAGTTATTATACGAAGCTGGCGGCGGACAGCGATGTGATCTGTGTGGCGGCTGCCGGTAATGACAGCACGGCACTCCTCAATTACCCGGCTGCCGATGAGAACGTGATCGGTGTCGGAGCACTGGATTCGGACTGGGAGCTTGCTACGTATTCCAACTATGGTGACAACAGTGATATCGTAGCACCGGGAAGTGTGTATACGACAAAGATGGGCGGTACATACGGATACACACAGGGAACTTCTCTGGCTTCCCCTATCGTTGCAGCAGCGGCAGCACTGTACCGCGCAGACCATCCGGGTGCGGAGTTTAAAGAGATCCGTGATTATCTGATCGCATCGAGTGTGGATCTTGGCACCAGCGGAGAGGATGTGCTTTACGGTTATGGTGCATTGGATATCTATGCATTTCTGTATGAGGAGAAGGGAACGATCACTTATGAGATGCAGACCGATGAGATCAAAAATCAGACACAGCCGTTTGTCAAGGGACACACGGTTCAGCTGATGCTGGAGCCGGAGCGGGAAGATGTCGTGTTTGACGGCTGGTATTATGACAGGGACTGCACGGATGAGGTGGAGTATTATACGGATGTCTTTTCACAGGATGTGACACTGTATGCAAAGTGGGTCAATGAGGATGATGCAAATGCATATACCTATGCCACGCTGTCAGACGGTACGATCAAGATCTTATCCTATACCGGCAAGAGAAAATATCTGACCGTGCCGGATACGATCGAGGGCAAGACGGTGAGCTGCATCGGTGAGTCTGCCTTTGAGAACAATGCAAGACTCCGGAAGGTGAGCCTGCCGGAACATCTGACAGAGATCATGCCGTATGCGTTTAACGGATGCAGCAGACTGTTGTCGATCGATGTCCCGGAAAGCGTACAGACGATCGGAACATTTGCGTTTTACGGCTGTGCCAGAATGAGCAGTGTGGGGATCGTGCCGGGCAGTGATCTTCGCACGATCGGAGAGCAGGCATTTGCCAATACAATGATCAGCTCCTTTACGATCCCGCAGAAGCTCAGTGAGCTGGGGAACGGAGCATTTCTGGGCTGCCGTGGCATGAGAAAGATCACGGTGGCAGAGGGCAACACGACATTTCAGGAGAAGGAGCATGCAGTTTATGACAGCACCGGAACAAAGCTGATCTACTATCCGACCGGGCTTGCGGGAAGTTATCCGGTGGCAGAGGGAACGAAGGAGATCGGAAAATATGCGTTTGCATATGCGAGAGCATCGCAGATTACGCTTCCGGATGGACTGGAGACGATCGGAGATCAGAGCTTTACGGGGGTATCCGCCAATGAGATCACGATTCCGGCGTCTGTCCGGAAAATGGGAGAGTACGCTTTTTCGTACTCCTCTCTTATGGCAGTAGATCTGCCGGAGGACAGCCAGCTTACCAAGATTTCGGAAGGTGCATTTATGGGATGCCTGATTGCAACTGTTTCTATTCCGAAGGGGATTGCAGAAATTGAAAGTGGAGCGTTTAGCAGCACGGGGCTGGTTAGTGTTAACTTTGCGGAGGATTCACAGCTGGAGCTGATTGGAAATGGAGCGTTTCAGTGGTCAAATCTGCGAAAAATCACATTACCGGATACGGTGCAGGCGATCGACCTTGCGGCATTTGCCAGTTGTCAGGAACTGAGTCAGGTAACATTTGGAGCAGACAGTAAATGCACGGTTTTGGGAGGCTATGCATTTTCAGGAACAAGAATGTTAAAGCAGATCAAAGTTCCGGATTCGGTACGATCGTTTGGGGAACTCTGTTTTTACCAGTCGGGACTGGAGGAGATTGAGATTGGTGCCGGACTGACGGAGATTGGCGAAGGTGCATTGTCCTACTGCCAGAACCTGCAGGACATCACGGTGGATAATGATAATGCAGTGTTTGGCTCTTATGACGGTGTCCTGTTCAATGCGGAGAAGACGAAGCTTATGTTCTATCCGGCGGCAAAGACGGGGGCATATACACTTCCAAAGACCACCGAGACGATCGCCGGATATGCATTTTCGGGAGCGTCTAAGCTGACAGAAGTAACCTTGAATGATGGTCTGATTGAAATCGGCAGATATGCTTTCAGTGACTGTGAATCACTTCAGACACCAGTGTTCCCAGAGGGGCTGGAACGCATTTCGGAGAATGCCTTTGAAAACTGCAGCAGCATGACGGAGAAATGCCTGATCCCGAAAAGTGTGTCTGCACTTGGCAGATTTGCGTTTGCGTATGATTATAACCTGACTGCGATAGAGATTGAACCGGAAAGCAAACTGAACCGTCTCGGTTATGGTGTATTTGGATACTGTGGTATTGAGGATTTCACAGTGCCGGAGAACGTTTCTACAATGGGACAGGAGGTATTTACCGGCTGCAAGAACCTGGTCACAGTGACATTCGAGGGAGAGAGCCAGCTGGAACGCATTGCGGCATGGACGTTTCAAGGTGCGGATGCGCTGCGCCGGATCACCTTTGAAGAGGGAAGCAGCCTGACGCTGCTCGAGGCAAGAGCATTGGAAGGCTTGACCTCCTTGAACCATTTGGATCTGAAATACTGTACAAAGCTGCAGGAGATTGATAATTATGCACTGAATCACTGTTCTTCCTTGACAGATATTTCTCTGCCACAGTCCCTGACTGTAATTGGCAGATATGCATTCCAGGGCTGTACTTCGTTGAAGAAGCTGACCGTGCCGGCGAAGCTTTCCCAAATCGGACGATATGCCTTTGTCGATACCGACAAGATTGAGATCTATTTTAAGGCAAGTGTGCTGCCGGAAGGCTTGGAAGAAAAATGGAACGAGGATGTGGCTGCTTACTATCTGGGTGTATCAGATGTGGTCAGCAGCGGGGAATGGGAGTATGCTCTGACCGAGGATGGAGATGCCAGCATTGTTGCTTATCACGGAAGTGCCACAGACATCGCACTGGATAAGATCGATGGTCATGATATCATCTCGATCGGCGGTAAAGTGTTCCAGAATAATATATTCCTTCGCAGTATTACCCTGCCGGAGACACTGACCGGCATTTATCAGAATGCCTTCGCCGGAACGACAGAGCTTCAGGAGATCACGATCCCGGCTGCAGTGCGTGTGGTCGATGACCATGCCTTTACGCGAAGCGGTCTGGCTAAGGTGGAGTTTGCTGCCGGAAGTAAGTTAGTGACTCTGGGACGTTATGCGTTTACAGAGACAAAGAACCTGACAAAGCTTACCCTGCCGAAGGGCGTTGACCGGATCCGTGATTATACATTCTATAAGAGCGGAATTAAGGAGCTTACCTTTGCCGATGGAGCAGAACCGACACAGATTGGGCGTTATGTGTTTGCCGGTTCAGCACTTACTGACTTTACCGTGCCGGACAGTGTGACAAACATTGACTATAATGCGTTCAGTGATGCGACCAGTCTGACAAAGGTGGATCTTGGAAACGGGGAGAAGCTTACGCTGCAGGGAAATGCATTCTATAATTCCGGTCCGACGGAGGTCACGATTCCGGCCGGAGTGGATCATATCGGAGAACTCTGTTTTGCCGGCTGTGAAAATCTGAAGGCGATCCGGGTGGCAGAGGACAATCAAAGATACAGCTCGGATGAGGATATTCTGTACAATAAGGCACAGACAACTCTGCTCACCTGTCCTGCCAATAAGGAAGGCAGCTATACGGTCAAGAGTACCGTGACCTCCTTTGGATTTGCAGCATTTGAAAAATCAAAGCTGTCACAGATTACAATCCCGCAGGACAGCCGGTTAAGTACGATCGGTTACCGTGCGTTTATGCGCTGTGAGAAGCTGGAGCAGATCAGTATCCCGGCAGGACTGCAGAGCATTGACCGGTATGCCTTTGCGTATTGCAGTAGTTTGAAAACGGTAGAGGTACCAGAGGGAAGCCAGCTTGGCGGAATTTATAAAAGTGCTTTCTATAACTGCAGTCAGCTGGAATCCATCCGGATCCCGGATGGCGTGCAGGAGATCGGCGCGTACGCCTTCTATGGCTGTAATAGTCTCAATAATATGGATATCACTGATAATAGCAAGATGATGAGTATTGATGACCATGCGTTTGAGTATTCGGCAGTTACAAACTTTACGATGCCAAAGGATCTGGTGGAGATCGGAACAGCGGCATTCAATGGTGCGAAGCTGGATACCCTGATCGTTAATGATTCCATTCAGGAGATTGGAAGAAATGCCTTTGCAGACTGTGGTCTGGCGAAGATGACGAAGCTGGAGTTCCCGGTCAGTGTGACATATCTTGGAAATGGGGCATTGAAGGGAGCCAATACGATCGAAGAACTGACGTTGCCATTTTTCGGTGAATATCTGGGTGCGGAAGCAGGAAATGGATATATTAATACGGTGAAACTGGATGATCTGTTTGCGCAGGAGCAATGGACGACTATTGGTAACCTGAAAAAGCTGACGATCCTTCAGGGACAGTTTGTACCAGAAGAGTATTGCTGGTCTGTGGAGGGAATCAGTGAAGTGAATTTGCCGGATACAGTTACAGAAGTAGGAGCATGCGCTTTTTGTAGTACGTCATTGACACAAATCAGTTTACCGGAAAATCTGCTGGTTATTCGTGAACGGGCTTTTGAAGCAACATCACCTGAAAGAGTGGTTTTTCCGGAGAAGGTAAATAAGATTAATGCAAGTGCTTTTCGGAATTGTTCCCGATTAACGAAAATAGATCTTCCGAAATCGTTAAACTTTATTGGAGAAGAAGCTTTTTATAATACTTCTTTGGAGGAAGTTACACTGCCGGATAAATTGAATTATATACAGAAGCGTGCTTTTGCGTTGAGCTCGTTAAAAAATATAGAGATTCCAGCAGGTGTGACATCTATCGGGGAAGGTGCCTTTTCTGAAAACAAGAATTTGGAAAGAATTGATGTGGATGAGCAGAATGAGGCATACTGCTCAGTCGATGGAGTGCTCTATAATATAGAAAAAACGGAATTGTTATGCGTTCCGGGAAAGTTGACAGGATCGGTGACGATTCCGAATGGAATACAGAGAGTAGGGGATTATTCCTTTGCGGGTACCGGTGTAACTGAGGTTGTTTTGCCAGATAGTTTAAAAGTGATTGGAGAAGGAGCATTTTTGAAATCTTCTTTGAAAGAGATTGATTTACCGGACGGTGTCACAGAAATTGGTAAATATGCATTTCAGGAATGTGTACAGTTGGAACAGATAGAATTGAGTGAAAATCTTCATGAAATTCCATACTGGTTGTTTATGGGAGATACAAAACTTCATAAGGCTGAACTTCCCGATAATATTGAGAAAATAGATTCTGGAGCTTTTGAACAAACCGGTATTAAATATGTATCATTGGGATCTAAATTGAAAACACTAGGTGATTCTGTCTTTAATGGATGCAGTCAGTTACAGTACATCCGTGTTGATGAAACCAATCAGTATTTTAAGACGCAGGATGGTATTCTTTACAACAAAGAAGGAACAAAACTGCTACTGACACCGATGATGATCAGTGGAGAGGTGGTTATTCCGGAAGGTGTGAAACGTCTTGAAAAATCAGCTTTTTCTGACCGGGAAAAACTGGAAAAGATTGTATTACCGGATAGTCTGGAGTATATCGGAAACACTTGTTTTCTTAACTGCCCAAAAATAAAGGCGATTTATATGGGTGAAAATGTATCATTTATTGGTCAGGGTGCATTTGGAGGAACCGGGTATTATTATAATGAGAAAAATTGGGAGAATGGTGTACTTTATATCGGCTCATATGCTGTGTGTAGCAATCTTGGATATGTGACTGAATATTTGAAGATTAAAGAAGGAACACGTTTGATTGCAGCAGGTTGCTTGAGTTATAATGAAACGTTGAATAGGGTTGAGATTCCGGATTCTGTTTTGCATATTAATGAATTCGCATTTTACTATTGTAAAAATCTTAAATCTGTGAAGATGAGCCGGCGGTTGACATCGATAGGAGAGTATGCGTTTGGTTACTGCGGAAAGATTTACAGTATTGTTTTACCGGAAACATTGACAACACATGGTTTTTCTGAGTTTGCTTATTGTGCCGGTCTGAAATATATACTTTTTGAAGCGGATCCTTCTAATTTGGAGAGAAGTTCCATGTTTTTTGATGCAACAGGAATTGAATGCATTCGGATCGCCAAAGTGGATGAAGCTGCCTTGAATATACTTTATAATGGCAGTCAGAATGTGAATGTGATTACTGATGCTACGGAGATAAGTGAAGCGACATCCTATAATGGTAGTGTAATCTACTCTCATGTAAAGAGAAACGACGGACAGCGTCTCGATAACCTCTACTACGATGGTGAATGGAACCAGGCAACCTTCTGGGTGGATGGCATGGTTCTTCAGATGGAACCTGTATTGTCCGCACAGGTGCTTCAGGCACCGGCACAGTCCCTGATCGATCAATATCTGCCGGATGGTGCCAAATTCATTGGATGGGATATTGATGGAGACGGAAAGGCAGATAAGCTGCCGGCAACTTTAACCGCTGATCTGAACGCTTATGCAGTTTATGACACACCAATACAGAGTGTATCACTGCCGGAGAGTGCAGAGGTCGAGGAAGGCTATACAAAGAAGCTGACGGTGGCATATGCACCGGAGGAGTACAGTCACGATGATACGTTACTCTGGAGGAGCTCCGATGAGACAGTAGCCACTGTGACAGAGGATGGCACGGTGAAGGGTATCGCACAGGGAGAGGCTGTGATCACGGCAGCCCTGAAGGAAGATCCGTCTATCAAGACACAGTGTACCGTGACGGTAACGCAGGTTAATTATGGAATTAAGCTGAGTGAATATCAGAAGGAAATGAATGCGGGAGAAACCTATCAGATCCCGGCAGAGATTGTTGTGCCGGAGGATGATACTGCTACCACAGAGTGGACCAGCAGTGACGAGAGTGTGGCAACAGTTTCTGAAACCGGAGAAGTTACTGCGATATCGCCGGGAGAGACAGATATTCGGATACGTCATGGCAGTATTGATGAGGTACATTACACGGTACGGGTATATGCGCCACTGCAGTCGATCTCCTTTAAGGAAACCATCGAGCAGATGAATGTCGGCGATGAGAAGAAGCTGCAGATAACATATGATCCGGTAAATACCTCTGATGATAAGAGTGTGACATGGATCAGCACAGATCACAGTGTATTGTCAGTAAATGCCGACGGGACTGTGACGGCAAAGGGACCGGGACATGCGAAGATCATTGCACTGGTCAACGGCAGAAGATGCGAGATGGAGGTGGAAGTTTTCGCACCACTGCAGTGGATCAAGCTGAACACAGCCACCGGAACCCTGCGTTTGGAGAGAAAGAAGGAATTAAGCGTAATCTATGAGCCGGAGAATACGACAGATGATACAACGGTTCAGTGGGAATCCTCTGATCCATCCATTGCGACAGTTGATGAAAACGGTGTTGTAACAGCAGTTCAGACCGGAAAGGCAACGATCACGGCAACGGTAGGAGATAAGACATCCTCTTACGAGGTGACCGTAGTCGGTTTGAAGGATGATAAGACAGGAATCATTGTCAGCAATTCAGATGACAGTGAGATGGATAAGGACATGACACTTGGAGTGGATGAGATCACCAGGGAAGCATTGCAGAAGAAATATCCGAAGGGATGGGAACTGTTCTGGAAGATCATTCAGGAAATGATCAAAGCGGCAAAGGGACATAAGCCTGTGACGCCGATCTTTGATATCAGTCTGTATGAAAATGAGGCTACGGTCCAGCCGGGACAGAGCGTGGATGTGGAGATACCGGTTCCGGATGGTGTATTGACGGAGGATGCGGTGATTTACCGTATCGAGGAAGACGGAACGATCACTGACATGCATGCAAAGTACCAGAACGGCAAGTTTACCTTCCAGACCGAGCATTTCAGCGTTTATGCGCTGGGAACAAAGTCCGAGCAGATATACACAACCGACATAACGTTTGATCAGGATGAGCTGGCACTTTGTCCGGGAAAGACGGCAACACTTAGTGCCATTGCCGCACCGGAAAATATTACCAAGCCGGGAATCAACTGGAAGTCATCGGATGAATCGGTTGCCATCGTTTCAGAGGATGGCGTGATAAGCGCTGTTGCAGCAGGAACCGCAACGATCTCTGCGATTGCGGCAGATAACGAAGAAGTGACCGCGCAATGTCTGGTCACAGTGGGACACAGATATGGGGAACCGGTTGTGATCAAATATGCGAACTGCTCCGAGACAGGAAAGGCAGTGGAAGTGTGCGGCGGATGCGGTGAATCAAGGGAGATTATTCTTCCAATCGATTCGGATGCACATGTCTGGGGAGAGGACTATGTGATTGACAGAGAGGCATCCGAGGACAAAGAAGGACAGAAATCGATCCACTGTACTCTGTGTGATGCGATCAATCCGGAAAGTATCATTATGATACCGAAGGTAACGCCGGCGCCGACGGAGACACCTGTTCCAACGATAGAACCAACGGAGGCACCGACAGTGAAACCGAGTGAGACGCTTGTGCCAACGATAGAACCGACGGAGACGCCGACAGTGAAGCCGAGCGAGACACCAAAGCCAACAGAGACGGTAACGCCGACGGTAACGCCGAGCGAAACGGCACCAATACCAACTCAGCCGGCAGCACCGGATGGAACATCACAGCCACTTCCTTCACTGGATCAGGGGATGGTATCGCCGGATCCTTCTCATGGGGACACCGTATCCGTTGGAACAGTGTTAGTGAAGGACGGTGTCACCTACCGGATCACGGCGGATGGCACTGTGGAGTATCAGAAAGCAGATGCAAAGGCGAAGGGCACGGTAGTTATCCCGGCAACAGTAACACTGCAGGGAACAACATACAAGGTGACCTCCATTGCAGCAAAAGCGTTTTATAATAACAAAAAGCTTAAGAAGATCGTCATTGGTAAAAATTTGGTTCAGATTGGCAAAAAAGCATTTTACGGATGCTCAAATCTGAAAAACATTGTGATCAAGACGAAGAAATTAACAGCCAAAACAGTCGGAAAGAAAGCATTTTATAAAGTACACAAAAAGGCTGTTGTAAAGGTGCCGAAGAAATGCAAAAAACAGTATAAGATTTGGCTGAAGAAGACGGGGATTACCGGCCAGAGAAAAATTCGCTAGATAATATGCTAAAATGCATATGACGTAGTGAAAATAGAAAAGCGGACATCACACAAAAATGTGGTGTCCGTTTTTTAGTACAGAAGGTTTTCATGCCACATCCTTTTCTCCTTGACGAAAATTTCTGTTTTTGCTTAAATAAACATGACAAACAATCATTGAAGGTGAGAACATGATAAACGAGAAATTTCTTTTGGAAGATAAACAGTGCGTGATACATGGCAGCTCGGATGCGGAATATATTTTGATCCAGCCGGTGAATGAACACGAGATGGCTCAGTTGGAGAAGGAAGCTTCTATGATCGGTGACAGGGTGACGGAACCGGTCGTACTGGCGGCATTTCTGGTACGGGACTGGAATCGGGAGCTTTCACCGTGGGAGGCACCGCCTGTGTTCGGAACGGAGGGCTTTGGCACCGGAGCGGCTGGCACGCTTCGGTTTGTGCAGGAAAGCTTCGTGCCGTTTGTGGTGAAACACTACGCAGCAGCTTCTGATGTGCCTGTGGTGCTTGGCGGCTATTCACTTGCAGGACTGTTTTCGCTGTGGAGTGCGTATCAGACGGATCTGTTTGCGGCGGTTGCGGCAGTGTCTCCGTCGGTATGGTTTCCAAAGTGGGATGAATATGCAGGGAAGCATGCCGTACAGACAGAACGGATTTATTTGAGTCTTGGCAAGAGAGAAGAGAAAACGAGGAACCGGGTTATGGCAGCGGTGGGAGACCGCATTCGTGAACAATATAAACAATTGCAGGAGCAGGGGATCCAGACAACGCTGGAATGGAACGAAGGGAATCATTTTCAGGAGTCGGATGTCCGATGTGCGAAAGCGTTTATATGGTGTGTTCATAATTTGGGACGTTCGTGATTTGGTTTGTCCATAATATGGGACAGTGCTGCGGTGGAAAAGATATGATCTGACAGGAGGATATTTTGATGACAGGAGATAAAGTAATAAGTGCGTTGATCGGACTGGTAGGTGCGGTGTCCAACAATGGCAGGACAGAACAGACAGATGAGGTGATTAGGGAGGCTTTTTTGCATCTGCGTGAGCCGGACAGGGATGAGGATATGGTGAGGCAGATCCATACGGTCAAAAATGTGATCGCACCGGACTGTGCGGTCTGCAAAAATCCCTGTGGAAATACCTCGGATTATGACATGACGCAGTTTTATGGCGCGGATGAGAAGGTGGTCGGCGCAAAGCAGAAGCTGATTGAGACGATCTGTGGTGTGATGAAAGAATCGGGAGAGATGACGGATTCTGTTTATCGTGGAATCGCGTATCTCGGATATCCGGTGCAGCCGGAGGAGTGTGAAGAGCTGCAACAGGAAATTCAAGAGGTCTACAAATAATACAAAATATTTTGTGAAAAAGTCCTGACGGAACATGAGATGCTCCTTTTTGGAAAAACAGGTAGAATCATAAAAACTGTTTTCCGAAAGGGGGCATTTTTCTTAGAATAGACAGAATCAAAAGTTTGTGGTATGATGCTCTATAGTTTTTTTCAAAATTTGAGTGAAAGAAAAGTGATTTTAAAGTCGAAAGAAAGGTTAGGTTTTTATGAGAAAGATAGGTAGTATTTTGATGACAGTGCTTCTTGGAGCATTGTGTTTGACAGGATGTGGAAGTATAGACAATAATACGGCTACAGACAGGAATGTTTCCTCGGCGGCGGTCTCTTCTCCGGCAGCGGATGCAGAAAGCAATGTGGCTTCTGATAACGAAGACAGCGATCTGCTTTCCGGTAAGCATCATATTAAGATCAAGGTGAAGGATTACGGAACTATTTCTGTCGAGCTTGATGCGGACGTGGCACCGATCACTGTGACGAATTTTGTGGATCTTGCCAAAGACGGATTTTATGACGGTCTGACATTTCACCGGATCATTTCCGGATTTATGATCCAGGGTGGTGATCCGCTGGGCAATGGTACCGGAGGGTCAGACAAGACGATCAAGGGGGAGTTTTCTGAGAACGGCGTTGAGAACAGTATTTCCCATGTGCGTGGTACGATTTCCATGGCACGGTCGCAGGATTATGACAGTGCCAGCTCTCAGTTCTTTATTATGCATAAGGATAATCCGGGACTGGATGGTCAGTATGCTGCTTTTGGAACTGTGACGAAGGGCATGGAGGTTGTTGATAAGATCTGCGAGGATACACAGGTTGAGGATGAGAATGGTACGGTTGCCGCAGAGAATCAGCCGGTGATCAAGAGCATCAAGGTGATTGATTAAGTAAGAAGCCAAACGGTTCAGACAAGTCGGAAGAATTTCTGATTTGTCTGACCGTTTTTTGTTTTACATAATTTTTTACGGAAAAAAGCCGCAATTTCCGAACATATCTCTGTCCGGGAAATGGACTTTTGTGGCTGGAATCTGTATAATAAATGAAAAAAAGGAATATATTGAAGGGAGTATGTACAGTGAAACGAAGAATGAAATGGAAATGTTTTATGCTGGCAGTGGTATTACTGCTGGAGACCTGCGCGGGAAATGACCTGCAGGCAGAAAGGAAGATGGCAGCGGATTTTGGAATGAATATCAAAAAGGTATATGCATCACAACAGTTACCGAATGATAAGAAGCAGCAGAGTCTGAAAAAGGCAGAGAATACAGAAGAAAGTGTGCAGCCGGCACAGACTGTGACACCGTCGGCAACAGAACCTGCAACAACGGAGCCGTCGGAAACAGAGCCGGCAGTTACCGAACCTGCAACAACAGAACCATCAGCGACAGAGCCTTCCGTAACAGAACCTGCAACAACGGAACCGGCTGTAACGGAACCGGCGAAAACAGCGACACCACCGGCAACCCGGACACCGGCTCCTTCAGAGGGTGCAGTTACCGCTTCTCCGGTTCCGATACCGACAGAGATGGTCGATCTTGAGCCGGGACGCGTGGCAAAGCTTCATTTTTGCGGAAGAGGACGTCACAAGGTGACGGTTTCCTGGAAGAAAACAGCTAATGCGACTTCCTATCTTGTATACCGCAAGGCTTCCGGACAGGCGAAGTATACTTTGCGGGCAGAGGTGACCGCTCATAAATATCTGGATAAGTCTCTTACTTTTAACAAAAAGTACCGGTATCAGGTAGTAGCAGTGAATAAGACGGATGGCATCAGAAAGGCAGCCGGCAGAACAGGAACCTATAATAACCGCACCATTGTGCAGACGGATCATCAGAAGTACAGCTATGCGGAGATGTCGGCAGATATTCAGAAATTACAGGAAAAATATCATGGGATCGTACATACCAGTGTGATCGGAAAGAGTGCAGATGGTAGAAATCTTTATGATGTAGTGATCGGTAATACGAAGGCATCAAAGACCCTGCTTGTGGTTGCCAACCTTCATGCAAGAGAGTATATGACCTCTGAGCTTTGCATGGATCAGATTGAATATTATCTGGAGAATTATTATACGGAAAGAGAGGGTGGAAGCTGGAAGAAGACCTTTGATAAGATTGCTGTTCACTATGTACCGATGGCGAATCCGGATGGCACAACGATCTCGCAGTTTGGAATCAAGGGTATACGAAGCGCAGCTTTGCGAAAGCGTCTCCGGAAGCTGAAAAGCGGCAGCACAACGATCTGGAAAGCCAATGCAAGAGGCGTTGATCTGAACCGTAATTATCCGGTGCGTTTCCGCAAGCAGGGAAAGCGTGGACCGATGGGCTACAGCGGACCGAAAGCATGTAGCGAGAGTGAGACGCGTGCGATTAAGAAGCTGACAGATCAACTTCGTTCACAAAAGATACTGCGCGGCGTGATCAGCTATCATGCGATGGGTTCGATCATTTTCGGTGGAAGCGGTCTGGGCGGTACGCTTCAGAAGAATACAGACAGGCTGTATTATCAGTCGAGACGGCTGACGGGCTATGCCAGTGCGGCGGGCTATCATTCTTCATCAGGAGGAGACGGCAATTTCCTTACCTATATTCATGAGGTTACAAAGGTGCCGGGCATCACTCTGGAGGTTGGACGCTACACCTGTCCGGGACCGGCAAGAGAATATCCTTCCGTATGGAAATGCAATAAAATGGTTGTAATACAGGCAGCGAAGCTGTTTCGTTAGGAATACAGGACAATAAACAAATGGAGGAAGCTGATATGGAAAGAAACGGAGAGAATTTACAGATTAACTTTCACGGTAACAAACTGACGCTTGCGTTGGATGAGATCAAGTATTTTGAAGGAAGAGCGATGCGTGTGTTTGTAACGATGATGGATGAGCATCAGATCAGCTTCGACGGGAATCTGGATGAACTATGGGAGTTGTTGGACGGCACGCATTTTGTGCGGTGTCATCCGAATTATCTGGTGTCCTGCAAGGCGATCGTGGCAGTCTATCCGGCGCATATTCTGTTAGATAACCGTCTGATTGCGATCAGTCCGTATTATCATGAGCTGATCTGCAGCAAGGTGGACGAGCTGCAGATGTGGCTGCGTCAGAGAAAGGCGAGAGAGGAGTGGGGGATTCTTCAGGGGATTTCCGGTACCTATGAAGGGACATTGATCCCGATACGAAGGGACGAGGATGTCGTGATCGGAAGAGATCCGGAGGAGGCAGACGTGATATTTGAGACACCGGAGATCAGTCGTAAGCACTGCTCGATCAGTTATCTCGGACCGAAGGAGGGTTTCCTGATCGCTGATTTTTCCACCAACGGAACCTATGTGCTGGGTGGGGACGAGCTGCCGGAAGGACAGCCGGTGCAGGTGCCTGTCGGAAGCCGTATCTCGCTCTCCAACGGTAAAGCCGTGTTTGTTCTGGTATAAGAAATGCTCATAATATAGTGTTAATTGAGGGCAAAACGCTGGTTTTGCCCTTTTGTTCTGGTATAGGAAAATGCTTGTAATGTGGTGGAAGGCCAACGAGAATTGCGAAGCAATTCTTGGAGGGCAAAACGCTGGTTTTGCCCTTT
>ERZ773108.1533-NODE-1533-length-22749-cov-5.137261_pt1 | contig 22749 bp, 12 predicted proteins | sample MGYA00580570_ERZ773108 | MGnify/ENA primary metagenome ERZ773108 (study PRJEB29015, sample SAMEA2737840) | human gut metagenome | biome: human gut; feature: human-associated habitat; material: faeces | place: China | collected 2012 ...
CAAAAATCGGGATACGTCCCGTAATCGACGGACGCTGGGGCGGCGTTAGAGAAAGCCTTGAAGAAAAAACAATGAATATGGCAAAGGCGGCGGCAGAGCTGATTTCCAAAACTCTGCGTTATCAGGACGGAACCCCTGCCGAATGTGTAATCGGCTGTACCACTATCGGCGGCGGCGCCGAGGCGGCAATGGTAGCCGAACAGTTTGCAAAAGAAAATATCGTTGCAACGCTTTCCGTTACACCCTGTTGGTGCTACGGCAGTGAGACAATGGACTTAGATCCCAAAACCATCAAAGCGGTATGGGGCTTTAACGGAACGGAAAGACCGGGCGCGGTATACCTTGCGGCGGCAATGGCGGCACACGCCCAGAGGGGGCTTCCCGCATTTTCTATCTACGGTCACGATGTTCAGGACGCGGCAGACAACGAAATTCCGTCCGATGTTGCTGAAAAGATAGTTCGCTTTGCACGCTGTGCGCTGGCAGTTGGTCAGATGAAAAACAAGGCGTATGTCAACATCGGCGGTATTGCTATGGGAATCGCAGGCTCATTCTGTGATGCGGATTTTATGCAGAAGTATTTGGGGCTTCGCGCCGAGTGGGTTGACCTCACCGAGGTTTTGAGAAGAATTACGCTAGAAATATATGATAAGGACGAGTACGAGAAGGCTCTTAAATGGGTTAAAGAAAATTGCAAAGAAGGGTTTGACAAGAACGCGGGCAAGAACTTCCCCGAGATTATAACAAAATCAAAGGTTGTTCCTGCGGATAAGGACTGGGAGTTTATTACGAAGTTTACAATCATCGTCCGCGATATACTTTTCGGAAACCCAAAGCTTGGCGAGATGGGCTGGCACGAAGAGGCTCTCGGCAGGAACGGAATTGTCGGCGGCTTCCAGGGACAGAGAATGTGGACGGACTGGCTGCCTAACGGCGACTTTACCGAGGCGATTATGGCGTCAAGCTTTGACTGGAACGGTAAAAAGGCTCCGTTTGCATTCGCAACGGAGAATGATACGTTAAACGGAATTTCAATGCTGTTTGCAACGCTTCTTACGGGTAAGGCTCCGTGCTTCCACGATGTTCGTACATACTGGTCGCCCGAGGCGGTAAAGCGCGTCACGGGAAAAGAGCTTGACGGCAAGGCGGCAAACGGAATTATGCACCTTATCAACTCGGGCGCAACGGCGCTTGACTGTACGGGTGCGGCAAAGGACGAAAATGGAAACGGAACGGTAAAAGAGTGGTGGAATATGACGGACGCGGATATAGAGGCTTGCCTCAGCGCAACCGATTGGTGCAGAGCCGATTATGAATACTTCCGCGGCGGTGGCTTCTCGTCACACTTTAAGACCGAAACAGAGATGCCGATAACGATGATAAGAGTAAATCTGATAGACGGCGTAGGCCCAACAATTCAGATTGCCGAAGGTTATACGGTTACGCTTCCCGATGATGTTCATAATGCGCTTGACAAGAGAACTGACCCGACCTGGCCGACAACTTGGTTTGCACCGATTTTGACGGGCAAGGGTGCGTTTACCGATGTATATTCCGTTATGGCAAACTGGGGCGCAAACCACGGCGTAACGGTAGGAGGTCACATCGGCGCGGACGTTCTGACGCTTGCTTCAATGCTTCGTATTCCCGTTTCTATGCACAATGTTGACGAGGCGAAGATATACAGACCTCAAAGTTGGGCGGGCTTCGGTAAGGGTGATGACTCAACCGCAACGGATTACCGCGCTTGCGCCGCTTACGGACCTTTATATAAATAAGGGGGATTTTTAATGAATTATTATCTTGCGATAGACCTCGGCGCGTCAAGCGGACGGCATATCCTCGGCCGATACGAAGGCAGCGAACCCGTTATAGAAGAACTGCACCGTTTTCCCAACGGTGCAGTCAGGAACGGGAAAAGTCTGTGCTGGGAGGTTGACCGACTTTTCGGCGAAATAAAGAGCGGCCTTAAAAAATGCACGGAGGTCGGCAAAGTTCCGATAAGTATCGGAATCGACACATGGGGCGTTGACTTTGTTCTGATAGACAAGGACGGCAAAAGAATAGGCGATGCGGTCAGCTATCGCGATACCCGAACCGAAAAAGCGATGCCCTATGTTCACGGCATAATTTCGGATGAAGAGCTGTATTCAAGAACGGGAATTCAAAGTCAGTCGTTTAACACGATATATCAGCTTGCGGCGCTTAAGCTTGATAATCCGACCGCACTTGATGAGGCAGAGCATATGCTGCTTCTGCCCGACTACTTTAACTACCTGCTTACAGGTAAGATTATGACAGAGTATACAAATGCGACAACCACAGGACTTATAAATGCAAAGACGGGTGACTGGGACGATGAGATTATCGAAAGGCTTGGCCTTCCGCGGAGGATATTTACCGAAATTTATAAGCCGACAACGGTTGTGGGGCGTATGAAGGACGATATAGCGGACGAGATTGGTTTTAACGCTGATGTAGTGATGACCGCGTCGCACGATACCGCGTCGGCGATTATGGCTGTTCCCGAAGAGAGTAAAGACGGAATCTACATAAGCTCGGGGACTTGGTCGCTTATGGGAATCAGCACCGATAATGCCGATTGCTCGCGGCGGTGCGGAGAGCTTGGCTTTAGCAACGAGGGCGGTTTTGACGGAATAAACTGTCTGAAAAATATAATGGGACTGTGGATGATTCAGCAGGTCAGACACGAATATGACGATAAATATTCGTTTGCACAGCTTTGCGAGATGGCTGAAAAATCCGAAATCGAGAGCGTTGTGGATTGTGATTCAGACGAGTTTATGTCGCCCGAGAGTATGCGCGGGGCGATAGATAAGTATTGCTCGGATAGAAATTTGCCAAAGCCCGAAGCTCCGGGAGATTATGCAAAGGTAATCTATACAAGCCTTGCCAAATGCTATGCCGGCTGTGCCGACCGCCTTGAAGAATTGATGGGAAGAAAGTATGACCGTATACAAATCATCGGCGGCGGTTCAAACGCGGTGTATCTTAACAAGCTGACCGAGAGGTTCAGCAAAAGGACGGTCTGCGCAGGGCCTGCGGAGGCAACCGCGATAGGAAATATAGCCGCACAGAGACTTGCGGCAGAGAAGGAGAGATAAAAATGAATATACTTAAATCAAAGGCGATAGAGGCATTTGTAAACGTAGCCGACCTCGGCTGGAAGATGGGTTGGCACGAGATAAACGGCGGAAATATGTCTTACAGAATGACAGAGGAAGAGGTCGGCGAAGTTAAAGATAACTTTAATTTTGACGGCGAATGGAAGGAGATAGGGACAGGAGTGGCTGTCCCCAATTTTGCGGGGCAGTTCTTTATAATTACGGGAAGCGGAAAGTATTTTCAGAACGTAAAAAGAAAACCCGAGGACTCAATCTGTATAGTGACGGTGGATGATTCGGGGAAGAATTATAAGGTTGTGTGGGGACTTGTAAACGGAGGCAGACCGACAAGCGAGATTTCGACGCATCTGCTGACGCACAGCATAAAAGCAAAGGCAACGGACGGAAAGGCGCGCGTGGTCTATCATTCGCACCCGAAGTATACAAATATACTGACCTATATTCTTCCGCTTAAATCCGAGGTGTTCACACGCGAACTGTGGGAGATGATGACCGAATGTTCGATAGTCTTTCCGAAAGGTGTCGGGGTAATGGAATGGAAGGTTCCGTGCTGCGCCGAGATAGGAATAGCAACGGGCGAGCTTATGCAGAAGTATGACGCGGTAATATGGGCGCATCACGGACTTGTATGCAGCGGCGAAACGCTTGATATGGCATTTGGTGTGATGCATACAATCGAAAAGGCGGCGGAGATGCTTGTAAATGTGATGCAGCTCGGCGGAAAGAGACAGACTATAACTCCGTCGGATTTTAAAGAGATTGCGCACGACTTTAGCTTAAGCTTTGACGAAAAGTTCTTGTATGAGAAATAAATAACGGTAAATTTATTTATAATATGGTTGCGGTGATGCCTGCGATTATGATAAAATATGTTATATTAACATAAAAATGATGAAGAAACAGGTGGGTATATGAATAATAACTTATGGCACGGTTATAAAAAAGAAGAGTTTGAGTTTAAAGGGAAAAGGGCGATTCTTGTGTTTCCCAAAACGAAAGAAAGCAGCGGAAACTGGCTTTTAAAGACAGAATATTGGGATGCGTTTCCGCAGGTTGAACTTGCAATGCTTGAAAGAGGATTCCACCTCGCTTATCTTGAAAACCTGTCAAGATTTGCAACAAAAGAGGATTGTGACAGAAAAGCTGAATTTGCGGATTACCTTGCCGGCAGATTCGGGCTTAAACAAAAGTGTGTTCCTGTTGGGTTCAGTTGCGGAGGGGCGCACGCGATAAACTTTGCCGGTTTTTATCCGGAGTATGTTTCCTGTGTATTTATAGACGCACCTGTTTTGAATTTCTGCGACTATCCGGGAAGGCTTCCGGCTGACAGGTGTGAAAATGTGTGGGAGAATGAGTTTGTTAAGGCATATCCCGAAATCACCAGAGCGGGATTGCTAAATAACTTTCCTTTTCACCCGTTAAACCGCACTAAGGCTCTGCAAGAGAACAAAATCCCGATTATTATGCTCTACGGAACCGAGGACAAGACGGTAAACTATGAGATGAACGGAAGGCTGCTTGAAACGGAATATGATAATTGCCCCGAATTACTTACGGTCATACCGAGAAACCTTCAGGGGCATCATCCCCACGGAGGGCTTGAGGATATAACACCTATAGTTGATTTTATTATAAGGAATACAGAAAAATAATAATTTAAGTATATTAATAAATGAAATAAGGAATGTTACAATGAATTTTGATTATTTAAAAAACTTTATGGATAGTTTGACGGCGTGGAGAATCCCGGGAAATTCAATCTGCGTTTATTGCGATAACAAAGAGGTTTTCAGATACAGTTCGGGATATAATGATGTGGAAAACGGAATAAAAATGAACGGAAGCGAGCTGCTTAATATTTATTCCTGTTCAAAGGTTGCAACGGTAACGGCCGCCCTTCAATTATATGAGCAGGGTAAGTTCCTGCTGAATGACCCGTTATACGAATATATTCCCGAATTTAAAGAAGTGAATGTTATCGATAAGAGTAACGGCTCAATTAGAAAAGCCGATAATCCGATAACCGTCAAGAACTTATTTACTATGACGGGCGGATTTGACTATAATATTAATTGCAAAGCAATAGAAAATGCCAAAGCGGAGACCGATGGCAGAATGAATACGCTTCACGTAATAAAAAATTTAGCAAAAGAAAATTTGTTATTCGAGCCGGGAACGCACTGGAATTACAGTCTGTGTCACGATATTCTTGCAGGACTTGTCGAGGTGGTATCGGGTAGAAAATTCGCCGATTATGTGAAAGAAAATATTTTTGCGCCTATTGGAATTAATGATATATACTATCACCGAACAGAAGAAGTTAAGAACCGCACAGCAAGTCAGTATTGGTATAAAACCGATGACGGTGAGGCTGATTTTGTCAAGGCTCAGATGAAAACTCAAAATTCAGAAGGGCATTGGGAGAATGTCGGAAAGGATGTTGTGTATGAATTCGGTCCGGAATATGACAGCGGCGGAGCGGGAATAACAATTTCCGTTCCGGATTATGCAAAGTTTGCGTCCGCATTAGCCAACTTCGGCGTTGCGCCGAACGGCGAGAGAATTTTGTCAAAGGCAACAGTTGAGCTTATGAAGATGAATCATTTGGATAAAGCCGTACTGCCCGATTTAAATTGGTCACAGCTTTCGGGTTACGGATATGGCCTTGGGGTAAGAACAATGATTGATAAACCAAAGGGCGGCTCTAACGGTTCGGTAGGAGAGTTTGGCTGGGGCGGCGCGGCAGGCGGCACAATTCTTGTGGATACAGACTATAAAATGGCATACTTTTATTCTCATCATATGCTGAATCCGCATGAGGAATATTACCAGCCGCGGCTGAGAAACGTTGTGTATTCATGTATAACAAGTTAGAGTAATAATATAGGCGGGATACAGCGTGTATCCGAAGCAAATTAAAGCACGGGCGAGGCGTACACTTCGTCCGTGCTTTAATTTACTTCGGGACTATAAAATATGTCCGCACCACTGAACTGTTTTCGATTGAAAATGTAAACATAAGCACTATATTCTTAGTAAAAATGCAAAATTCAGTTATTGCTTTTTAAAGTGTTGGGAGAAACGCTGAAGTATTTTTTAAATGATGTTGAAAAGGCTGCAGTGGATTCAAAACCAAGCTCTGAAGCGGTTTTTGAAACGGTATATCCGTCATTCAGCATTTTTATTGCCATATTCATCCTGAATGATTTTATATATGCGTACGGCGATATACCGTATCTTATATTAAAAGAACGGATAAGCTGATTTTTGGAAAGTGCTGATATTTTACATAAATCATCTAATTTTATATTTTTTTTATAATTATTTTGAATATAGTTTATTACCGCCCCCAAAGAATAATTATTGTCTGACATCATATCGGTATTTTCGCAAAATAATATTATAAGGGTAGACAGAACTGATTGTATGGTAGAATAAATAATCTGTGCATCAGACCTTTCGTTCTTTTTGTTCCAGTATGTTATTGTAGAGATACTGTGTTCTACAAGGTATGAGATTATAAAATCTAAATACTTTTTTAAATACAGCGATGATTTAAGAGGTATTTCAAATATTTTTTCTTTGAAAAACATTTCCGTAATAGCAAAGTCTATATAAAAATGATTTGCGGAGACATTCTCATTTGCATAAAAAAATTTAAGAGATATGTTTGACGGCAAAACATAAAAGTACCCCGGCTTAAACGCTATTACTCTGTCTGCTGTTTCGCACATTATTCCCTCATTAAAAAAATAGTATACCCGATTAAAAAAGTTGCAGTTGTTGACTTGTTTAAGCCAATTGGAAGAATTTACTTCAGTTATTCCGAATGAAATAATTCCTATATTTTGGGGATTAATTGTCATATTATTCCGCTCCTTTTTTATTTGATAATTTGTTCTTATTATTTGTGCTTATTTTATCACAAGTTTGTATATTATACAACATCAAAATCTAAATTAATGTGATTTTGATAAACAAAAAGGTGATTTTGAGAATGGTCAAAGAGAAAAAAACAATATATAATTATTTTAAAGATAAGGTTAAAACATAATTTAATTTGTTTTAAAATACTGCAATGAGAAAGGTATTGTAAAATGAATTTCAGACAAATACATCTTGACTTTCATACAAGTGAAAAAATCGATAAAATCGGAAGTGAGTTTGACAAAAAGCAATTTCAAAGTATGCTGAAGCTTGGGCATATAAATTCAATAACGCTTTTTTCAAAGTGCCATCATGGCTGGGCATATCACAAAAGCGAAGCAAATGAAATGCATCCGGGTTTAAGGTTTGACCTTTTATCCGCACAGCTTGAGGCTTGCAGAGAGATTGGTGTAAAGACGCCCATATACATATCGGCGGGCTTTGATGAAAAAGCCGCGGTTAAACATCCCGAGTGGCTGGCGAGAAGGATTGACGAGCGTCTGTATTGGGAAACGGATTTTATGCATCCGGGCTTTCACAGACTATGTATGAATTCGCCGTATCTCGATTATCTGCTTGAACAAATAAAGGAAGTATGTGTAAAATTTAAACCCGACGGCATATTTTTGGATATTGTTGATGTGCTTCCTTGTTATTGCGGAAATTGTCTCAGAGAATTACGCTCACAGGGGCTTGACCCTCATAATGAAGAAAATATAATGGCGCTTGCGCGAAAAACGCATTTAAATTATCTGAAGCGTGTTCGTGAGACGATTGACAGCGTAATCCCGGGCTTGCCCGTGTTCCACAATTCGGGGCACGTTTACAGGGGCGATCGCGAAAGAGAAGCGTATAATTCTCATTATGAGCTTGAAAGCCTGCCGACAGGCGGGTGGGGATATGACCATTTGCCGATGTCAGCAAGATATGTGTGGCAGCTTGGTAAGGATTATCTCAGTATGACAGGGAGATTCCACGAGTCGTGGGGCGAATTCGGAGGGTTTAAGCATATCAATGCGCTCAGATACGAAGCGTCTCTTGCGGCTGCACTGGGCGCAAAGTTCTCGATAGGTGATCAGATGCATCCGTACGGAAGTCTCGATAAGGCTGTTTATTCAATAATCGGAGATGTGTATTCAGAGCTTGAACAAAAAGAGCCGTGGCTTGACGGAGTAACCCCGTTGGCTGATATAGGTATTTTGTCCTGCGAGGCAGTTAATTATAAAAAGGCGGGATACAGTTATACGGATTCAAACTCTTCGGATTACGGCGCGTTAAGAATATTGCAGGAGGGGAATTACCTTTTTGATGTAATAGATAAAGAAAGCGACTTTTCAAAATACAAGCTTATTATTCTTCCCGATGAAATAAGGATAGACGGACAGCTTAAGGATAAGCTTTGTGAATTTACAAATAACGGCGGAAAGCTGCTCGCAAGCGGCGAATCGGGGCTTGATGAGAATAAAGACGATTTTGTTTTTGATTTCGGCGTGAAGTATATAGGCAAAAATGAGTTTAAGCCGAATTACCTCTACCCGCTGTTTAATGTGAAGGATTTGGGTGTTGCGGCGTTTGTCTGCTATTGCGAAGGTGAACACGTTGAGCTAAACGGCGGTGTTGAGCTTGCCAAAAACGAAAACAGCTTTTTTAATCGCACGTCAGAGCATTTTTGTTCGCATCATCACGCTCCGGCGTCAAAGACATTTTCGGGCGTCGGAATTGCCGAGGGAAAAGACGGAATATATGTATCGTGGAAGCTTTTCAGCGAGTACTACAAAATCGGAAGCTTATTTGCAAAAAATGTAATGCACCACTTAATAGAAAAAATTCTCGGTTCGGAGAAGACAATAACCACAAATCTTCCGGCTCAGGGAATTGTGACTGTTATGAATCAGAAGGCTATGAACAGATACATAATTCATTTGCTTTACGCACCGGCGGTAAGACGCGGAGAAAAGTCGGATGTTATTGAGGACCTTCCGACTGTTTGTGACACCACGGTATCGTTTAAGACAGATAAGCCAATCAAGAATGTTTATTTTGCACCGCAAAATCATTCGGCAGACCATGAACTTTCGGATGACGGAGTATTATCGGTAAAGGTTGAAAGCTTTAAATGCCATCGGATGATAGTGGTTGAATATTAATAAATAACAAAACGAAAATTATTAAATTTATTTTATATGAGATTTATATATGAAAATATTATATATAAATTTTTAAACAAATGACATATCGGGGTTGACCGCCGAATGTCGAATCAATTACAAGGAGGAATACAAATAATGAAAGCGAGAGAAATCAAAAAAGCAAGGCGGTTATTATCATCTTTATTGGCAATGACAGTTCTTTTGGCAGGTGTGTCTGTATTTGCGGAGGCGTATAATCCGGATAAGGTCACTGTAACAAGTGATAATTTTGAGAGTTACACAACAATTTTGAGAGGGGGCGGCGATGGATTTCCGGCTCCTTACGAATCAACAGAGCAATTTACTTTATTAAGAGGCAGTAATTTTCAAGAAATAGACAGTACAAAATATCCCAAGTTAACTTCGCTTTACACTGAATTTATGGCAAGTAACAGTTATAATAATTTGACTGAAGTTCAGAAGAATAATTTAAACAAAAATAAGTGGCTGATAGTTGACGGCGAACAGAGTGATACAAACGGTGATTTTACCGGCTGGGGCAGACCGACGGTGTTTAATATCGTAAAAAAAGACGATAAAAATAATAATGCAACATTGAATAACGTTGAGAATAATTCTTTCTTGCGCGTTAACCCGATTGCGGGAATGTACGGTTTTGCATTGTATAAAAAGTTAAATTCAGATTCTGATATTCAAAATAAGGAATTAACCTTTAAAGTAAGTTTTAAAATCCCGGCAGACGGAATGAAGTATGCCGGCGACGGCTTCGGAATCTGGTTAAACAATGCAGATATGTCAGGAATTTCGACGTTCTCAAACTTTGAATATGCTTTAGATAGCAGTAATCAGAGTAACCCTTCAAATTCATATCATAAGCGTGAGCTGATGGCGATTAAATCGGTAAGAGAAACCGATGGAGTTAAGATTAAGCTTTATGCATTCGGTAATAATGTTACAACGGAGACTCCTGTTGTTCTTGAAAGAAATACCGAATACACATACACTCTTACGATGACCCCCGATAGTTCTGACGGTTATAAGCTGTCCGGTAAGTTAAGTAAGGGCGGAGAAGATACTACAATATGGTTTAGCCCGGCAAAGTGGGCGGATTACGCTTTAGGAGCTCCCAAAAGAGCTGATATAGCAAGTATGACTCATATGACGGTAATGGCTGCACACAATGATGGCACAATCAACGGTGATATTGCCACCAATGCTTCGGATCAAAAATACATTAACGGTCATTCAATGATATATGTTGATGATATTTCGCTTACTGCCGATTATGCTTATCCAACAAGTGAAATGGAAGGCACGGGTTTGTCGGCTACGGCACGTAAGAACGGAAATAACGTATATGTCAATGTGAAAAACACAGCAGCTGACACAAAAAATGTCAAGTTGATTGCGGCTGTATATGACGGAGACCAACTGAAAGGGGTTAAAATTGATAATACCGTAAGTGTAATAGAGAGTAACGGAACCCAAAAAGTTGAATTTAACTTCGGTGAAGGCGAAGTCGCAGACGGCAATAAAGTTAAAGTATTTATATGGGATTCGCTTTCAAATGTTACACCTCTTACAACTGCTGCTGAATTTTAATAATAAATGCAATTAGGCGCCGAAGAAGTCATAATCTCTCTTATATTTTCGGCAAGATATTGTTACATTGCCGCCGCACACGCTGCGGCGGCGAACTCATAACTTTAGGACAATTGTTTAAACGCAGTATCTTGCTTAAATATGACTTTTTCGGCAGTTCGTATAATATATGACATAAAGGTAATTTTAAGCGTATTATAAAAAATAATGCATAACTATTTTTAAAAAGAAAAGCCGGTGACTAAAATGTTTTAATTGCGGCAGTAAAAGCATTTTATTATATGCGGAAAGGAATTTCATAATGAATAAGAAAAAAACAATTTCGGTAATTTTGAGCATTATTATGTTAATGACAACGTTTTTTATTGAAGGAATCAAACCGGTTATTGCCGTTGCTGAAGATGCCGAAAGCGTTTCGCTTTCAAGTGATGGATTTGAAAACTATGTTGATGAATATGATGATAAGCTTACGGCAGTTGAAAGAGTGGGAAACAACAATGATGACTGGTCAGGCTATAACAATGATTTGTTTAAGACATATTATAATGCAATGATTGAGCATCAGGAAAGCTGGGAGAAGTACATATATACAGATGTATACAATTTGGTTCCGAAAGACCGAAATGCTGAACTTAAAGACAAGGTTTTTAATATATCCTCCGTTGACGGATTCGGCGAGGGAAAGAGTCTTGACATAAAGACATATTCTCAGATGAACAGCTATGCAATGTTTAAAAAATCAAACATCGGCAATGCAGCTTTTGATATTGAAAATGTCGGCATAGAATTCAGCTTTAAGTTTAAAATTCCGTCAACGGGATTAAAGAGAAGCGGCGAAGGCGTCGGCATATGGTTAGCCGATGATGAAGTTAAGCCAAGTAAATACGCCCTTACTGCAACGTGGGGCTCAATGCCGACAGAAAATAAATTGGGGCAGCTTATTGCGCTTTCCTCGGGAGGAAGCGCCTCGGAGACTGTGAAACTGTATTCTTTCGGTCAACAGATTACAAATGTCAGCCGTGATACAGAGTATTTATTTAAGCTGACAATAACGCCGAAAGACGGCGCTTATACGGCATCGGCATCGCTGAACGGCGTAAGGTGTGTAAATGCTCCTGACCCATCGGGGCTTACGTCGGATATGCTTAAAAGATATAATCACATTGCGGTATTGGTTCAGCATTCAAAAGGCTCTATATACAGTGATATATCTAAGCTTACCGATGAACAAAAGCAGGCGGAAAATACGGCGGGAACATTGTCAGACGGAAAATATATGAACGAAAATTCAATGATATATATGGATGATATGTTATTGAGTGTAAACAAAAACGCTGCATCACCCGATGGCCCGGACGATACGGAAGCTTCAACGCTGTTTGAAGATGATTTTAACATTATAACAAACATAATTGACAAAGGGACGGACTACACCTCAAAAAGCGGCGAATATGACAAAAATACGTTTGTCCGTCACGGAATGGCAAACATATATCAGTCACTTTTCCCCGATAACGAGAATTTTGATGATTATAAAGAGACCTTCCCCGACCATGCGGGTGATATAGATAAAACAGCAAATATAAAAGACGGTGTTTTAACTATAACCAGGCAGGGTGCAAGGGATTATGCTCTTGTAAAAAAATCAAATATAGATAAAGACAAAATCCGCGGCAAAGAATTGGTGTTTGAGATGGACTTTTCTCTTCCCGGTTCGGGCGGAAAATATAATTTCACCTCAACCGGTGAAGGCGTGGGAGTATGGCTTGCGGAGGCCAAAAGTAAAGGCGGGTCATTCGGACCGTCACCGTCATCAGATATGGGAGCATGGCCCAATAGATATTTTGGGGTCGGAGCTGACAGAGATTCGTGGAATGAGCAAAAGAGGCTTTTCAGTATGCGCCCCGCTTCTTATAACAGTGAGATAATGACCGTATATTTTCTGGGTGACAGTATGCAGTTTTCAAACGGTTATCCGGGCAAGGAATATAAATATATATTAAGAATGATTCCCGACGAATTAAATTCAAAGTATACGGCAATCGCGGCAATATATGATGAAGACAGAAATATACTTTGCTCAAAAGCGGTCGAAACAGATTCAATGCCTACCCCGGCAGAGCTTGGCGAAAACTTTAAATATGTTTCGATTTCGACATTTGCTCATCCGTATACAATCAAAGGCGAAATGAAGCCGTTTAATGACGTTTACAGAAACGATACTGAGATTTTTAAAATTGACGGTCTTAAGATGAGTGATGTTAACACGTTTGAAATAAATCGGCTGGAGGGGTTAAATTCATTCGGCGAAATTTCAATGAGTGACAAGAGTTTATCCGTTGTTATGACCTCGGACATTGATGCGGAATCACTCAGCACCGATAACTTCTCGATTGACGAAGGGGCATATATTGAGTCGGCAAGTGTAAACCCCGATGATTCAAAGATAATCGATTTAAAGCTTGGGGGCATTGAGCCGAACAAATCGTATTCTATTGAACTGAAGGACATATTCAATAAGTATAACATCAGCTTAAGCGGCAGCATCACGCTTAAGACATCAAACGGTTTTGACTGCAAAGGAATAATGTTAAACGGCAGCGAAGGCGGAAATGTACAAAGCGGTAATAATAATTTAAAAGTAAGTATTTCAAAATCAGCCGAAATAAATGAAGAGTTCTGTCCTGTTGTTATTGCGGTTGTATATAAAGAGATTGACGGTGTATACAAGTGTATGGGGGTGTATTCCGCGTCTAAGAAAATCGATGATAACGATACAGTTGAAGTCGATAATATTTCAGCCGCTTCGGGCGATAAAATAGACGTTCACGTTTGGCGTTCTTCCGATGATATGATCCCGATTTCAAAGACGGTATCATTTGAATAAAGAGTTTATATTAAAAAGAAGGGATTGATTAAATGCTAAAGAAAATGCTTGCTATGCTGTTGACAACAGTAATGATGCTTCAGCTTGCTGCTTTATATGTTTTTGCGGACGAAGGCGGAAATGATATCCATATTTTCTTTAATGATAAAGAAATTGAGTTTAAATATAAACCCAAAATCAAAAATGACACGGTTATGTGCGAGCTTCAGGGGTTCTGCGACGCTTTGGGCATAACTTATGATTATAACGGATATACAAAAAACGTATCAATGATATATCGAGGCAAGTATAATATAGCTGCCGCGCTTGGTGCCGATACCGTTACTGCCGATGAATGTACAGTAGACGTTGATGAAAAGTTTTATGCTGAAGGCAACAAGGTGATGATGCCTTTGGACACGGTCTGCTATATATACAACATTAACATCGATAAAAGTGATTTAAGTCATATTACAGTTGAAGAAAAACCGTTGGCACAAGAAGAAAATTTTCAGGAGAAGATGGATGCCGCGCTTAATAATCTTGACGCAGAGCATACCGTGGTGTTTGAAGGAACGGAATTTCTTGAAAATTCTTCAAGACAAAACCCGTCGTATTACGAAACAAAAATGGTGGATGTAGAGGGGCAGCCATTTGATAAGGCATTAAATATTAAGCTTACCTCCGTCCCCGAGTTGTTTTATTCTACTCAGATTACATTAGCCTGTGATAAGCCTATAAGGCCGGGTAACCTTTTGGTTGTTTCGTTTTGGGGCAGAAGCATTTATGCCAAGAATGACAGCGGCTATGCAAAGTCGGCATTTACGCTTGAAATGAACAAGCACCCGTGGGATAAAATATTAAACGGTGAAACGTTCTTTACAAACGAGTGGCAAAAATATTATTTTTACATAGTTACGGGTCTGACCTATGATGCGAATAATTATCAGCTATGCTACAGATGGGGATATAATCTTCAAGAGCTTGAGGTTGCCGATTTCAGGTTTGACATATACTCAAACGAAAACGGTGTTTATGACCTCCCCGAGCCTACGCCCGAATATAAGGGGATAGAAGATGATGCAATCTGGCGCAAGGAAGCGTACAAGCGTATAGAAAAGTATCGAAAGAACGATATGGTCATAAATGTTGCTGATGAAAACGGAAACCCCGTTGAAAACGCAGAGGTTAATGCAAAAATGACCGATTCAGAGATGCTTTGGGGCGGCCTTATGTGGGGAACGGATTTCGCAAAGGATTATGATACCGCCACCGGATATTCGCCCGAAACGGAGAAAAAGCTTGAACTTTATAAAGAAAACGGCTTTAATATGCTGGTCTGCGGAAATGAAAATAAGCCGAGCGGAATATTGTACGGTGCAGATGATTTGGCGGAAACAATAAACTGGTGCATTGCCAATAACTTTAAATATCGGGCGCACGCATATATCTGGGAACCGTTTTCAAATGATATGAAGGGCTTGTTCCTTCCGTTTTGGAACAAGGTTGACAGCTCAAGAGAATATACAGAGCCAAAGACCTACAGACAGCGAATGGAAGAACAGATTAATATGATGGCAACCTTCCTGCAGGATTGTGCTGTCGAAACAGACGTGGCAAACGAGGTAACAAGCCGTCACGCGGGAATGTTTACGAGCCTCGGCCTTGATGAATTTGTTAGGATTTATAAAATTTGTAAAAAAATAAATCCAAGCTCAAAGCTTTTGTGGACAGAGACGGCGTTTGGCGGTCAGCCGCCGACAATCGGACAAAGACCTACCGTTCCGATTGTTGCAAAATATTTTAAGGATATAGGTGCTGACGTTGACGGAATAGGTATCCAGGGACACAGAGCAACAGTTGATTATCCGTATTATTTTTATGAAAATGCAGAATCTGTTGCCGATTATACCGACTATATAGCTATAACCGAGTACGATCAGGTCCTTCCCTATAACAACCTAAAGTATCCTTATTTCAGAGACGTATTGCTGGCTTGTTATTCTCATCCTAAAATTAAGAGCTTTACTATCTGGACGCCGTACTATGTTCCTTCTACACAGACAAGAGGCGAGGTGCTTTACGGTAAAGATTTTGAACCGCTGCCGGGACTTCAGGCGTGGAAAGAGCTTGTTATGGGAGAGTGGAGAACCGATGAGACCGCAAATACTGACTCAAACGGAACGGTAAAAATACGCGGACACAGAGGAAAATACGATGTAACGGTTAAAGTAGGAGATAAGACGAACGTTATTACAATGAATCTCACGGAAGATGAAAAAAAGAATGTGGTTAATGCAGTTGTAGATGGTAATACAATTGAACTTTCGTGCGAAAACGTATATGTCCCCGAGCCTAAAAAGAGTTATATTAATGCAAAAGACTTTGGCAAGATGACAGAGATTGATTGGCCGGAAATCGACAATTCTCCTAAACCTAAAACAGTCATTGAAAGCTGTGTTGACCGGAGCGGAAAAGAAGTTCAGCAGGTTTTTGATGATAACGATGATACGGTTTGGACGGCAAATGATGAAAATGACTTCCTGACTTTGAAACTGAGAGACGATATCGATTTGCAAAAAATTATTATTAAGTGGGATAATGGGTATATGAAAAGATTTAATTCAAAAATCGAGATTTCGTCTGACGGAGAGTCGTGGACAACCGTTCGGGAAGGGGTAAACCCGTCGGTTGATGATGAGATTGGTTTAATCGGAAAAAAGGCAAAGTATATAAGAATTTTTGCTGTTAAAGATGTTTTTTCAATACGAGACATCAAACTGTATGTGAAATAGTCAAAGGAGGAGAAAAAGTGAAGCTTAAAAAACATATTGCATCTTTAGTGAGTGTGGTGATGATATTCGGTGTATGCCCTACCATATCCTTTGCAGAGGATAGCACAAAATACGCAGCAGTAATTGACACCGCTGTCGTTAAAAATTCAAACGGTACAACCGTTTCTTTAAAAATAAACGGTTTGCCGAAAGACAGCGTTTACAATTCGGTTTGTGTACTTAGTGCCGATAACGATATTTCAGACGGTATATCACCGGAGGAGATTTCAAAGGCTGTATATGTATCCGACAATTCTAAAACTACTGCAAGCAATGAATATAAGTTTATAATGCCTGATTCTGCCGAAAGCGGCGACTATATAATAATTGCGGGCGGAAGCAGCGCAAAAGGTGATATCGAAAACAGAAAGCGTATATTCCGCTATATAAAAGAAGGAGACAGTCATACATATCCAATCAGCACGATTACGGCAGATGATTTAAGCGCCAATGATGCTCCTTGGTATATAGACAAGACAAATTCTGCATATGCAAATAAAAAGAGTGCGGTTATCGCTATTATGAACGGTTTGGCGGGAGAAAGCGGATTTGCTGACGCGAGGCAGGTAGAAGAAGCGTTTAGAATTTCGTGTAAGCTTCTTAACAGCTCTGATTTGGATTATGAATTGCTGGCTGCGTATATTGCGTATCGAAACAGCCGCGGCTCATCTCGGGGAAACGCGTTAACGCTTGCGGTCGACAACGAGGATTATATTGCATATCCCGAAGAGACAACAAAAATGTTTTTGTCTCTTCTCAGAGCCGATTCAGAGCTTGGCGATTTGACCGATATACAAACAAAGTTTAATGAAGCGTGCGCGGTTACGTGTATAAATAAAAACGAAGACGTATCCAAAGTAATTGAAAAATTAAAGAAGTATAATAATATTTTTAAGTTGGACTTCAGCGCTAATTCCGCTTTCAGTTCTGTTCCCGAATTAGACGTGGCAATGGCATTTGTCGGCGACACAAGCTTTTCGTCTCCGCAGGAGATAGTATCTGTATTTAATGCCAGAGTGGCGTATCTGGCATTACCATCACCGGGCGGCTCGGGAGGTTCAAGCGGCAGCGGCGGCAGCTCGTCGGGCGGTGCAGGCGGATTTGTTCCGTCGGGTACAAATGACCCTCAGACAATAGATAATATATTAAACAGAGATTATCCGTTTAATGATGTATCACGTGACAGCTGGGCAAGAGAATATATTAGGTTTGTTTACGACAACAAAATTATGACAGGTGACGGCGACGGCAATTTCAGACCTGATAATTATATCTCTCGCGAAGAGCTGGTTAAAACACTTTTTGCGGCATTTTCAATCGAGACAGATAATGCCGTGTCGGAATTTAAGGATGTGGAACCCGACAGCTGGTCATATCCGTATATTTCAAAGGCGTATGAGATGACGGTCGTCAACGGAATTTCGGATGACTTGTTTGCCCCGAAAGAGAAAATTACGCGTCAGGATGCGGTAACGCTAATCTACAGGCTGACAAAGATGACCCGAAGCGACTATGAATTTACAACGGCTGATATTACATTTACCGATAAGGATGATGTTGCCGAATATGCGTCTGATGCATTGAAAGCCTTAATTTCAATGGGGGTAATCGGCGGATATGAAGATGGCAGCTTTAAACCCGAACAGACAATAACAAGGGCAGAGACAGCAAAAATGATAATGACTTTGCTTGATGCAGTGGGTTAAGGAGGATAAAAATGTTTAAAAAAATCATATCTTTTACCGTGTCTTTTATCTTAATATTTTCTGCCCTGAACGTTACCGGTTATGCTAAAACCATCGTTCAAGATCACGAGTTGGAGACTGCGGCGAATATATACGAACACGGCTTTGAAGAATATAAGGGTGAGGTTTATTATAAAATCGGAGAGAATAATATAAACAGCAGGGTAAAGCTGTTTATGGATATGGGGATAATAGATTCGTATTATCCGGACGCATCGCTTAAAAGAACCGTTATGAAAAAGCTTATTAATTATTTATACGGTTCGGACGTTTTATATGACAAATATTTCGGCGATGGGGCAAATGAGCAAAAAACACTTACGTTTAACGAAGCGTTATACACATTTTTGGATATGACGGGATTTACGCATATAGCCGAGATGGATGGAAACAAAATGGAGACATATATCAATGTTGCCAATAAAAACAATTTCTTAGACGGAATAAATGTTTCCGAAGCACAGAAGAAGCTTACGGCAAAAACGTTTTTTGACCTTGCTCACAATGTTCTTTTTAAGGTTCCGCTTGTAAGAACAAATGACGGCGGCAAAACATACTATTTGGATAGGTCCAAATATTTTATGAACGAACTTTTGGGATACCAAAAGGTTACCGGCGTTGTTAAAGCAAATTCTTATACATCGCTGAATACTTTGGATTCAGCCGGCGAAGGAAAGATAAAGATTGATGAAGTATACTATGATGCCGATAAGATAGCGGATTTCGACGATTATCTCGGCTTTAACGTTATAGCCTATATTAACCGCGATAAAGACATTGTTTCGCTTGCTGTTGACGAGTCAAGCAACAAGATGATGAAGTTTGATAATTGGTCTGAGGTAGAGAGCAATAAAAACAAACAGACCTTCACATACTATGATGAAAAAGATAAGAAGAAAAATTTGTCTATTGATAAAGACGCTTATCTTTTGTACAACAATGTAATGTATTACGGTTCAGCTGTTGATTTTTATCCGATTAACAACGGTACCGAGGTATTGATAGACAATGATAACGATAACGTATATGAGGTTGTCATTAAAAGAGAATACACCAGCTTCTTTATAAAGTCAAAGAATGAGAATATGTCTACCGTTACCGATAAAAACGGCACGGTGTACAGCCTGAAAGAGATGCTTGACGATTCATTGTACAGAGGTATAAGAAATTCCAAGGATGAAAAAACAGAGTTTAAAAACATATCATCATCCTACGGTATTTCCGTATTAACTATGAAGGATACAAACATTGTAACAGAACTTATCATATGCGATGAATCGGTTGATGAAGGAACATACACTACGGTTAATAACAAGAAGAATGAGTGCAAGATTGGTGATAAAACTTATAAAATAAGTGATGTATATCTTAAGGAGTGCAACGGTAGGCTTCCGCATGATGGTGGCTCTTACGTTCAGGTATATCTCGATTCCCTCGGAACGGTTATAAATTCGGAATCAACAACTCTTTCGATGAGATACGGCTATCTTATGGGAATCCGCAGCGAAGCATTTGACACAATCTATTTCAAGCTTTTAAATGAAGACAGCGAAATCAAGCAGTATGGCTTCAGCAATAAGGTTTTATTTAACAATGTTAAGATTGATTCCGACAAGCTGCTGACTAAGAGCGAGATATATGATTCTCTCAGGGCTTCGTGCAAAAAACAGCTTATAAAATTCAGAACAGATTCAAAAGGAAATATAACAGAGATACAGACTGCCTCTGAGGGTAATTGCGGGTTTGGCAACACAAAGGCAAAAACAAGCACTGATTTTCAGATGAATTTAGACTATATGGATAAATATGCGCAGAGCTCCTGGCCCGACAGTATTCAATATAAGCTTTATTATTACTCGGGTATGAGCACTCTCGCAGGAAAGTACAGAGAGGACCCCGACAAAACAAAGGTGTTTGTTCTTCCCGACGACAGCGAAGCCGGCGATGAAGAACTGTATAAGGTTGAACCATATGGCACGGGATTTATCAATACGTGGAGATATGCCGTGAACCTTTATGATGTGGATGATGAATATAATATAGGTGCAGCGGTATTCAAGCGCGATAAGCTTATGAATACATCCTACGGAGCGGGAGATTCGTTTTTGGTTTTAAGCAGCAGGGAAGTATGGAATGAGAAAAAAGAAGAGACCGAAATGAATATCAGTTTTATTTCGCCGAGAGTTAATTATTTCTGGAATGCTGCCGCAAGTGTATATCCGGGTTATGAGAATGATACAAGCACAGTTAATTATAATTACGGCATTGCAGGAAGTCCGGGCGGAACATATTGCAATAAACGGATGAGTGATTATATAAAAACCACTTACAAAACGTTTACCGATTTAAAGCCCGGATGCATAATTAAGTATAATACAAATTATTTAAATTACTTATCGGGTTATGCAATAGAATTTGCGTATAATAAAGATCTTGCCCCCGAAAAACAGGCATATGAATATGCGATGCTTCCGAACAATTTTTACAATACCGAAAATTATGAAGATGTAGAGGCGGTTAACGACAGGAACTACTATTCAAAGGGATTGACTTCCTTCGGAAAGATTGTTAAAAAATGCGATAACGGTTTTGTATTTAATGCCGATGCAAAAAGCGGATGCAGCAATGCGGCAATGAACAGAAGGTTTACAATTGAATCTTCGGCAAATGCTTTGGTATATCACTATGAAACAGAAAAATATGACAGCATTACCGTCGGTGAAATAGAAGCAGATGATTTTGCTTTTATAAATGTAAGGTACGGAAGTATTCATCAGATAATAGTCTTCAGACCATAAGTCAACAAGTCTGTTGATTGGCATATCTGCAGAAAAACATTATGTTATAAATTAGGTACTTTACGTATCTGAAAAATATTATAAAAGGAGAATGAAAATGAGAAAGTTTAAAAAAGTTATTGGATTGGTTCTTGCAATGATGACAGTCTTTACGATGTGTTCGTGCCAAAACGGAAAGACCGCTAAAGGCGAAGACCCGAACAAGGTGCCGTCAGACCCATACGAAATTAATTGGTATATGAGAGGAATGGCGCAGTCGGATATTTCTTCGGTTGAAAACGCAATTAATGATTATTTAAAAGATAAAATTAACGCAACGGTAAAGATTACAATTCTTGAATCGGGTCAGTATAATCAGAAGATGAGCAATATGATTGCAGCTGGCGAATATTTTGATTTGGCTTTTGCCGCAAGCTATTCGCTTGATTATGCGGTAAACGCAAGTCTTGGCGCATTTGTTCAGCTTGACGACTATCTTGACACATACCTTAAAGATATAGCAAAAGAAATACCCGAAAACGTCATTGATTCGGCAAGGATAGACGGTAAGCTCTATGCCCTCCCCACAAATAAAGAAACCGCAACGCAGTATGGATGGATTTACAGAAAAGACATTGCCGATAAGTATGGCATTGATATGTCAAAATATAAAACTCTTGATGATTTTAAACCTGTTGCCGAGATGCTGAAAGAGAAGGAACCGAGCATTCAGTACCCAATCGATTGGGATCAGACTTGTGATTATACCGATATGATGTATAATGATTTCAGCTATGTATCATTTATAAATTCACTGGGCTTTGTAGGAGTTTCATATGCAGAGGGTCAGGACCCGAACAAAGTAGTATTTGCATACGACCTTTCACAGGATTCTTCAAAGAAAGCTGTTGAGGCAAGACGTGATTACTATAAATCGGGGCTTGTTAAGAAGGATGTTGCAACAGCAACCGACTTAAATGCAAGATTTAATAACGGCTATACATTTGCTTATTATGCTCCGCTCAAACCCGGAAAGGCAGAAGAGCTGCAGTCAAAGGTAAATTACGAAATTGCTCAGGCAGAGACGACCCCGGTTTATGAAAACAGAATTCCCGGTCAGGGCTCAATGACAGTAATTTCAAACACATCAAAAAATCCTGAAAGATGTGCAAGATTTTTGAATTTGTTAAATACCGATCCGTATCTTAAGAATCTTGTTGTGTACGGCATAGAGGGTAAGCATTACAACAAAACAGCTGACGGTCAAGTTGAGCTTATCCCCAATTCAGGATATGATTTGTCCGCAAATTCGTGGATGATAGGAAACGTGTTTATTGATTACACCAAAAAAGGTGACGATCCCGACAAGGCGGAAAAGCTTAAGAAGTTTAACGAAGACGCGGTTACAAAAAAAGCAAACGCATTTGTTTATAACACGGAGAATGTGAACTTTACGATTACAGAACTTCAAAATGCAATGAAAGGCTTCGGCCAGATTGGTGCTTTGGGTTCAATGGATGTAGACTTTGATGAGGAAGTAGCCAAGAGAAAGCAGGCTGCGGAAAACGCAAACGTTAAAGAAGTTATCGAAGATGCTCAGAAGCAGTATGATGAGTTTCTTAAAACTCAGAAATAAAATAATCTAAACAGGGGAGAGTTCAATGAGAACGAAAAAAGCAAAAAAACGGAATTTTTTTAAAGA
>ERZ773108.1536-NODE-1536-length-22729-cov-3.998324_pt1 | contig 22729 bp, 17 predicted proteins | sample MGYA00580570_ERZ773108 | MGnify/ENA primary metagenome ERZ773108 (study PRJEB29015, sample SAMEA2737840) | human gut metagenome | biome: human gut; feature: human-associated habitat; material: faeces | place: China | collected 2012 ...
AAATATTAGTCTTTTGGACATTTGCCTTTCCGATTATTCTTGGAATATTTTTCAATATGGCATTTTCCAACATAGAAAAAGATGAAGTATTAAAAGTGTTTGATATTGCAGTCGTAGATAATGACGAATTTGAAACGCAGGAAATATACAAAAACGCATTAAAAGAATTATCGGATAATGATAATAAAGACAAATTATTTAATATCAAATATGTAAGTAATAAAAAAGCAGATTCACTATTAGATGATTCTAAAATTGAAGGATATGTTGTATTTAAGAACGACGAACCGCAGGTTGTAGTAAAGGCAAATGGTACATATCAAACATTACTTAAGTTTGTCATAAATGAAATCAGACAGAATGAAACAATAGTAGAAGAATTGACCGAAAAAAATATAGAAAACGAAATAGCAAACGGGAATTTTACATTTGATACAGACAAAATAGTAAATCAAATATTAGACAAAATTAATGATGAACAAGTTAATTTGAAAAATATTTCTAATTCAAATTTAAGTTATATGCAAATAGAATATTATACTTTAATTGCGATGATGTGTATGTATGGTGGAATATTCGGGTTGACTGCAATAAATAACTGTCTGGCGAATATGAGTAGCAAGGGAAAAAGAATTTCCGTGTCACCAAATAAAAAAAGCACAATTATTTTGAGTTCGACTATAGGAAGTTATGCGGTAAGTCTGGTAGGACTTGCGGTACTTATGGCATTTTTGACATTTGTAATAAAAGTTGATTTTGGAGAAAATCTTTTGTTAATTATTTTACTTTCCATGGTAGGAAATCTGGCAGGAATTGCACTAGGGGTAGTAATTGCTTCAATATTCAGAGTGTCAGAAGGTGCTAAGACAGGAATAACTATTGCTGTTACAATGTTCTTTTCTGTTTTTTCAGGAATGATGGGAGTTACATTAAAATATGTAATTGATAAAAATGTGCCTATAATTAATCTGATAAATCCAAATAACTTAATAACTGATGGCTTTTATTCATTATACTATTACGATACTTTAGACAGATATTTTAGAGATATCATTTATTTGATTATATTTATCATAATTTGTCTATTAATTTCGTTTGTTAGCTTAAGGAGGGAAAAGTATGACAGTATTTAAGACTATTTTAAAGATATTAAATAAATTAAAGGGAATGATTATTTTATATACTGCCATACTTGTTGCAATAACAGCACTTAATCAGACATCAGGTAATAATATGACAAATTTTGAAGATTCAAAACCAAGTGTGTTAATTGTAAATAAAGACAGTGAAGATAATATTGCTAAAGGCTTTGAGGATTATATAAGTAAACATTCAGAAATAAAATATATAGATACAAAAGACGAAGACAAAATAAATGATGCAATTTTTTACAGAGACGTAAATTATGTAATTTATATACCAAAAGATTTTGGAAAAAATTTATTAGATGGAAAGAATCCTTCGTTGGAATATAAATCATGTGGTGATGAATATTCTTCATATGCCCAAATGATGGTGGAAAAATACATAAAAACCGTGCTTATTTACAAGGATTATTATAGTGGAGCTGAGTTAATTTCAAAAGTAAATAAAGTTGTGGACAAAGATACAAAGGTTTATATGAAAACTACTTTAGATACATCAAAGTTAAGCAGCATGACACAGTATTTTAATATCCTAAATTACGCGTTGCTTGCAGGATGTGTGTATTGCATCAGTATGATTTTAGCAAGTTTAAATGATGAGACTGTAAGAAAGAGAACAATTATAAGCAGTTTCAATTACAAAAAATATAATAGAATCGTACTATTATCAAATTCCATAGTAATATTTGCAATGTGGATTTTATATATGATTTTGGCATTGATTTTGTTTAAAGACTTAATGTTTAGTTCAAATGGTTTAGGCTATGTTATAAATTCATTTGTATTTACGATATGCAGTCTGACCATAGGATTTTTAATTGGAAATATTACGCAGAATAAGAATGCTATTGGTGGAATAGTAAATGTAATAGCACTCGGCACATCATTTCTTTGTGGATGCTTTGTGCCATTTGAATACATGCCTGATTATGTATTGAAAATAGCACATATATTGCCAACATATTATTATGTAGCAAATAACCAACTGATAAAAACTATGGAAGTTTTTAATTTTGAAAGCATTAAACCATTGTTAATAAATGGGGCAGTTATAGTAATTTCCAGTTTTATATTTGTCGCAGTAACAAATTATGTAAGTAAAAGAAAACAGATAATAAATTAAGAATTTTAAAAATGCTATTTTATAGTTTTTTATCAAAAATACCCGGTTGTGAAAATGGTTCACAACCGGGTATTTGTTTTTATTATTTGCTACATTCTAAAACAAAGGCTTTAGCAGCAACTTCGGAATTTTCATAGACACCTGCTCCTAAATAATTAGCCTCCATTATTAAAGTTTTTTAAAATTTATAGTCCTTCTTTAATACAGTTATTAAAACTGATAATATCTGTTTCATATTAATAGGCTTTGGTATATGAGCATTCATTCCGGCTTCTTTACATGCCTTTATGTCTTCAGCAAATGCATCAGCAGTCATTGCTACAATAGGAATATTTCGTATATACGCATCTTCGTTTTCCCTGATTTTACGTGTAGCTTCTTTTCCGTTCAGTACAGGCATTTGGATATCCATTAAAATTAAGTCATAAAAGCCTTTGGAAGAGGAAGTCAAAGTGTTTATGCATTCAAGACCATTTACGGCACGGTCACATGAAACTTTATATTCGGAAAGCATTGTTTTAATAATTTCCCAATTTAAATCATTGTCTTCTGCAACAAGTACATGTAATGAAGAAAAATCATAATTTTTTTCATATAATGAATCCGGATTTACTGTATCTAAATGCTTGTGTTCGTTAAGTACTGCTAAATCAAGGTAAACAGTAAATGTAGTTCCTTTCCTTAATTCACTTTTACAATCAATTGAGCCGTTCATTAAATCTACAAGCTGTTTAATAATGGCAAGGCCTAAACCGGTTCCCTGAATTTTATTAGTTCGACTGTCAAGAGCTCTGGTAAATGAATTATACATTGTTTCCTGAAATTCTTTAGTCATACCGATTCCGTTATCAGAGACAACAATTTTTAGTCGTATTTTTTCGTCATCATCCGGTAATCGTGACTGACTTATATCAAATAAAACTTTTCCACCATTGTCAGTATATTTTACGGCATTAGTTAAAAGATTAGTTATTATCTGATTAAGTCGTAAAGGATCAGCTGACAAAGTTTCGTAAATAATGTCATGCATATTAACCTCAAGCGAAATGCCTTTATATTCAGCCTGAGGGCGAATAATACTAACAACTTCATTTACACAGTCCTTAAGTGAAAAAGGTTCTATAGAAATAGCCATTTTCCCACTCTCAATTTTTGAAATATCTAAAATATCATTTATTAATGTTAAAAGATGATTTCCGGCAAGAGAAACTTTATCCAGACATTCGCCCATATATTCAGGATCATTTAAATGTTTTTTCGCAATTTGAGTCATTCCCAAAACGCCATTCATTGGAGTACGGATATCGTGGGATATAGTGGACAAAAATTGTGTTTTTGCCTGACTTGCATGTTCAGCTTCACTTGCAGCTTTTCTTAAACGATGATTAATTGATAATATGTAAAATGTATCAAGAATTGTTAAAAACAATACTGTTCCACATATAATTGCAACAATACTCCAGTTCATATTAACTGAATCAATATCCTTTACAGGAATATATCCTATGATGTATAAATCTAAATTTTTTCCAAAACTTGAATAGTACCAATAGCAATTTTCGTTACGATAGTCTTTGTATTGAAGCAAGCCACTATCGGACGATTTAATTTTGTTAGCAAGCTCGTCGACTTTATTGTAATCATTTTGAAAATTGTATCCGCGAATATAGTCATAAAAAGTTCTTGATTTCATCGAAGGAGACTGAATAACATATTCACCGTTAGAGTTAATAAGACTGATTTCTGCTGATTTATATTCAGTTGGAAATGCCCATGCATTTTTTAGGTAATCAACAGGGAGCAATCTTAAAAGCAGGTAAGGCTTTGTCTTATTGTTACCAATATTTAAATAAACTCTAGTACCAACACTGATGACAGTCTGTTGTAGTCCGTCAACGCGATATTTACCAAGAACATAAACCTGACCGGATTGTGATTTAAATATATTCTGCATTTTTTTAATCATTGCATGACATGCATTGGTATCTGTATCATAAAATGTTTTGTAACAGTTAACAGAGTAATTTCCATTTTTATCTGCAATAGTAGAAATAGCTGAGAAGTCATCCATATCAACGAAGTGTGCATAGCGGTTGCCCTGTGTGTTAATATTCTGTACAAATTTTATTGCTTCATCTATAGTCATATTATTGCTGGAAATGTAGTGAGCCCAGTTATCGACATATCCTTTTTCTGCATATAAATAGCTTTCAGTAAGCTGTTTCATAGAGTCAGTAGAGTTGCAGAAATTATCTAAACGTAAGGCGATGCTTTTGTTTTCCGTAGTAATAGAATAGGAGTAGGAAGATAAAATTGCCACTACAATTATAATAATATTGTATAAGAGTAAAAGAAATTTTTTGATACTAGTTTTTTTAGTATACTTATTTGTATATTTATTAGCTGAGTTATCTTTTGAATTATCTTGTGTCACAATAATCTCTCCTTTCGCAAAATTTAGTAATAATTTGCTTGCAAAGAAGCAATAAAAGTATTAATTTTCCGAACCAAATTATATTATCTAATTATAACATATTTAGTAAAATTTAACTATAATAATCCCTATAATGTGATACAATATTTAAGGTATGACTGAAAAAGGAAAGGATAAAAATTAATGGAAAAAAAGAGGGACGGGTTTAAGAGTAGAACAGGCTTTGTAATTGCATGCATAGGGTCAGCAGTAGGAATGGGAAATATTTGGAGATTTCCTTATATGGTGTCAGACTGGGGAGGTATGACATTTTTAATCCCATACGTTTTATTTGTTATTTTAATTGGGGCAACAGGGCTTATCGAAGAAATGGCGCTTGGAAGAGCTGCTAAAGGTGGACCTATTAAAGCATTTGGCAAATGTACTGAAGTTAGGACAGGTAATAAAAGAATCGGAGAAGTGATTGGTGCACTTCCGGTTATCGGTTCATTAGCATTAGCAATAGGATATACGGTAGTTGTAGGATGGATATTTAAATATACATATTTAGCAATTACAGGTCAGCTTTCAGATATGGGACATGATATGGATGCTATTGGCGGAATGTTTGGAAGTACAGCTACAAGCTATGGAAATAACTTATGGCTTGTAATCGCAGTAATTGTTACAGCCGTAATAATGGCATTTGGAATTGCCGGTGGTATCGAAAGGGCAAACAAATTTATGATGCCACTTCTTTTTGTATTGTTTTTGGGATTAGGAATTTATGTATTTACGCTTCCGGGTGCAAGTGATGGATATAAATACATATTTACAATAAATCCTAAAGGATTGCTTGACCCGAGATTGTGGATTTATGCATTTGGACAGGCATTTTTCTCATTATCAATAGCAGGAAATGGAACAGTAATTTATGGTTCATATTTAAGTGAATCAGAAAATGTAGTAAGTTCTGCAAGAAACGTAGCAGTATTTGATACAGTAGCAGCATTACTTGCAGCATTTGTAATAATTCCGGGAATGGCTGTTGGTGGAGCAGAATTGTCTTCAGGCGGACCGGGACTTATGTTTATCTATCTTGTAAATGTATTTAATGGAATGCAGGGTGGAAAGATTGTAGGAATAATTTTCTATATTTGCGTTTTATTTGCGGGAATGAATTTATATGAGGCACCGATAGCAACATTAGAAGAAAGATTAAAATTTAAAAGACCGGTAGCTGTTTTGAGTATAGCGGTAGTTGGCTGCGCAGTTGCGCTTGTTATTCAGGGGATTGTTTCAGGATGGATGGATGCAGTATCAATTTATATTTGTCCATTAGGTGCAATGCTTGCAGCAATTATGTTCTTCTGGGTTGCAGGGAAGGATTTTGCAATTAGTGCAGTAAATAAAGGCAATAATAAGCCGATTGGCAAATGGTTTATGCCACTTGGAAAATATGTGCTTGTACCATTAGCGTTTATAGCACTTGTGGCTGGAGCAATGCTTGGAGGAATAGGCTGATAATGTTAAAAAAAGAAACAGCATATTATCATCTTCCCGGATTATTTGAATTTTACGGGCTGTATAGTGAGTTTTTACCATTATTTCGTGAACATAGAGAATATTTTTATGACTGGTGCGATATTGGTTCTATATATGGAGCTCCGGCTGATTGTGTTTGGGGCGGAGGCCGTGTTGGCTTTGGAGAAAATAATCCAAAAGAAGTTTTAGCATTAATGAAGGAATATGGCATTTCAGCAAGACTGACATTTAGTAATTCATTGTTAAGAACTGAACATCTTTCAGATAAAAAATGTAACTACCTATGCTCTATGTTTGGAGAAAAGAATGAAATACAAAATGGTGTAATAATTCATTCAGATTTGCTATTAGAGTATTTAAAAAATAAATATCCGGAATTCTATTTTGTCTCATCAACAACTAAGGTGTTAATTGATTTTGAGCAATTAAAACATGAGATGAATAGAAATGATTTTCTATATGTTGTTCCGGATTTTCGGTTAAATAAAGAATTAGATAAATTGAATAGGTTATCAGAAAAGCAGAAGGATAAAGTTGAATTTTTATGTAATGAATGCTGTTGGTTTGGTTGTGCTGACAGAAAAAAATGTTATGAAACTGTAAGTCGCAAAAATCTAGGAGAAAAATTTACAGAGCATCGTTGCGTGGCTCCTGATGCAGAGAGTGGCTATAAATTTTCTAAAGCAATGACAAATCCCGGTTTCATTGGTATAGATGATATAAAAAATATTTATATGCCTATGGGCTTTTCAAATTTTAAAATTGAAGGACGAAGCTTAGGAAGTGCTTTGATTCTGGAATTTTTACTTTATTATATGACTAAGCCTGAGTATCAGATTCATGTCAGAGAAAGAATTTACTTGGATAACATGTTGGATTTATTTTAAAAGTAGCATAGTAGCCTGGCATTTGGTTTGTGACTTGGATTTTATCCCAAAAAGATGTTATGTATTTAAGCAAATTTTATTTATATAAATCTGAGCGAGAAAATGGATATGCACATTAAATGTTGGAATTTGTCATTAAAAATGCAAAAGAACTTAAATTAAATGGCATAGTTAATAACTATATGTTATTAGGAATAAGGAGAAGGACATGAAAATAGCTATCGTTGATGATAATGAGGATGACAGAAAGAGACTGCAAGAGGAAATTACAAAAATTTGCGATAACAAATCAAGAAAAGATTTTGAAATCACAGAATTTTTTAGTGGAGAAGATTTTATAAATTTAATAGAGAAAAATGAAAACAAAAAATATTTTGACATTGTATTCTTAGACATTTATATGAATGGAATTACAGGAATTGAAACGGCAAAGAAACTAAGAGAAACAGACAATCAGTCAAAGATAATATTTATCACAACAAGTAATGAATTTGCCAGTGAAAGCTATGAAGTTAAAGCATATGACTATCTGATAAAACCATTTAGTAAAGAACGTATACTTAAAACTATGGAAAGAATATCTGAGGATGAAAAGAATAATAAAAAAATATTAGATTTACCGGATGGACAGATTATACCAATTGATTCTTTATTATATACAACTTTTTCAGGGCATTATGTAACAATTTATCTGATTGATGGAAACAAAATCCAATTAAGATGCACACAGAAAAATTTTGAAGCATGTATACAAGAACATAAGGAACTTGTTCAATGCTTTAAAGGAATAGTAGTTAATATTACAAAAGTAGACGGGCTTGAGGAAGACAGATTTAAACTGATAAATAAAGAATATGTTCCAATTAGCAGGAGAAAATATGCAGAAGTAAAGAAATCTTACACAGATTATCTGATAGAGAGATTAAGACAAGGGGAGGATATATAAATGTCTAATTTAAGAATATTTGAGATAATATTATATTCATGTCTTAATTTAATTCCATACTTAGGACTTGCAATTTATCCCTTTATTGATAAACTACGTTTTTCAAAGAAAACAACAATGTTTTTTGCAATTATTCTTACAATATTTCAAAATGCGATGGGGATATATGCAACAACCTGTTCGCAAAGTCAGAAAGGACTTATTTCCCTAATAAGTACGGTAAGTTATGCAGCGTTCTATTTTATTGCCATAAAAGATTATTTTGGAAAACTTGTATTTGTGCTTCTTATAGTATCAAATTTTGCTAATTTTATTGTAATGGCAGGAAAATGCATGGAAGGTCACATATTCCCACAAATGGCCATACAGAATAACCGTTGGACATTTTCATTATGCACAATAATTATGCAGATAATATTTGTACCAATTATATTTATGTATTTTAAAAAATATATAAAAGGTCTTGCAGACATTAAAATTAATGGAAAAATGTGGAGATACCTATGGATGATACCTGCCACATTTTATTTATTCTGGTATCACGGTCTGTATTTTAATACTAAATCTTCATTGGAACTTGCTTTAAATTATGTCAGTCTAATATTTACATTTTTAGTAAATGTAGGTGCGCTTCTGGTATATGGAGTATTAATCAGTGCAATGTTTGAATTTGAACATAATTTAAAATTACGTGATGAAAATAAACAATTGGCACTTCAGAATCTCAGGTATGACGAAATGAAAAAACAGATGGATGCAACAAGAAGGGCAAGACATGACTTGAGACATCACATAAGTGTTGTACATGCAATGGCACAGAATAATGAATGCAAAAAAATAGAAGAGTATCTGGGAAAATATCTTAAGCATTCATATTTGAAAAATCCAATTGTATATTGTGGAAATTTTGCATTAAATACGGTGCTTGTATATTATGTGCAGGAGGCTGAAAAATCAGATATAAGTATAAATGTAGATGTTTCTATTCCAAATGAAGTAAATATCAGCGATTCAGATTTGACAGTGTTATTTGGAAATTTGCTCGAAAATGCTATTGATGCATGCAAAAATATAGAAATAGAAAAAAGAAAAATTGATTTAAAAATACATAAACCAAATGCAGAAGCAATAGTATTTTCAATAGATAATACATTTGACGGAAATATAAAAATGAAAGGAAACAGATTTTTGTCAACAAAAGAAAATGGTAGTGGAATAGGAATTGAATCCGTAAAATATGTTGTAAATAAATATGAAGGGGACATTAAAATAGAAATTAACGAAAATAAATTCTGTGTTAGTGGAGTATTATTGCAACCACCTGAAATATAAAGAAAATATAGAAATAAAAAGGATACCGGCTTTATATGAGTCAGGTATCTTTTTTATTACAACCACTTGATGCCTAAAATTAACCGTTTGACGCCAGAACATAGAATTGAAATATAGTCTTATTCTATAATAAAACATGAAGTAAATTGGAAAAATATACATATCTAAATGGGAGGGCAAATATGAGAAAAAAAGTGACACGATTTTTAAGTATGTCATTATCGTTGGCAATGATTTTTACTAATAATTTCATGCCTGTCAGTACATATGCAGCTACTGATAATAGTGAAGAAAACGTAATGTATGCAGACAATATGGCATATGACAAGACTACAGGACACTTGTATAAATTGACAAGTGAGGAAGGAAATTATGAGCGGGTTTTGGCTTTGGCAAAAGAAAGCGGAGGCTATCTTGCATGTATTTCCAATGCAAGGGAAAATGACATTGTTGCGAATGTTATTTCAGAGCAAGGTGCTAATACATCATCTTATATTGGACTTATAAGAAATGAAGAAAATCTAGATGAATGGCTGTGGGCAGATGGAAGTGAAGTAAGTTATACTAATTGGAATGATGGCGAACCAAACAACAAGAATGAAAAAGCAGGAGAGGTTTACGATAATAAAAGATCAAATGGTGCAGGAAAGTGGAATGACTGCAATACGACTTCACTTCGCACAGGTGTTATAGAATATGATTCATGTATTCATCCTAAATCACAGAACGTTATAAAGGATAGAACTTTAGCTGACTGTGAACAGGGAGGGTATACCGGAGATGTTTACTGTGGATTTTGTAATGAAAAAATAAGTGACGGCGAAGAGATTGAAGCTAGAGGACATTCTGATGCAGTATTAGATGAAAGCACAGTTAAAGAAGCTACATGTACTGAAACCGGTTATTCGGGTGATAAGATTTGTCCTGTTTGCGACAAGGTATTAGAGCAGGGCGAAGTGCTTAAGGCAAATGGACACAAAGAGGCTGAACAGGTTAGAAATGCCAAAAAAAGCAGTTGCTATCAGAAAGGCTATACAGGAGATAAATACTGTGAAGTATGTGATGAAACTTTGCAGGAAGGAGAGGCAATTCCTAAGCTTGAGCATGAATACGAAAATGATGTATGTAAAAACTGCGGAAGAGTAAATAACGCTCAGGTAGACGTAACATATAGCTTAACGAAAACAATAGATTATCCATATACAGTATTTCAATTTACGGCACCTGAAAGTGGGGGATACACATTTACAGGAGATTCAGAATGGGATAGCTATGGATATCTTTACAAGGCAGATAAATTTAATGATTCCGTAATCAGTGCAGGAATGGAAATGTATTATGCCAGATTAAAGGATAATAATGCATCAAGACCACAATTAAAAAACTATTGGATAGGTAATGATGGTGGTAATAACCTGGCACCGAAGATAAATGTAGAACTAACAAAGGGAGAGACATATTACTTTGTTTTTGGACCTTATATAACAGAATATGGAGATTTTAAGCTGACAATAACGTGTGCGCATACAAAAACGCATGTTGAAGGAAGAACACTTGAAAGCTGTGAGCAGGGAGGCTATACCGGAGATGTTGTGTGCGATATATGTGGAAAAGTAATAGAAAATGGCACTACAGTTGAACCTTCAGAGCATACGCCGGGTGATTTAGAGAATGCCAGAGAGAACAGTTGTTATTTAGACGGCTATACAGGAGATAAATACTGTACGGTATGTAATACGCAACTTCAGCAAGGAGAAGTAATTCCTAAATTCGAACACGAATATGAAAATGATGTATGTAAAAACTGTGGAAGAATAAAAAATGTACAGAAGAATAAAGTATATGATACTCAAATAACTAAAGACTTACCAATTCAGGTAATAGAATATACTGCAGATAAGGATGAATATGTTAGTTTTTATTGTAGTAATAAAACCGGTTGGGACAGTTATGGATTCTTATTTGATTCAGAGAATTATAGTGATGAAATGATAAGAAATGAGCTTGATAAATTCTTTGATGAAGACGAATACAAAATACGATTTAATAATGCTCTTGACTCTGATGATGATGGTGGAAACAATGGAGCTCCACAGGTTGAATACGAGCTTACTAAGGGTGAAAAATATTATTTTGTAGTTGTACCTTATGGCTATAATGATGAGTATGAATATGGCGAATTTACCATAACTGTTGGTTGTGCACATTATAATATTCATGTAGAAAATAAAACAATTAATAGTTGTGAAGAAGGAGGTTATACCGGAGATATTATCTGTGATGATTGTGGAGAAACAGTAGAAGAAGGAGTAACCATAGAACCTCACAGTGAACATTCTTATTATGAATATAACAGAAAAGATGCAACGTGTAATGAATATGCAAAGACTTATTACAGATGTAGGTATTGCAATGCTAAGAAAACTGAAATAGATACTAATGCAGGATATGGTTCACATAAATATGAATTTGTAGGTAGCATAGAAGCAACATGTACAACAGACGGATATCTTGGAGATTACAAGTGTATATATTGTGGAGAAGAAAGTGAAAATCAGCCTACAAATAAAATTATAAAAGCATATCATGATTATCCGGAAGGAAGCAGAAATCAATATTTTATATATGATTATAATATGGTCAAGGCAACATGTGAAAAGGATGGTTATACCGGCGATGTATACTGCCCAATTTGTAAAGAAACAATAGAAAAAGGCAAAGTAATAAACAAATTAGGTCATTCATTTAAAGATGGTGTTTGCGAGGAATGTGGTGCAGAAGAAGAATTCGTAAAACAACAAAAAGACGGATATTTTGAAATTACTACATTTGAAGACCTGATATTATATTTGAAAAATATTTACAGTGGTATTAATGGAAAACTTATGAGTGACATTACATTCCCTGAAAACTATGAGGATGAAGATGATCTTATAGGAAATGTGAATGCAGTAAATATTATTTTTGATGGTAATGGCCATTCGATATCAGGAATCAACCAAAGAGGAGAAAACAGACCATTATTTAATTTTGTTTATTCTAGTGAAATAAAGAACATTAATATTAAATATGTAAATGAAAACTTTACAAGTGGAATGGCTGCAGACATAGCAATTGGAGCAAAAAATTCAGTTTTTAGAAACTGTAGTGTTAGTGGTAACAAAAATCTTAATAACCTTAATGACTGTTTATCAGCAATGGTTTGTTTTGCGGATAATTGTAAATTTATCGGTTGCACAAATAATGCTAATGTTACAGGTACGGGATCAGGTGGAACAGCAGCAGGAATTGCATATATAATAACTGAAAATACTATTGTAGAAGATTGTGTGAACAATGGAAAATTATCTATGCAAAATGGCATGGCAGCAGGAATTGCAGTCAATGTATATTCAAGCACAATTAAGAACTGTATAAATAATGGTAGTATTAATGGCTATAATATAGCAAGCGGAATAGTAATTGATGTTCAGGGAGAACTTATTCCGGGGACAACTGAGATATCAGGTTGCATAAATAAGGGAAGAATAGAAGCAAATAGTTACTATGATCATTATGCATCCGGAATCTGTTCTAAATATAAAGGTAATTTTGATTCACCGGGGAAACTAATAATAAGTAATTGTGTAAATGAAGGATATGTCAAAGGTGGTACAGTAGCCGGAATTATTTGTGAAGCCAATGGAAAGTTAGAAATAACAAGTTGTGAAAACAATGGAAATATTGATGGAGATGATAGCGCAGCAGGAATCTGTGAATATATAAATAATACAAAGAATCACAACAAAATAAAAATTAGTAATTGTAAAAATAACGGAGATATATCAGCAGAAAGTGCAGCCGGAATAGTTGATTATGGATATTACTTTGATATTAACAATTGTATAAATAATGGAAATATTTTATCTGACAGATGTGGCGGAGGAATATTAGCATATGTATATGGTGTAAATGGTTCTGAATTAATTAATAATGGCGATATAAATGCATACGAATATGCTGGAGGAATTTGTGCATATGATGAAGGAAAATCAACGTATGATAAATTATACAATTCAGGAAAAATTGATACTAGAAATATTGCAGCAGATAAGAATAGTCTTGTAAATTCTGATGAAGAAATAAACGTAACTAACTCAGAAGAAAAACATGTACATAACTATGATAGCGAAGCAAATATTATTAAAGCAACATTAGAAGCTGACGGTTACAGGGAATTTAAGTGTTATTGTGGTGACAGTAAAAAAATTGCAATAAGCAGAATTGATAGTGTTAATATTTCAAATGAAAAATATGAATACACTGGAAATTCAATTGCATTACCAACAGTAACAGTTACTGATGCAGCCGGTGAAATTGTATCAGACCAGTATTATACAGTTACATTTAAAAATAAAACTACAGGTGCTGCGGTTACTGAAATTAAGGACGCAGGAACATATGAAGTTATAGTAACATTTAATACATTATATGAAGGTGAAGTTGCAAAAGAAATTACAGTTGTAAATAATTCCGGAACAACTCCGGCAGATACAACACCGGGAGGTACAAATAATTCCGGAACAACAAATGTAAGCAATTCTGATACAACAAACAAAACAGACAATGATAACTCTGTTACAAAACCGGGCAAAGTTAAGAAGGTGACAACAAAGGTTAATAAGAAAAAGAGTGTTATCATTAAATGGAGAAAACAGAAAGCTGTTACAGGATATCAGATTAGATATTCAGTTAACAAAAAGATGAAAAAAGCAAAAATTAAAACTATTACAAAGAATAATGCAAAAACTGTTCTTAAAAAATTGAAACCTGGAAAATACTTTGTTCAGATTCGTGCATACAAAGTGGTGAACGGAAAGAAAGTAGCAGGAAAATGGAGCAGCAAAAAGGTTGTAAAAGTAAGTAAATAATGTATAATCTAGAAAGAGGGTCAGATTTATCTGGCTCTCTTTTAAAGTAAAATTTGCAACGAATAGCCGTCGATTAAAGAGAGGGCAAATATCATATTATTAAGGGAAAAAGCAAATTAGATTATAATTACATAAAAATTAGAACAGCGTAAATAACATAATATTAGGAGAGAAAGCATGTCAGGATATTTAATAAAAGATACAACAAGAGAAGAAAGAAAAAAGATAGTTGAGGAGTCGCTTGGAAACATAGAGGCTAACTGTGACGGATGTATGGCCGGACTTGCTGAAATGTATAATGATTACATTGATGGAGAGAGAGAAATAAGAGATATCAATATGGAATTTAATGCAAGATATGTTAAAGGCGATATGGAAAAAGATAATGGAAGAAGTTGCCCAATGTAGATGGGCAAACTACTCCGTTATTTAAAATAATTATTACAATATTTACAATTTTTTCTGAAGTAAAAACAAGCGGTTCATACCATCCTGCCACGGATAAGGAAATTCAAGATAGCGAATAATCTCATAATGTTTTTCAAAACTTTGCTTCCATGAAGCAGTATCTAACTCACGATATCTAAGAACGCCATTCTCCTCGAAAAGATTATCCTTTATCTGAGTGAATCCCCATGCCTTCATATCAGATTTCTCATAATATGGATTGAGTTTAACGAACATAAGTCCTGAAGGAACAAGCAAATCCGTAAGCCGTCTAAAAGTCTTTAAAGCAACATCCTTAGGCATAACATCTAAAACGTTAGACAAAATAATACCATCAAAACTATTACTATTATAATTATCAAAAAAAGAAATATCGCCAATTTGGAAATCAAGATTGTGATAATTGTTTACGGAAGCAAATTTATTGGCAAATTCAATTCCTGTTTCAGATAAATCCACTCCTAGTCCTGAATCTGTATTTCCAAATTCATAGCACTGAAAAAGAATATCTCCTGTTCCACAACCAAAATCTAATATGTTTTTGCATTTGCTTGCAAATATATCAAGGCAAATATCAAACATAGGCTCAACAGATAATGATTTTCCCTTTAAATCTACAATTTTACAATTAGAATAAACATCATTCCACATGTTTATTGAACGATCGTAATCACGCTTGATAAAGTCTCCATTATTAGCGGTATTGTCAGAAGAATCGGATAATTTGTTGATATTTTTTTGAAATTTTGATTCCATTTTAATTCACCCCACTTCTAAGAAAAAAATTGATTGATAATAGAATAATTATAACTTATTAAAAAATATTTTGTTATTTTTATTTTTACAAGTATACAATTTTATTTTTATTTTTGATATAGTGAATAGTGAGATTGTAGAGGAACTAATGATGAAAATGGGGAGAGGAAAAAAATTATGACATTACAGGAATTTATTACCAAATTCAATGTAAAATTAAATAAACAACAGTTAGAAGCAGTGCAGAGCGTTGAAAAACCTACACTGCTTTTAGCTGTGCCGGGAAGCGGAAAAACCACGGTTTTGGTTACCAGATTAGGATATATGATTTACTGCTTAGGAATTCGTCCGGAAGAAATCCTAACAGTTACATATACTGTGGCTGCAACAAATGATATGCGAAAAAGATTTGCATCTATATTTGGAGACGAACTTGCTGCAAGACTTGAGTTTAGAACCATAAACGGAATATGTGCAAAAATAATAGGATATTATGGAAGATGTGTTGGGAAAAAGGCTTTTGATTTAGTGACTGATGAGAGTTATAAAACTAAACTTTTGTCTGCCATTTACACAGAACTTATTCATCAATATCCAACAGAAAGTGATTTAAAAAATATAAGCACATTAATTACTTACATAAAAAATATGCAACTTTCAGAAAACGAAATTAATAAAATCGAAAACGAACAGGATATTCCGCTTTTAAATATTTATAACGCATATTGTGAGCAAATGAGAAAGCAGTCACTTATGGATTATGATGACCAAATGGTGTATGCCCTGACTATGCTAAAAGTATCGCCACAGATTTTAGAATATTTTCAGGAAATGTATAAATATATTTGTGTGGATGAAGCACAGGATACCTCTAAAATCCAGCATCAGATTATCGCCTTACTTGCAAGTAAATATAAAAAAATATTTATGGTAGGAGACGAAGACCAAAGTATTTATGGGTTTAGGGCAGCCTATCCTGAGGCACTTCTTTCATTTGAAAAAAATTATAAAGACGCAAATGTATTGCTAATGGAAGAAAATTTCAGGTCAAATGCAAAAATAGTTTATGCTGCGGATAAATTTATACAGAAAAATAAATTCAGACATGAAAAACATATGAAAGCATTTAGAGAATCAGGGACTGAAATACAGAAAATTCATTTGAAAAACCGACGTGCACAATATAGTTATCTGGCAAAAGTAGCTGAAAATACAGATGTAGAGACAGCGGTGCTTTACAGGGATAATGAGAGCATTATTCCGGTGGTTGATTTGTTAGAAAGAAAAGGAATTGCATATAGAATTAAAAATGCTGACCTGACTTTTTTCTCGCATAGGGTTGTGATGGACATAAAAAATATTATCAGATTTGCAATGGAGCCAACGAATACAGAAATTTTTATGCAAATGTTTTACAAGATAAATACTTATATGAGTAAAGCCGTGGCAACACAAGTATGTAAAATAAGTCAGGAAAGAGGAATTACAATTTTGGATGCAGCCATTGATTATGGAGATGTTCCCGCGGGAACGCGAAAAAGTATAAAATCGATGCAGACACATTTGAAAAGAATGCTTGAAGAAAGTGGAGGTAAGGCAATTTATAGAATTATACATTCTATGGGATATAAGGAATATTTAGACAGGTCAAATATAAAGGATAGCAAATTAAGTATAATTCAGGCAATCGCATATAATGAGCCGTCTGCATTAGCTTTAATAAACAGATTAGATGAACTTGCGATGCTTATAAAAGAAAAGCCTTACGATAATGGATGCAAATTTATTTTATCAACAATTCATTCAAGCAAAGGTTTAGAGTATGACAAAGTATACATAATGGATGCAGTTGATGGAATTTTTCCTGAAAATGTTATAGCAAATTATGAAAATAGTAAGAAAAAAGACGATGAAGCAAAAGAATATGAAGAGGAAAGAAGACTTTATTACGTAGGTGTAACCAGGGCAAAAAATGAACTTTGCATATTTGAATTTGATGACGGTTCTACATTTACAAATGAACTGCTTGGAATAGAAAATAAAAATAGTGCAAATTCTAGTGATATATATGGAATAACAGGTATATCGTCAACCCGAAGTATGTCAAAATCATCGTCTTATAAAAATAGCATAGATTTAACTAAACCAACTTCTTATCAGAAAACGGAAACGAAACGCAAAAAAATTACGGAGTCTGAATATGCCGATAAAATAGAAGAAATTTATTTGACAGGAACAGTTATGCATAAGAAGTATGGTTTAGGTAAAGTACTTAAAATATCCGGTGATTTGCTTGAAATCGAGTTCGATGGAAGAGTAACAAAATGCAAATTAAAGTTTATGATGGAACATTCGCTGATTGAGTAAATTACGCAGGTTGTCTTGTGGAAAAGAAAATAATTGTATATAATTGTGAGAGTGCTTGGCACGGAACAATCCGTAGGCATCAAAGTCGGTGAAGTTTGCCACGACAACATATAATGATGTCGGCACAATTTAGTTAAAATAAACATTTGGAGAATAAAATGGACGAAAATTTGAAAAAAGAGATAGAAAATCGAAGAACATTTGCAATTATTTCTCATCCTGATGCAGGTAAGACTACATTAACAGAAAAATTCCTGTTATACGGAGGAGCAATAAATACAGCTGGTTCAGTAAAGGGAAAGGCAAATTCAAAGTATGCAGTTTCTGACTGGATGGGCATTGAAAAGGAAAGAGGTATTTCAGTTACTTCTTCAGCCTTGCAGTTTAATTACGAAGGATATTGTATCAATATTTTGGATACTCCGGGACATCAGGATTTCTCGGAAGACACATACAGAACATTGATGGCAGCAGATTCCGCAGTAATGGTAATTGATGCATCAAAGGGTGTTGAAGCACAGACAATTAAGCTTTTCAAGGTTTGTGTAATGAGACATATTCCAATTTTTACATTTATAAATAAGATGGATTTGGAAGCAAGAGATCCATATGAACTTTTAGAAGAAATTGAAAATGTTTTAGGAATAAAGACATGCCCAATTAACTGGCCAATAGGTTCAGGTAAAAGATTTAAAGGTGTTTACGATAGAGATACAAAGAAAATATCAATGTTTCAGGCAGTATCTGTCGGTGGTGCAAAAAGTGCAGCAGAAACAACTTATGATTTAGAAGACGAAGCGTTCAAAGGTGAAGTTGGGGATGAATTATATGACCAGCTTATGGATGATGTAGAATTGTTAGACGGAGCAAGTGAACCATTTGATCAGGATTTGGTTGATAAAGGTGAATTATCTCCGGTATTCTTCGGTTCAGCTTTAACTACATTTGGTATAGAAACATTTTTGGAGCATTTCTTAAAAATGACAGAATCACCACTTCCAAGAATGTCAGATATAGGATTAATTGATCCGATAACAGAACCATTTTCGGGATTTGTATTTAAAATTCAGGCAAATATGAATAAGGCACATCATGATAGAATTGCATTTATGAGAGTATGTTCGGGCAAATTTGATGCCACAAAAGATGTGTTCCATGTACAAAGTGGAAAGAAAATGAAATTATCAAGACCGCAGCAGATTATGGCACAGGATAGAAAAGTAATTGATGAGGCTTATGCAGGAGATGTAATCGGTGTATTTGATCCCGGAATTTTCTCTATTGGCGATACAATTTGCACTCCGGGCAAAAAATTCACTTACGAAGGAATCCCTACATTTGCCCCTGAACATTTCTGCCGACTTGTAGCACTTGATTCCATGAAGCGTAAACAGTTTATGAAAGGTGTAACGCAGATTGCTCAGGAAGGTGCGATACAGATTTTCCAGGACTACAATCTTGAAATGTCTGAAATTATCGTAGGCGTTGTAGGAACACTTCAGTTTGATGTGTTAAAATACAGAATGGAAAATGAATATAGCTGTGATGTAAGACTTGAGCCATTGCCATATGGTCATATAAGATGGGTAAAAGACCCGGCTACAGATTTAAACAGCATAAAATGCCCAAGTGATACTAAGAAAGTTAAGGACATGAAAGGAAATCCTTTGATTTTATTTACAAATGAATGGTCAATAAGACTTTTATTAGAAAGAAACGAAGGAATCGAGCTTACAGAATTTAAGAAGAATTAGATTGATTGGAAAACCGGTTCTGGAAAACTTGTAATTTAATAAAACCGAATTAAAGAAAATATAAAAAGGATGGAATCTTTGTTATGGGATTTCGTCCTTTTTATATTTTAAAGTCTGGTCGCGGATTATGTAGATTAGAAATAAAGGGGGAAATTGTTGCTTTAACGGTATGTAAAATAAAAGCAGGCTTGAAATTTCTCTTTTGAAAATTCCCAAATGAGTAATAAAAAAATGACATAATACAAGTTAGAGAATAAAACAAGCCCGGGAAACATGATAAACAGGCAGGCCACAACCCGGCAAAAAAATAAATGTGATATTATTCTTTCCTGAATTGTTATATTATTAGAAAGATCTTTCAAAGCAACAAGGAGGAAAGCAGTGGAAACGCAAAAGTACAAAGAATTTGTATCGGAATATGCAAATATGGTATTTAAAATTGCTTATAATTATTGCCGAAACAAATATGATGCCGAAGACATAGTCCAGAATACATTTTTAAAACTTTTACAATATAAAGGCGAATTTGCTGATGGTGAACATGCAAAAAGATGGCTTATAAGAGTGACTGTAAATGAATCGAAAAACATGTGTACATCATTTTGGCACAAAAGAATAGTTTCGCTGGAAGAATCCAAATCAGATGCCGAATTTTCTTTTGAAAATGATGAAGAATCAGAACTATATGATGCAGTAATGAAGCTTGGCGAAAAATACAGAATAGTAGTTCATTTGTATTATTACGAAGAATATTCAGTAAAAGAAATCGCAGAAATATTAAATATAAAAGAGACTACAATTCAAACAAGACTTATGAGAGCTAGAGCAAAAATTAAAAGTATGGTCAAAGGAGATTGGTTAGATGAATAAATATAAAGGAATGTTTGACAAAATAAATATTTCAGACGAGTGTTTAAGAAAGGTGGAACATATGGAAAAGAATAATCACAAAATAAAGAAATTCAGAATACGTTATGTGGCGGTTGCAGCAGTTATGCTTGCTATATTCGCAATGACAGATGTTGTGTCTTATGCGGCAACTGGAAATGGAATAACAAAGCATGTCCATGTATTTTTGGAAAACAATAGCGATAAAAAAGAACTTAAAGAAAATGGCAAAGGAAAATACATTTACGAGGGCGAAGACAAGAAGTACGAGCTCGAAATGAATGAAGATGAAATGGAAAAAGAGGGCATAAATGCTGAGGTAAGTGTTGATGAAAGTAGCGGAGAGGTAAATATAGAACTAAAGGCAAATTAATCAAAAAAATAAATCTAAAAATAAATATATGTCGACAAATAAAAACAAACAAAAACATACAAAAGAAGTCCACAGGCGAATTAAAATTATGAAATTCTCTTGTGGGCTGTTTTTATGCTTTAAAATAAGTGAAAACAGAACGTAGTTTCGAAAAAATAGCAAAATCGAGTCCTGAAAAAGGGACAGTGAATGTGAGAAAATGGAGTCATAAAAGGAAAAAGAAAAATAGCAGCTATAAAGGAGGAAAAAAAGATGGCAGATAAGATTTATTTTACAATTACAGGAACAGGATTTTTTGAAGGTGACGAATTTTTTGAAAAGGATATGGAAGTGCTTCTGGAGAAAGAACCGGACAACAAATATGACCACGAAGCAATTCTTGTAAAAATGCCGGGAATTGGAAAAGTTGGGCATGTGGCAAATAGTTGTAGTACAGTCATTGGCGAGTCATATAGCGCCGGACGTATTTATGACAAAATTGGCGACACAGCAGTTGGAAAAGTGCTTTACAAAATGCCAAGAGGAATTTTGTGCGAATTAGTAAAATCAGTAGATGAAATTAAATTTTAAAGAAGTTATTGGAATTAGAATTATTGTTTAGCTGAAATGGAAAATGACAGTACAAATAATGAAATAATGTATAAATAAGGAGGCAAATTATGGGATTTTGGAACGGAAAAGTAGATGGACCTTTAGACAAAATGTTTGACTTTAACAGAGACGGAAAAATAAATGCTTGGGAAAGAGCAATGGAACTGGGGTTATTAATGGATGATGAAGATGACTACCAGGATGAGGATGATGAATTTGATGAGGATGAGGATAGTGACTTTGATGATGACGAGTTTGACGACGATGAAGAAGATGATGAAAGTGAAGAGCTGATGGAAGAAGATTGGGATTCAGATTATGATGAAAGTGATGAGTGGTAAATAACATTCTGTTAGATAATGCAAAAGATGTGTATTTTGAAAATATTAAATTATAATGTCTAATAAAATTACTATATGTGATATACTTATAATCAATTAGTAGTGTTTATACAGTTAAGGAGGCGTAATATGAGTTATAGTATTGGAATTGATATTGGTGTGGCGTCAGTTGGAATGGCAATGGTAGATGAAAATGAAAAAATTTTTGATGCTGTATCAAGTATATTTGAAGAAGCGGATGCGAGCAGTAATGTGGATAGAAGAACATTTCGTGGAGGAAGACGAACAAAAAGAAGAAAAAAGAATAGAATAGATGATTTTAAAAAACTATGGGAAAAATATGGATACATAATACCGGAAAAGAATGAAATTGATATTGTTCAGCTTCGAAACAAAGGATTAAAAGAAGTGTTATCAATGAATGAATTATATAGTGTTTTATTATATATGCTTAAGCATCGTGGAATATCATATTTGGATGATGCAATTGACGACACAAAAGGAAGTGCTTATGAGAAAGGATTAATGCTAAATCAGAAAAGTTTGGAAAATAAACTTCCATGCGAAATTCAATTAGAAAGATTGCAGAAATATGGAAAGTATCGTGGAGACTATGTTGTAGATAGAGAGGGAGAAAGTGAATATCATAGTAATGTTTTTACAATATCATCATATGTAAAAGAAATAGAAACTATATTTGAAAATCAAAAAAATATGGGAAATATTTTGCCGGAAGAATTTATTTCTGAATATATAACAATATTTAAAAGAAAAAGAGAATATTACATAGGACCAGGAAATGAATTGTCTAGAACAGACTATGGCATTTATACAACAAAACTAGATGAGAATGGTAAATATCATACGGATGATAATATTTTTGAAAAATTGATAGGAAAATGTAGTGTTTA
>ERZ773108.1552-NODE-1552-length-22578-cov-6.392266_pt1 | contig 22578 bp, 23 predicted proteins | sample MGYA00580570_ERZ773108 | MGnify/ENA primary metagenome ERZ773108 (study PRJEB29015, sample SAMEA2737840) | human gut metagenome | biome: human gut; feature: human-associated habitat; material: faeces | place: China | collected 2012 ...
TTGTCAAGAGTAACGCAAAAGCACTTTTGACAGCCTGCGGCCATCAAAAGATGCTATTGCGCTCTCCGAGGGGGCTTGCACAGAGGCGGTATATCGAATACTGCCTCTGCGCCGGGACTTTGCCCCAGCAGCCTGCGGGCTGCTCCCCAGTGCTCAATGCCCTTTGAAAAGGGCAGCCGCACGGCTTGCCGAAACTTCAAAGCGTGACAAACCGTGACGGTGGTGACAATGTTTTAGGCCTCGCCGCTGCCCACCAAAAGACTGTCACGGTCGTCACCCTTTGACACGCTGTCCAGCTCCATCTCCTTCCACAGGGAGATTTTACGTCCACCGTGATTGCGGCTTGCCTTGTAGCGGATGTCGTGATCTCGTAGCAGCCGCACAGAGCTAATGCTCAGCCGAAGGGATAGCACATTGGGCTTGCAGTCCAGATTCAGCAGGCAGCACAGCTCGGATGCTGTACCCTCCCAGCGTTCACCCGCCGAAGAAAGGCTGCGATGCTTTCCAGAAACGGATCCGGCGGCTCCTGCCAAAGCTCCGTTTCAACGCTCTCCAACTCCCATACCAGAGTTTCGGGATCCTTGTTCAGGTGCAACCGCTGATCCTCCTGATCTCTGCCGGTGACATCCAGCACCGCCGCATTGGAGGTGCGTTTCTCTTTACTGAGAACAAATCCGCCATCCGCCGCACCCAACAAGCCGTTGGTTCCGGCAATCATATCGAATTTGTCATCCGCCGCCAACTTGCGGGTATGGTGAACGATTACCATCGTCACCTTGTAGCTGTCGGCAACAGTCTTCAGCCGAGCCACAATATCGTAGTCACTGCTGTAGCTGAAATCTGCTCCACCAACCTCACGCACCCGTTTCAGAGTGTCGATGATAATCAGACCGGTGTTGGGATGTTCCCGCATAAAGCTGCGAATCTGATCCTCCAGACCGCTGTTGGCTGTTTTGCAGTGGGTGGCAAAATACAGATTTTCAGCCGCTTCTGCGCCGAACATTCGGAATAGTCTCCGCTGTAAGCGGGCATAGTTATCTTCCAGCGCAAAGTAAAGAACGCCCGTTTTTCGCACCTTATAGCCCCACAGGGGAAGCCCGGTGCTCACCTGATAGGCAAGCTGGGCCATCAGGAAGCTCTTTCCCACCTTTGGGGAACCGGCCAGCAAGTAGGCGCCCCGGTACAGCAGGCCGTCGATCAGGGGCTCCTGTCCCTCAAAGTCCGTATCATAGAGGGTGGTCATCGATACCGTTTCCAGATAGTCCGGAGCCATCCTTCTTTGCATTTCCCGGTAGAAATCGTCGTCAGCCCCCTTGAAATCCGAATCAAAATCGGTTAAACTATTATCAGTGAAGTTTTGGGATGACTGCTCCGTATCTGCGCCAACAGATACAACGGGAGCGGTCATTTCTTTTTCTTTGTTCATTCAGATTCCTCCTTCATTCCGCCGAGAATATCGGCTATCATTTCAATTAGGTCAAGCAGCTCATCATTGACTGCGCCGCCAGTCTCAATGCGCTGCAATTCCAAAAGCACTTCGGCGAGCTGATTCCGCAGCGCCTTGAACACTCTGGGATTCCCCTGCAAAACTACATCCTTGTGGGTGAGCCGTCGGGTGATGTAGTCCTGCTTGGTCAGCCCGGAGAGCTGCACATAGCGTTCGATTTGAGCATCCTCCTCCGGCGATACCCGGAAGGCGACCGTCTTGTTGCGCCAGCGATTATGCTCGTCTCTGTTTTTCGATGACATTATCTGTACCGTCCTTTCTGAATTGATTGAGTTTGTCAGCCATATCGCTCTGTGTAGAGGGGAACAGGTGAGCGTAGTTATAAGTGATATTGATACTTTCATGTCCGACCCGGTCAGCAATCGCTACCGCTGAATATCCCATTTCAATCAGAAGCGAAATATGGCTGTGTCTCAAATCGTGGATTCTGATCCTCTTGACCCCTGCGGCCTTGGCGCCTCTGTCCATTTCGTGATGAAGATAGCTTTTTGTGACTTCAAACAGACGGTCATTCTTGCCGATCCGGTAGAGCTGTTTCATATAGTCCTGCATTTCTTCGCAGAGAAACTCCGGCATCTTGATCGTCCGGTTACTTTTCGGCGTTTTCGGGTCAGTGATGATGTCCCGGCCACCGATACGCTGATAGGATTTGCTGATCGTGACCGTCTCCCGGTCAAAATCGAAATCCGCCGGGGTCAGCGCCAGCAGTTCACCCTCCCGGATGCCGCACCAATACAGCATTTCAAAGGCATAGAAAGAAACAGGCTTGTCCATCATTTCTTCGGAGAATTTCTTGTATTCCTCCTGCGTCCAGAAAAGCATTTCTCTTGCCTTGGCCTTTCCCATATTGCCGACCTTGGCGGCGGGATTGTCTTTCAGCCCGTAGAATTTCACGGCGTGATTGAAAATTGCACTGAGCTGATTGTGCAGAGTTTTGAGATATACCGGCGAATATGCCTCGCCGCTCTTATCCCGACATTTGATCATCTCATTTTGCCAAGCGATAATGTCTTTGGGCTGGATCGAGTTCATTTTCCGCTTGGCGAAGTAGGGAAGCAGTTTGGTGCGGATGATATGCTCCTTGGTGTGCCAAGTGTTCTCTTTCAGCCGGTTCTTCATATCGGCTGTGTAGGTGTCGATAAAGCTCTCAAAGGTCATATCCAGATCGGCTTCCACTTTGTGGAGCTGTTCCCGCTCCCAAGCAAGAGCTTCTCGTTTGGTTGGAAAGCCTCGCTTCGTAGACTGGTGGACTTTGCCCTGCCAATCCGTAAAACGGTAGTAGACCTTCCAAGTGTTGTTTTTGGTATCTTTGTAAACGGACATTTTTACCTCTCTTTCTGAACGGCACCGTAACAGGTGCGTTCCATAAAATATTGCTTGTTGACTCGCCCTGAAATCGTGAGAAAGCCTTTGTTTTTCAGTTCTTCATTCAGCTTTTGCACGATCTTGTAGGCGTAGGATTTGGAAACGCCCAATTCCTGTGCTACTTCCTCCACTCTCATAAAGCTTGTGTTTTCCATTTCATCACCCCTTTCGTATGGTTATAGTTCTCTTATTTAGTGTCGGAGAACTTTCTGGCCGCATTCCGATTTGCCCGAGCGGGTACGCCATTACCGTGACGCACGACGGATATTCTGTTGTCTGCAAACAACTTAACGCTATTTGCTTAATCATTATACTAAACGAATTTGCTATTGTCAAGAGGCTTGCGGGAAAATATTTAACTTTTTTGCTTTTGCTATCTTGACACAACTTAAATCCATATGCTATACTGATTGTACAGTATCAAAACGAGGAGCGTAATCGCTATGGCAATCGGTGAGAGAATTCGGTTTTTCCGTAATCTGCGGGGAATGACGCAAAAATACTTGGGGCAGGTGGTCGGCTTCCCGGAAAAGACCGCCGACATCCGTATGGCGCAGTATGAGTCCGGCAGCAGAACGCCCAAGGCGGAGCTGACGGAGAGCCTTGCCAGTGCGCTGGGCGTATCACCGCTGGCACTGTCCGTGCCGGACATTGACAGCTATCTTGGCCTGATGCACACACTGTTCACTTTGGAAGATCGCTACGGTCTGACAGTGGAAACCGGCGAGAACGGCGTTTCCCTGCGTGTTGATCCCCGGAAGGGGAAGGACGCCGCTGAGCTTTCCGAAATGCTTGTTGCTTGGGCGCAGCAAGCGGAAAAGTATCGTAGCGGAGAAATCAACCGGGAGGACTACGACAAGTGGCGTTATAACTACCCGAAATATGACGAAACCTCCGGCTATGTGAAAGTGCCGTCCCAGCAGCTCAGCGATGCGCTGGTGGAGGCTTTCAAAGACAGGCTGAAGAACGATTAAATTCAGACAAAACAAAAAGAGCTATCTGACTTCTCTAACAGAAATCAGATAGCTCTTTATTCTTGGATAATCTAAAATGTTGTCATTTTGTTGTCACGGGGCAATTCCGTAACGCAAAACTCCAGCATTTTCAAGGCTTTTTGGCCTTTTGGGGATTACTCCCACTCTATCGTGCCGGTGGGCTTCGGAGTGAAGTCGTACAGGACGCGGTTCACACCCGGCACCTCATGCGTGATGCGGTGCACGAGGTGGCACATGAGGTCGAACGGGATGTTCTCGACGGTGGCGCTCATGGCGTCGGTGGTGTTCACGGCGCGGATGATGACCGACCACTCGAAAGCGCGCTGGCCGTTCTTCACGCCGGTGGACTTGAAGTCGGGCACGACGGTAAAATACTGCCAGACCTTGCCCTCAAGGCCGTGCTTTGCAAACTCCTCGCGGAGGATCGCGTCGGACTCGCGGACGGCTTCGAGACGGTCGCGCGTGATGGCACCGGGGCAGCGGACGCCGAGGCCGGGGCCGGGGAACGGCTGACGGAACACCATGCCGTCGGGCAGGCCGAGCTGCTTGCCGACAATGCGCACTTCGTCCTTGAAGAGGATCTTCACCGGCTCGACGAGCTTGAACTGCATATCCTCCGGGAGACCGCCCGCATTGTGGTGCGCCTTGATGCCGCGCTCGCTCTCGAGAATGTCGGGCCAGATGGTGCCCTGCGCGAGAAACTCTATGCCGTCAAGCTTGCGCGCTTCCTCGGCGAAGACCTCGATGAACTCGTTGCCGATGATCTTGCGCTTCTGCTCGGGATCGGTGACCCCCGCGAGCTTATCGAGGAAGCGGTCGGTCGCGTCGACATAGATGAGGTTTGCGTTCATCTGGTTGCGGAAGACCTCGATGACCTGCTCGGGCTCGCCCTTGCGCAGGAGACCGTGGTTGACGTGGACGCAGACGAGCTGCTGGCCGATGGCCTTGATGAGCAGCGCTGCAACGACGGAGGAATCAACACCGCCGGAGAGGGCGAGGAGAACTTTCTTATCGCCTATCTGCTCGCGCAGTTCTTTGAGCTGTTCATTGATAAAGGCCTGCGCCTGCTCGGGTGTGGTGATCCTTTCCATGGAATCGGGACGTCTGTCAAGACTCATAATTTACCTCCAGGGTATATCTGTATTTGAAATATCACTGGAAGCATATCATATTCCCGCGCGTTTGAAAAGCTTTATTTACCATCAGTTGATGGTAAGCTTGCCGTAGACATCGTCGCCGACGGGCTCGAGCCATTCGTTGAAGCCCTCGACGCCGGGGACTTCAACTGCGAGATGGCTGAACCAGCTGTCGGGCGCGGCACCGTGCCAGTGCTTGACGCCGGCCGGGATGTTGACCACGTCGCCCGGCTTCATTTCGACGGCGTCATTGCCCTCTTCCTGATAGTATCCGCGGCCTGCGACGCAGACGAGGATCTGCCCGCCGCCCTGCTTGGCATGATGGATGTGCCAGTTGTTGCGGCAGCCAGGCTCAAAGGTCACGTTGAAGATGCCGACCTGTGAGGTGGAGACGGGAGCAAGATAGCTGTTGCCGATGAAGTACTGCGCAAAGGCGGTGTTGGGCTGACCGATCGGGAACACCATGGACTTTGCGTGTGCACGCATGGCCTCGTCCTCATAGGGCAGGTCGCCCTCGCCCGGCTCCCATACCTCTTTCGCGAGGTTGAAGACAGCCCAGCCTTTCGGCCATCCGGCGTAAAACGCCGTGTGGGTGATGATCGCGGCGATCTCTTTCTGCGTGACGCCGTGCGCCTTCGCGTTCTGGAGATGGAACTTGAGGGAAGAATCGGTGATGCCCTGCGCCATGAGCGCGACGACCGTGATGATGCTGCGCGTCTTTACGTCGATATCCTGATTGTTCCAGTTCTCGCCGAAGAGAACATCGTCATTGTAATGTGCAAACTCCGGGGCGAACTCGCCGAGTGCATTTCTGCCTGCCGTCTGTACTATTTTCGCCATTGTTATTGACCTCCTGATATTACAGTTTATTTCCAAGCTCGTATGCTTTGCGCATCACGTCGGCGTGCTTGGGCGCGGCGTTCGCTCCGCCTATCCCGCCGCCGGTGACGATGCCCTTGAGGCTCGCCTTTTCAAAGCAGTCCACCCAGCCGAGCAGACCGTTATAGGCCTTATCAAAGGTGGTAGGCTCGTCCTCCTCCGCCGTCGCGATCATGTAGATATCCCGGAATTTGTAATCCGACGGGAAGAGAGGGTTCATGCGGTCGAGCAGCGTTTTAAGCTGTCCGCACATTTCGTAGTAATAGATCGGCGTTGCGAAGACTATGACCTCGGCGTTATACACAGCGGCCATGATGTCCGCGGCATCGTCCTTGAGGACGCACTTTCCGGTCTCCTGACAGCTGAGGCAGCCGATGCAGAACTTCAGCTCCTTGCCCTTGAGGGAGATGAACTGCACATCGTGCCCGGCGTCCTTTGCGCCGCGCTCGCACTCCCTGGCAAGGCACTCGGAATTGCTCCCGCCGCGCAGGCTGGAGGAAATGATAAGAACTTTTTTGACATGTCAGACAGTCCTTTCGTGAGATCGTTAGATAATTATAATACTGAAATTGTGAATAAACCAAGGCCTTATCCGACGGATAAGGCCTTGGGCTTATTCAAATTCTATCGTTGCGGGGGGCTTGGAGGTCACATCGTAGAGCACACGGTTGATACCGGCGACCTCATTTACGATGCGCACGGAGACGCGGTCGAGCACGTCATAGGGCAGGCGCACCCAATCGGCGGTCATAAAGTCGGAGGTGCTGACGGCGCGAAGAGCGATCGCGTAATCATAAGTGCGGCCGTCGCCCATGACGCCGACGGAGCGCATATTCGTCAGCGCTGCGAAGTACTGGCTCAGCTCACGCTCAAGACCGGCCTTGGCGATCTCCTCGCGGAAGATGAAGTCGGCCTCACGCAGCATATCCAGCTTCTCCTTGGTCAGAGCGCCGATGACGCGGATGCCGAGACCGGGGCCGGGGAAGGGCTGGCGCATGACCAGATACTCCGGCAGGCCAAGCTCACGCCCAAGCTGGCGGACTTCGTCCTTGAAGAGCATACGCAGTGGCTCGATGATCTCCTTGAAATCAACATAGTCGGGCAGGCCGCCGACGTTGTGGTGGCTCTTGATGACCGCGGCGTCGCCCTTGCCGGACTCGATGACGTCGGGGTAGATCGTTCCCTGAACAAGATAATCGACCTTGCCGATCTTCTTGCCCTCTTCCTCAAAGACGCGGATGAACTCCTCGCCGATGATCTTGCGCTTGTGCTCCGGCTCCTCAACGCCGTCGAGAGCCTTGAGGAAACGCTCCTCGGCGTTGACGCGGATGAAGTTTATGTCCCACTTGGAGAATGCTTCCTGGACTTCGTTACCCTCGTTCTTACGCATAAGGCCGTGATCGACGAACACGCAGGTGAGCTGGTTGCCGACGGCCTCGGCCAGCAATGCCGCTGCGACAGAGGAGTCAACGCCGCCGGAGAGGGCGAGCAGCACCTTGCCGCTGCCGACCGTTTCACGGACGGAGTCGATAGCGCGCTTTTTATAGTCGGCCATAGTCCAGTCGCCGACCGCGCCGCAGATGTCATAGAGGAAGTTATGGAGCATTTCGCGCCCGTATTCGGTGTGGTTGACCTCCGGATGGAACTGCACGCCGTAGAAGCGGCGCGCCTCGTCGCTTATGCCGACGTTCGGGCAGGCGGCGGAGTGCGCGGAGAGGGCGAAGCCCTCAGGGACGCGCGCCATATAATCGCCGTGGCTCATCCATGTGACGCTCTCTTCGGGGATGCCCTTGAAGAGCGGGCAGGAGGTGTCAAAGTATGTGACGGTCTTGCCGTATTCACGGGCGGAATCGTCCTGCGCGGCGGTGACAAGCCCGCCGAGCTCATGGGAAAGCAGCTGGCAGCCGTAGCAGATACCGAGAATGGGAACGCCTAAAGTGTACACGCCGAGGTCGGCATGGGGGGAGCCCTCGGCATAGACGCTCTGCGGCCCGCCGGTGAAGATGATGCCGATGGGGTCGTAGGCGCGGATGGCGTCAAGGCTCATGTCATAGGGGTGGACTTCGCAGTAGACGTTATTCTCGCGGACGCGGCGGGCGATAAGCTGGTTATACTGGCCGCCGAAGTCAAGGATAAGAACTTTCTGGTTTTGCATACGGCTTTCCTCTCGCTTTTTCTCAGAACATTTTGATGTAGGCTTCGCGCTCTGCGCCGACGGAGACGTACTTTATCGGGCAGTTGACGGCCTTCTCAATATAACGGATATAGTCGAGCGCTTCTTTCGGCAGATCCTCGACGCTGCGGCAATTGCTGATGTCGCAGTTGAAGCCGGGCAGGTACTCGTACACGGGCTTTGCAGCTTCGAGCTCGTCAATATCGGAGGGGAAGCAGTCGATGCGCTTGCCGTCAAGCTCGTAAGCGACGCAGACGGGGATCTGCTTGAGGTAGGAGAGAACATCGAGCTTCGTCAGGGCGATGTAGGTGCAGCCCTGCACGAGAGCACCGTAGCGGGAGGCGACGACGTCAAAGCCGCCGACACGTCTGGGACGGCCGGTAGCCGCGCCGTACTCGCCGCCGGCTTCGCGCAGGCTGTCGCCCTCGGCACCGAACAGCTCACAGGTGAAGGGGCCTTCGCCGACGCAGCTGGAATAGGCTTTCATAATGCCGATGCTCTCATCGAGCTTGGCAAACGGGATGCCCGCGCCGATGGGGGCGTAAGCTGCGAGCGTGGTGGAAGCGGAGGTGTAGGGATAGATGCCGAAGTCGATATCGCGCAGCGCGCCGAGCTGGGCTTCGAAGATCACGGACTTGCCGGACTTTATCGCGTCGCTGAGATATTCGGTGGTGTTGCAGATATAGGGGGTGAAGAACTTGCCGTACTCCTCGAGCCACATCATCATGTCCTCGACCTTGATCGCCTCATGGCCGTAGCCCTTTTCAACGGTCAGGTTCTTCCACTCGACTATGCCCTCGAGCCTGTCGCGCAGGGTGTCCCAATGCAGCAGGTCGCCCATGCGGATGGTCTTCTTCATGTACTTGTCGGCATAGACGGGGGAGATACCGCGGCGGGTGGAGCCGAACTTCTTGTCGCCGAGCCTGTCCTCCTCAAGGCCGTCGAGCAGCTTGTGGTAGGGCATGCAGATGGTGGCGCGGTCGCTGATCTTGAGATGGTCGGGGCTTATCTCGATGCCCGCCTCACGCAGCTTCATCGCCTCGCCGAAGAGATGCTCAAGGTCGATGACGATGCCGGGGCCGAGAACGTTGACGGTCTCATCGCGCAGGATGCCGGAGGGCATGAGGTTCATGATGAACTTGCCCTTTTCATTGATGACGGTGTGGCCGGCGTTGTTGCCGCCCTGATAGCGGACGACGATGTCATAGTTCTTGCTGAGCAGGTCGACCATACGGCCCTTGCCCTCATCGCCCCAGTTAGTACCAACAATAGAAGTCAACATAGCGCTTTTTCCTCTTTCTTCTTTATACATTTATTTCGGCCTTGATGCCGAGGCTGGAATCATACTTTTTGAGTACCGGCTTTACGGTGCCGCGCAGGAAGGTCTCGCACTGGCGCTCCGCCATGCCGGTGAAGGTCACAGGATCGGTCAGCTGCGCCATCTCCTCATCTGTGAGGGAGAATGCGGGATCGGCCTTGATGCGCTCAAGCAGATCGTTATCGCGCCCGTAGAGCTTGACCTGCTCGGCAGCGGCGACGGAGTGTCGGCGGATGGCCTCGTGCAGCGCCTGACGGTCGCCGCCCTTGTTTTTGACGCAGTACATGAGAATGTTCTCCGTGGACATAAAGGGCAGCTCCTCATTGAGGTGCTTTGCGATGACCGCGGGGTAGACCTTCATGCCGCGCACGATGTTGATGTAAAGATTCAGTATCGCATCCGTCGCGAGGAAGGCCTCGGGTATGGAGATACGGCGGTTTGCGGAATCGTCCAGCGTACGCTCAAACCACTGCGCGGAGGCCGTGACGGCGGCGTTCTGCAAATCACATATCACATAGCGGCTGAGGGACGCGACGCGCTCGGAGCGCATGGGGTTGCGCTTATAGGCCATCGCCGAGGAGCCGATCTGTTTACTTTCAAACGGCTCGTCCACCTCTTTCAGATGGCTGAGCAGGCGTATATCGCTCGAAAACTTCGATGCGCTCTGCGCAATGCCGGAGAGCACCTGCAGAACCGCAAAGTCGACTTTGCGGGTGTAGGTCTGACCGCTGACGGCCTGACAGGCCTCGAAGCCCATCTTCGCTGCGATGCGCCGTTCAAGCTCCTCAACCTTTTCGGCGTCCCCGTCGAACAGCTCAAGGAAGCTTGCGCCGGTGCCGGTCGTGCCCTTGCAGCCGAGAAGCTTCAGCTGCGAGAGCTGAAAGTCGAGCTGCTCGATATCAAACAGCAGGTCGTTTATCCAAAGGCAGGCACGCTTGCCGACGGTCGTCGGCTGGGCGGCCTGGAAATGCGTGTAGGCAAGCGTGGGCAGGGACTTGTACTTCTCTGCAAACTCACTGAGCGCCGCAACGGCGTTCACAAGGAGCTTGCGGATGATGAGCAGCCCGCCGCGCATACGGATGATGTCCGTATTGTCGCCGACGTAGCAGCTCGTCGCGCCGAGGTGGATGATGGGCTTGGCCTTGGGGCAGCACTCGCCGAAGGTCAGCACATGCGCCATAACGTCGTGCCGTACCTCGTGCTCATGCTCGGCAGCGGCGGCATAGTCGATGTCGTCTATATGCGCGCGCATCTCGTCGAGCTGTTCATCGCTGATGCTGAGCCCCAGCTCCTGCTCGCTCTCGGCGAGCGCGAGCCACAGCCTGCGCCATGTGGAGAACTTGTTGTCGTCCGAAAACTGGTGCTTCATCTCCTCATCGGCATAGCGGCCGCAGAGGGGGTTTTCGTAAAATTCGTGCATGGTAAAGTCCTTTATCAGCCTTTGTATGTCACAAGCGGCTTGCGCTTATGCTCGCTTCGGTTATGGTAGCGGTCGATGACGGCCTTGTCCTGCGCATTCACCGTGCCGTAAAGCAGAAAATCGTCGATGGCCTTGTAGGTCACGCCCATCTCCTGCTCGTCGGTCTGCCCGTCGAAGAGCCCCGCGGAGGGTGCCTTATCGATGATGCAGCGCGGCGCGTTGAGGTACTCGAGGAACTCAAAGACCTCGGTCGCGGTGAGGTCGGCGATAACGTCAAAGTCGCTCGCGCCGTCGCCCCACTTGGTGAAGTAGCCCATGTGAATCTCGCTCCTGTTGCCGGTACCGGCGACGAGGCGGTTCTCCGCCGCGCCGATGGCGTAGAGCGTCGTCATGCGCAGGCGCGGGGCAATGTTGTTTATCGCGGCGGAGTTGAGCGCGCAGACCTTCTGAAGCTCCTCCATCTCGCGCTCACGCGCGGCGGTGAGGTCGACGGTGCGCGTCTCGATGCCGAACCGCTCGGCGACGGCTATGCCGTCGTCCGTGTCCTGCCCGTAGTTGCGCTTGGAGGCACAGGGCATGATGATGCCGACGGTGTTGTCACACGCGGCCTTGCAGAGGATGCCGACAAGGGCGCTGTCCTTGCCGCCGGAGTTGCCGTAGGTACCGGCGTTCTTGACAAGCTCGCGGATGAAGGCGACACGGCCTTCGTACTCCGCCTTATAATCTCTCATTTCTTTTCACCTTTCAGCGACGCCTCGACAAGCCCGAGGAACAGGGGGTGCGGCTTGTTCGGACGGCTCTTGAATTCGGGGTGGAACTGCACACCGACGAAGAACGGCTTGTCGCTCAGCTCGACGGCCTCGATTATGCTGCCGTCCGGGGAGCTGCCGCACAGGCACAGTCCGTTCTCGCTGAGCACCTCGCGGTATTCGTTATTGAACTCGTAGCGGTGACGGTGGCGCTCGGAGATATCCTGCTTGCCATAGCAGCGCTCCATGGTGCTGCCCTTGAGGATGTGGCAGGGATACGCGCCGAGACGCAGGCTTCCGCCCTTGTCTATATTATCATGCTGATCGGGCAGAAAATCAATGACTTTATGTGAAGAATTTGCATTAAATTCGCGGGAGTCGGCGTCCTTGAGCCCGCAGACGTTTCTCGCGAACTCTATAACGGCGATCTGCATGCCGAGGCAGATGCCGAGATAGGGCATACCGGTCTCGCGGGCGTAGCGCGCGGCGCTTATCATGCCGCCTATGCCGCGGTCGCCGAAGCCGCCGGGGACTATCATGCCGTCGCAGCCGGAGAATATCTCGGCGGCGTTTTCATCGGTGACGGTCTCGCTGTCGATCCATTTTATATCGACGGTCGCGCCGCAGGCGTAGCCCGCGTGGTGCAGCGCCTCGGCAACGGAGAGGTACGCGTCGTGCAGCTGGACATATTTGCCGACAAGGCCGATGGTCACATGGCGGTCAGCGGACTTGATGCGCTCGACCAGCGCCTTCCACTGGCTCAGCTCCGGCGCTCTTGTCCACAGGCCGAGCTCGCGGCAGACGATGAGTGAGAAGTCGCTCTTTTCGAGCATCAGCGGCGCTTCATAGAGGTTCGGGAGAGTCACGTTCTCAATGACGCAGTCGGGCTTGACGTTGCAGAACATGGCGATCTTCTTGAATATCTCGGGCTCCAGCGGCTCATCGCAGCGCAGGACGATGATGTTCGGGGAAATGCCCATCGCCTGAAGCTCACGCACAGAGTGCTGGGTGGGCTTGGTCTTGTGCTCGTCGCTGCCCTTGATAAAGGGGACGAGGGTCACATGGATGAACAGGCAGTTGCCCGGACCCTGCTCAAGGCTGACCTGCCGCGCGGCCTCAAGGAAAGGCTGGCTCTCGATATCGCCGGTCGTGCCGCCGATCTCGGTGATAACGACGTCCGCACCGGTGTTCTTGCCGACCTTGTAGATGAAGTCCTTTATCTCGCCGGTGATGTGGGGGATGACCTGAATGGTCTGGCCGAGGTACTCGCCGCGGCGCTCACGGTTGAGGACATTCCAGTAGACATTGCCGGTGGTGAGGTTCGAGTAGCGGTTGAGATCCTCGTCGATGAAGCGCTCATAGTGCCCGAGGTCGAGATCGGCCTCAGCGCCGTCCTCGGTGACATAGACCTCGCCGTGCTGGTAGGGGCTCATCGTGCCGGGGTCGACGTTTATATACGGGTCGAGCTTCTGCGCTGCAACCTTGAGGCCGCGTGCCTTGAGCAGACGGCCGAGCGAGGCCGCGGTGATACCCTTGCCAAGACCGGACACAACGCCGCCGGTAACGAAAACATACTTAGTCATAACGATCATCCTCCGCAGTAGTAATATTTAAGTATCAGTACCCTCGATTGACAAGGAAGCATACAACGTCAGAAGAAGCTTGCACCGTTCCGCTTCCGCCTTGCGGCAAAAGCTGCACTATGCAATCTCCTTCTTCCTTTTCAAATCGAACCCACATTGTTGGGCTTCGATTTGATGGAGAGAATGCCAGTGTCAACCGAGGGTAAAAAAGAAAAAAATAAAACGTTCTCCGATGCCTAAAGGGGGCACGAGGCCCCTTACACCGGCGAACGCCTGCGAAGAAAATCAAAAACCAAATTACTGAAATAGTATACATTCATTGCACCTGATTGTCAAGATACCGCAATGAAAAAATACGTTCAAAAATGTCATGGACAGACGGCGCTGTCCATGACATTTTCAACAATTCATATTTGATAAAGCTCAGTAGAGCGGATCGTTCCAGTAGAAAGAGAAGTCCGCGGAGGTGTAGCCGAACTGCTCGCGCAGCTTTTCATAGCGCGGGTGCAGGATGAAGATATAGGCCTTGTCGTTGTAGTCGACATAGCGCCAGCGTCCGCCGGTCGGGTCGTCATAGACCGTGTCGTTCACCTCGCAGTTCGGGGCGGCGGCGCGCATCTGCTCTATCTGTTCCTTGGGCACGCGGTTGTTGCTGCCGACCCACAGGCGCTCAAGCTCGGTCAGGGAATAGAGCGGGGAGATATCCTCGAGGTCGACGATATAGGCAATGTCCAGATGGCGCAGCTTTTTAAGCCCGGAGAGCGGGGAGAGATCAGTGCAGAGCGTGGTCTGCATTTCGAGGTACTCAAGCTCGGTGCAGCTGGCGAGGGGGGTCGCGTCGCTCCAGTTATCCATCGCGAGGATGGCGACCTCAAGCTTCGGCATATAGGCGACGAAGGAAATATCGTCCAGCGCGTCGTTATGGCCGACGTCGAGATACTTGACGTCCGTGCAGTATTTGAGCGCTTCGGAATTGTATCGGTCGAGCATACCGCCGTGAGAGGGCTGCGAGGCAAGGATGCGCTCTACGTCCGTGCGCACACTGTAGGCGTCGCCGAACCAGACGCGCCAGATGACCTTGACGTCGGGATAAGCATCGCGGATCGCGGCCATGTCCTCGTTGGATACGCCGCAGCTGTCCATATCGACGCTGACAAGATTCGGCATACAGGCCATGGCCTGCTTCACCTGTGCGCCGTCGTCATCGACCGGGATATGGCTGAGGTTGATGGTAGTGTCAACGGTGCTGAATTCCTTGCCGTAGAGCCAGAAAGTGTAGCTGACCGAAGCGTTCGGGCAGGCGTCCATGACGGCGCGGACGGAATCCCATCCGAGGTTTGAACGCTCGGAGCCGAGCTGGATGTCATTGACTTTCGGCAGGTAGGCGAGCGCCTGGAGCGTATCGGAAACAGCGGAGTCCGTCAGCGCGGAGAGGTCAAGGCTCTGCACGCTGTTGGAAAGCACCTGCCCATCGGGAAGCGTCACCGTGTATTTTACCTTGACGTCCGGGTGAGCCTGCGCCCACTGATAAATTTCATCGACGCAGGCGCTGCCGCTGAAATCGGCCTTCTGCAGCTCGGGCAGCTGGTCGAGCAGAGCGGTCTCACCGCTCTCAAGCGTTATCGTCAGGTCGGTCGTGCCCTCGATCTCTACCGCGCCGGCCTGGAATTTCACGGTCTTTGCGGGGAAGAGAGAGGAAGCGGGGTCGCCGCAGGCGGCAAGGAGCATGAAAGCTGCGGCAAGGCAGATGATGCTGAGAATTTTTTTGAGCTTAGACATTGAATGATATCCTCCGGAAAATGGGTGCGCGGTGTGTCAGTACGGGCGGATGCAGAGACGGTCATTCCAGTAATAGGAAAAGTCCTCCTCATGGTAGCCAAACTGCTCGCGCAGCAGTGTATAGCGGGCGGCCTGCTGGGAATCGCCGAACTCGTTCGGTTCTTCGTCCACGCGCCAACCGCCGTCTGTCGGATCAGCGACAGTAGAATTGACGACGCAGTTGGGAAGAAGTTCCTTTATCTTCTCTATCTGCTCAGGTGGGACTGGATCGTATTTGCCGATCCAGAGCCGCTCGAGCTGAGTCAGCCCGTAGAGCGGGGTGATGTCAGTGATGGCAAAGTTATAGCATATGTTGAGGTGCTTGAGGTTCTTGAGGTTCGCGAGGGGACGGAGGTCGTGGAGCCTTGAGGTCATGGCCTCCAGATACTCGAGCTTCGGGCAGTTTTCCAGCGGGTAGAAGTCCTCGACGAAGGTCATGCCGACGATAAGCACCTCAAGGTCGGGCATATAGGAGACGAAGTCTATCGTGTCAAGGTAATTGTTGTGCCCGAGGTCCATGTATTTTACCTTGGTGCAGTATTTGAGGGAGCGGGTCGTCTCGGTCGTCAGTTCCCCGGCCTTGCCGGGCATCGAGGCGAGGATGCGCTCAACATTGGTGCGCACGCTGTAATAGTCGCCGAACCAGACGCGCCAGACGACCTCAGTGTTCGGCAGGGAATCGCGCAGCTCTGCCATCTTCTCGTCGGAGACACCGGCAGTGTCCATGTCGAGGAAAGTGAGATTCGTCATGCAGGCGGTGATGAGCTTGAGGAGCCTGCCCTCGTCCTTTATGCTGACGTACTTGAGATCCATTTCCTCATCGCTGAGGTTGAAGGTCTTGCCGTAAATGGAAGACTCATAGTCTATGGCGGCCTGCGGGCAGGCGGTGTGCAGCTCGTTCATCTTTCCCCATGTGACGGGACTTTCCTCCCAACTGCCGAGCGTGACCGTTTTGAGCTTGGTCAGTCTCTTGAGCTGCACGGCAGTCTCGTCAACAAGCGTATCATTCAGACCGCGCAGGTCGATGCTCTCGATGTTGAGCGGATAGCTCTTGCCCATGATGACGCAGGGCTCCGGCGTCGGTTCGGGAGTGGGAGATACAGCCGGGGCCTCGGTGACGGCGGGATCATCCTTTGAGGAGCAGCCGGCGGCGAACAGGCAGAAGATCAGTGCTGCGGCAAGAACGATTATTATACGTTTTTTCATTTCCCGTAGACCTCTTTTCCGTACATGCCTTTGAACTGGGCAGGGGCCTCCTTATCGCAGAGCGGATCGAGCCAGTAGAAGCTGTATTCCTGATAGTTGTAGCCGAGCTGGTTCCTCAGAAGCTCGTATCTCGGTACCCAGTAATATTTCGGGATCTCCGGGTCATACCCGGTGTAGCGCCACGCCCCGCCGTGGGGGTCGTCGGTCGTGGTGTTGATGGTGCAGCCGGGAACGGCGGCCTTCATCGCGCTGACCTGCTTGTCAGGGACGGGCGTGTCACAGCCTATCCACAGGCGCTCAAGCTCAGTCAGCCCGTAGAGCGGGGATATATCCTTGATATTCGGGCATCCGGCGATGTTCAGGTGGTGCAGCCCGGTGCTGTTTTTGAGCGGGGAGATGTCGGCGATGTTGGTGGAGTTGAGCTCCAGGTACTCAAGCTTCGGGCAGCTTTCGAGCGGGGAGATATCCCCTACGGCGGTCATGGCGATTATGAGCACCTCAAGCTCAGGCATATTCCTGACAAAGTCGATGCTGGGCAGCTCGTCATTATGGCCGAGGTCAAGGTACTTGACCTTGGTGCAGTACTGAAGAACGCTCGCGTCATATATCATCCCGCCGACGGTCGGCTTGGAGGCGAGGATACGCTCGGTATCTGTGCGCACGCTGTAATTGGTGCCGAACCAGACACGCCACACGACGTCTATATTCGGAAACTGTTCGCGTATTTTGGCAAGCGCTTCGTTGGAAACGCCGGTGTTGTCCATGTCAAGATATGTGCAGCGGAGCATGAGCGGGAGAACTTCATTGAGCGCTGCCGCCTCGTCGCTTATCTCCGTGCCGCGGAAATCAAGAGCAGAGTCGTTGAGGTTTATTTCGTGCCCGTAAAGTGTGAGGCTGTAATCCAGCTCCGCATTCGGGCAGGCCTCGTGAATGGCACCGATGTCGGCGAGAGTGAGCGCGTCGCTCCCTCTGCCCTGAGCGCCGAGATTTATGTGCGTGACTGCGGGCAGGCACGAGAGCGCCTCCGCCGTCTCCGCGGCGGCAGCGTGGCCGAGGGAGGAGAGATCGAGCTCCGCGGCGCTGTTATCGAGCACCGTGCCGTCCGGCAGCGTGACAGTATATTTCAGCTCAAGCAGCGGATGCGCTTGCCCCCATTCGGCAATCTCTTTCCAGCAGCTGCTTCCGCTGAAGTCGGCGCGCGTCAGGTACGAAAGACTGTCGAGCTTTGAGATGTCCTCACTCTGGATGACGGCGGTGAGCTCCGTCGTCTCCACCGGATATGTGCCGCAGGACAAAGTGACCTCGGCGGCCGGAGCCGGGCCGATAAGGGGCTTTACGTCGGAGGGCGCTTCATGGAACGGACCCGAGATGCACACGAGAACGAGCAGTGCCGTATATATAATTGCGGGAATGGCCTTAAGCCGGGATCTTGAACGCATCTTTGTCCTCCGCAGCTCTTTGTGTCTTGTGCGGCCGGATATGGGTTTTCCGGCCGGAGGTCATAACATTGCATTTGACCATGCTGCATTAAACATAAGTATATCATTGGATGGACGTTATTTCAAGACGATTTGAGGAAAATACTTCCGCTGCGTGTCCGGCTGACAGCAAAACCCCGCAGACTGTCCGGTCTGCGGGGAATGATGAAATTTACTTAAGCCCGTTTATTTGAGCTTGCCGCCGACTGGCTTTCCGGAGGGAGCCGGGGCGGAAGTCTCAGTGTCGGCTATAACGAGCTCTGCGCTCGTCAGGCGCTTGTTGTATCGCTCTATTTCTATCTTGTTCCAGTCGCTGGCCGTACCGCCGTAATAGACGGTCTCCAGCTTCTGGCAGCGGTAGAAAGCGGCAGCGCCGATGCTCTCGACGGAGGACGGTATCGTGACGCTCTTGAGATTGGTGCAGAACTGGAAGCACTGCGCGCCGATATGGGTTACGCCTTCCTCAATGACCACGGCCTTGATATCGTCCCTGTATTTTACCCAAGGGGGAGTGTCGCCGGAATAATCCGGCATCTCGCCCTTGCCGGAGATAGTGAGCGTACCCTTCTTGTCGAGCGACTATGTGAGCTCATCCGATGCGGCGAGTGCCCCAATGCCGGGGAGCGACAGGAGCATGACTAAGACCAGGAGCGCGGAGAGAAGCTTTTTCATAATATTCCTCCATTGCAAAGTTTCCGCTTGATACCAACATTATAGTATATGTACCAGCCGCAAGTAAATAGGTGAGCGCTTGACAAGAGGCGGAGCGCGGAGTATAATCCGAGAAAAGCCCACAGAAACAATAGGAATTAAAGGACGGTGAAATAAATGCTGTGCTGCCAGTGTCGATGTTATGCAAGTGAAAATAGAATGAACGGTAAGGATAACACGGACGGGTGACGCGGCTCTGAACTGCCGCCGCGCCCGCCCGGGGCCTGTCATTGTCCGGTATGGACGCAGGACGGAAAGGACGCGGAGGATGTTCAAGGATCTTAGAGAAACCATAGAAGCATATAAAGCAAGGGACCCGGCGGCGCGCAGCTCATTGGAGGTGCTGCTGCTTTATCCGGGGATAAAGGCGGTGCTCAGCCACCGGCGCGCGCACTGGTGCCACATGCACGGGCTCAAATTCCTTGCCCGGCTCATCTCGCAGCGCAGCCGGCACCGCACCGGGATAGAGATACACCCCGGCGCGAAGATCGGCAAGCGCCTTGTCATTGACCACGGCATGGGCATCGTCATCGGCGAGACCGCCGAGATCGGCGACGACTGCCTTATATACCACGGTGTCACGCTCGGCGGCACGGGCAAGGACGTCGGCAAGCGGCACCCGACCATCGGCAATAACGTCCTCATCGGCACGGGCGCAAAGGTGCTCGGCCCGCTGAAGATAGGGGACAACAGCCGCGTTGCGGCAAATTCGGTCGTGCTGCGCGATATCCCGCCCGACAGCACCGCCGTCGGTGTTCCGGCAAAGGTCGTGCGCGTGGAGGGCAGGCGCGTGAACTTCGCGGGCGAGGTGGATCAGATACACGTCACCGACCCCGTATGGCAGGAGCTCGCGGAGCTGAAAAAGCAGCTTGCGCAGTTAAATGCCCGTCTTGACGAAACCGCCCAAAAGGCATAAACCGTACCCCGCATACTTCTCAGAGAAAAGGGAGTGTGCGGGGCGTTGCTTTCTTAAGAAAATTTTACCTGCCGGCGCCTTGACAAACGGATATCTCGGTGATATCATTTTGATATCAAATAAACGGAGGCGGGAAAAATGACAGAAAAGATAATTGATAATCATAAAAACGGTATGCCGGTCATGCTGGCGCTCATCGCGGCCTACTGCGCGGCGATCGCTGCCATGATAGTCGGCGGGATAAATATGGACGCGGGCGGCGGTATTGTGCTGTTCGTCGTGGGCATCGTCTGGGTCTGCATCGGCTGGTTCCCTATGCTCGGCCTGAAGGTGATCAAGCCGCAGGAGGCGCTTGTGCTCACGCTGTTCGGAAAGTACATAGGCACGCTCAAGGGCGAGGGCTTCTACTTCGTCAATCCTTTCTGCACCGGCGTGAATCCCGCGGCAAATACCAAGCTCAGCCAGAGCGCGGACGTCGACAGCGGCAGCGGAAAGGCCGTGCTCAACGCGGCTCTCAGCGGCGTGAACCCCGTGACCGTATTGAACGAGACCACGGGCAAGAAGATGTCCCTCAAGGTCATGACGCTCTCGAACGCGCGCCAGAAGATAAACGACTGCCTCGGCAACCCTGTCGAGATCGGGATCGCGGTCATGTGGCGTGTCGTGGACACGGCGAAGGCCGCCTTCAATGTCGATAACTATAAGGAGTACCTCTCCCTGCAGTGCGACAGCGCGCTGAGAAACATCGTGCGCATCTATCCCTATGATGTCGCTCCCGGCATCGATACGACCGGCGACGGTCAGGCCGACGAGGGCAGTCTGCGCGGTTCGAGCGAGACTGTTGCCAAGCGCATACGTGATGAGATACAGTCCAAGGTCGCGGATGCGGGACTTGAGGTCATCGAAGCGCGCATCACCTATCTTGCCTACGCGCCTGAGATCGCGGCGGTCATGCTCCAGCGCCAGCAGGCTTCGGCCATAATCGACGCGCGCAAGATGATCGTCGACGGCGCGGTCGGCATGGTAGAGATGGCACTCGAGCGGCTCAATCAAAGCGGCATGGTCGAGCTCGACGAGGAGCGCAAGGCGGCGATGGTCTCGAACCTGCTGGTCGTGCTCTGCGGCAACCGCGACGCACAGCCCGTCGTCAACTCCGGCAGCCTGTACTGATGGCGGAGAACGCAAAGAAGCAGGTGCCGCTGCGCCTGTCGCCAAAGCTGTATGACGCGATCGCCGCATGGGCGGAGGATGACTTCCGTTCGATAAACGGGCAGATAGAATATCTGCTGACCGAGTGCGTCAAGCAGCGGAAGAAGAACGGCAAGTACGTTTCAGATACGATAGACGAGCCGATCGAGCTTGATATCAAATAAAATGCGGGCGATAAAGTTCAAGGGCACTCAGCCGTTTTGACGGCAGCTGAGTGCCCTTAGCACGGAGCGTTAAAAGACTTGTTCCCCGTGCCGCAAAAAAAGAAAAAATTTTTGACGAAAACTATTGACAAAAACGCCGTTGTTTGGTATTATAACCGAGCCGTGGCCGAGTAGTTCAGTCGGTTAGAACGCCGGCCTGTCACGCCGGAGGTCGAGGGTTCAAGTCCCTTCTCGGTCGCCACGCTATATGCCCCTTATAAAGGGGCATATAATTTGCTGCTATAGCTCAGCAGGTAGAGCGCATCCTTGGTAAGGATGAGGTCCCCAGTTCGAATCTGGGTAGCAGCTCCAAAAAAGCTCTTGCATCGAGAGATGCAGGAGCTTTTTTGCGTTATATTTTCGGCTTGAATTATAGGGAATTTCAGCCCGCTTTTGGCGAAAAAGGCACACAAAATGCAACAAAAGGTTGACGGAGTTAAAAGGAACCGTACAGCAGTTTCAATAGAAATTCACAAAAAAACGCCCAGCATACCTAAATTCTCAAGATACTTTTCAAGATACCGGAGCATTTTTTGAGGGGCAAAGGTCGGGCAGTAAAAGCCCTTTGGGGGGCATAATGGGGGGACTTGCTTTTTCCGCGGCGATGCATCAAATATCCAATTCCCCGGCACAACTCAAGCACATTTTCAAGCACAGGATAAGAGCATATAGGAGTGCGATTTTCGGTTCTAAAACTAAAAGTTGGGAGTACTCGGTTTTCCGGGTCGCCCCCAACTTTCAGTTTAGAATCTTTTTTCAACAGCTTTTGCTCAAAGGCTGTTATCCGCGCTGTCGGTATAGCTGATCTTCTCTATTGATTTATAATGACTGATCGCCGCCTCCAGCCGCTTTGGTATGGTGACGCTCTTCAGATTTTTGTAGCCGCTGAACACCCTGTCCCCGATGCTCGTCACGCCATTGGGTATTATAACACTGCCGCCATTGCCGGTATATTTCTTCAGCATGTCGGGTTCAATAACAAAGTCGTCGGAACTGTGTGCCTGCGCTGCTGTCTCGTCAAATCTTTCCCCGGCGACGGTGCTGGCATATCTGAGTATCTGACCGAAGCCGCATAATTCCTTCGTGGTGATCCCGAGGACGCAGAGCTGGTTGAACCACGTTATTATGGTCGGGCAATCCAGCGATTTGCTCACTCCCGCAATGCTGAACATTTTTCCCTCGCCCGCTGTCAGCTCCTCCGTTTTTGAAAAACGGGAGCCGCTGTTTTTATATGCGGCCGTCAGCTCCTTTGCTTTGCCCGCTGCTGTCATGAGCTGAACATTCACTATCGGTGAAAGGTCTGCAGCTGCTATGGAATCGGCATCTGCGAGGATATCTTTCCAGCTGTAATTCTGTCCGGGCCGGAGGGACACCGTATATTGGTGCCAGCCGCCGTCTATCTGCTTATAGACTATGTCTGCTGCGCAGCTCTGTTTTTCGCTCATATGCTTCTGCCTCCTTGACATTTTTGTCCCTTGTATTATTTGATTATTTTAGCATGACATTTTCTACGTCCTGCGTCAAGTAATACGGAATATTTTTCACGCACGATAGACGGAAAGCCCGCTCAGGCCGTGATGCTCTGATAAACAAAAAGCACCGGAGCCATAAGGCTTCGGTGCTTTGGATCTGAAACAAATTGAGATCAGCGCTTGGAGAACTGAGGTGCGCGGCGGGCTGCTTTGAGGCCGTACTGCGCGAGTTTTTGAGCTGTTTTCCCTTGATACTCCGGGCTTTTCCGGCTTTCTGCCTCTCAGTTATCCGGTGTGCGGACCATAAAAAACGGCCTTTTTTCATTCAGCAATAGCCTGATGAAACGCACCATTTACTACCCCAAACAGCTCCTCTGGTTTATTGTACTTCACTTTTGCATAGATGTCCATAGTTGTTTTGCTGTTTTCGTGTCCGGCAA
>ERZ773108.1553-NODE-1553-length-22576-cov-54.835043_pt1 | contig 22576 bp, 16 predicted proteins | sample MGYA00580570_ERZ773108 | MGnify/ENA primary metagenome ERZ773108 (study PRJEB29015, sample SAMEA2737840) | human gut metagenome | biome: human gut; feature: human-associated habitat; material: faeces | place: China | collected 2012 ...
ATTTCCTTTTCTGGCACTTCCATTAATGATTACAATTTTCATGCGTGTATCCTCCGACTCCCGATTTATCTCATTGCCCATCTGCCCTGTAAACCACATCAAAATACTCGCAGACGCACTTCATGCTTTCGTCAAAGTTCCTGCCGATTTCCTCGCACGCTGCGGCAAACGCCTTGCGGTGGGCTTTCTTCCACGCGGCAAGGGTGCCGTCCCCCTCGGCGGCGGCACAATCTGCCGTCACATCTTCAAACGGGACAACGTCCACCTTTGTGGTGCGGGTAATGCAACGCGGCTGCATATCGCTGTCCAGCACGACCGTGTAATCACTCGTGCGCGGCAGCAGCTGCATCTGGGCTTCAAACAGGCTGAACAACCCTGTGTTGGCGCGTTTTTTGCCGCAAAGAATGTTGTCCAGAATTTCATCGGTGCCGTTGCTGTCATAAAAACAGACATTGTAGGCAGAAATCGTCAGCCCCGAATCCTTTACAAATTTCTCGATTTGATCCATAGAACCCTCTCACGCCAGATCATCAAAGCCCAACTGCCCATCACAGCTTGTACGCAGCAGCAGCGGCGGGCGGCTGCAAAGCAGTTCCAGCGCCGCACCAGCGTCCACCAACCACGGGCGCACCTGCTCGTGCGAGAGCAGCAGCGGCATACGGTCGTGGATGGGCGCTACCGAATCGTTGGGCTCGGTGGTCAGAATGATAAAGCAGTTCACACCACTTATATTATCATAAATGCCCGCCAAGTAAAGCGGCTGTCCCGGCATTTGAAAAAAATATTTGTGCTTGGCGGCGTCCCATTCATAAAAGCCAGTGGCAGGGATCACGCAGCGCTGGAAGGCAATACTGCGGCGAAACATCGGCTTTTCCGTCACCGTTTCGGCACGGGCATTGATGATTTGTTGTCTGCCGCGGAAACCGGGCAGCCCCCATTGCTGGAACTCGCCCACGATCTTCTCCCCGTGTGAAACCAGCACCGGTGCTACCTGCGAGGGGCAAATATCTCCTGCCATTGGAAAATTGAGTTCGTTTCCCTCGCTGCGGCGCTGTGCATCGCGCACGATCTGGCGAATCTCTTTATACTCATCGGCAGAAAACTGATACCGTCCACACATACGCGATGCTCCTTTCCAATCAGCCCACTACAATGCCCGCAATGCGGAATTCGTCCTCTGTCTTAACAGAAATGGGAGCGTAGTTCCTATTGAGGGAAATCAAAGTAATGCCGTTTTCATCTTTGTGTAACTTCTTGCAATATCCTTGGTCGTTCAGCGTACACAGAATAATGTCACCATTATTTGCATCCTGCGTCGCTTTAGCCCACACGGTCTGACCGTTGATAAATCTCGGCTCCATCATGCTGCCAACTATCAGACTGCTATCGCAGTTCTTCCAGATAATAAATGTAATCCAGTGATTTCAGTGCTTCTATAATCTCACGGTGCGTTTTGTACTTCTTCAGTTCGCTGCTGCAAATTGTAATGGTAACCGTATATACGCTTAGCCCGGAGCCCACATAAAACTCGAAAGGCGCAATAAGCCACAAATTGCGATAATTCCCCTTCGATGAATCTGTCAGATGCCATCTGTTTGAACCATTCGGAATTCCAGAATCGTTGCCATCACGGTCTATTCCTCATCCGAATTAATATCTACCTTCTTCCATTCACACAGCTTTCTCAGAATCTCTCCTATTTCTTTCCGCTTCTGTCCGTAAAATACTTTTCTCCGATATTTCGGTGCAAATACGATGTGGCATTTGCAATTCCAGCTCGTATGCGATAAACTATTTACGTTATTCATTTTAATGACCTCCCATTGCTCTATTCTTTGTGCAGTTGCCAGACCGCACTCCTATTATAAAGCAATGGGAGTTTTTCTGTCTTCATCATCGACAAAAGTCTTCCACGGAACCACTCGCCTAGCGAGTGGTTTTCGGAATGCAAAAAGGCCCGGCAGCCGAGTAAGCTGTCGGGCCGAAAACTAACGCGATTTTTCTACACCGTATTTCTTTTCGCCGGTGAATCCGTAAGTGTGGTCTGTGACTTATTGGAAATTCGATACGTTTTAATTACGCTGCTCTAAATAAATTCGAGCTTCGTATGGTTTCAAGCTAGAACCTTGCTCTGCATAATTGCTGATCAGCAATGTTCCTTTTCTATATTCTTCAGGAATCACCTCGTTCAATTTCTTTGCGTGGAAATTGCAGATAACATAAAGTGTTTGCTCTTTCCATGTTCTCTTATAGGCAAATACATCCGGGTCATCCCCCATAAGAAGTTGGTAATCTCCCTCGGCAAAAATCGGATACTTTTTGCGAAGGGCAATGAGGGCTTTGTAATAGGCAAATACGGAATCTGCGGTATTACACTCTCCTGCGGCATTGATTTGCAGATAGTTCGGATTTACTTTTAGCCATGGCTCTCCTACAGTGAAACCAGCATTTTTACTGCCATCCCACTGCATGGGAGTTCTGGCGTTGTCACGCCCCTTGGCGTGAATAGAACGCATGACATCTTCCTCTGCATAGCCTTCCGCCAGTCTATCACGGTAAATGTGCAGCGTTTCAATATCACGATAATCCGATATATCATACGGCGCATTGGTCATGCCAAGTTCTTCGCCCTGATAGATGTAGGGCGTTCCCTGCATGCCGTGCAGCAAGGTAGCGAACATCTTTGCAGATTCTACGCGGTATTTTCCATCGTCACCCCAGCGGGATACGATTCGCGGAAGGTCGTGGTTGTTCCAAAACAGGCTGTTCCAGCCGCAACCATGCAGCCCAGTTTGCCATTTACTAAGGACCTTCTTTAGCTCCATCCAGTCAAGCGGTTCCAAATCCCATTTTTCTTTTCCGGGGATCTGATCCAAACCAATGTGCTCAAATTGGAAAACCATAGAAAATTCCCGGCCACTGGGGTCGCTGTAGATTTTCGCGTTATCCACATTGGCTCCCCACGCTTCACCCACCGTCACAAGGTCGGTTCCACCGAAAGTATGGCGGTTCATCTCCCGGATGTAGGCGTGCAGCATAGGACCATTATTCGTGATCTTCAAATCAGGTTCTTTTGCAATCTGATCAATCACGTCCAGCCGGAAGCCACCGACACCACGTTCAATCCAGAAATTGATAATTTTATAGATTTCCTCTCGAACTTTCGGATTATCCCAATTCAAATCAGGCTGCTTTACGGAAAACTGGTGGAAATAGTATTGCTGTACATCCGGCACCCAAGTCCATGCAGAACCACCGAAGCAGGCTTTCATGTCGTTTGGCGGCACATCTTCGTTTCCGTCCCGCCAGACATAGTAATCATGGAAAGGATTGTCTCTGCTTTTCTTTGCTTCCAGAAACCAAGGATGCTCATCCGAGGAATGGTTCAATACCAAATCCATAATGATACGGATATTCCGCTTCCTTGCTTCACCAATCAGCGTATCCATATCGGCCAGCGTTCCAAACATAGGGTCAATATCACAGTAATCTGAAATATCATAGCCATTATCATCTTGCGGTGAACGGTAGACCGGGCTGAGCCAAATGGCGTCGATTCCCAAATCGGCTAAATAGTCTAGGCGACTGGTAATGCCCTGCAAATCGCCGATTCCATCGCCGTTGCTGTCTTGGAAACTGCGTGGATAGATTTGATAGATTACCGCACTTTTCCACCACGGACTTTTTGAGGTTGCCATAGTTGCTCACACTCCTTTAAGCGGATTTGGAAATATGAACGCAGTCAAAATTGATGTATCCGTCATCTGCATTGCCGCAGTAAACCACCATACGTTGAATACCCGCACGGAGATGAACCGTAGTTTCGCTTGTATTCCATTCCTCCCAATTGCTTGTTGCCGGGAAAGAAATGCTGTCATATCCATATGCGTTGATATACAATTCACGTTTCGGCGTTCCATCAACAGCAGCGGAATAGACAAAGGAAAGTTTATAGTCCCCGGTCTCAGGAACAAAGAAGTCCATCGTAACGGCATCTCCAGCTTTGCCATAAGAATCAACAAAACCAGTTCCAGAGTATCCTCCGTGATTGTTGTTCGTGGATACATTCGTAAGAATCGAATTCTCCGCCTCAACAGTATCCGTCAAGGTATTGTCGTTATAACGGATATAGATCATATCCCAATACTCAAGCGACGGAACCTGAATTTCGACATACTTGCCGACATCATCTGTTTGCACATTGTATGCCAATGCATTGCTGATGCAACCTGTATCAGGGGTAGCACAATAAACTCCACTTATATCCTTGTATTGCGGGATATAGTACTTTACAGTCAAATTCTGCTTTGCATTGGGAGTGCCAGTGACATTTCGCCAATCTTCATCGTTTTCGCCGGTCAGGTTAATTAGATGAATCAGACCATAGTCATTGCCCTTGTTTTTAATGACGTACCAAATCGTACCCGACTTCGCATCGCCAGAAATTGTTTCGTTTGAAATACTGATGTTTTGGAATCCCGTATCCGAAGGCAGAACGTCAGCATCATAAAGCAAATTCTCATAGGCAGTAATGAACTGATACTGATTATACATTGCCTGCTCAAGGCTAGAGGTCATCGACTTTGCCGCCTTGGGATAGTACGGATTTCCAAGCAGGGATACATCGTTGAAGTTTTCTCCGCTGTTTGCTGTTGTAGACATTCCGCTGCCCATCTCAATGTGCATCGCGCCACTTGCTGCAATTGCCGCGTTGGTCAAGCGGACAGAATTTTCGTCATACACGCCAAGAGTAACTGTCTGAAGGCGAATGTCTCCACCCTTATCATCAGCATCTTGCTGGATCGTCAACGTATGCGTTCCCTTTGTCAGATACAGATTTTTAGGTGCAGTAAAAGATGCATCATAAGAATAATAATACCAGTCCGGCTCTGCAGGGATAACACCGTTTCTTGTAGCATCAAAGTATGCGGTCATGTATTTTGTACCATCAAGGTAGATGCTTTTACTTGCTTGCGTATCCGTTCCATTCGCGGCCAAGAAAACGAGAGAATAGTTGCCATCTTCAGGAGCTTCAATCGTTATTTCTGCACGGTCTCCAACCTCATCGAAACCTGTAATGTAGGTGACACCGTTCTCGCTGTTTGTATGAACACCGGTCAGCTGCGCATTGCTATAAGAATAAGTAGTGCCATTGATGTCATACTGGTTCATATATGCAGCCAGCACAATAGCCTTGCCGCCGTCCTGCACCTTCTGCCAGTTAATAAAGTCATTTACTTTTTTATAGCTATCGCTGTTGCCCCACAGCTCACTAAACGCAAAATCAGTATTTGCCGTAGAGATAATACTATTTGACGAGAAGTAATCTTCCGAACCACCATTAACAGCGTTCATTGTAACAATATTCTTTGCGCTGTTGTTTTCTGTGAGCTGACGCTTGATTGCATTTGTAAACGGTGCAAAAGATTCGCCCAAATTCACATAATTGCCATCGTAATCATAATATTGTGCATCCCTGCCCCAGAAATCACCCATCTGATCAATCTGAATCCCATCGAAGTCCAAAGTATTTATGGCACCTTTATATTGGTTTGCCATAAAATTTTGCCAATCCGTATTTAAGGGATTAAACGTCATGAGCAGCGGCGCGGGCTTCCCTTCCAACGGGAATAGATACTGGTCAATTCCAGAAATTGTGCTGTTGTCAGAAGGATCATAGTCAATATTATGATTGGTTTGGCTGGAATACAGCCCCCACTTCGGATCTACACCATTTTCTGTGTATCCTTCACGTGCCATATAAGACATCTGGTAGGCCATTGCCTTTTGATTATAGGCGTGACCGGCATCAATGCGCTGCTGAATCGTCTGTCTTGATAGGGTATGCCCAAACATATCGACCCACTCATCTCCCTCATCCGGAAGAATCTTTTCATGCCGATACATCCAGTCATAATATTGAACGATATTGACATGGTAGACCTGTGCGAGTTCTTTCATCATCGCATCGCTTTCAGCGGAAGTCTCACCGGGCATAAAATCGACACTGTATCCATAGCGGGGATAAGTTGTCACATCACTGGACACATCAATTGCCGTCACGATTTGTTTTCCATCAATCGTAATTGACACTAAATATCCCTGGTGATCCGTTGTCGGCGGAGTCCAGCTAATCGGAACTGTCGTTTTTCCGCCGTTTGCGGTAAACGTCACATCATTTTCCCAAACAGTCTCATTTAGATGAGTAATTTGGATATGCGCCGTCTTCGTTCCAGTCGCGCCATCAACATCAACGTAAATCGTTGCCGCCTCCCCCGGCGCATAGGTGGCTTTATCAACATACGCCTTTGTGATGGTTGTTGCGTTGGCATCATCGGCAAACGCTGTTGCAGGGAATGTACCCAGTGTAACGCAAAGGGAAAGTGCAATGGAAGACATCTTTATAAAATGATGCTTTTTCATATTGTTTCCTTTCTTGTGTCGATCCAAATGGTTGTCCAATAGTTCAGGCTTGGTACAGTAAAGTCAATAAATTTTCCGGTTTTTGTTGCTCTTTCTGTAAACGAAAGCTCTATTGCGTCCATGTTTTCCCCGTCGGGAGTGCTGAAGCAAATCTTTTCAACCGGGGTATCAACCTGCACGGTAAACTTTATATCCTTTTGGATGTTTGGTTCTTCTTTACCCTCGTTCCAGTAATCCTCGCTTTGGCCGCACAGGTTGAGCAAATAGATGCACTTGCGATAATCTTTTTCACGGAGAATCATCCAGATTTTCCCTGCTTCACCGTAGGAACTCACCTTATGGCTGGTGCATTGATACTCATAGTTATCCCACCCGGTATGGGTCATCGTCACGTCCTGCAATTCGGGATCAAAGAACAAATTTTCATACCGAATCATATAGTCGTAGTATCGTCTGATGGCTTCGGCTTCGGAATCGCTGAACTTTGTATAATCGCTGTAATACCCCTGTGTCAGAGCCGTTTGGTTTTCGCCGGTCAAAAGATGTGTGGCACCATTTGAGACAATGCTTCCCATCAGCAACTTGGCTGCTGGGAGGGCTTTTTCACGTTTGCCTTCCCGGAATGGTTTCAGATAGGCTGCCAAAATAGTGCTCTTATCATCTTTGGCATAAGTTCTTGCATCCCGGATAAGCTGCGCGATGCTTGCATACCGGTCGTAAGGAGGCCACACCTCAATATAGACAGCATCTTGCTTTCTATCTGCGGTTCTCTGGACAGGCCATGCTCCGACATTGTTAAAAATCAAATAAGGTTCTTCCTCACCATGTACATTTTCGCGCGTTTCATCAATGAGAGTGGGAAGTTCGTTTTCCAATTTGATTTTCTTCGGGATTGCATCCAAATGAGAATATGCTGTTTTAGGGAATCCATAGGTGTCCATGTGGATGCCGGAAAATCCCATCATGCTAATTGCACTTTGGTATTCTTCAAAAAGATGTTTCCTCCAAGGCGAGCCCTCTGCAATATTCATGATATAGAACACATCAATAAATACAAACGGTTCCTGACAGGAATTGTAAAACGCCCATGTCGGATGCTTTTCAAAAAATGGTTTGCTGGCGGCGTACACAGCACCGTATGCGGTTGGGTGCATCCCCAGCGCTTTTGCCTTTGCGATTTTTGCTTTAACTGTACTGCCGGAGATTTCCTTGCCCATCATATCATGGTAATCTTCTTGCGGAGCCACAAGAGAATCGTGGCGGTAAGACCAGTCATAGAACTGTATGAGATTGATGTGGCATTTTAACAGCCATTCCAATGCACCATTGTCTCGGTCTTTTTCTGTGAAGTCGCTTAAGAATCCATACCGTAAAAGTTTTCTAGGAGATTCTGCAACATCAAAGGCGGTCTGCAAAATTGGTTTTTCCAAATCATTCTGCTGATAAACATTTACGCCATATCCTGCAAAAGTAGCAGAGAAAGCGCCTATGGATACCGTTGTTTTGTTCTCGGTCAATACAATGTTTTGCTCCCATACCGTTTTGGAGAGGAGCAGTACCCGGATATGGACAGAGATGGGCAGTACATCATCACAGATAAGGCAAAGGGTTACAGTTTCATTTGTACTAAACTGTGCTTTTGACGGATAAATGTCCATTCTATAGCTCCTTACCCCTTAATCGCACCTTCCGTAAGACCCTTCATCAGGCTCTTCTGGAAAATAAGGAAAATCACAACGACCGGCACAATGGCAATGACCGCCGTAGCTGCCATCAGATTCCATTTGGCTCCTGCGAACTGCTGGAAATAGACGGACAGTGCCTGCGGCACATTATGCTTTGCACTGCTTTGCAGGAAAAAGACCGCCTGCGAGTAGTTATTCCAGATGCCAAAGCCATTCAAGATGACAACCGCAGAAATGGAGGGCATCAGCAGCGGAAAAACAATACGCCAAAATGCCATAAAAGGCGTACAGCCATCAATAACGGCTGCTTCTTCAAGCTCTCTCGGCAAAGCACGGATAAAACCGGAGAACACAAAGACCGCCTGCGGCAGTGCGAGTGTCGCACAAACACAAGCCATACCCCACAAGGTATTTACCGCTTTGATTTTAATCATCAAAGTATAAAGCGGCACCGTATTGATAATGCCGGGAATCATCATGCAACAAAGCATAATGTTGAACACCATACGGTTGAATTTGTTCGGGTATCTGGCAACAGCATAACCGGCCATTGCTCCAAGGAAAACAATCAGCAGCAATGCGGTCAAGGTAATAATGCCAGAGTTGATCATAGCTCGACCAATATTGGATTTAGCCCATCCCTCTGCATAGTTTCCGAAATAGAAATCCGGGATCAGAACATTGCCATCGTACATGTTGCTGCCGGGTTCGTTCAGAGACAAAATCAGCAGCACTACAAACGGGCAAAGGCAGAGCAAGCAAATCAGAACAATCGCCAAATAGCGCGGGAAAGTTGCTTTCGATTTCATTTTAGTCACCACCAGTTATCAATCTCTCGTGCGTGTCAGGCGCAGCGAAATCAAAACAGGAATCAGAACGATCAAGAACATAATCATAGCAACTGCCGTAGAATAGCCTGTTTTGCTGCCGTAGCACATACGCATAATGTAAATACTTAATGTTTCCGTCTGATAACCGGGACCGCCACTCGTCAGCGACATTACAATGTCGAACACGGAGAGCGAACCGATGATGTTGGTAACCACATTGATACGAATGGAAGGAACCAGCAGCGGCAGTGTAATAAAACGGAAGCTCTGCCAGCCAGTGGCGCCATCGATCATAGCTGCATCATACAAATCTTGCGAGATGTTCTGCAAGCCTGCCAAATAGATAATCATCGTCATGCCAGCATACTGCCAAACATTCACGAGAACAAGCACAACGATTTCTGAGGTATAGCTGCTCATCCAGTTGGGGAACCATTCGGGATGCCCCATCTGATTCAGCAAATTGAAAATGACGCCGCGCCCCGGCTGGAGAAGCAGATACCAAATATAACCCATAATCAGGGGGCTGATGATAGCGGGCATATAAATGCAGGCTCTTGCAACGGATTTTCCTTTGAACTTACTGTTCATCAGAAGAGCATACAGCAAGCCGACAATATTAAGTAGCGGCGCACTGCCTAACGCGAACAGAACGGTCGTCTTTATATCCGAAATAGCACGGCTATCCTTGAAAAAGTCAACAAAGTTTTTCAGACCTATAAATTCAGCTTGCCCGTAGCCATTCCAGTTTGTCAGGCTCATGCCAATGCCTTTTGTCAACGGATAAATAAAGAAAAGGCAATACAAAGCAAAAGCGGGTACAGCCATAAATGTATGTAAACCGATTTTTCTATTTTTCATGTAATACACCTGCATTTACAAGTAAGAGGCGCACCGTGGATTATGCGGTGCGCCTCTGCTTGTATGTCACCTATTGAGATTTGATACGCACGACTTAGAAGGAGAAAAGAGTCGTTTTAAGATGCCATACCATCCGTCCAGGCTTTCTCATAAGCCTCGGCAAACTCGGCAGGAGTATACTGGCCAGCCAGCAGTTCCTGCACCATACGGCCTGCATCATCGCCAGAGAAACCGGCAGGCTTCTCATTGGTGAAGCCAATATTAGCAGCACTCTTCAGGGCAGCATTAACTTCCTTCACGATGTTTTCCGGTGCCCACTCAGCATCAACATCGGTAAATGCGCTGGGAGCCTTGGCAACTTCGCTGTACTTTTTCTGATTTTCAGGGCTGAACAGGAAGTTCAGGAACTCGATGCACTCTTCTTTGTGCTCGGTCGTTGCAGAAATGCAGTAGCCGGAATCTTCGGCGCTCAGTACAACAGGCTTGGAGTTGGGCATATAAGCGGGATACGGTGCGAAACCGATTTTATCTGCCATATCGGGGTTGGCTTCAAGAACGCTGGACAGCGCCCACATACCATTGCTGAACATGGCGACCTTGCCGTTTGCGAAGTCCTGTACGCAGTTGTCGTTCGTGGCAGTCAGCACGTCAGCGTTGATGAGACCCTTATTCTGGAGATCGACCAGATCCTCACCAAAAACAGCCATCGGACCATCTGCTGCTGCAAACTGGAGCTTGTCCTGATCGTTGGCCAAGAAAGCCTTCTTAGCGTCAACAGCGCCCAGCGTGGACTTGATGTAACCATGAGGCAGGAACTCAATCAGGTGGCCAAGGTGCCAAGCCTCACTACCGAAGATGAACCACGGAGTAACATCAGGTTCTTTCTCCTTGATGGTCTCCAGCATGGTTTCAAAGTCTGCCCATTCGGTCGGGAACTCGGTATAACCAGCTTCGCTCAAAATATCCTTGTTGTAGAAGAAACCGGCCATCGTCATGTTCGTGCAGATACGATAGACATTGCCAGAGCTTACATCCGTGCAAGCGGCCTTCATATCCGGGGACATACGATCCCAGAACTCGTTCAAGTCCGAGATGTCCATGTACTTGCCTTCATCGACAAAGCCCTGTTCGTAGGTGGTCATAATGTCAGGTACTTCGTTGGAGGCGAATTTGATCTTGATGACGTTGCTGGCATCTTTCTGATATTCTTGCTCAACAACGATATGATCCTGAGAAGCGTTGAACTCATCGATGATTTCGTTCATCACATCGATAGTTTCGATTTTGCCGGTAAAGAGCTTGATATTTACTTTTTCACCGGAGGCTTCGGTGCTTTCTGCCGTAGAGGTGCTTTCAGCTGGGGTAGAATCTGCACTGCTGGATGCCGTGCTGCTGGCTGCGCCGCCGCAACCGGCCAACGTGCCGCCGAGCATTGCCACTGCCATCGTCATTGCAGCGAACTTACGAAGTTTCATAGTATTCTTCCTTCCTTATGTGATTTGAATTTCAAATTGATCGGTTTGAAATTCGGAAAATCATTTGGAAGCGCGCCTTCCTTATGTCTCTATTGTACCACAGTCGTAATTGTAATAAATACCCAAAATTTTAGATAAAGGTTTCTCTTTTTTGGGAATTTGGCTTTTCCCATTGCACATTATGTCCTCATGAGTTTATAATTATTATGGAAGGAGGGTGCCGAAATTGACCCCTTACAAATCGAAAAAATCTTTTAAGACCCGGTTGGTCATTGCCATCAGTATTGTAAACCTCGCCGTCATTTTGGCGATTACCTACCTTACCTACCGTTGGAATGCACAACAATTACAAGAACAGACGATTACCCAAACCCAACAAACAATAGAGCAGGCCGGAACCAACGTCAGTACTTATATGGACGAGTTGTATCGCCTTACGCTCACCCCTTATTATAATGATGAAGTTCTTTCTCAACTAGAGTATTCACCAACGAATTCCCGCGACAAACTAAATTCCAAGCGTATCGTAGAAGGATTTCTTTCCTCGGTTATGACTCTTCCGCGAAGTGAAATTCTTCGTGTATACATAGCAAACGATGATTCGCTTTACAGCTATACGCGCACCCCGAACGACATGCCAGACCTTGCCACTTATGCTGAAAGCTCTTGGTATAACGAAGCAAAAGAAACCACCAAACCTTTGTTTATTGAGCCGCACATGGAAAGAGTGTACGGTGAAAAGCCAACCACCGTATTTTCAGTCGTTCGCCAGCTCAGAAGCAAAAACGATAACAGCAAAACCATCGGCGTTGTAAAAGTCGATGCGGATTATTCCGGTATCAGTAAAATTTGCAATAAAATCAATCTAAATGCAGGAGGTCTGCTTTTAATTGTAAACTCGCAGAATCAGGTGTTGTATCGCTCTGCGCCTATTCCCAGCGGTTTGGAAGACGCAATGGCTGATGGAAATAAAATCGGGCAATCTGGAACCATTACACTGAATGGCCAAAAATATCTGGTAAATGTGCTGTCGCTCTCCAATTACAGCATTAACATTGTGGCGTTGCACTCTTACCGCACATTGATGGCTCCGCTGCGCTCTAATCTTATGAAGAGCATTGCACTGGCGATATTCTGCATCATGCTTGCTGATATTGGCTTCTACATCATCATTCAGAAATTCACACAGCAGCTGTTTGAGATCGTTGCCCTCATGCACCATGTTGAGGACGGCGATTTAACCGTAAAAGCTCATGTCACAACAAACGACGAAATCGGCTACTTGGCTGAATCCTTCAACCAAATGACAGAGGCATTGCAAAATGTCATTGATCGAAATGCACAATTGGCAAAAGAAATCTATCAGGCGCAATATCTAGCAAAAGAAGCGCAGTACAATTCTTTGTGCAGCCAAATTCGTCCGCATTTCTTGTATAACACCCTGAACACAATCAGCCTCCTCATCAAATGTGAAGAATATGATACTGCTATTAGAGCCATCGAGTCCTTTTCTGCATTTTTAGGCGGCGTTATGAATGTTTCCAAGGACATTTCGTTGCAAAAGGAGCTTGACATTTGCCAAGCGTACTTAAAACTCGTACAACTACGCTATCAGGATCGATTGCAATATGACATTTCTGTTTCTGCCGAACTATATAGCGAACAAATCCCATCACTTACCATACAGCCCTTGATTGAAAACGCAATCAAATACGCCTGCGAACAAAATCGCGGGCAAACTGTAATCCACATCGTTTCCTGTGTAAGTCAGGACCGTTACTCTATCCAAGTATCTGATAACGGTCCTGGCATTAAGCCGGAGACGCTGGAGTCTTTGCAGCAACGTATCAGTACCCCCAGCCACGATGAAGCTGAACCGGCTCATGTAGGCAACATCGGCTTAGTCAATATTGCCAAACGGCTGCGGTTAAAATATGGAAACTCTGCCTCGCTGGACATTCTTTCCTCTGACAGTGGTACAACTGTCTCTATCAGCCTTCCCTTTACAAAGAATGAGGTAACTCAATGAACCATATCCTTGTTGTTGATGACGAGCCACTCATGCGAACGTGGCTTTCAAAAAGTATCCCCAAACATTCAACGTGCTTTGACGTTCCTAACACAGCGCAGGATGGAATTGAAGCAATCGAATATTTGAAACAGGCTGCTTACGATGTTGTTATCACAGACATTAAGATGCCCGGCATGGACGGGTTAAACCTTGCGAAGTTCATCCAAGAAAATTATCCTGACACCGTTGTCATCATCATTTCTGGTTTCAACGATTTTGCTTATGCCAGAAAAGCTATCCAGTATGGCGTAAAGGATTATCTTTTGAAGCCATTGGTTGATGATGATCTCATCAAACTGCTGAACGACATCAGCAAGCGCCTGCAAAAACATACGCCCACACTGCTCGCCAATCCCACCGAGGAAGAACGCGCCAACCCTCGCGCAATGCTGTTCCGTGCCATACTGGAGGATGACAGCGATGGAATCTATCAGGGATATAAAGTCTTTTCCAGCACGGACACCGATCCTATGCTTCCGTATGCTTGTGTCATACAAGCGGCATTGCTGCCTGTTGCCCGCGACAATGCCGTTCTTCCTACGGAGGCACACTCTCGCAATTATCGTCAGAACCTCGCGGCTGTTTCTTTGTGTAAAAAATACAACTGGACACCTTTCTTCGGGAATAATGGTGACACTTATATTGTGGCAGAAGGCGAGACCAAAGCAGCTCTTATTGCAAATCTCCATGAATTTCAGAGTGACTTTTCGGCATCGTTCCGCTTTGCGCAGGATGCAAATTTATTTGCCGGACGCATAGTGGATGACAGTATGGATTTATCCTATTCCCTCGCAAGTATTGCCGGGTTGCGTTCGCTACCACTGTTCACATCGAACGAGCTATATTCTTACGCTCTACTAAACGAATATCAGCAGCAGCTCATCGAATTTGAAAAGGCAAATAGAAAAGTGCTTTCAGATTTTGCTTCTTCCAACGACACGACTCTGCACGCAGATATTGACCAGTTGTGCAGTCTGGTTCCGCACAAGGATTCCGCAGCGCTTTGGGAAACGGGCTGTTATATAATTCAGAGCATTACTGACCGTTACCTTATTGAAGACGCACTTTTGACATCCGCTTGGAAAGAGCTAACTGGTTTTTGTACGTCTTGCGCTGGCGGCGTTTCCGATGCCAACTTTTCTCATGCTGTATATCAGTCTGTTGTTTGCCTTTTGGAAAAAGAGCAGACTATTACACAGGATACAATGCCCGTCATAAAAATGGCAAAAGAGTATATTACCCAGCACTTCTGTGAAAGTATCTCCTTGTCCGAAGTGGCTGATTACTGCAACGTAAACAGCAGCTATTTAAGTAATCTTTTCCATAAGCAGCTAGGAATCTCATATAGCAAATATCTTATGCAGATTCGCATGGAGCGTGCCGCTGCTTATTTGAAGGATTCACCCGAAACCAAAATATACGAAATCGGCGAAAAGCTCGGATTTGTATCCACAAAGCATTTCATTTCCGTTTTCAAAAAATACTACGGAGTATCGCCAACCACCTACCAAAAAGAACAATGTGGAAGCTAGTGGTGGCTGGTCACAATACCTCACTCCACTCAACAGCTATTCCATGGTTTGTGGCGGCGGAGGTGGCCGCCAGTCAAACGCCCCGTCTAACGCATAAGGAGTCGAACACCTCATATTTGTTACCCCCGCTGTATCACCCGATACAGCGGTATTTTTATTGTCAAAAAAGGAGTTATTGCAATGTCTAACGAAAACAAAATCCGTATTCTGTATGTTCAGCCGGGCAAATATCCGGAGGAACGGTTCGTTGCAAATGAGTTGCACCCCCTTCAGCGGCTTGTCGGCGGGGATATTCAGGCCGTATATCCGTGGTCAAAGGACAATGTAGCGCTTGTCTGCAACGATTCGGGCAAGGTGGACGGTCTGCCGCTGAACCGTTGCATTGAGGACTACGATGTAATCGCGGGCAATTTCTTTATCTGCGGTTTTTCCGGTGAGGAATTTTGCAGCCTGACTGACAAACAGTTCCGCTACTACAAAAAGCTGTTTCGTGACCCGGAGCTGTTCTTGCAGACCCCCATTGGCATTATGCCGATGAAATGCACCCCTGACCAGTATAAACGCCTGATGCAGGAGCGCAGCACCGCCAATCGTGGGGAGCGCTGAGTATGGAGTACAAGCGCAAGAGGCTGATACGTGCGGCATTGCAAAAAGCTGAAGCCAAGCGAAAGCAGACGGCGCGGCAGGCAGAATCGGCAGCAGATACCGAGCAGCAGACGCCGGAAGAATACGCCCAGACGGTTGTTTCCGAAAAAGCCGCACACGCGGCAGAGAACCTGCAAAGCAAGGTGCTGGACACAGGACAAATCAGCTACCGTCAGTTCCGGATTTTGCAGGAAAAGCGCCAGCGTATGCCAACCACACACGCCGCACAGCCCGCTGAAACAGAAAATACCCCCTTGGCGCAGAGTGCCGACCGTCGAGAATCATTCAAGCGCCAGCGCTTTCGGCAAAAGGCGCTGGATAAGCAGGAGATCAAAACACCCGATTCCTACCATGACAAAATGCAGGCGCTGAAACGCCAACACCTCACGCGCGAAACGGTGCGCCGCCATCTGCAAAAGCAGGCGGGCGGCACGGTGCTTGGCAGCGGCGTCAGACTGCCCGATACTGTTCCTGCTTTTTCCGGTGGAGGCATTAGACAAGCCGCGCATGGCAGAGTACGCACGGTGCTGCAAGCTGCTTGGCTTCGGCTGAAAGCGATACTGACGCGCACGATACGGCGTGCAGCCGGTTCTCTGCTGGCGCTGCTTGGCGCAGGCGGCGTGGTGTTGTTGCTGGCGATGATCATAGGCGCGGCTGCGGCGGTGATCGGCTCACCGATGGGCATTTTGTTTGCCGATGAATCCGGCGACCCGAACAGCATCCGCATTGCCGAAATCGTTGCCGAAACCAATGCCGACTTTGGCGCAGCCATCAACGACATTGTGGCGGCGCATCCGGAGTGCAGCGAAACCACGTTTGAATACGACTACGAGGACGGTCACACTTGGGCGAGCTACTGGCCCGAAGTGCTGGCCGTCTTTGCCGTGCAGAACAACCTGAACAACAACGGCGATGTGGTCGTCATAGACGAAGGCAAGAAGCGGTTGATTCAGGACACCTTTTGGACGATGCACGAAATCCGCGCAGAGGTGGAGGAGGTGACCGTCACACCGGAACCGACCGAGGACGAACCTGACCCGGAACCGGTCACGGAGTACATTCTGCATATCACGGTCAGCAGCAAATCGGTGGACGCGCTGGCAAATCTGTACCGCTTTACGCAGGACCAGCGGGACATTTTGCACCAGCTGCTATCCGAGGAAATGCGCCCCAGCCTGCTTGCCCTGTGCGGCGGGATTGCCGTTGCGGACGGTGAATTGTGCTGGCCGTTGCCGGGTCACACCTATATATCCTGCCACTTCGGGGAAGTGGACGCCTTCGGCAATACCGGGCATCGCGGCACGGATATTCCCGCACCGGAAGGTACCCCCATCTTGGCTGCCCACAGCGGCACGGTGCTGGTCAGCGGCTGGAACGACAGCTACGGCAATCAGGTGCTGCTGGACAATGGTGCCGGGCTTTCCACGCGGTACGCCCACATGACGCAAACTGCCGTTACCGCAGGGGAAGCGGTAACGGCAGGGCAGGTGATTGGGTATGTGGGCAGCACAGGCGACAGCACCGGCAACCACCTGCATTTTGAGGTAATGCAGGGCGGGGTTCGGGTTGATCCGCTGAGTTTGGTGTGTTAAATGCTTTCGCCCCAAAAGCCTTGAGCATAAAGCGCCAAGGCAAGTAGAAAGCCACCATTGCACAAAATCATTCCTGTTTCTTTGCCACAACGACAAATCTTCCCTCGTCCGTGTGGTAACTGCAGGTGGAAAGTGTAAGCAGCTGTTCCCCATACTGCGCATTTACGCCGGTGTCATACAGCGCCGCTTTTTGCACCTGCTCCACATAGGCGGCAAAGTCCGCCTCGTTCGACAGGTCGGCGTACTGGTAATACCGAAACACCTTGCTATCCTCTTGGCTGTAAACCTGTGAATAAAATGCCGCCATTACCGTGTAATCCGCACATCCGGTTGCAGTATTCAGCGTGATGGTGGGGTGTGCCTCGCAGTAGGCAGGCTTTGCATAGGCTTGCAGCGAGCCGAACATGGTTCCATCCTTCATATAATGGCCATAGATGATGTAGTTGCCGCAGCCGTCGTAACATCTGGCGTCCAAAAACGGTACGCCACGCAGTGAATAAGCCCCCTCAAAATCTCTGCGAAGATAATACTCCAGTTCCTCAGGCGTGTGCATGACAGGATAGCTCAACGCCGTGTCGTCAATTTTTATCCATCCCCAAAAGTCCGGGTTCTTTTCCTTCAGGGCGTTATATTCCTGCGCCGCTTTTTCCTTTGCGGACTGCTCTGTTTGTACGGCTGCGGTCTTGGAGTTTTCTCCGCCATGGTTATTTGCCTGCTCTGTTATCCTTTCAAGCGCACGAAATGCCTGCTGCTGCCGCGCACCTTCCCCATAATATGCCAGCAACATTCCCGCAGACAGCAGAAACACAAGCGTGAAAACAGCCATCATAAGGGTGCTTACGATTTGCTTTTTCATCTTGTCTCCTTTGCTCTTTGCTGTCCGCTGACAGCACCACAATGATTATATAAATAATGAAGTGAACCGTTTGAATTGTCAAGTGCTTTTCGAGGAAATATATCGAAGAACCGAAAAGAAAGGTGCCGTTTGGGTTTCTTCAAAACGGCGGAATCTCATACTTTGGGACGATTTACTTTTCTCCTTCGGGTGGTATAATTTAACTGTTATCGTATAGCATTTCCCTCATCCTTCATCGAAAAGGAGATAAAATTGAACGGAAATATTCTCATAAAGCCATCTGTGCAGCAAAAATTTGACCATGTTATGCAAAGCGGGCGCATCCTTTTTTTCAGCGCGCCCTGCGGCTTTGGCAAAACGGTTGTGGCAAACGCCTTGCTGCGCAAATGGCGCACACTTTGCCTGCGTGCCGATGCACCGGATTTTTCGCTGCAGGCGTTGCCGGACGAATGGGATATTTTGCTGATCGACGACTTTCAGCTTTTGCAGGAGCAGGAAACCTCGCAGATACTCTGTGAACTGATCCGTGCCAACCCGGCACGGCGGTTTGTGTTCCTCTCCCGCGGGGTGCCGCCGGCGTACCTGACGGCATTCCAGTACACGGGTCTGATGACCACCTTGGAGCCGGACGACCTGCTTTTTGACCATGAGGACATACGCAACTTTTTTGCCTCCTGTAAAGTGGCCGTGACGGAAAGCGAAATCAACGGCATCCTGAAAGAATCTTTCGGCTATCCGCTGGGTGTGGCAATTACGGCGCGGCAGATGTCCGACGGCAAGCCTTTTAGCCCGGAGTTGACGGCGCGCGCCTACCGGGAAGTGTTCGCCTACTTTGAGGCAGCTGTGTACAACCGCTTTGACCTTCCTGTGCGGCGGCTTTTGCTGGAGCTATCGCCGTTTGAGGACTTTGACATGGAAATGGTGCGGATGGTCAGCGGCGATCCCCGTGCCGGCGAACGGATGGACTGGCTCCTGCGGCACACCACCATGCTGCGTTACGACAGCCGGGAGCGATTCCACTTCTGGGCCGGTTTCCGCGCCTTTCTCCTTTGGGAGATGGATCGGGAATACACGGAGGAAAAGCGTAAAGCGCTGTTCAGCCGGGGCGGGCTTTACTACGAGCTGAAAGAGGACTATGCCCACGCGCTGGAATGCTACACGCAGGGCGGCGACCACACCAGGGTGGCCGAACTGCTGGTGCGCAACGCCGATCTGCACCCCGGTATGGGTCACTATGCCGAGATGGAAAAATACTACCGCGGACTGCCGGAGACGGAAATTCTCGCCTCACCCTCTCTCATGCAGGGCATAAGTATGCTCTGTGCGTTGGCCATGGATTACGAAGGCTCGGAGCGCTGGTATGGCGAACTGAAAAAGTTTGCCGAACACTGCGGCAGGCAGGACGCTGCCGGAAAGCAGGCGCGCGGTCGCCTTGCATGGCTGGACATTTCCCTGCCCCAGCGGGGCGTGAACGGTCTGACGGAAACCATCCCCGCCGTGTTCCGGCTGCTGACGAACAAAGAGGTGGCGCTGCCGTCCTTTTCCGTCACGAGCGCGCTGCCGAGCATCATGAACGGCGGCAAGGACTTTTCCGAATGGAGCAAAAAGGATGACCTGCTCTACAAAACCCTCCGTCTCCCCGTGGAGGCGGTACTGGGGCGGGACGGCGTGGGTCTTGCCGACTGCGCCATTGCCGAGAGCAAATTTGAAAAGGGCGAGGACGTCACCGGGCGGATGCTGTCCCTTCTCCCGCAGCTGAACGAGGTCCGCAACCGGGGTACGCCGGACATGGAGTTCGCTGTCAGCGGGTTGCTCGCCCGCAGCCAGCTGGCAAATGGGCAGGCGATGGACGCGCGGCGCACCATCGAGGTACTTCGGGAATGCTTTGCCGAGCGCGGTTTGACACGCTTTCTGCCCAATATGGACGCCATGCTCTGCCGTATTGATATGCACACCGGCAACCTTGACGCGGTGGACGTGTGGTATCGGGAAAAAGCCCCGCGCGAACCTACGCACCTGAACGTCATGCGGCGCTACCGGTATCTGACGCAGGCAATGGTGGAAATTATGCAGAACCGCCCGGACGCCGCTTTGCTGACGCTCTCACCCATGGAGCCGTACATTCAAAACTGCGCCCGCATCATCGACGGCATTCACCTGAATGTCCTGACGGCCATCACCCTGCACCGCAAGCACGACAAACGGTGGCGCAAGCGATTGACAGCGGCGCTGGACGCGGCGGCGGAGTACAGCTTTATCCGCACCGTCAGCGTATACGGCACGGCAGTGTTGCCGCTGCTGGAGGCACTGGACTGGGATGGCGACAAAAAGTGGTATAAGCAGTTAATGGCGGCGGTGCGGATGCAAGCTGCGTTCTACCCGCATTTCCTCGCGCCGCGCCTTGCCCCCGGCGAGGAGCTGACGCCCACGGAGCTGCAAATTCTGCATCTTCTCTGCGCGGACAAGTCCAATGCCGAGATCGCGCAGATCATGGACGTGAAGCTGCCCACGGTGAAAACCCACGTCAGCCACATCCTCGACAAGCTGGACGTGAAGCGCCGGACGGAGGCCAGGACAGCCGCGAAGAAGCTGCATTTAGTCCCCGAGGACCTGTAAAAACAGCATCCGGCAGAAGCTGGATTTCCACATAAAAGCAAGACTATTTCTCAAGGAGGAAGTACATGAAAAAACGAGTATTGAGTATGCTCATGACGCTGGCGCTGTGCCTGACGCTATTCCCCGCGCCCGCGTGGGCGGAGGAGGACACGCCGGAGATCGGCGCCACCGTGCAGCAGGAGCAGCAGGAGGAGCAGCAGGAAGCTCCGGCTGCGGAACCGTCCACCATATTGGAACAGGCGGCGGAAAATGGCATTGCCGCTCAGAACGGCGGGGACAGCACCGTGGAAAACGCAGTGGCGGAGGTCACCATCAACGGCAGCACCACGCCGTACACCGACATTGACGCGGCGTTTGCGGCGGCACAGCAGGCTGGCAGCGCCACGGTGAAGCTGCTGGCGGATGTAACCATCAGCCATGACGACTACTCCGGCATAGCGCTGAAGAAGGGCAACATCACGCTGGACCTGAACGGCAAGGCCCTCAGCAAAAGCACGCGCGATGACAGCGGCTTTTTTGCGCGAAATGCCGTGTTCTGGCTGTCGCCTCCGGGAGTGACAACAAAAGACGACTTTTTGGCGGCTCTCAAGACGCCTGTCCGCCTGACCGTTCAGGACAGCAGTGCTGATGGAAACGGCAAGATCGTGCAGCCCAACGGCGGCCCGGCGGTCATAGCGCCCCTTAACACCATACTGACCGTGAATGGCGGCACCATTGAGAACACTTCTTCTGTAGATCTTGACAATGACTCTCACATGACGCCCAACTGCGCCGTACAGCTGAGTGGCGGCGGTAAGGCTGTCATCAACGGCGGCACGCTGCGCGGTATGCGCGGCGTGGCGGTGGCGGGTTATATTACCAAAGAGGAAGAAGGCTTATACAAAGAACATTTCGGAATAGAAGGGTACAATAATGATACCTACGGCAATGAGCTGACCGTCACCGGCGGCAATATCTGCGCCACCAGCGGCGAAGCGCTTATTGTCTATGAGAAGGCGAAGAAGATCGAGCTTTCCGGCGGCACATTCACCACGCAGTCAAATGCTTACAGCATTTGGGTAGCTGACACCGAGGCGGAGGGGGAACCGACGATCAAGGGAGATGCGTCGAGCCTGCTGGCAAGCGGTTACCGCTATGAGTATAACGGCACGGAATGTGCATACAGCGAGGACGGCAAGGGTGTTGCGGGCAACGCCACAGTGGCGCCGCGCCCTGCGAACGAGTATGCGTACATCGACAAGGATGGGAAGCTGACCACGCAGGCCAACTGCACGGAGATCACGGAGCGTACCGATGACATCTCGACACCGGGCTGGTATGTAGTAAAAGAGAATCTCACGATCTCCTTGCTCAATATTTCCGGCGAGGTCAACCTGATTTTGTGCGATGGGGCAACGCTGACCGTCACCAGCTTTATGAATGTTACGCAAGGCAGCACGCTGAACCTTTACTGGCAGTCTGCCGGTACCGGCAAGCTGACGGCGGCGGCCATCAGTGTGCTGGGCACTGTAACTGCACCCGCCGGAGAAATGAAGCGGACCACCGGCGAGGGTGGCACGACCTTTGAGAAGTGCTTTGAGCATGACTGGGGATACACAAATAACGGCGACACGCACACGGCGATGTGCAAGCTGTGCGGCAAGGCCGAAGCTGCGGAGAGCCACAAGTATGACAGCTGGGCACCTACCGATGCAAATACCCACACCGGGACGTGCGCCTGCGGCGCGACCAAGACAGAAGGTCACACCCTGACCTGCACCCCCAACGCCGATGGGCTGACCCACAGCACGAAGTGCAGCGTGTGCGGCTACACGGCAGCGGCGGAAAGCCACGACTTTAATCAGACCGATAATTACGGCAAAAAGTGCGCCTGCGGTGCATATCTGGTGGCGGAGTGCAACGGCCAGCAGTACGCTACGCTGGCCAGAGCCATCGAGGCGGCAAATGGTGCAGATATCACGCTGCTGACGATTGTTAGCGAGAATGTTGT
>ERZ773108.1556-NODE-1556-length-22556-cov-4.481712_pt1 | contig 22556 bp, 16 predicted proteins | sample MGYA00580570_ERZ773108 | MGnify/ENA primary metagenome ERZ773108 (study PRJEB29015, sample SAMEA2737840) | human gut metagenome | biome: human gut; feature: human-associated habitat; material: faeces | place: China | collected 2012 ...
ATACGTGAAGCTGACCGAGTACACCGACTGGGCGGATTTTCTCGACAACTTCAAATACACGAACCCGAACGATTATTCCACCATCATCGTCGGCAGCTTGGATGTGAAATCTTCGGATCATCTCCGTGTGGTGGAGAGCCTTAAGCACCAGCGGCATCTGTTCCAGTACAAAATGCCGCAGGCGATTTTGGAGTATATTGACCCGAAATGGGTGGTACGGTATAAAGTCATCACAAACACAAGAGAGCAGGAGGACCGCAAGGAGCACCGGCTCAATTTCTTCCGTTGGTAAGGAGGGTTTGAATTTGAAAATCGGTCAATACATTTTATCGCTTGACCAGGGCACGACCAGTTCGCGCGCCGTGTTGTTTGACGCTTTGGGCGGCATTGCGGGCATGGGACAGCGCGAATTTACGCAGATTTACCCGCAGCCCGGCTATGTGGAGCACGATGCCGTGGAGATTTTGCAGACGCAGCTTTACGCCATGCGGCAGGCGGTGCATGAGGCAGAGATCACCGCGGAGGACATCGCTGCCATCAGCATCACGAATCAAAGAGAGACCACCGTGGCGTGGGACAGCGAGACGGGCATCCCAATCTGCAACGCCATTGTGTGGCAGTGCCGCCGCACTGCCCCCCTGTGCGAGGAGCTCAAGCGCCGGGGCCTGGAGGACTACATCCGCGAGCGCACGGGCCTCCTCATCGATGCCTATTTTTCCGGCACCAAGATCAAGTGGATCCTGGACAATGTGCCGGATGCCCGCCAGATGGCCAAGGAAGGCCGTCTGCTCTTCGGCACGGTGGATACCTGGCTCATCTGGAAGCTGACCGGCGGGCGCGCGCATGTGACCGACTACACCAACGCCAGCCGCACCATGCTGTATGATATCCGCCACATGTGCTGGGATAAAAAAATCTGCGAGGCATTGGATATCCCCATGAACATGCTGCCGGAAGTCAAGCCCTCCAGCGCCATATACGGCACCATGAACTATGCCGGCGTGGAGATCCCCATTGCCGGGTGCGCGGGCGACCAGCAGGCCGCGCTTTTTGGGCAGACCTGCTTTGCCCCAGGTGAGGCGAAGAATACATACGGCACCGGCTGCTTCCTGCTGATGAACACCGGGACGGATATTTTCCAGAGCAAAAACGGCCTGGTGACCACCATGGCCGCCAGCGCCGACGGCACCGCCCGCTATGCCCTGGAGGGCAGCGTTTTCATCGGCGGGGCGGTCATCCAGTGGATCCGGGATGAGCTGCATCTCATCCACGAGGCGGCCGACAGCGAATACTTTGCCACCCGGCTGGAGGATAACGGCGGCGTATATGTGGTCCCGGCCTTTACCGGGCTGGGCGCCCCCTACTGGGACATGTATGCCAGAGGAGCCATTATGGGGCTGACCCGCGGCTGCAACCGCAAGCACATCATCCGGGCCGCTTTGGAATCCATCGCGTATCAGAGCCGGGATGTACTGGTGGCCATGGAGCGGGATACCGACATCCGGCTGCAGGAGCTGCGGGTGGATGGCGGCGCTTCCGCCAATAACTTCCTGATGCAGTTCCAAAGCGACATCATCCATACCACCATCCGCCGGCCGATGATAAGGGAAACAACGGCATTGGGCGCCGCTTATCTGGCGGGCCTTGCCACCGGTGTGTGGAACGACCTGGACGAGATCCGGGAGCAGTGGACGCTGGATAAGCTGTACACCCCGCAGATGAGTGAGGAGATCCGGGAACGCAATCTGCGCGGCTGGGATAAGGCCATCGGCCGGGTGCAGCACTGGGAGGACCGATGAGCATTCCTCTCCGGAAAAGTGCTCCCAATTAAAGCGATCATTTGGACAAGATAAGAGGCCTTTGGTCGGCTACAAAGGCTAAAAAACATCTTTCACCGGGAAAGCCCGCCAAAGTGGAGAGGATATCCGAGTAAGATAATGTCCACTGGTTGGGTTCTGCGACGAGAGAGTCAATGAATATTGCTCGTCGGGAAAACCGGCTGGGGCGGAGCGGCCACATTCACTGGCCAGGTGCGGCACAGGAAAGACCGGTGAAACGGAGATTTTTTTGAAAAGGGCAGGTGCACGGGAGGGTCGCCCCGCAGGGGCGGCCCCCGCACCCTGCTGAAACCAAGACAGAAAGGCGGAACTGCCATGACCGAAGCCATGCTGACACCCTGGGGAGAGGCACTTGACCGGGAGCACCCGCTGCCGGAATACCCCCGCCCCCAGCTGAGGAGAAACAGCTACCTGAACCTGAACGGCATATGGGAATATGCCATTACCAAAACGGCCGAAAAGCCCGCTGTCATGCAGGGGGAGATCGTGGTGCCCTTTTCGCCGGAGACCCCGCTTTCCGGGGTGGGACACCTCTTGCAGCCGGATGAGTACCTGTGGTACCGTTCGCCTATCAATGCGCCATGAGTGGGACGGGAGTGAGCGGAGCGTATGACGCCATGCGTTATTTCCGGACGTTTCGGGTCCCGGAGGAATGGAACGGGAGTCGGATTATCCTTCATTTCGGGGCGGTGGACCAGTGCTGCACCGTGTGGGTCAACGGCCAGGAAGCGGGCAGTCACACCGGCGGCTACCTGCCCTTTGCCCTGGATGTGACCGAGCTTATTGAGGGCGATGCCTTTACGCTGGAGCTTCGTGTCACCGACCCCACCGATACCGGTTCCCTTTCCCGCGGCAAGCAGCGGCTGAAAAACACCGGCATCTGGTACACGCCGCAGTCTGGCATTTGGCAGACGGTGTGGATGGAATGCGTACCGGAAAATTATCTGCGGTCCCTGCGCATTACCCCAAAGCCGGAGGAAAATGCGGTCCACATTCGGCTGGAGGCGGATGACCCTGCCATGGCCGCTGTCACGATTTGCAGGGATGGGGGCATCATTGCCGAAGGGCAAACCGACGAAAATGGAGAGAGCACGCTTACCATCCCGGCGGAGGAACTGCGCCTGTGGAGCCCGGAGAATCCGTTCCTCTACGATGCTGCCATCACCCTGGCGGGCGGCGATAAAGTGGAGAGCTACTTTGGGATGCGGGCCTTCGGCATTGGGAAGGACGAAAAGGGGCTGCCGCGGCTGCTGCTGAATGGAAAGCCCTATTTCCAGAACGGACTGCTGGACCAGGGCTACTGGCCGCAGGGCCTGTATACCCCGCCTTCCGATGCGGCGGTGGAGCGGGAGCTGAGCGAGGTGAAAGCGCTGGGATTCAACCTGCTGCGCAAGCACGCCAAGATCGAGCCGCAGCGCTGGTACTACCACTGCGACAGGCTGGGCCTTGTGGTCTGGCAGGACATGGTGAACGGCGGCAGCAGATACAACCTGTGGTTCGTCACCTACCTGACCAATGTGCTGCAGCCCCTTGTGCGCCGCCTGCCCGACGCAGAGCCGCTCTGGGGCCTGCTGAGCCGCGGAAAAGCATCCAGCCGGGAAACATACCGCAAAGAGCTGCAAGCCACCGTGGAAGCCCTGCGCTGCCATCCGTGCATCGGCTGCTGGGTGCCCTTCAACGAAGGCTGGGGTCAGTTTGATGCGGCCGGGGCAGTGCAGGCCATCCGCACGCTGGACGATACCCGCCTTGTGGACGAGGCCAGCGGTTGGTATGATCAGGGCGGCGGAGATGTGTGCTCCATCCACAACTATTTCTATCCGCTGCATGTAAAGCCCGGAAGCCGTACCGTGGCCCTGAGTGAATACGGCGGCATTGCATGGCCCATGCCGGGGCACGAAGCACCGGGCAAAACCTACGGCTACGGCACGGCCAAGAGCCGCGCAGACCTGACCGCCCGCTGCAAAAAGCTGCAATTGGGCACGGTGCTGCCGCAGCTCAAAAAAGGACTCTCGGCGCTGGTGTACACCCAGCTGACGGATGTGGAAGATGAGGTGAACGGTCTGTTCACCTATGACCGGGCCGAGATCAAGCCGGATGCCAATGCCGTCCGCTCGGTGAATGCTGCCCTTGCCGCAGAGTTCGCAAAAGTGACGCGGTGAAAGAAAAAACTCCCTCAGTCATCGCGCAGCGATGACTGAGGGAGTTTTATGTTACAGCAGCTCTCAGCTGTTGGCGCTGTTGTTCACGATCTTTTTGGCGGGCAGTTTGTTCATGGCAGAGCTGTCCAGATCGTGTGCCAGCTCTGCACCGCCTGCGGCCAGTGCGTCGTCCAGCTCGCCGCCCTTCATATCGCTCAGGATCTGGCTGCGCAGGTCGTCCAGCGAAGAAACGCTCAGCGGGTCTACACGCACCATCAGGAGCAGGGTGGAGCCGTTGATCTGCACGGCAGCGGCTTCGCCGTAGGAAAGGCTGCGCAGAGCATCGGCTGCGCCATCCTGCGTAAAGGCCGAAGCAACATCGCTCTCGGTCAGCAGCTCGGTCTGGACGCTGGCGCTGTCGTCGGAAGTTTCGCTGTCCAGCACAGCGTAGATGTCCGGCAGGGCATTCTGTGCGGCCTCATGCAGGGCACTCACCTGATCCGAGACCGTCTCGCCGCCTGCAGCATTGACGCTGTCGGCAGCGGCCTGTGCCAGCTTGAGCATCTCGGCCTTCTGGTCATCGTCCGCAAAGGCGTAGGTGCTGGTATTGTACAGCGGGATGCTGATGTAGCAGATCTCATACATGCTGTCGTCCAGATGGCTGGTCAGCTCGTCGTCCTCCACCGGGGTCTCGCCGTCCGGGCCGTAGACCATATCCAGCAGGGCGGTGTGCTCCACCTGCAGACGTTCATATGCCTTGACGGTCTCCAGACCAATGCCGTTGGCGGTGTAGGTGTCGCCGTACTGGTCCATCATCTGCTGGGCATAACGGTCGGCAGTGGAAAGCTGCTCTGCAGTCAGCTCACCGCCCAGCGCCTTGAAGCGGGCATCCACAGCGGCCAGCGTTTCCAACGTTTCCTGCGTTTTCTGGGCCACATAGTCGCTCACAACTGCGGTCTCGCCGCTGTCAGAGTCGGTGGTGATGGTCTCTTTCAGGAAGGCTTTTACGTCGGTGGTGTCCTGATCGGTGCCGGCAAGCTGGGCGGCCTGCTGGTAAGCACCGTACTGTGCCAGCAGATACATGCCGGAGGTGATCTCAAAATCACCGATGCTGCCCACGGTGTCCGGGGCGGAAATGGTGCAGCTCACAAGGCTGAACACCAGTGCAAGTGCGCAGATCAGCGCGAGAAGTTTCTTTTTCATGGTAATGCTCCTATGATGTTTATTTTTGCTCGGCGGAGGCAAGGATCTCTGCCATCGCCTTGAGGATGCTTTGCAGCAGCTCCAGCGGCTTTTCGTCGGGCTGAAGCGTGACCGAGAGATAGGGCCGGTTGCCTGCACCGGCGGTGACGCGGCCATTGAAGGCCACCAGCAGGCCCCGGATCATGGGCAGCTCCAGACTTTCCAGCTGCAGGGTGAGGGTGTCCTTTTTCTGGGTCACTTCGGTCACGCCCACAGTGCTGGCCTGCACGCGCACCAGCGACACGTTCACCAGATTCAAATAGTTGTTCAGTCCGAACGAAAGCTGCCGCATGGCATTATAAAACACGGTGTATGCGGCCTTGTTCGTCATGGCAAAGCCGGCGGCCTGCTCCATGCTGTCAAGCTCCACGCCGCACTCGTCGTGAATCAGTGACAAAATTGCCGGCGCACTGGCGTAAAGTTCCAGACAGCCGCGGCTGCCACAGGTGCAGCGCGGGCCGCCAAAGTCAATGGATGTGTGGCCAAGCTCGCCGCATGCGTCAAGCAGCTCATGATGTGATACCAGCGCCGCGCCAAGCCCCTCGGTAATGCCCATATAGAGAAAGCTGTCGGCGTCCTTGCCGGCGCCAAAGTAGAGTTCGCACAGGCCGGACGCGTGCATATCGTTGCAGACAATAATCGGAAAACGGAAATACGGCTGAAGCGCGTCGCGCAGATTTAGCGAACGGATGCCGAAGAAATCGGTGACATAGGCGATGCCGCTGGCATCGCTGCTGATAACGCCGACGGTGGAGATGCCCATGCCCAGAATCGGCCGCTCAGTGTGCTCGGTCAGCTGCTCGGCAAGCTCACGCAGCTTCTGCAAAAAGCTCTCTTCGTTTTCAATCGGGGTGAGCGGGCGCTTGGCGCGCGCCAGAAGCTGAAGCGATAGATCGCACACCACGCCGTACAGACACGTGCGGGAGATGTAAATGCCCAGCACCACCGGCGACGTGGAGCAGATGCGCAGCAGCATCGGTGTGCGCCCGGGCGACTTGATGGGGTCTTGCGGCGCAAATTCCTCGATGATGTGCTTTTGCAGCAGCTCGCTTGTGATGTTTGTCACGGTCATGGGCGACAGATGCAGCCCCTCGGAAAGCTCGCTGCGCGTGATGCTCCCCGCCGTGCAGACGGATTGCAGCAGCAGTGCGCGGTTTCGCTCCTTAACCTCGATCAGATTGATGCCGGCCTTTTTCATAGCGGCTCCTTTTTGCACTTGCAGCGCCGAAAATTCCGCCGCTTTCGGCGAAATGGCGCGGCAGCGCATATTTATCATTTTAAAAACATTATAGTATATTTGCGGGGGATTGTAAACCGCCGCCAGGGGGATTTTATCCTGCGGCGATAGCCGCTGTGTCTCCGGCGGCGTCACCCACACAAGACAGCGGCCTGCAAGGGAGGGAGCGTCCCGACAGAGGCACAAAAAATCCGCGCCGCCCCTCGGGCGGCGCGGGCATTGTTTACCTGAATCAGTTGGTATCGGCGCACAGGGGGCCGGCCAGCTCTTTCATATAGAACAGCTTACCGGGCATGGTGGGAATGTTGCTGGACGTGACGTACTGGCACGGGCCATAGCGCAGCGTCATCCAGAAGCTCATGCCCTGCCACTGCATACCGCGGGACAGAACGCCGTCTGCGCCGCCGATGGCGTAGTCGGAGTTGAAGATGATCCACGGGCCGATGGTGTTGGCATAGCACGGAATCAGCGGCCAGCTGGAGCGGAACGACGTGATGGCGTTCTGCTCGATGGTGAACGGATGCAGACGCGCGCCGACGCGGTACTCGGCTGCTTTCCAGTCCTCATAGGAGGCGTAGTCCTTGGCAAAGTGCGGCTCCCAGAATGCAATATGGCACATACGGCCGATGCCGTAGACCAGAACCTGCTTTGCACCCTCAGCCTTCAGCTTGCGGATTTTCTCCGGATAGGTGGGCAGATTTTCCTTGGTTGCAAAGTTGCGCTGATTTTCGGGGACAGTCAGCTCGCCGAGCGGGCCGTAGAACGCGCCGGTCATGGCGTTCTGGAACGCGGCGGGGTCGGATGCGGGCAGCGTGTTGCCCTCGGCGTCAGCCCACTCGTCCATGTTGAAGCCGTAGACGTGCTTGCAGTCCACATTCCACTCTTTCAGGAAATAGACCGCCCACTTGTACATGCCCATCGGGCCAACCGGCAGGATGAGAATCAGCTTTCTGCCCTCTTCCTTGGTGAGCCTGATCTGCATGGCAATTTCGTGACCCATGTATGCGCCGAACTCTTCAAGGTTCGTGCACTCGACGGGACGGAAGCCATCGTTCCAGAAGCTCTGGCGCTCGCCGACGGAAGATGGATCGTTGGAGACGCAGTCATAAATCTTGGAAATGTCCCAGCCCTCGGGCAGAACTTCGGAAAAATAGGAACCCTTGAGGGTATCGACCATGTTCATAATAGAAAACCTCCTTAAATTGCGCGGCGAAAGCCGCAGGTATTCTGTAAGTTCATCATACCACGCGGCTTTTCGGGTGTCAATTCGGGACAGGGGTTATTTTTAAATAGATTTTAGAAATGAAATTTGTGGACTTTTCACAGAATCCGGTCAATCGCCCAGAATCAGGCGGCCAAAATCCTGCGGCCGGTGGAACTGCGGCGTGTCACAGCGCATGGGATTCCACGACAGGTAGTGCTGTCGCACGGTCAGATCGCCGCACTTATAGCAGTTGCCGTACATGGCCAGCCCCTCGCACGGTGTAAAGTCCGGGAAAAACCGGCGGATAAACGCAAACGGCACACGGTAGGTGATCTCCCAGCCATCGGACAGGCGCGCGGCCTTTGGCTGGAACAGCGCGGGCTCGTCGGCAACAATCAGACGCGTCAATTCCGTCACATTTGTGCCATATCCGAGATATAACGCACAATTTGGGTTAAATTCGAAGTTGAAGTAGCGCAGATCGTCGGTGGGACGGAGGAAAAATTCCAGACAGCTGTCCTCGCAGACCGACTGCAAAAGTCCGCTGTGCTCGGCGCGGATTTCTGTTTCCCACGCGCGCAGGCGAACATAGATCGCCGCTTCGTCCCAGCAGAGCTGCCCCTGTGCACGGATATCGACCGGGGGATTTGTCCACTGGAGGTTGTCAATCGGAAGTGCGTCAATTGTGTCCCAATCGGGGGCGGATGTGACCTTTTTCAGAACATAGCTTCGCATTTTAGATACTCCTTTATTCCTTGAGTGTTTTTTCGTATTCCGTGGGGCTCATGCCCGTTTGCTTTTTAAAAAGATTGGAGAAATAGTAGATGCTCTCAATGCCGATGCGCTCGGCGATCTGTGTGAACGTGAGGTTTCCCTCGCGGATCAGACGCTTTGCCTCGCCGATGCGCAGCGCCGTGAGATAGCGCACCATGCTCTGGCCGATCTGCTCGTGGAACACGCGCTTGAGCTGTGAGACGCTTATGCCGAGCGCCGCGGCCAGCGATGGAAGCGTGATGGCCTCGGAATAGTGCGCGGCAAGATAGTCGCGCGCCTGCTGCGCCAGCAGCAGATGCTGGTGAAACTGCGTGGATGTGATGGCGCGCTGGGAAAAGCGGACATTGTCGTCGCGGCGGCAGATGCAGATGAACAGCTGCTCCAGATAGAGCTTGATCAGCTGGTCGCTGCCCCACGGGGCGGTGGGCTTTTTACGCAGATTGACCAGCGCGGGATCGTTTTCAAAATACTGATACGCCTGCTGCGCCTCGTCCATCAGCGGCTTGAGGCACTGCTTCTCGCGCTGGTGCAGCAGCAGAACCTTTTTTTCCAGCCGGTGCATGGCTTCGCTTTCGCAGCAGAACGCCACCACCATCACGTCACTTGCGCCGACCGACTGGAACGAATGAAACTCATACGGGCAGTGAAACGCCAGCTCGCCGTCCTTTAGAAAATACTTGTCCGCCCCGGCAGTGACAACGATGCTGCCGCGGTCAACATAGATAAACTCCCAGAAAAAGTGCGACTCGCCGGAGAAAACATAGCCGTTTTCCAGCTTGTAATACGAGATATTCACGATGGCATCCACGTCAAAAACCGTGGCAAGCGGGATGGGTGTGTATTCCATTTTCATGGCGGCAGACATCCTCTGTAGCTGATTTTATAAATTTTGCACCGGATTTTATATTGTCAGACCAAAATTCGAGCTTATAATGGAATTATAGGCGGAATCCGAACGAAAGTAAATACGGAAAGGAAGATGCACAGATGAAAAAATCAATCAGCTATTGGTCTTTCAGCGGGAAAAACGTGTTTGAGGCGATGAGGCTAGCAAAGGATGCGGGCTTCGACGGCATTGAGCTGACGCTGGATGCAGAGGGCGACATGACGATGGAGACTGCGCCCGAAAAGCTGGCCGAGATCCGCCGCGCGGCGGAGGAAATCGGCATTGCGCTGCCGAGTGTGGCAAGCAGTCTGTACTGGGCGTATTCGTTTACTTCGGACGATCCGGAGGAGCGGGAAAAGGCGCATCAGGTGGCAGTCTGCGAGATCAAAACGGCAAAGGCGCTGGGCGCGGACACAGTTTTGATCGTGCCGGGCAGCGTTTCGGTGGAATTTGTGCCGGAGCGGCCGGTTGTGGCGTATGATGTGTGCTGGCAGCGCGCGGTGGCCGAGATGAAGCGCCTTGCGCCGGTGGCGGCGGAGCACCAGATTCACATCGGCGTGGAGAACGTATGGAACAAGTTCCTGCTCTCTCCGCTGGAGATGCGCGCGTTTATCGACGAGATCGGAAGCGAGTGGATCGGCTCGTACTTTGACGTGGGCAACGTGGTCTACGCGGGCTATCCCGAGCAGTGGATTCGGATTTTGGGCAAGCGCATCAAAAAGGTGCACTTCAAGGACTTCCGCCGCAATCCGGGCGGACTCAATTCGTTCGTGGACATTCTGGCGGGCGATGTGGACTGGCCGGCGGTGATGCAGGCGTTTGAAGACATCGGCTATGACGGCTGGGCGACGGGCGAGATGATCCCGGCCTATGGCCACGCCTCTGACCAGATTATTTACAACACGGCGGCCTCAATGGGGCGCATTCTGGAAAAGAAATTTTAAAAACGGACAGACAGGAGGAACGAACATGATTCGAGTAGGACTGATTGGCTGCGGCTTTATGGGCGGGATGCACGCGGCGTGCTATGCGGCGCTGGCGGAGCTTGGCGTCAAGGTGACGGCGATTGCCGATGACCGGCCGGAATTTCTGGCACAGATGAAAGAGCAGACCGATGCGCAGACGTATGAATCGGGTATGGCGCTGATTGAACAGGCGGACGTTGACGTGGTGGATATCTGCCTGCCAACGTATCTGCACACGGCGCACGCGTGCGCGGCGATGGAAAAGGGGCGCGATGTGTTCTGCGAAAAGCCCGTCTGTCTGACGGAGGAGGATATGCAGGCGCTGCTGGAGACGAAAAAGCGTACCGGCCGCAAGGTGATGGTCGGTCAGGTCATCCGTCTGTGGGACGAGTACGCATGGCTGAAAAAGACCGTGGACGCGGGAACGTATGGCCGCGTGCTTTCGGGTGTATTCCAGCGCGTTTCGTCGCGCCCCGGCTGGGCAAGCCGCAACTGGCTGCACACGTCGGCGCAGTCGGGCGGCGTGGCCGTGGATATGCACGTGCACGACGTGGACTTTGTGCGCTATCTGCTGGGCGAGCCAGACCGCATTCAGGCGGGCGGCTATCGTGACAGCGACGGACTGATTGAGCAGATTTTTGCTATCTACAACTATGGCAGGGACGTGGCAGTCAGCGTCGAGGCCGCGTGGGACTATCCTGCGTCGTTCCCGTTCTCGGCCACGTTCCGCGTCAAGCTGGAAAAGGCGACCATCACAAACGATGCAAACGGTCTGACCGTGTATCCGAACGACGGCGATGCGTTCCATCCGGAGCTTGCCGCGCAATATACCGGCGACAACCGCATCGGCGGCAATATTTCGTCGCTCGGCGGGTATTATAACGAGCTGAAATACTTTGTTGAGGGATTGCAGGGCAAAAACGATCTGTCGGTTGCGCCGCTGGAGGAGGCCATTGCCTCGGTGCGGCTGGTCAAGAAAGAAATTGAGGCCGCAGGCGGTCTGCTGGCCTGAGAGATGGCAAAGTTCGCGAATGACGGACAAAAGCGAACATAAACGAACAAAAGCCCGCGGGCATGCGCAAAAAACGCATGCCCGCGGGCAAATTTTATGGAAAAGCGTCTAAATTTACCGTCGATTATTTTTAAAAAGAGTTGAAAGAATGGGGCGCAAAACCGCAAAATGTGTGGCAACATCGACCAAAATCACGGTGGTTGAGTTGTGAATAATTCACCATTATTACAACATTCGTAAAGATTATTTAGAAATTGTGTTGACAAAAGACCGCACTTCGGTCTATTATGGATGCAAGGCAATAAGACTCGCGGCGTATTTATTCTGCCGCATGGCCGTGCCGCCAAGACAATCGGCCGCACGCGCCCCCTTAATTTCAGCAAGAGGTGAAAAACATGAGAGTTCTGGCGATTGGCTGCCACCCCGACGATCTGGAGATCGCCTGCTCGGGTACACTCCGCAAATATGTAGAGCAGGGCGCAGATGTGTATATGTGCCATGTTGCAAACGGTGATCAGGGTCATGTCATTATTGAACCCGGCCCTTTGGGCAAGATCCGTGAAAAGGAAGCGGAAAATGCCGGCAAGTTTATCGGTGCCAAAGAAGTTTTCAACATTAACGTTTCGGATATGCAGGTGAACCGCCACGATCAGGCGCAGATTGACGCCGTGGCCGACGTGGTTCGCTATGCGCGTCCCGACGTTATCATCACGCACAACGACGTGGATTATATGCAGGATCATGTGGAGACCAGCCATCTGGCCACCAATGGCGCATTTATGTCGGGTCTGCCGCACCGCTCGGTCAACTACCCGGCCTTTGAGAGCATGATTCCAACGTTCTTTATGGATAGCCTGGCAGGCGTGGACTTCAACCCCACCCACTATGTCGATATTACCGGCCAGATTGAGATGAAGCTGAAAGCGCTTGAGATGCATGAGTCGCAGATCAAGTGGATGCTTGACCATGACGGCATCGACTTTGTGGATATGATCCGTACCTGCTCAAGATATCGCGGATATCAGTGCGGCGTTGCCTACGCCGAGGGCTTCCGACCCTATAACGTCTACCCCCGTCACAGCACCAAGCACCTGCTTCCGTAACCGGCTGCGTGAGCGCCGTAGCTCGTAAGAGCGAAAAAACTAGGAGGAATGAATCAAATGAGCACAAAAGCAACCACGTTAAACAGCAAAAAGAGCGTCGGCGCACTGGTTAAGGACTGGATGAGCCTTGTCGGCATCGCCATCCTGATTGTCGTATTCTCTATCATTTCGTATGTAAAGTTTGGCGCACAGTACTTCCTGACCTGGAGCAACTGGAAAAACATTCTTCTGCAAAGCTCTACCGTCGCCATCGTTGCCCTTGGCCAGTCGATCATGCTGCTGACCGGCAATTTTGACCTTTCCCTTGGCCGTATGGTCTGTCTCACCAGCTGCGTGGGTGCCATCCTGATGAAAAACGTCGGTATGTCCACCGGCCTTGCCATCCTGATCATGTTCGCCATCGGCCTTGCCGTCGGCGCAGTCAACGGCTTCATGGTCTCTTATGTCGGCGTTCCCGCGATGATCGCAACGCTTGGCACGCAGTACATCTGCTACGGCCTTGCAAAGCTGCTGACGCAGGCTGTGCCGATTGCCAACATGCCCGATAGTATCGAGTTCCTTGGCCGCGGCTATATCTTCGGCGGCGTATTCCCGGTCTGCGTGCTGCTGATGATCATCGTCTACGCAATTGCGCAGTTTGTCACTTCCAAGACCCGCGTCGGCCGTAACCTCTACGCCGTCGGCGGCTCGCGTGAAGCGGCATTCTTCTCCGGCATCAACGTCAAGGCCTATCAGTTCGGCACGTTCCTGCTGGGCAGCGTTCTGGCTACGTTCGGCGGTCTCGTCCTGATGTCCCGACTCAACTCTGTCGCCGTCACCAACGGACAGAACTATGAATTTGACGCCGTTATCGGCTCGATCATCGGCGGCGTTTCGCTGGCCGGCGGCAAGGGCCGCGTCATCGGCACGATGTTCGGCTGCATCTTCCTGAACACGCTGTTCAACGGCTTCTCCCAGATGGGCGTCGATCCGTTCGTGCAGGACGTTCTGAAGGGCGTTGTCCTTGTGCTTGCCGTCACGCTTGACGTTGCCAGCAACAAGAAGAAGTCCTGATTGACCTGACTGAAGTATCACAGAAAGGTTGGGTGAACAATGGATAACAACTACATCTTAACATTAAAGAATATCACAAAAGAGTTCCCCGGCGTCAAGGCGCTGGATGACGTCACCATCAACATTGAGCGCGGCACCATCCACGGTCTGGTCGGCGAGAACGGCGCAGGCAAGTCCACCCTGATTAAGATTCTGGCCGGTATCTACCAGCCGAATAAGGGCGAAATCATTCTGGACGGCAAGCCCTGCCGCTTTAACAGCCCCATCGAGGCACGCCGTGCCGGCATCAGCGTTGTCCATCAGGAAATCAAGCTGGCCGAGCCGCTGAGCGTTGCGGAAAATATGTTCCTTGGCAACGTCCAGCTGAAAAACGGTCTGGTTGACTGGAAGGGCATGCGCCGCCGCGCGCGGGAGATCGTTGAAGATCTCGGCATGGACATCGACATCAACGCGCAGGTCTCGTCTCTGACCGTCGCGAAAAAGCAGATCGTCGAGATCATGCACGCCATTAACAATAATTCCCGCATCCTGATCATGGATGAGCCGTCGGCCGTTTTGACCGACCGCGAGCTGGAGGTTATGTTCCGCATTGTCAAGCAGCTGCGCGACGAGGGCATCACCATCATCTATATCTCGCACCGTCTGGACGAAATCTTCGGCCTGTGCAGCAACGTCAGCGTCCTGCGCGACGGCTGTCACATCGACACGATTCCGGTCGCTTCCGTTGACCGTCAGGGCCTGATCAACATGATGGTCGGCCGTGAGATGGGTCAGGAGTATCCGAAAGAGGTTGGCAACGTCGGCGGAACGATTCTGGAGGTCAAAAATCTCAGCCGCGGCATTTTGCAGGACATCAGCTTTGAGGTCAAGTCCGGCGAGGTATTTGGCATTTCGGGTCTGGTCGGCGCTGGCCGCACCGAGCTTGCCCGCGCCATCCTCGGCATTGACAAGCCGGAATCCGGCGAGGTCTATGTCCGCGGAAAGAAAGTTCACTATCGTACGTTTGCCGACGCCATCCGTGACGGTCTTGGCCTGATCCCAGAGGATCGCAAGCTCCAGGGTCTTGTCCAGATTATGTCGGTCAAGCGGAACACCACGCTGGTCAACATGAAGCGCGTACTGCGCGCCGGTGTGATCAGCAGCTCGCTTGAGGAAAAGCTGAGCAAGGAATACGCCGACAAGCTGCACGTTGTCACGCCGAGCATGGAGACCGAGGTACAGTATCTCTCCGGCGGCAACCAGCAGAAAGTGGTTATCGCAAAGTGGCTGTTCCAGAACTCGGAGATCCTGTTCCTTGACGAGCCCACGCGCGGCATCGACGTTGGCGCAAAGGCAGAAATTTACCGTCTGATCAACCGGATGGCAAAGGAGGGCAAGACCATCATCATGATCTCGTCCGAAATGCCTGAGCTGCTCGGCATGTGCGACCGCATCATGGTTATGCATGAGGGTCACAAGATGGGCGAGCTGAACGCGGCCGAAGCTACACAGGAAAAGATCATGGCGCTTTGCAGCTGATGATCCAAACAACGGTCTAATCAGGCGCAGCCTGTTAGATAAAATTTAAGGAGGAATTACAAAATGAAGAAACTGATCGCGATGCTTCTTGCAATGGTCATGGTTCTGGGCCTGGTTGCCTGCGCAGCCAAGACGGAGCCCCCTGCGGCCGACACCAAGACCGAGACGCCCGCTGCGGAGACGCCCGCAGCAGAAACACCCGCTGAAGAGACCCCGGCTGAAGAAACGCCCGCTGCTGAAGGCGCTGTCAAGACCGACGTAATCGCAACCGAGGGCAAGGCTGCTGAGCTCGGCATTCCCGCCGCTGTTGTCCTGCAGGACACCACCGCGCTGGAAGGCAAGAAGATCGGCTGCTCCATCTGCTACAAGGGCGACGAATGGTGCGCAGCTCTGGCACAGGCTCTGGAAGCACTCGGCGCATACTACGGCGCTGACATCGTCTGCGAGGACGGCGACCTGAACGACGAGACCCAGACCAAGCAGATCGAGAACATGATTTCCAACAACGTTGACATCATCATGGTTGACCCCATCACCCCCGACGGCTCCGGCATTGCGTTGACGAATGCGGTTGAGGCCGGCATTCCCGTCATCATCTACGACGGCTACTGGACCGACGGCGAGGAAAAGGCTGTCACCACCGTCACCTGGGATCAGAAAGCAACCGGCACGCTGGTTGGCGAGTACTTCGTCAACTATGTTAAGGAAAACAACGGCGGCAAGTGCCGTGTGGTTGAGCTGACCAACGCTGTTTCCACGCACTGCCAGGAGCGCTTTGTTGGCCTGCATGAGGTTATCGACGCTGCCAATGCAGACGGCTGCGAAATCGAAATCCTGAACAAGTACGACTCTCAGGGCAACCGCGAGACTGCATACAACGCAATCTCCGCCATCGTCGAGCCGTATGACTACATCATCTCCGACGTTGACAACGGCGCGATGGGCGCAGTTGCAGCGCTGCAGGCTGTTGGCAACACCGACGTCAAGGTCTTCTCCATGGGCGCTTACGGTGCAGAGCCGTTCGGCAAGCTGCATGACAATGACGTGAACTATCAGGCTTGCCTGAACGTTGACGCTTGGGTTCTGGCACAGTTCATCTACGAAGGCGCAATCAGCTACTTCGAGGGCAAGGACGTTCCCACCAAGACCAACATCGACCTGTTCGTTGTTGACGGCACCAACGTTGAGAAATTCTGGAGCTTCGACTAATCTCCGGCAAATTCCGTAAACCGCGTAATCGCAGGGGGCGCAAGCCCCCTGCATCCGCAGGCGCATTGCGCCGATGCCCGCAGAGAGAAAACCGCGTTTTTGAAATTCGTGTTCCTTTCTGCGGAAAAATTATTAGACGTAAATCGTTACACAAAATCACATAGAAAATTGAAAGCATCCGTCGTAAGATAGGAGCAGGACAAAACGAACCGCCGTCTGGCAGCAGCGGCGATGCTCCGGCACAGCCGGACAAGGCATATCCCGCCGGCACAGCCGGCAAAAAACGTGTAAGCTTGGAAATAATCGCAAAAATTCTGCGTTTTAGAATCATAAAAGGAGACAATTGCTATGAAAAAGCTTCGTTGGGGCGTTATCGGCGCGGGCGGTATTGCAGACCGCAGAACGATTCCCGGAATGATGCTGGCGAATAACGCCGAGCTGATTGCTGTAATGGAGATCAATATGGAGCTGGCGGAAAAGTCCCGTGCCAAGTGGGGCTGCAAGCGTGCGTATGACAGCGAGGCTGCGCTGCTGGCCGATCCCGAGATTGACGTGGTTTATATCGCGTCCCCCGTTGTGCTGCACGCCAAGCAGGCCATGATGGCCGCCGACGCTGGCAAGCATATTCTGATTGAAAAGCCGCTGGCCATGACCTCGGAAGAGGGGCAGAAGGTCGTTGACTACTGTGAGAGCAAGGGCGTCAAGATTGCGGCAGGTCTGATGATGCGCTTTGGCGCATACGTCATGGCTATGAAACAGGCCATTGCCGACGGCAAGATCGGCCGTCCGGTTTCGGGCTTCTCGCAGTTCACCTGCTGGTATCCCGATATGCCCGGCAACTGGCGTCAGAGCAAGAAAAACGGCGGCGGCGGCGCAATGATGGACATGGGCGTGCACTGCATCGACCTGATGCAGTATGTCACTGGCTCAAAGGTCAAGCAGGTTGCGGCGTTCCACGACACGCTGACGTTCCACTATGAGGTGGAGGACACGTCTACGGTTCTGATGCGGCTGGAAAACGGCTGCGAGTGCGTGGTGCAGTCCAACTTCAATATCCCCGACGAAGCCTCCAAGTGGCGTCTTGAGTTCTTCGGCGATCAGGGTCATCTGGTTGGCGAAAACATCATCGGCCAGATCGACGGCGGTACGCTGGACGCGATGTTCTGCGGCGAGGTTGGCGGCTATGACGCACAGCAGGACACCAAGGACGTCAAGGGCGAGCAGCTGGACGTGGAGTTCGGCAATATGTACACGCGCGAGATTGAGTCGTTCGGCAATTCGATCCTGAACAATCTTCCGCTGGAGGTTCCGGCGTCTGATGCGGTGCAGGTGCAGCGCGTTATGGAGGCGGCCTACCGTTCCAACGACAACAAGTGCGTTGTTGATCTGTAATTCAAAGAAAATTCCACAATCATGCTTCCCGCGCCGCCTGCGGCGCGGGAAGATAAAAAGAAACTGATTCCATAACGGTAGCGTCAATGACGCGAAGAGGTAAACTATGAACAGACCACTCGATTTTGCGGTCGGCTTGTTCAATTGCTGCCGCGATCCGTAACTGCTTCAGAATGTCCGTCTGTCAGCAAACTGATATTCTGAAAGGAGTCAATTTTAAATGGAGAAGAAAGCATCGGATTTCCGGTATAACACCGGCGAAACCAAAGTCCCGTGGGCTGCGGTCGGCGAAAACTATAACGCGCAGGATTTGATGACCATCATCCGGTTTATGATGAAAGGCAAGGGCGAGGCCTACGACGAGGCGCTGAAAACGGTTGAGAAGGACGTTCTCGCGCTGGACAAGGTTTCCGCGCCCCCGGCAAAGCTGTCGCTGGACGTGGAGGTTGGCAAGGCCGAGAATATGTGCGACGAATATCTGCACACCACTGGCTCTACATTTTTGACCAACTGCACAGCGGGCTTTGAGATTGCCTGCAAGTATACTGGACTGAAGCCAGGAGACGAGGTTATCGTCCCGGCCATCACGTTTGCCGCAACCATGGCGTATCCGCTTTCCATCGGCTGCAAGCTGGTGTTTGCGGATGTCGATCCGCTGACGCTGAATATGGATCCCAAGGACGTGGAGAAAAAGATCACCGACAAGACGAAGATGATCATCCCCGTCCACATTGGCGGCTATCCAGTCGATATGGATCCGATCATGGCGCTGGCCAAGCAGCACGATATTGTCGTCCTTGAGGACGCGGCGCACGCCTTTGGCGGCGAGTATAAGCACCGCAAGCTCGGCACAATCGGCGATTTTGGCTCGTTCTCGTTCCACGAGGTCAAGAACATCACCTCCTTTGGCGAGGGCGGCATCCTGTGTTCCAACGTGACAGAATTCCTGCCCGAGATGCGCCGCGCGCGCTTCCTTGGCACGGATTTCAGCAAGCATATCCCGAACTGGCTGTATGACGTCACCGCCATCCGCGGCAAGAACGGCCCGTTCGTCGCAACCAACTTCTCCACCACCGAGATTCAGGGTCTGGGCTTGCAGCTCCAGATTGCCCGAATCGACCAGATTATCGAAGCGCGCCGCCGCGCGTCCGAATATCTGACAAAGCGCCTTTCCGCCTGCGACGCTCTGATCCCGCAGGATCTGGGCAATGACGAAATCAAACCCACGTTCCATCTGTATCAGCTTCAGATCATCCCCGAAAAGGCGGGCGGCGATATTCAGCTGTTCAAGAAAAAGATGGACGCAAAGGGCGTCACGCAGATTCCTCACTTTGGCCCGCTGTATAAGTTCGAAATCCTGCGTGAGTATGGCTATGACGAAAAGGCAATCGCTGAGAGCTGCCCGGTGTGCGAGGAGGTATTCAACCACCGCTTTACGCACTTCCCGGTCTACGGCCTGACGCCGGAGCAGCTGGACTATATGGCCGACGCGATTCTCGAGTCTGTTGACGAGATGCAAAGAGGCGTGTAAGCGGCCAACGTTCGTAAATTTGCAACTGTTTTACACTTGAAGAAATGAGGTTTTAACATGAGCGAGAAAAAAGAAATTGTCATGAATGGCGCTGGCGTTGCCGAGCTGGGCTTCCCCGGCTGGCCGCAGTTTGACCCGAAGAGCAAGGCGGAAATCGCCGAAGCACTCGACACCGGCGCGGTCTGCTACTGGACCGGCCATAAGGGCATGGAATTTGAGGACAAGTTCGCCAAGTGGTGCGGCGCAAAGATGGCAATTTCCTGCACCAACGGCACGGCTGCGCTGCACATCGGCATCGCAACGCTGGGCATCGGCCCTGGCGATGAGGTGATCGTGCCGTCCTACTCGTTCATCGCGTCCTCGTTCGCGGTGGTGCAGGCGGGTGCGGTGCCCATCTTCTGCGACGTGGATGAGAGCCACACCATCGACCCTGATGACATCGAAAGCAAGATCACCGAGCGCACCAAGGGCATTGTCATTGTCCATCTGTATGGCGTTGTGTGTGACATGGATCGCATCATGGCCATTGCCCGCAAGCATAACCTGTACGTTATCGAGGACTGCGCGCAGGCCATCGGCGGCAAGTATAAGGGCAAGTCCGTCGGCACGATCGGCGACGTGGGCTGCTTCTCGTTTGCACAGTCCAAGCACTTCACCACCGGCGGCGAGGGCGGCATGGTCGTCACCAACGACGAGGATCGCGGCTGGGAGGCACGTTCGTTCCGTGACCACGGCTATGACGTCAAGGCCAGAATGAATATGCTGGCGCTGGAGGAGAAGCTGCCCTATATCCACAACCGTGTGGGTTTCAACTTCCGTATGACCGAGATGCAGTCCATCGTCGGCATCAACGAGCTGGCGCGTCTGGAAACGTGGAATCTGCCGCGCCGCTTTGAGTACGCCAAGATGTACCGCGAGGCGCTGGGCAAGCTCGAGGGCGCCAAGTCGCTGCCGGTTGACACCGAGGAGCGTCAGTGCGCTTACTGGTGGTTCCCGATCATTCTGGATCTGGACAAGCTGGACATCGACGCGCCCGCGTTCCTTAAGGAAATGGCCGGCATGGGCATTCCCTGTTACGGCATTCAATGGCCGGAAGCATACGAGGAAAAGGCATATAAGGAGCTCGGCGGCTTTGGCTCGCATAAGTTCCCGTTCTGCTCCAAGGAGTACACCCGCGAGGGTCTGACGTATGAGGGCGTTGTATGCCCGGTGGCAAAGAGCCTGCGTGCCCGCACGGTGAACCTGTTCCTGCATCCCACGTGGGAAAAGGAGCACATCCAGAGAGTCATCGACGCGTTCACCACAGTGCACAACGCGCATCTGAAAAAGTAAAACAGCAGAAGCTGTATAAAACCGGCAAGCTGCCGCAGCCAACGGCTGCGGCAGCTTTTGCAGATACAGGAGGAAACAGAAATGGCAAATTTACAGGCTGGCTTTGCACGCGTAGACGTTACCCCGCCGCTTGGCATTGAAATTTCGGGTTATTTTGTCGAGCGCTTTGCGTCCGGCATTCTTGACGCGCTGGAGGCTTCGGCGCTGGCGCTTCGCTGCGGCGACGATCAGGCGATTTTGATTGCGCTGGACAATCTGATGATCGACAAGGAGACGATGCACGCCTATCGCGCGGTCATCGCCGAACGAACCGGCGTCAAGGCGGAGGCAGTGTTTATCGCCTGCTCGCACACGCACACAGGGCCGCTGGTTGGCAAGAGCGAGCTGGACGAAAACAAGTACGGCGAAAAGGAATATGGCGACTATCTGGGACGCAAGCTGTGCGACTGTGCGGTGATGGCAGTGCGCGACATGACGGATGCGAAGATGGGCTACGCCGTGGGCTGTGCGCCGCATATCGCATTTGTGCGCCGCTTCCGGATGAAGGATGGCTCAATCCGCACAAATCCCGGCGTGAATAACCCCGATATCGTTGCGCCGATCGGCGATGTAGACGAGCGGGTGAACGTGCTGCGCTTTGTGCGCAAGTGCGCGCCGGATATTGTAATTGCCAACTTTGGCGTACACCCGGACGTGGTGGGCGGCGACGAGATTTCGGCGGACTTCCCGCGCTTTGTGCGCGAGACGACCGAGGCGGCGCTGGACAACGTGCGGTGCATGTTCTTTAACGGCGCGCAGGGCGACATGAACCACGTGAATGTGCACCCTGTGGGCGGCGATGCAAACGGTCTGCATCCGTGCTTTGACGACGCAGACCGCGGCTATGCGCACGCAAAGCACATGGGGCGCGTGATTGCGGGTGCGGTTTTGCAGGTATATGAAAAGGTGCAGTTCTGCGATGTGGACTGCGTCCGCGCTGCCGAGCGGATTGTAAACGCGCCGTCGAATATGCCGACAGCCGAGGAGGCCGCGCGCGCGGAGAAAATTGTGGAGCTGCACAACGCCGGACGCGATGCAGAGCTGCCGTTTGCGGGCATGGAGCTGACGACGGCGGTAGCCGAGGCGCTGCGGATGAAGCATCTGAAAGACGGCCCGGAGACGTTCCCGCTGCCGCTGAGCGGCGTACGCGTAGGACCGGTTGCGTTCCTTGGCATCCCCGGTGAACCGTTTACGGGCATCGGCCGGGGGCTGAAAGACGGTTCGCCGTTTGCCATGACGCTGCCGTGCTGCCTGACGAACGGCGCGGAGGGCTATTACCCAATGAAAGAGGCGTACGACGAGGGCGGCTATGAGGCCAGAAGCTCCAACTTTAAGGCTGGCATTGCCGAGCTGCTCATCGACGAGGGCGTCAAGCTGCTGAAGTCGCTGTAAAAAAGAGAAAGCGTCCTTTCCTGGCCGGGGGAGGGACGCTTTTTTGCTGCGCGCAGGGACGAACAGAGTCGTCTGCCCCCACAAACGCATGGCCGGCAATGTGTACAGGATTCCGATTACAGAGACGAGATTTGCTAAGGATGTTTTCTGCCAAAAATAAGCTCGTCAGCCTGTGCTTCACAGGCTGGCGAGCGGAGCGGGGCGACCTATGCCGCCCCGCTGCTTTTTTGCGATTGCTTATTTGTCCTGATATGCGCGGAAGAGGAAGGTGACAATCTGCGCACGCGTGCAGGAATCGTTCGGCATGAGCTTGCTGCCGTTGCCCTGTACGATTTCCTCAGCAAGCGCCCAGTTCATCGCGGAAAGCGCATAGCCAGGAACGGAATCTGCGTCAGAGAAGCCGGACACCAGCTCCTGCAAGGTGACCGCCTCGGACGCAGTGTAGCGGAACAGAAACGCGACGGCTTGAGCGCGGGTGCAGGTCTCATCGGGAGAGAACGTGCTTCCCGTTGTACCGGTGGTGATGCCCTCGCTCAGAGCCCAGCGGACGGCCTCGGCGTAGTAGCTGCCTTCGGGGACATCGCTCATGTTCATAGCGTAGTTCACCACGGGAGAACCGGCAGCACGCCACAGGAAGGTGACGATTTGTGCGCGGGTGCAAGGCTGGTTCGGCACAAAGAGACCGTTGCCG
>ERZ773108.1559-NODE-1559-length-22521-cov-2.911956_pt1 | contig 22521 bp, 17 predicted proteins | sample MGYA00580570_ERZ773108 | MGnify/ENA primary metagenome ERZ773108 (study PRJEB29015, sample SAMEA2737840) | human gut metagenome | biome: human gut; feature: human-associated habitat; material: faeces | place: China | collected 2012 ...
TTGTAAAACCCGGCGATGAAATTGAGGTATTCGTTGTCCGCGTGAACGATGCGGACGGCAATATCATTCTTTCTAAAAGAAAGCTTGATTCAGCAAAAACTTGGGAAAATGTGAAGAAAGCATTTGAAGACGGAACCGTTTTGGAAGGCAAAGTTACCGAAACAGTGAACAAGGGCATGATTGTGGTTTACAAAGGCTACAAGGTGTTTGTTCCCGAATCTCAGGCAAGCGAACGCCGCATGTCTGACCTTTCCGGCTTCGTTGGCAAGGTTGTTGCTTTCAAAATCATTGATATAAATGACAGGAGGAAACGCTTGGTCGGCTCTGTGAGGGCTGTTTTAGAGGCACAGAGAAAAGAACTGGAAGAAAAGTTCTGGGCAGATGCGGCTGTTGGCAACATTTACACCGGTGTGGTGAAATCTTTAACCAACTTCGGTGCGTTTGTGGACATTGGCGGCGTTGACGGCTTGGTACATATCTCTGAGCTGAGCTGGTCGCACATTAAGCATCCGTCTGAGGTGCTTTCCGAAGGCGATTCCATTCAGGTTTATATCAAGGATATTAACGAAGAAACAAAGAAAATTTCTTTAGGCTTTAAAAAAGCTGAGGACAACCCCTGGGAAATTGTGAAGTCTAAAATCGAAGTGGGCGGCACAACCACAGTGAAAATTGTGAGAATTATGCCTTATGGCGCATTTGCGGAAATCATTCCCGGCGTTGACGGTTTGATTCACATTTCTCAAATTGCAAACCGCAGAATCGACAAGCCCCAGGACGAGCTCTCTTTAGGTCAGGAAGTTGAAGTGAAAGTTACGGACATTGACTGGGATAACAAAAAAATTGCCCTTTCTATCCGTGCGCTTATCCAGCCTGAAGAAGAACAGGCGGAAGCCTCAGTTTCTGCTGTGTCGGCAGAAGAACCGGCGGCGGAGCTGGAGGCTGAAGAAGCTCCTGTGGAAGAAGTTCCTGCTGAAGAAACGGCAACAGAAGAATAAGAATACGAAATTAGCAGCGCAAATTTATTTTGCGCTGCTTTGTTTTTGGGAAAGTTTGTGAAATAGGAGTGCGTGAAATATGAAAAATGAATTGAATTTTAATCATATCCACCCTTTTATGGCGGTCCGCCGGGAACAGTTTGCTGATTTGCAGAAAAAAGCGGAACAATCTCCTTGGAAGGAAATGAAACAGGATGCGCGAAAGCGGTTATATGAGTTGCAGTTTAACCCAGACGATTGTTTCATTCTTCGCTGTAACAGTGTGTGCGATATAGCAGACGCTGCGGCACTTCTTTATATCTTGGAACCACCGTTGAGAAAGCAATGCGTTCAAAAGCTGCTGGATATCATTGGGTTTTGGCAGCCGGAGGTTCCGGGCAATCTTTATGACGAGATGTATCACTCCGCCGGAGACCACTGGATTGGAGCAATTCCTCCAGGGGCGGCGTTTGTAAACTGCCTCTTGGCGCTGGACATTATTTATGACGACCTTACAAAAGAACAGCGTTTATTTTGTGAACAGACGTTAGAAACCATTGCGGAAAATTATATTCAAAACGATGAAAACCATATGGTGGCAATTTTAGGCGTCAGAGGGTTATGGGCGCTGTATCAAGGGCAAAAAGAGCAGCTGTTTCAGGCGTGGGAATCTTGGAAAGAGCTGTTTATGGGCTACATCACAGAAGACGGCGCAGGCGTAATGAGCATAGACTATTCGGTTGACCGCTTTGTTCGGGGAAATCGTGTTTCAAAAATTATTTTGCCTATTGTAATGGACTTTACAGGACTGGACAAGTCCTTTTACCAAAACCAGAAAGTAATTCACTTCACCGAATGGGCGTTGGGCTATACCTATACTCCAGCGAAAAACATGTGGTTGATTGGGGATACATTGTTAACAACCGGAGTAAAAGAGGCAGAATCACTATTTTTGGTTTACGGTGCAGCAAAGTATTCAAAAAAAGCAGCAGAGTTTGCAGCATGGCTTATGAAGGGCAGGCCTCCTCAGGGAAAGCTGTTAAATTACCTTTTGCTAAAAGATGATTTTGAAAAAAAACGCGCGCCGAAAAGCCAAATTTTAAAAGACGGCGGTGCATGGTTTTATGAAGATATAGAGAATAAAGATTCCCTGGCGGGAGTTTTATGGAACAGCACAATTTTTGACGGACACGGACATAAAGAAATAAATTCTGTCAACCTTGCGGCCTATGGTCACCGTCTATACGTCAATGCCGGTTACAGTGGCTGGGGCAGCGGCGCAGAAGGTTTTACTTGGAATTATATTAACCAGCGTGCGCTTTCCGCAAACACTGTTTTGGTGGATTACGACTATCGCATTGTGTTTGATCCTGAAGAAAAAAATGACCATCAGTTAAAGAGCGGTGCGGGTATTGTTGAAGGCTTTTCCTCTGAGAAGCTGTGCTATGCTTTGGGTGATTCAGGCAGTGCACTGCCCAATGCAGTTCACAGACGTGGTTTTGTTATGGTGGCCGGTGAAAATGACGCATCTGGATATTTCCTTTTGTTGGACAGCGTCGATGCGGGAAATAAAATGACTGTAGTGCACCGCCCCTTTTCAGATGCGTACAAAATAGAAAAGAAGGACACAGAATATGTATGGAAAGTAGAAAATGCTGGTCTTTCTGTTTTTCTTGCTACACCGCCCTCTGACACAGAAATGATTGACGGAATTGTTGCAGACCGTATTTCCATATTGAACAAGAATTTTCAGCAGCAGCATATCGGTTTTAAAATAAAAAGCCTGCTGGCAAGCTATTCCGCCGGAACAATGGCGGCGACAGTCTTATTTCCTTTTGATGAGACGCATAAAAAGCCCATTCTGCAAAGAACAAAAGCGGGAGCAAAATTAATTTATTCCCATCAGGAGGATTTATTGCTGACAACAAATTGCGGTGATGGAGAAACAAGATTTAACGGCGCAGCGGCGATTGTCCGCAGAACAGGCAGCGGCTGTAAGTGGTTTTTTGCGCAGCATGCGACAGATTTTAACTGCATGGGGAGTGGATTTCATTCCACCCGCCCGGTGTCTGTATTTTTTGACGGAACAGCAGGAATGTATACGGCGCAAGCCGATACGGAATTTACATTGTTTGTAAATTCAGGTGAAAGGGTTCTTATTGGTGCAAAACAGTCAAAAGTATTGGAAAAGGATAGTGGAAAAATTTCATTTTTGTTGCCTGCTGGCACAAATTCTATAAGAATCGTAAAATAAAAAAGCGGGTTTTGTACCCGCTTTTTTATGATTCATCTATACTTGTTTCCTCAGTTAGAGGCATTTCCTGCTCTTTTTCTTTTAGTAAATCACGAATTTGTGTAAGCAGTTCTTCCGTGGTTGGTCCTTTTTCGATTTCTTCGATAATTTCCTGCTTTCTTTCCAGTTTCTTTCTTGCGGTATTAATCAGTTTGACAAACAGAAAAATAGAGAACGCGATGATTAAAAAATCGAGAATGTTTTGAAGGAACATGCCGTAGTTAATGGAGTTAACCGTGCCGTCTGCCGCAGTGGACAGAACAAACTTTAAATCTTTTAAATCAATTCCAGAGGTAAGCATTCCGATTACTGGCGTGATGACGTCGCCCACCAGCGAGGTGACAATTTTTCCGAAAGCGCCGCCAATGACAACACCAACGGCCATGTCGATGACGTTTCCCTTAAATGCGAACTCTTTAAATTCTTTCCACATGTTTTATCCCCTCCGTTTTCGTTCAATATGCAGTTATCTTTCTCCTGAATATTCTAAATTTGCGCGGCGCGCCTGAGCGTGTTGAAATTTGCGTTTAATTTTATAAAGCTTGCCGTCTTTTTTTAGCCGTGCCCCGGTTTGCTGAAAGTGAAAGGGTACACCTGCCTCTATGCACTGACGCCGTATGTCCAGCACCCAGTCGAAATCGCACACCCGGGCGTTTTCGCCGGATTCGCCGCCCACGGCAACCTGTTTTATCCCATTTAAGTAAGGCGTTAAGTCCATTGCAGAAAGCAGCGGCGAACAAATAATCAGCTTTCGCTGAATGGGCAGATTGGTAAAAATTTCAAGGCGCTTTTTTGCCTGTTCCGCGTTTTCCACCGAACATCCCACGGTGACATTTTTGTAGCCTTCGCCCCAGTCTGGGGGAATACAGTCTAAAAACCGGTGGGGACGTTTGGTAAAAAACATGAAGTGAAGGTCTTGCCTTTGCCGCATCATGTCCCAAGCCTGAGGACGCCAAACATCTGCTGCGTCCAATAAAAAGTCTGACGTAAAGCAGGTGTAAACCAATTCGCCGGGCGCAACTTTATAGCTTCCGTCCCGTTTCTTTTTTACAGGCAAATCAAAGCTGGCGGTTTGTTTTACCTCTGATGCGTCCCGGTCATATTTTGCATCGGAACGGTAAACGTAACAGTTTTCACAGCCTGCACTTACTTTTTTGCACCCGTGCCAAAGGTTCCAATTAACCGACATATCAAAGGGGCGTAGGTCTGAAAATCAAATGGAAAATGTTGCCCTCGATGTCGCGGAAGAAAAAGGTTTTAATGCCCTTGGGCGAAACCGCAACATCGGTAACAACCTCCACTTTTTCCACTTTTAATTTTTCCACCATTTCGTCAAAGCCGTCTTCTGTAACAGACAGGGCAAAGTGGCGAATTCCCCATTCTTTCGGTTCTGTGGGGCGGCAGTCGCCGCTGCATGCGATTATCTCCAGCATCGAACCGTCGGCAGCCTTTACAAAATAAGTGCCTTTGCCGTTGTCATAAACAATTTCAAATCCAAACAGCTTAACATACCAGTCGGTTAAGGCTTTTGAGTCTTTTGCCAAAACCGCAATGTGTTCAATTCCTGTTATCATTTGATCTCCTTCCTTTCGTCATAATTTAACAAAATACATTATATAATTATTTAAGGAAGTTGTCAAACCTATTTATGCAGAATTGGGGATATTTTTTTGTATAAAAGGAGTGTTAAAACCGAAAGCACAACACCTTTCACCAAATTAAACGGCAAAATGGTAAACAACACAAGATTCATCTTTACGCTAAACGGCGCGCTGGGCATGTAGAGCGGGAGCATGATGAACAAATTGGCTAAAACGCCTGCCGCCGCCAAAGCCAGCGTTGCAAAAATTAAGGACAGTACGGCGCCCTGAAACGTTTTGTTGTGTTTATAAACCATTCCGGCAACGAAACAAAGGGTGCCGGTCATCACAAAATTTGCCAGCTCTCCCACCAGGCCGGTGGAGGTCATGGTGCAGTGAAGCAGGTTTTTAATCAATTCAGTGAGCACGCCTGCCAGAGGGCCGTAGGCAAATGCAATAATCAGCGCAGGCAGGTCTGAAATTTCCACGTCTAAAAATCCGCCAACTTTCAGGCCTGTCAATGTGCCGATGACCTGCAGCAGGAATGCCGCGGCGGAAAATACACCTACAAAGGCATAAAGACGGGTTTTGTTTGTTTTTGTGTTTTGTTGTAACATGTTTCTTCGACCTTTCATAAAAAAATAAGCGCCCTGAAAACAGGGCGCGAAAAAACGCAATAAAAGAATGGTTTTTTTGCTTCTTCCATCCGGACTTGCAACTGAAAAAGCGCATGCATATGCGCCGTTGCTTACCGTCGGCTTCGGAATCGCACCGATATCAACAACCAGTTCTGGTTGCTCGCGGGCTAAGCGCAAATGCGCCATTACCGCCGGTCGGGAATTTCACCCTGCCCTGAAGTACGTTTTTTATTATACTACATCTTTTTTTAAAATGCAACTAGTGCACAAAATTTTTTTATTCTTCTTTTTCCCCTCTTAACAACTCGCTTTGGCGGGTGGTGATCAGCGCGTTAATAATTTCATCCAAATCGCCGTTTAACACCGCGTCTAACCTGTGGAGCGTCAGACCAATCCGGTGGTCGGTCACCCTGCCTTGTGGGTAGTTATAGGTTCTGATTCTCTCGCTTCTGTCACCCGTGCCAACCTGGCTTTTGCGTTCCTGAGCAATTTGTTCGTGCTGTTGGCTTTGCACCAGATCGTAAAGCCTGGAGCGGAGAATTTTCATTGCCTTGTCTTTGTTTTTGTGCTGGGACTTTTCGTCCTGACAGGAAACCACCAGCCCGGTGGAAAGGTGTGTTATGCGCACCGCAGAGTCGGTTGTGTTAACGCACTGGCCGCCGGGGCCGCCTGCACGGAATACGTCGATTCTAAGGTCGTTTGCGTCGATGTTCACTTCCACGTCCTCAACCTCAGGCAGCACCGCTACCGTAACCGTGGAGGTGTGAATTCTGCCGCCGGACTCTGTGGAGGGAATTCTTTGCACTCGGTGAACGCCGCTTTCAAATTTTAATTTTGAATATGCGCCCGCTCCGTCTATGCTGAAAGAGATTTCTTTAAAGCCGCCAATGTCGGTTGGGTTCGAGCTTAAAATTTCTGTTTTCCAGCGGTTCGCTTCGGCATACATGGAATACATTCTGAAGAGGTCACCTGCAAACAACGCCGCCTCCTCGCCGCCGGCGCCGCCGCGGATTTCAACAATAACGCTTTTGTCGTCGTTGGGATCTTTGGGCAGAAGCAGAATTTTCAGCTCTTCGTTAATTGCTTCAATTTTTTGTTTGCTTTCTTTAATTTCTTCTTCGGCAAGTTCTTTCAGTTCCTTGTCCATCTCGGAGTCTGAAATGAGCTCTTCGTTTTCTTGAATCGTTTCATTCAAAGCTTTAAATTCCCGGTATTTTTCTACAATGGGACTAATGTCCGACTGTTCTTTGCAAAGTTTGGCAAAGACTGCCTGGTCGGAAATAACGTCCGGGTCTGCAATTTTTTTGCTCAGTTCGTCGTAGCGGTCTTCTATAAACGACAATTTTTCTAACATAAATGCACCTCAAATTAATTTATACCATTATTATATAACAATATCCAGAAAAATGCAACGTTTATAATACGGGAGTTTTGATTTGTATAAAGTTCCTAAATTTTAAATTATTTCCTTGACATTTTTAAATAATTTCTATATAATTATAATGATAATGGCAAAGGGGTATACCCCTTTGTTGTATGTATAATATACATACAACAACTTAACTCTAGCCGGGAAATAATTTATCATAAAATTTTAAATCAGGAGGGAGAAAAAAATGAAGCAAACAAAAAAAATGGTTTCCTTATGTTTGTCGTTGGTGTTCTTAGCGATCAGCATGTGCATGCCGCTAAGTGTCGGCGCCGAAAACACTTATACGACAGAAACAGGCGGAACCCTGACAAGACTTATTCCAACGACAAAGTCTTTTGAAGCCAACGAAACAAAAACGTTCGACTTTACGGTGGACACCACCGCAGAGTATGCGCTGTTTATGGATTCGACAGACAGCAACAAAGTCGGAACGGCAACCACCTTTGCAATCACGGAAAAGGACAGCAGCACGGCAGTTCCGTTCACTGTTCGCGAAAAAGATTCTGATGCAAGTGTAATGACTTCGGTTGAAAGCTACAGCTATGTTCATCCTTCACGCTACGGCAATACAGAAGGCTTTCAGTATGAAAGGGTAGGCAATATCTCTGAACTAAAAGCAACACTTACAGCAGGTACAAACTACACGCTGTCAGTTTCAAGAGAAGCGACACTTTCGACTTTAAATTATGTTGACCTTAGGTGTTTAACCATTCCCATTACCGGCGGAAAACAGGCAATTGCCTCGGAGGATGCAACGGTCTTTACTACCACAACGCCGGCGCATGTAAACGAGCAGCTTAATTATGGCAATACTGCCTTGCCCGAGGGTTATTCCTTAATTGGCGACTACACTGATAAGAGCGTGTTTGCGTCCTCAAATCGCAATGTGCCAAGGTATATTCATATTTCAAAAGATACTTATGCAGAATATAAGCTGGACATTCAAAAAGAAGGCTGGTATCGCGTCTACTACAACACAAGCACGTGGGTAGACACAAAAACTGTCACAGCAGGCGATAAATATTCATTTAAAGTTCCGTTCTCGGTAGACGGCGAAGAGAAGGAAACCTTAGTCTGGAGCTTCACGGCCACGGCAGACGGACAAAGTCCTGAAACACGTCTTTTAAAGACTTTACCGGTTCAATTTAACAAAGGAGAGCATACCATAAAATTCGGGAATGCAACAGCAGGCTCTTACGCATATCATATTTTAATGGAAGAGTTGCCGGATTATGACCCAGAAGAAGACGCAACAGTTGTAATGGACACTGTTCCGGTAAAAGTGGACAGCACCCTCTCCCGTTTTGAGCCGGAAACGCCCATTACTCTGTCTTCCACAGGAAAAAGCTATGTGTTTACCTTTACTCCGGAGGCAACGGGCGAATATGCGTTTTTCTATAATAATACGGGCTCTGCTGGAAGCCAGCCCATGACGATTTCGGTTAGCGAAGCAGGTGGCGATAAGGTTTTTGAGAACACCTGCAATACCAAGGGAGTTGTGTTTGAACGGTTTGGTGACAATTCATATCAGGCAGCGCCTATGGAAGCAGGCAAGACCTATACCATTACGCTGACCGGCACCGGCACTGCCATTACAATGGAATATTTTGATTTGAGGTGTGTTAATCCGCTGACGACCCCGGCTGAAGGAAAATTTGCTATCTCCCCTTCAGACTATGTGGTAACGTCCATCGGAAGCTCCCACATGAGCCAACAGTTTACATCGCAAAACTATAAAAATACGGAGTATCCCATGATAGGCGATTATTACAGCGATAAGCTTGCATCTCCAAGGGACAGGGTAACCGCAATTCACAACGGAAATGGTTCGTATATTACCTATGCGCTTAATGTAACAACTGCGGGATATTTTACCCTGACACTCCCAAATGTTGTAACCTATCCGGGGGATGCAAAAGCAGAATCTATTCGCCTCAGCGTTAATGGAGAAGTTTATGACGAACAGGGCTGGACGGGCACCGCAACAGACCTTACCTTTAAGCCTTTTTACCTGTATGCAGGTGTGAACCGCATTACCTTGACCAATTTGACTGTTCCGTTTGACAAGGGCGACGGCACACAAAGTGAAGGCAAAGAGGTGGGCGCTTATATTAAGTCGTTGTTGTTCGACCAAGTGCCGGGCAAGCCCGAACCAACTGCAATTTCCGGTGACACAAAGGTTGATTCAAAAATTCCCTTGAATTCAATGGAAACATCAACGGGCAGCGTTACAAAAAATGATGCAGACGGCAGCTATTCATTTAAAGCAGGTGCTTCTGTGGAATACAAGGTAAACGTAAACGAAGCGGGAACCTATGTGGTTTATATTGACGGCAAAGCACCCCAGAACGGCGTTGACGTGCTTGTTGACGGCACCTCAAAGCTTGGCGCAACCTATAAAACCACGGGCCAGAAAGAAACGGTAAATGCAAGCTTCTCTAGCAGACAGGTGAAAAAGCTTTCTGTTCCTGTTGAACTGGAAGCGGGCGAACACACCATTACGCTGAACTTTGCAAACGGCAGTAAATGGGACGAGACTGAAAACAAGGCGGTTGACATTACAGAAGCCGACGACTATACCATGGTTGTATATTCAGCATGGATGAGAAGAGTTGATCTCACAGCAAGTGCAAGTGAAGAAATGTTCCTGCGCTCTTGGGATTTTACGGCCGTAAGCTTCCTCCAAGAAGATAAAGGCAGCAGCAGCTCTGCCGGTTGGTGCTTCCCCCATCAGTATGGACAGGGCGGCCCCTACACAGTTGGCAGCTTCACCGATTGCCGCAGCGTGGTATTCATTAACGGTGTGGATGTAACCTATAAAGTGAACATTCCCGCAGATGGTTACTACAATTTCTCAACCTTTATTAACTGTTCCGCGGCAACCAATACTTGCACCATGAACCTTAACGGAGGCACGTATTCCTGTGACGTTACTACAGACGGAAGCGGGCCAGTTAAATCAACCTTTGAACCTGTGTTCTTAACCGCAGGCGTCTATGATGTGAACTTTAAAGCGCCAGCAAGCCCGACAGGAACAATGCGGTTATACGGCATGAGTGTTACTGCGAAAGAAATGGGCGATTATGTAGCCGTGGGTGCTGACAGTGCGTCTGTAAGCGTTGCCTTTGATAAAGCTTATACGGGCAGCGTTATCACGGCATTCTACAGCGCTTCTAACGAGCTTGTGGGCATTCAGACAGATGTAATTACAGATGCTGCAAGCTACCGTGCAGACATTGCGCTCACCGACACGCCGGTTACGGCAAAAGTGTTTGTTTGGGGCGACTTGACAAACGTTATTCCGCTTAGAACATCTATTGATTTTGCCGCAGGCACCGATTCTTGGATTGTAAAATAAAATTTAATTAAGCAGTAAAAAACCCTTCGGAAATTTTTCCGAAGGGTTTTTATTTTCTTAAATTAATTTTTCTAAAAATGCTTTTGCTTCTAAAATATCTTTTATCTGTTCCGGGCCTGAAATTTCCCGCTCAATAGTCAGTGCGCCGCTGTAGCCAAGTTCTTTTAGTCTGTCGATCAGCGCAGGAAAGTCAACTTTTCCCTGGCCGATGGGTACCTCTTCACCTAAGTTTTGTCCGTCAGTAGGATAGAGGCCGTCTTTTGCGTGAACACCTCGCACAAATTTGCCGAACACGTCCAGCGCGTCCACCGGGTTTGCCTTGCCGTATAAAATTAGATTTGCAGAATCTAAGTTGATGCCTAAGTTTCCGGTTCCCACCGCCTCAATTACCCGGCGCAGGGCCACAGGCGTTTCCTGCCCGGTTTCAAACAGGAGATACTGTCCGTTCGATTTCATATACTCCGCCACTGCGCGAATAGCGGCAACAACCTCATGAAACTCTGTTGTACCGGGATTTTCCGGTAAAAACCCCATATGGGTTGCAATGTCGGTTACGCCGATTTTCTTTGCAAAATCAGACCCTAACATTAAATTTTTCATTCGTGTGAAGCGGAACGCTGCGGGCACAAGGCCTAAGGTAAGCGGTCCTTCAGAAAAATTCCACTTTGCTGGTCCTTCCCAGCCACACCATAAAGCGGTAATTTCAATTTGGTGGTTTTTCTTTGCCTGGTTTACCAGTTCTGCCATTTCATCGGTTTTCAGCCGGTCGTCCCACACGCTGAGCTGGCAGGTTGAAAACCCGTTTTCACGCAGACGGCAGAATTCTGTGTCGATGTCTGCGCTTAACGTAACAAAAACGCCTAATTTCATGCTGGTTCCTCCTTTGTCAATTACATTCCGGTGTCAGCGGCCCGGCCAGGTCTTTTAAATAAAACAGCTTTCCGGGAAGCGTGGGCATAAAGGTTGATGGAATGTGAATGTCCGGCCCATAGTGCAAAGTGGTTAAAAAGCTCATGCCCTGCCAGCCCATACCGCGGCCTAATACGCCGTCAGCGCCGCCGATGCAAAAGTCCGCCTGTAAAAACAGACCCGGCCCAATGGTGTTGGCCCGGCAGGGAACTAATGTGGTGCGGCTTTTAAAGCTGGTAATTGCATTTTGTTCAATGGTCAGCGGATGAAGCTTAGCCCCCAATCGGTGGGTGGCCTGTTTCCAGCCGTCCTCGTCGGCAAAGTCTGCGGCAAAGTGAGGCTCCCAAAAGGCAATGTGACACATGCGCCCGATTCCATACACCAATATTAGTTTCGCACCCTCACCTTTCAGCGCTGCAATTTTTTGCGCATAGGCAGGAAGGTTATCTTTCGTAGCAAAATTGCGCTGCGTTTCCGGTACGGTAAGCTCGCCTAAGGGCGTGAAAAACGCCTCTTTCATGGCATATTCAAACGAGGCCGGATTATCAGAAGGCAGGGTATTGCCGTCGCCGTCTGCCCACTCGTCCATGTTGAAAGTGAAAACATGGGAGCAGGAGACCTGCCATGCCTTTAAAAAATATACCGCCCAGCGATACATTCCCATGGGACCCACGGGCAAGATCAGGGCAATTTTTTCATTTCTGTCCCGTGCTTCCTTAATTTTTAGTGCAATTTCATGACCCATAAAGGTGTCAAATTCATAAATATCGCGGCATTCCACCGGCGTAAAATCCGGATTCCAAAAAGATTCTTCTGTAGCGCCCTTTTCACAGCAGGCGTCAATTTTTTTAAAGTCCCAGCCTTCCGGGTAAAAGTTTTCTAACAGAGAGCCTTTCACAGTGCTTAAAAAGTCCATTTTTTCATCCTCCTAAAATCGTTTACGGTAAATAACGTTTTGTTGTAAGCTTGGGCCAGGCCAGGCATTGGGTAAAACCCTCTGCGAATTGCACGCCGCACTGAAGCCCACGGTAGCGTGCACAGGTTTTCACAAATTCAGCAAAGTCAATGCCGTCGTGTTCCCGCATCCATTTCATCTGGCTTACATGACATTCCAGCATGTTCATTTTCAGCTCAATGAAGTCTGAAACATCTACATATTCTGTAGGGATAAAGTTCACCCCGGCCAAATTGTCCATATAAAAAATAGGCGTAACGTTTGCCTTGCCGGCTGCAGCTGTTTGATAGTGGGGTACGCTGGCGGCAAAGGCAGCGTCAAACACCAAGCGGCTCACCGCCACGTGGTCAGGCATATAGTCGCTGGGCGCGTGGGTAATGATAAAGTCGGGGTTGGTCGTGCGGATTACGTCTGTCACTAAATCCCGCTGCTGCTTGCTTCCTTCATAAACCATCAAGTCACCTACGTCGCAGGTAACTACGCGAATGCCGGCCAAACCGCCTGCTTTTTCCGCCTCCAGCTTCCGCATATCCCTCAGCTCGTCAGGTGCTATCACCTCGTGACCAAGGTTTCCGTTGGCAACGTGGCAAACCGTTACCGTGTCGCCCCTGGCTGCACATTTCGCCAGGGTTCCTGCACAGCCGATTTCTATATCGTCCGGATGGCAGCCAATTGCAAGCACATTCATTTTATATTCCTTCTTTCATTGCGTTTTTTATTTCTTTATGTTATACTAATTAAAAAAGAATCGCAATACATTTTTTTATGCCAAACATACACTTTTGTATCTTGATTTTAAAGGATGTGTACATTTTATGAAAGCAGTTTATGTAAAACACCAAATTGCAAACCTGATTCCCATCAGCAAAATTGTAACCATTCACTATTTTGAATTTGAAAAGGACTTTGTGTCATCAGGCGAGAGCCACGACTTTTGGGAGTTTGTTTATATTGACAAAGGCGAAGCCATTGTAACGGAGGGAAAGCAAAAGCTCATTTTAAAGCAGGGAGAGGGATATTTTCACAAGCCAAACGAGTTTCATCAGTTAAGTGCAAATTCCGTCACAGCGCTCAATGTGTTTATTGTGTCTTTTGTCTGCAACGTAAAAAGCATGGACTTTTTTAAATCGAAAAAAATAAAAGTTCAGCAAAAGTGGAAGGGGTTCATCACCGCTATCATTGAAGAGGGCAGAAAAACCTTCGACCTTCCCTTCAACAATCCGGATTTAAAGGGCCTTACTCTGCGGGAGAACGCGGTTATCGGCGGTCAGCAAATGATTCGGACATATTTAGAACAGTTTTTAATTTCTGTTCTAAGAAGCGAAACAAAAGAGGCTGAGACAAGAATTTTTCCCACCAGGGAAACCATGGAAAACCATCTTGTCTGCGAAATTATAAAAATTATAGAAGGCGCGCTTTACACCCAGCTTTCTGTGACGGACATCTGTGAAAAGCTCTCCTACAGCAAGGCCTATCTTTCTAAAATTTTTAAAGCTTACTGCGGATATTCCATGGGTGAATATCTGATTCTGCTGAAAATAGAAAAGGCAAAGCAGCTCATTCGGGAAAAGGAATTTAACTTTACCCAAATATCCGACATGCTGGCATTTTCCAATCCACTGTATTTTTCGAGGGTATTTAGACGTGTTACAGGGATGTCCCCCAGGGAGTATTTAAATTCTGTAAAAATAAATTAAAATACAAAAATATATGTTTTTGATACGATATGATATTCTAAAAAAGCGCAGCTTGCTGTAAAGTAAAAGAAAACTTGAAATTACGGAGGCGTTTTTACAATGTTAAAAATAGGATTAATCGGCTGCGGCGGCATGGGGAGCGTTCATGCCAACAGCTGGATTGCGTTAGGCGATAAGGTGCAGCTTGCGGCAATTGCAGACCCTCAGCCGGAGAAAGCCAAAGAATTCTGCGAAAAAACTGGTGCGAAGCTTTATCCCGACGGAGAAGCCCTTTTGGCGAACGAGCAGCAGTTAGACATTATTGATGTTTGCGTACCTACGTTTTTGCACACACGTTATGCGGTGGCTGCCATGGAAAAGGGCATGAACGTGTTCTGTGAAAAGCCCCTTTGCTTAAACCGGGAAGAGGCCGAGCTGCTGCTTGAAACAAAGGAGAAAACCGGCATGAAGTTCCAGGTGGGACAGGTTATCCGCTTTTGGGACGAATATTGTTATGTAAAACATGCGGCGGAAAGCGGCGAATTTGGCAAGGTGCTGTCCGGCGTGTTTACAAGGCTTTCCCCCAATCCCAAGTGGTCTTGGGAGAACTGGTTTAACGACTACACCAGAAGCGGAACCATGGCGTTAGACCTTCATGTTCACGATGTAGACTTTATCCGTTATCTGATGGGCAGAGAGCCGGACGGTTTTCACACCGACTGCACAAGGGACGCTGACGGCGTAATTCAGCAGATTTTTACATGCTTTCAATATGGCGACGCGGTTTTCACGGCGGAAGGCTGCTGGGATTACCCGGATTGTTTCCCGTTTTCCATGGCGTTCCGCGTGAAGTTTGAAAAGGCCACTGTTACTTATAAAAGCGACGAAAAGCTGATGGTGTATCCCGTGGCTGGTGAAGCTTATGAGCCGGAGCTTGATAAAATGAAAGCGGAAGGCAAAGAAAGCGGCATAAACGTGTCTAACCAGGGGGCATACACAAACGAATTGCGCTTTTTTGCGGACTTTGTATCAACAGGCGCGAAGCAGGAAATTGCGCCGCTGTCTGAAGGCGTCAAATCCGTTCTTTTAGCCCTAAAAGAAATCGATGCTGCAGGCGGAGCAAAAATTTGAAAAAAGTGTTGACAAGTGTAAAATTTAGTGCTATAATTTAGTAGAATAAATTGAATAAATAAAGACAAGGAAGAGAAGGAGTAAATTTCTTTATCTGTGCATAGAGAGAAGCGGACGGTGGAAGCGCTTTCACAGAGGGATTTTGAAGTAGTCTCGGAGTTGCGGACTGAACAAAGCGAACGGAACGTGGTTGCTTTTATTAGGCTCCGACGGAACAGTTTCCGCCGTAAAAAGGGAAAGCGGCATCGCGTTTGTTTGCTGTGTCGGTTGAGGTATAGTTGTAACGCTTCTATACGAAATTAGGTGGTATCACGAGTCATTCGTCCTAATGAAAGGATGAATGACTTTTTTTATTGGAATTTCACTTGTGAAGGAGATTATACATATGGAGCTTTTAGACAATTACATGCCGCAAACATCCTTTTCCAGCTATGAGGAGTTTGCGGAAAAATTCAAAATCAACGTGCCGGAAAACTTCGATTTTGCACGGGATATTGTAGATCAATGGGCACAGCTCGAACCGGAAAAGAAAGCCCTTGTTTACTGTGACGACAACGGTTTTGAACGTACGTTTACGTTCACCGAGGTTTCGGAGCGTTCTAAGCGCATGGCACAATATTTTGTATCATTGGGCATTGGGCCGGGTGACCGAGTAATTACCCTGCTGCGCCGCAGATGGGAATATTGGATTATTGCCGTGGCCCTGCACAGAATGGGAGCGGTGCTGGTGCCTGCCTCGATTCAGCTCACCACAAAGGACATCTCTTATCGCATTGACAGCGCCGAGGCAAAAATGCTTATCGCCATTGACGATGAGTTTGTCCGCGCACAGATTGCGCCTTTAAAAGATCAATGTGAAACGCTGCATCATATTTTAATCGTGGGCGACAGCCCGGTTACGGACTACCACGATTTTAACAACGAATATCCTGAATTTGATTTGTACGACCAGCCGGTGAACAGAACGAACGACGACGAAATGGTAATTTATTTTACCTCCGGCACGTCGGGATATCCGAAAATGGCCATTCACAACCGCACATACCCCTTAGGCCACATCACCACGGCAAAATATATGCAGCGCGTGTTAAACAACGGCCTGCATTTAACCCAGGCGGACAGCGGCTGGGCAAAATTCGGCTGGGGCAACATCTACGGACAGTGGATTTGCGGAACGGCAATTTTTGGCTACGACCCCATTCGGTTCGATGCAGGGCACTTTTTAGAAACCATTCAGAAACACAGGCCCACCACGATCTGCGTGCCGCCCACCATGTACCGTTTGATGCTGCATCACGGAATTGAGGCAAAACAGTTTGAATCTGTTACATGGTTTGCAACGGCGGGGGAGCCGCTGTCTGACGAAGTGAACAGGGAGTGGAAAAGCATAACAGGGCAGGACATTCACGTTGGGTTTGGCCAGAGCGAAGGCTCGCCCATCTGCTGCACCTTTGAATGGCTGGAGGTACGCCCCGGCTCCATGGGCAGGCCGTCGCCCCTTTATGATGTAAGAATTTTAGCCGCCGACGGCGGATATTGCGATGCCGGCGAGGAGGGCGAAATTGTTATCATTCCGGCAGAAAAACAGGTGGGGCTTCTGTCGAAATATTCTTTAAACAAGGAGCAATTCCAGCCCTTGCAGGGCGGCGTTTACCACACCGGTGACATTGCCTATAAGGACACAGACGGCTACTTTTACTATGTCTGCCGCAACGACGATATGATTAAATCCTCAGGCTACCGCATAGGGCCCTATGAAATTGAAAGCGTGTTAAACACCCATCCTGCGGTTAAGGAAAGCGCAATTGTTGGCGTGCCGGACGAAATCCGCGGCCAGTTAATTTGTGCCATTATTGTTCTGCACGATGGATTTGCCCCGTCGGCTGAACTGACAAAAGAGCTTCAGGCTCACGTTAAAAAGAATACCGCGCCTTATAAATATCCCCGCGTGGTGAAATATTTTCACGATATTCCCAAGACAACATCGGGAAAAATTATGCGGAAGGACTTAAAAAAGCTGGCAGAAAGCATTGATTAATCAAAAACACGGCACTTTTAAAGTGCCGTGTTTTTAAATCCTCATTTTTATCACTTTTGCAGGCACGCCTGCCGCCACGCTGTAAGGCGGAATGTCCTTCGTCACAACGGCGCCGGCGGCAATGACAGCGCCTTTTCCAATTGTGACGCCTGCGGTGATATTCACTCTGCCTGCAATCCACACGTCGTCATGAATGGTAATGGGAGCGGGCCGAATTCCCTGCTTGCAGATGGGTGTGTTTACATCATCAAACACGTGGTTCCCTGCAATCATCATGGCGTTTGCGGCAATGCGCACGTTGCTGCCGATGGTCACCTGTCCCTCTTTGCCATATCCCACAATGGTGCAGTTGGCGTTCACCGAGCTTCCGCAGCCAATGGAAACGTCCCCCTGAATTGCCGTGTTATAAGAAACCGAGGTGCCGGCGCCAATGGAAATTGTGCCGCCTTTTGGGTTGATTCTGCTTTCAGGGCTGATGCGGCAGGTTTTGTGAACCGTCACATTTTTGTGGCGCAGGGCCAAACGCCGCCCAAACCAGCAGCTTATTTTCTGACCTCTTGTTTTGTTCTGCTGGTATGACACGCCGCCGTCCAGCCAGATCCAAATGCTCATAGTTCCACGCTCCCCATGTCAAGCTCATAAAGCTGGGAGTTTTCACCGCACATCACGTTAAACAAAAGCTTTGAGCCGTCGGCGTTAAACACAGGGTGGTGGCAGATAAAATGGCGGTTGCGGCCTGGGGGCACCGCCTCGCGGTTTTTACAAGGGATGTGATAACATTTTTTTATTTCGTCGCTTCTTTTGTCAATAAACAAAAGCTGTCCCTGTCCGTCGGGCGTTTTGCGGCTGTCGGTCACAATCAAATTATAATCTGCTGGGCTGATGGACGGATGCCCGCCGGTTTGGACTTTGCTGATTTTTGTGTAGCCCGTGCCGTCATAGTTTACCATGGCAAGGCACATTTTCGTTTCGTCGCCGGGCACCGGGCCATATCCCAAAAGATGCTTCCCGTCCGGGTGCCAGCCCCAATGAACACCGGGGCGATTGTAGCTTAAATCCACCGCCATATGAAGTTCTGTAAAATCGCGGTTTGCAGTGAACACATAGCCAATGCGCGGCTCGCGCCGGACGTTTTTCACCGTGTGGTTGCCGAAGTAAAACAAACATTTGTCTCCCTGGCGGTTCCAGCGCAGGCAGTAACACATTAGGGTAAGCCCGTCGCTTTGGCCGTAGATCTGTTTCATTTCCCGGTCGGTTTCCAAAAGCCGGTTTTTGTGCACGTGGCTGTTTAACACATCATTCACCGATAAGATCAGCTTTCTGGTACCCTTGTCCATGTCATATTGAAACAAGCCGTGCTCATTCCGCGCCTGAAAGGGAAAGGGCGCGTCCTCCGGATGATATTCCAGCGTGCCATAGCCTGCGGCATACAACATTCCCATAAAGCCCGAAACAATTGGGCCGCCGTCAGTCGGGGCGCCCTCCATGTCGCCTGCTACGCGTGTTTCTAGTCCGGTGGAAAGCTCTCTGCGCACAATATACGGCACGGTGTTTGTACCGCTCTGGTAATATACAAACCGGCAGTCGGGACTCCAGGTCTGCCAAAAACCCGTGTGGAAAAAGCTGGACGAATATTTGTTTTCGCCGAAGCTGTCCACAACTTTGCCATCGTTATCGGCAATATAAACCTTGCCCGTTCCCGTTTCAAAGTCTGCCGCTGCAAAAAGCAGCCTGCCGGAGCCGTCCGGCGCATATGGATTCAGCGTATAATAACTGTGCACGCTCCACTTGTCTAACGTTACCCGCCGTTTCATTTCCCTGTAAAGCATATCAATCCCCACGCTTTCATTGATTTCATAACCTCATTATATTCAACCGATTTTTAAAATTATATCGAAATATTGTCTAAAATTTTTATTATCTTGCGAAAAACGGCGGACAACTACTTGCCGCCGTTTAAAACTTCATTTAATTTTTTCATTGTGTCTGTTTCCGGCTGATGATATGAAACAAATGGAAAAGGAATTCCCATAGTTTCATACTTTTGTGCGCACAGTTTGCGGAATGGCAAAAGTTCAACCTTTTGAACGCAGGTTTTGTCTGAAAGGAGCGATTTTAACCGCAAAATATTTTCTGCTGTGTCGTTTAAGCCGCCGACTACCACGTGACGGACCCAGCAGGGAATTTGCCGTTTTTCAAGCTCATCTAAAAATGAAAGGGGGGCGTTCATTCCGCAGCCGATGTGGGTGCGGTAAGAGTGGTCGTCGGTCATTTTTATGTCTAAAAGCACCAAGTCGCAGAAGTCAAGGAGTTTTAATGCCCCATCGGTTAAAATGCTGCCCGAGGTATCCAGTGCGGTGTGAATTCCGTTTTTCTTGCACAGTTTTAATAGCGCTGTCACAAATTCAGCCTGTAAAAGCGGCTCGCCGCCGGAAACGGTAACGCCGCCATTTTGGCCGAAATATGCTTTGCACCTTAAAATTTTTTCTAAAATCTCCTCCGGGGTGAACTCGTTAAAATCTCCCCGGCACACGTCAATATTGTGGCAATAGCCGCAGTGCAGATTGCAGCCGTGCAAAAATACCACAAACCGCACCCCCGGCCCGTCTAACGTGCCGAGGGACTGAAAGCTGTGAATTTTTCCGGTCATAGCTTGCCTCCGTAAGTTACAACGACATGTGGAACGTGCGGCTGATCACTTCTTTTTGCTGTTCCCGGGAAAGCTTGTGAAAGTTTACCGCATAGCCTGACACACGAATCGTCATATTCGGATAGGCAGCCGGGTCGTTATACGCCTCTATCAGCTGTTCCTTTGTCATTACATTTACGTTAATGTGGTGGGCGCGTTTTGCAAAATATCCCTTTAAAATGGAAACCAGGTTGCCGCAGCGTTCCTCATCGGTTTTGCCCAGCGAGTCGGGCACAATGGAAAAGGTGTTGGAGATTCCGTCGCGGCATGCTTCATAGGGCAGCTTGGCCACAGAGTTTAACGATGCCAGCGCACCGTTGGTTTCCCGGTTGTGCATAGGGTTCGCGCCGGGTGCGAACGGTTCGCCGCTTTTTCTGCCGTCAGGCGTTGCGGCGGTTTTTTTGCCATACACCACGTTAGACGTGATGGTGAGCACAGATAGGGTGTGAATTGCCCCGCGGTAGGCCGGGGTTTTGCGCAGCTCGGAAATGGTTTCTTCCACCATTTGTTTTGCAATGAAATCTACGCGGTCGTCGTCGTTTCCAAACTTGGGAAAATCGCCGGTAGTTTCAAAGTCTACAATATAGCCGTCTTCATTTCGAATCGGGCGCACCTTTGCATATTGAATGGCGCTCAGCGAGTCTGCCAAAACAGACAGACCGGCAACGCCAAAGGCCATAAAACGTTCCACATCGGTGTCGTGCAGGGCCATTTGAATTTTTTCGTAGGCATATTTGTCGTGCATGCAGTGAATGACGTTCATTGTGTTGACATAAAGCCTGCACAGCCATGCGCGGTAGCGGCGGAACCGCTCCATTACTTTATCATAGTCTAAGAATTCCTCGGGATAAACGTCTTCTTTCGGTCCTAAGGAAATGCCGCTCATGGGGTCTGTTCCTCCGTTTAAGCTTAAAAGCAGCAGCTTTGGCAGGTTGCACCGCGCCCCAAAAAACTGCATCTGCTTGCCGACTTTCATGGCGGAAACACAGCAGGCAATGGCGTAGTCGTCGCCATAAATGGGACGCATTACGTCGTCGTTTTCATATTGAATGGAATTGGTTTTTACAGACACCTTTGCGCAGAATTTCGAAAACCCTTCGGGCTGGCTGTTTGACCATAAAACCGTCAGGTTCGGTTCTGCCGACGGGCCTAAGTTAAACAGGGTGTTTAACATGCGAAAGCTGTTTTTGGTAACCAAAGTTCTGCCGTCTTCCCCCATGCCGCCCAAGCCTTCGGTAATCCACATGGGGTCGCCGCCGAACAGCTCGTTATAGGCGGGGGTTCTTAAGTGCCTTGCCATGCGCAGTTTCATAACAAAATCGTCCATCAATTCCTGGGCCTGTTCTTCGGTTAGAGAGCCGTTGTTTAAATCCCGTTCAATGTAAATATCTAAAAAGGTGCTTGTTCTGCCCAGGGACATTGCAGCGCCGTTTTGTTCTTTAATGGCGCCTAAGTATCCGAAATAGAGCCACTGAATGGCCTCTTTTGCAGTTTCAGCAGGACGGCTGATGTCAAACCCATAGGAGGCGGCCATGGTTTTTAAACGTTTTAAAAAGTCAATCTGGCGGAAAACTTCCTCCCGCAGTTTAATGGTGTCTTCCGTCATATCCTTTTGCGCCAAAAGGTTGTTATCCTTTTCTTTTTCTGAAATTAAACGGTCAACGCCGTAAAGCGCCACCCTCCGGTAGTCGCCGATAATTCTGCCACGGCCGTAGGCGTCGGGAAGACCGGTAATAACGCCGCTTTTTCTTGCACGGCGCATTTCGTCGGTGTACACGCGGAACACACCGTCGTTGTGGGTGGTTCTATATTGAAACTCAGTTTCAATTTTATCGGAAAGCTCATAGCCATAGCTTTTACAGGCCTCGCGGGACATGCGAATTCCACCGAACGGATTCACCGCGCGCTTTAAGGGCGCGTCGGTCTGAAGACCTACAATCAGCTCATTTTCCTTATCAAGATAGCCTGCGGCAAACGTGTCTAAAGACGACACGGTTTCTGTGTCTACATCTAAAACGCCGCCTTTTTCCCGTTCTTTTGCGAGCAAGTTATTTAATTTTTCGTTTAATTTTTTCGTTCTGTCTGTGGGGCCTGATAAAAAGTCTGCTCCGCCTGCATAAGGTGAATAGTTTTTCTGGATAAAATCACGCACGTCAATGGTGTCTTTCCAGTTTCCGGATTGAAAATTCCTCCATGCTTGAATCATGTTTGTTCCTCCTTTTTTAAGTAAACAAAAAACAGACTCACAAAATGTGAATCTGCCCAGACGGTCGGCTATTTTTTACTTTTGTGCTCCCCGTGGTAAACTCCACTCATCCGTCAGTCACACAAAAACTTGTATTACGCAGATTATGATACCATATATATTGTGCTTTGTCAAGGGATAGGCAAAAGATTTTTAGAAATACATATACAAAAACCAGAAGCACGCCAACAAATTTTTCTTGACATTTTCACAAAGATTTGCTATAATATTTTTTGTGTGATTAAAGCACATGGAGAGGTGGCTGAGCTGGCCTAAGGCGCACGATTGGAAATCGTGTGAACGTTAATAGCGTTCCGAGGGTTCGAATCCCTCCCTCTCCGCCATAATATTGACAAACCGCTTAATAAAGCGGTTTGTTTTTGTTTATACACGTTTTTTACACGATTTTGTTTAAAACAGCGACCGCTCTTTCTTCTTCGCGGGGATACAAGTGTGAATATGTGTTCCATGTGATTTCAATGTTTGAATGTCCCAGACGGCGGGCAATTTCCTGAATGTTAATTCCCTCATTTGCCAATAACGAAGCATGAGAGTGACGGAAATCATGTATGCGAATTGTTTCAAGTTCTGCTTCTTGAGAAA
>ERZ773108.1576-NODE-1576-length-22287-cov-5.330739_pt1 | contig 22287 bp, 20 predicted proteins | sample MGYA00580570_ERZ773108 | MGnify/ENA primary metagenome ERZ773108 (study PRJEB29015, sample SAMEA2737840) | human gut metagenome | biome: human gut; feature: human-associated habitat; material: faeces | place: China | collected 2012 ...
CCCCGGAAAAATAAACACGATTTACATATGAAAAACACTCATAGACTGTTTATACCTTTTTCTGATTTCCCCCTCTCGAACCGATACTTTCACACAAGATCAATTACAATTTACATATATTGTATCAGAGAACTATACATGAAAAATTAAGTTTTCTTTAAGATTACTTTAAAACCATTCCATCTTCAATTCTTATTACCCGGCTGCACCGCTCAGCCACACTATTATCATGCGTGACGATCACTACTGTTCTTCCTCCCTCATTAATCCGTTTAAATACCTTCATAATCTCATCCGTGGTTTTGGAATCTAACGCCCCTGTTGGTTCATCCGCTAACAGGAAAGACGGGTCGTTCACAATCGCTCTGGCAATCGCCACACGCTGCTTCTGTCCACCAGAAAGCTGTTTTACCGGTTTATGGCAATGCTCCTTCATTCCTACGGCTTCCAATGCTGATATTACCCGGTTCAGCTTTTCCTTTTTTCTCATTTTCTTTTTGGAGAAATCCAAGGGTATAAGTACATTATCCTGCACGGTATAATCCTCGATCAACGCAAAGTCCTGCATAATCATTCCAATCTTTTCATTGCGAAGATGTGCCATTTTAATCTCATTCATTTTTCCCACAGGTGTTCCATCCAATATATACTCTCCTTTATCATAGCGGTCAATAAATCCCAAAATATGCAAAAGTGTTGATTTTCCTGCTCCGCTGGTTCCCACAATGGCAATCATTTCTCCATCCTTTATTTCTGCAGACACTCCATGAAGTGCTTCAAATTCATTACTTTTTCCCTTATTATATATTTTAACAATATCTTTTAATTGAACCATACGCTCCTCCTTTTTGTCAGCCTGTAATTCCACTTTCTGTCAATACATCCTTCCCTGATTTTTTCCCAATCTCCTGACGAATCGTAATATCTCCAAACAACCAAAACACTCCCAGAATCAAAAGACATCCTGCAAACTCCCATAGTGTGAAAATGACCACCATTTCCCTAAGCTGACCACAAAAAAGCAGGACTGCCAATGCCGCCCATGCCACAACCAAAGACCAAGTTTCCAAAATAAAAATCGACGTTTTTTGCAGACGCATGCACTCTTTCCAGGTCAGACCATTCAAATAAAACACACCATATTTATAAAGACTTTGACGCACCAAAATCGAAGTACAGCTAACAATTGTTAGTACAGCCAAAAACATTAATGCTATAATAATCGGAAGCATATTCTTAACCTGCTCCAATATGTATGCATAACTTTCCTTTCGAAGCTGATCATGTTTTATATATGATGTAATTTGTCCATTCTTTGCAAAATATTTATCTATTTTCTCTGCAAATTTTCCGTCAGATGGCTGATCCCATGAGATAAATGTCAGACCACTCATCATCAATGGCAGTCCCTGCGCATATTTCATCTTATAATTATAAATATCCTTATGAATCAAAAACATATATGGAAGCTGATGATATTCTCCAGAATAATTCCAAAAGCATCTTCGTACATCCGTCATGTCCATATTGTCATCATTTGTTCCCAAAAGTTGAGCTCCATCCTTAACAATTCCAATAATCTTTACCTGGATCGGATGTTCTTCACATCGATCCATTTTCTGATCCTCCTCACTGACCGTTAATACATCTCCCACATGATATGTCCCGTTTCGTCCATCCCTCTGTGCAATTACTGCCTCAATCTGTGTTGTTTTTTCGTCCTTTTCCTGAAACCATCTGCCCGCATCCATGACAGGTGTATGACATTTCCAAAGATCCGTGTCATATGCCGTTGTTTTAATACTGACATTTTTTCCTTTTGTAACCGTCTCAAATGCTACATCATAACAACCGCTGACCTTCCGAACACCCTTCAGACATTTCTTCGCTGTATCTGCATCCATAACTGCCGCACCGTTGGGTTCGTTCAGTCCAAAAAAGCGGACAGATACTCCATTTCCTGCCACCAGTCCTGATATTTCATCATATATTCGAAAACGGGAATGAACTGCCGATATCATGCAGACTACCAATACATAAATAATAATGCTCTGCACCACTAACAAAACAAATGTCAAAGGATTTTTCCAAAGTTCCCTGCATGCGTACTTTATATTTCTCATTGTCTGCCACCTCCCACCTTGATTCTGTGATCCGCCAGAAACGTATACAGAATCATTGCCAATAAAATTACCAGTGAAACCGAAAAATATGTTTCAAACAACATTTTATATACTGCCATGGGATAATGACTGTTCATATAATAATAGTATTTTTTCAGTACCGGCAAAACGCTTTGAAATCCCAGTACTGTCAGAAAATAAACTGGCAGCATAAGCGTCAGACACTCTGCCACATAAACCAGGACTGCCCGTATTACGGTCATTCCACATACTTGAAAAACAATAATAGATTTTCTTCTGGTCATCAAAATATAACGATAGATTAGTGCAAAGTTTAATCCTGAACACACAATAATAAGAACACAGATTGCAATAATCGTATTGTACAGATAAATCTGATCCAGATTAAGTGTATGAATCTGTGGAACAGAAAACAATCCGTTTAATTCTGTATTACACAAACGTGTCAGTTCGTCTTTTTCCTGATTTGTCAAAGCATGCTTAAAATCAATCTGAATGCCGCCTTCAAGTATCGTATCACCCGGCACAGATGTTATTGGTATATATGGTGCATCCACCCCGGTGCTTCCCCAGCCGATCACCTTATATTTTTCATTTCCCAATATAACCCATTTTTCATCTCTGGAAAGCATACTCTCCATAAAAGGATTATTCCCCACATTTATATAATGCACATCAAAGGCAACTGCAACTTTTTCTCCTGCATCAAACTCTTTATCCGAATAAATTCTGCCAGAATGAATAATTCCATTATTTTTTACATTACGAATCCAATCCTCGCTTAATACAAATTTCCCATTGTCAACAGAAAAGAAACAATCCATCGGATATCCATCTACCACTATCGTGACCGACATACATTTAATATCATTCTGCATATCCAACGACATGTCTCTCGCCATATCCTTTAGCAATTCTACCGTTCCTGTCTGCTGAATGGAGTTCTTTTTTTGATATCTACAGGTTCCAAGATCCCCATGAATATCAATTTTTTCCAGTTCATAATCCGGTTCAAGAATCAATGTATTTATTCCTTTTAGATCACTCTGCTTTTCCATCATAAAATTCTGATACATGGCATATGCAAAATGAATCATAAAACAAGACCCTGCCACTGTAACAATAATCAGAAGAAACATATAAAAATCATTTTTTATCAATCCTTTAATATTTTTAAATACATATTTCATACAATCCCTCTTAATTTATAAAGCTGGGCAGAATAATAATATTATTATTCTGTCCAGTTATAACCGATTTCTATGTCACAAAAAACAGCTTATTTAATACGAATTTTTAAAGTACTGGCAACTCCACTTTGTGGTGTCCAATCCTTTCGAATCAAACAACTAGCATAAATAGTATTGTATTTTGTAGCCCCTGTGTATGATGTATACACGCTTTTTTCTGGATTGATTGAATCTGAATTAGATGACAACACAGTACCTGTTTTTGTTTGTATTGTAACAGTTCCATATCTCTTTGTACCTGTATTATTTTTCATTGATGCAGCAGCCTTATTAGCTGATTCCATACCGCCTGTCAAAGTACAATACGCATTTGATGCAGCCTTTGCAATTCCAATTCCAGAACCAAAAATTAAAGCAATTGCTAATAATGTTGTTAATGTTGTTTTTAACACTTTCTTTGTATCCATATTCTCTCCTCCATTTCAAATAATTTCATTTTCATATTTCTCTTTAAAATCCTGAAAACATACTTACTTTTTAAAATTGTGCTAAATTAGAATGATTGTTAAAAAACTCTCTAAGTCCTTCCGGTTCCTCTGGTTCATACCAGTTGGATCGACATACATTTGGTGTAACACTTGCAATCATCGCAACAAATGCACATAACTTAATCACTAAATTTCTCATCTGTTTCATCTCCTTATTTTTTCTTTTGATGCATTCTAAATATATTATCACAAAATATATTTTATAAACAAAATATAGGACGAAATGTTAAAATCAAAGGATGAATTGTATAAGTCCTGCTAAATGCATTTTGTTTTATGCATTTCGTCCTATGTTTTTTACCATTCGTCCCACTTTATCATTACACTTTTTTTATTGTGTTATAATCTCCTCGAAGGCAAAAGTAAGCATAACGATTAAATAAAAAGGAAGAACTTGTAATGTATATATCAAATAAATTCAGTCACCACATATGCGATAAGCTTCTTGAACAAGAAATCATACAAGCCAATACCTATCCTTACTATCAATATTCCTTTGATTATGTTCTTGATCTTATCTTATTTCATTGTAGTCTTCTGATAATTGGATTCTGTTTGCATGCACCTTTTTTATCCCTGCTGTATATTCTGACATTAACACCTTTGAAAATGTTTTCCGGAGGTGCTCATGCTGACACACAGATTTCCTGCTCCGTCATTTCTTACGCAATATTCCTAATTGGAATCCTCATCACAAAACACCATCTATTTGCTCTCCATGCCCCTATTTCTATATTTGTATTTGTAACATTTTCCTTTATAATTTTTCTGTTGTCTCCGATTGACTGTAAAAACAAGAAAATTCCTTTTGAACAAAAACGAACATATAAAATACGATGTGGTTTTATTCTCTGCTTGCAGTTTTTCGCTTTTTCATACTTTATAAAAAGAAATCAAATTGACTGTTTCTCTTTAATGACATTTTGCGTTATAATCATCCTGATAAACCAAATAATCGGAATGATAAAAAATTCCTCATACAAGAAAGGATAGACAAATGCTTCATTTAAACATCGGTATTTGTGATGACGATAAATTATATATAAAAGAGATCACCAAATTGCTGGATCGCTATATGATCCAGTATGATATTGATATTTCCTATGATACCTTTACCTCTCCATTGGTGCTTTTGAACCGGATTTCCACAACACCCGGCTGTTATGATATTTTATTTCTCGATGTGGAAATGACAGAAATGAATGGTCTGGAACTTTCCGAAAAAATCCGCTCCATCCGCCGCAATATATATACAATTTTTATAAGTAATTACCCAAAATATATGCAGGACAGCTTCCGGGTTCATCCATTTTATTATCTGGTGAAACCTCTTTCTGCTGAAACCTTCACTAATATTATGAATGACATTTTATCGGCTATCCAATCAGAACATAAACTTGTCACTCTTCTACAGACAGATCGCTCCGAAGAAACGGTTGATCTTGGTGATATTCTTTGTATTGAGGTTACTGATGGAAAAAAAGAACTGCTGGATTTTCACCTTTTTGACCACATCCTTCACGCGAAAGGAAAAATCTCTGCCTGGCAGGAAAAACTGGCATCATATGATTTTTTTCCATGCCACCGAAAGTATCTGGTCAACCTCACACATATTCATTATTTTGAAAAGAATCATGTAATACTGGATAATGGTTTTTCAATTCCTATCAGCCGGGGAAATGAAAAAATACTAAAAGATCGATATAACAACAACATTGTTCGACTGAAAAAATTATGAAATGAGGATTATTTTTATGCTGCAATTACTGATCCATATTTTTACCTATGGTTTTGATCTGTTTATTTTGCTTAAATTCATTCAGAACATCCTTAAAAACCGCCGGGAAAATATTCCTGTCGTTTTCTTTTATGGTACAGGAATTTTGATGGAGATTTTTTTATTTATAAATGAATATCTGATAGTTTATGTACCGGACAGACCTGCCAAATACATTACAAATATTGTGAGCTTTCTGACAACCTTTTTGCTGACATTGTTTTTCTCCTCCAGCCTGATCTCAAAAATATTTACGGCACTTTCCTTCCAGCTTCTGGTAGTGGTCGGAGAATATATTTTTACCATGCTTATGTATCTGGTACAGCCGGAAATCTTTCAGCATGTCACACCGGCACTCAATACTCCTATGAACCTTGGTTCAAAGGTTATTTTATTCTTTTTGACATTGATCGTCTCTATGATATTCGGAAAAAGCTTTCGCGATATTCATAAAGGATACCAGCTGCTTATTTTTACAACACCTGCTGCGTCTATAATCATTATGCTTTTTACCCCTCTGGTAAATATCGTAAACGGAAATGACCATGCCTTTTACCTTAGTATTTACATCTGTCTTTCAGCCCTGAATGTAGTAAATTATATCCTGCTCAATTACACCCACCGTCAGACGGCAGAACTCTTTCGGCTCCGTCATATGGAGCAGCTGGCCGATTATCAGCAGGAAAAATATATGCAGTTAAGCAGTGCCTATAAATCAAACCGCAGCCTGATCCACGACACCAAAAAACATTATTTTATCATTGAAAAATATCTGGAAAATAAAGAATATGACAAGCTCGCGGCTTATCTGGAAATTGCTATGAATGATCTGGAAAACACATATGCCGAGATCAATACCGGCAATCTTGTCATTGATTCTTTCATTAGCAGTTACAAAAATATCTGCCATGAGAATCAGATTGCTTTTTTTGAAGAATTAAGTGTTGATCCAAACCGCATCCCTATCAACAATTATGATCTGTGCATTGTTCTTGGAAATTTATTGGATAATGCTGTAAACGCCTGCCTTCAAAACACCTGTGAAAAAAATCAAATCAAGCTTATCATCACAAGTAACAACAATGATATGTTTTATATTCACATTCAAAATACTTACAACCATTCTATTTCACAAAAAAGTCCGTTTACAGACGATGATTTTTCTGTTCCTTCGGAGCATGGATACGGTCTGAAAAATATTGAAAAAATTGCAGACGAAAACCATGCCGTCTGCAATATTACGCAAGAAGAATTCTTTACTGTTGATCTGGTTTTTCCTGTGATCGATGAGCGTCAGCGAATAATGATAAAACGATGATCGGACCAAACATTCCGGTAATAACTACTAAGCATATCATGATTGCAAAAATAGAAAGATTTGCCTGTTCTCCCCTTCGGATTCGCTGCAATACATCACATCTTGAAACGCTATCCATTGACTTTCCGCTTTTACCGACAATCTGATACCCTGCAACCTCAAAGGCATCCAATACATTCGTGACAGATTCATCTTCCCCCTCCTTTATAACAGCAAAAACCCCAGTGATAAAACCATCACTGGGGTTATAGTACCAGACAATTCTTAAAACATATGAATGAAATTCTTAAGAGTTTTTTAAGGTTGCTTTCCGGCCACTCTCCTTCGCACCTTTCTCAAAGCAATTACTCCCTTAGATATATCGCTTATGTCAACATTTGTTCCCGGTTCCAATTCTTCAGTAATTCTTTCAATCGCCTGAAGCGGATCCATAGAATGATATGGATAATATAATTTTCTTAATTGCTCCGGCTTGATCAGTTTATAAATCTGCTTACTCGACTTATCACTGATATAGGACCAGTAGCGATATATATAGCCAATCCAGTAAAGCTCCTCTCCATCAAACTTATTCACCCCGTAAGAACTGGCTCCATACTGTTCCTCTATCTCTTTAATCGCATCAGACACATCTAATGATTCAAATGCAAATCCAACATTGTCCATTCTTTTTGCAAGTTCCGAATTCATAAATCTTCGTATAAATATTTTTGAACTGCACTCTTCGCTTTTCTTTGACATTTGAAACAACGCCGCCTGATAAGCACACATTCTCAATCCTAAAGAATCTATTTTTTTCATTGCAAAATCTCCTCGATATACCTTCCCTGATTTCTGTATTTTTTTCTTGCCAGCTTCACTTTATCCATATTCATTTGAAATCCTTTTTGTTTTGTATCCAGATACATCTCCTTTTCAGAATCCGTCAAAAAACATCTTTCCAAAAGGGTAATATTGTCTAATGCTTTTTCACTGATGAACACATATTGTTTTCCCGGATTTGTTGCAGATAAACAATGCTGACACTGTACATCAGTTATTTCTCCATCAATAAAACTGTCTATAATTTCAAACATTCTGTTATCTGCAATCGGTGCAATGATATAATCAACTCCCTTATTTGTTTTCAACAGTTTTTTGACTGTTTCCGTTTGAATATATTCCTGAAGTTTTCCTCTATAATAGGCGATCGTAAGCATCCATTCTCTATCAACGCTAAATTCTCTGCTTATTAAATTGGAAGCTGCAAATTTCAACATATACAACGATGAATTTTTATGTGTTGCAACAAACATTGCTGACTGTTCCAGGCTTTCCCCACAATAGAATCCATTGCCAAAGTCATTGATCTTTTTGCTATAATCAAGCCCGGGTGCTCCTTCTAACTTTGTTTTTGCCCCATGAAACAAAAGAACCTCCCCGTCCTTCACCATATCTTCCCTGTAAAACTGCTCCTTGATCTTATTCAAACGAATTCCTTTTTTAAACACATACTCATAAAATTTGCGCATGTGTCTTTCCAATATATTATTTCTATTGTTGACCCAATTACTCACTGTTATTCTGCTGACACCTAACTCATTTGCCAATTCTTCCTCGGAAAATCCCGTAATTTCCAATACACTTTCTATATCCTGCCCAATTAAGAAATCCATAAATATCACCATCCAACTTTTATGCATAATATTTTACATAGAAGTTTAGTTATTGTCAACAACTTCTATGTAAAGTTTTTAATATAGAAGTTTAATTCTAATAGAAAAGGCAAAACCTGTATTTTGCCCTTTCTACCGACTATATTACAAACATTTTCCTTTACACCGTTTTTATTTCACCGAAACCTTAACTTTATATTTCTGCGCCTTCTTCATAAGCCATATACGATCACTTTCTGACAACTTAGTGCTGATGATCAGTTTTTTTATTTTTCTGGAACCGACCTTTTTCTCCTCAAAATACGGGGACCGGTGAAACTTTCCATTTATAAATTCTTTCACTGTTTTTCTGGAGATCTTCTTAAAATTCTTTATCTTACTCAGATCCAAAATATCCGTTGGATTTTCACCAAACAGACTATCCGATTCATTAATTTCATCAAAATCCTCATCCATACTATTATTACTGTCTGTAAAATTCACATTTGGCAGCTTCAGGGTACGAATCCTGTTCTGACGACAGGAAACCCATCTCAGCTCCGTGTTATTGCTAAGATCCAGCTTTCTCAACTGATTTTGCTTACAACTCAGTACTTCCAATTCCTTACACTTTGTCAGATCCAGCTTTTTGATGTAATTATTTTTCACATTCAATGTCCTGATATTAGGACATAGTTCTGTTGCAAATGATGTCAACTGATTATCCTTAACATTGACCACTCTGAGAATATTTTTGGCAAGCTTAATATTTTTTAATTTATTGTCCTGTGCACTTAAAGTATATAATTTATTATTGTTGCTCAGATCCAGCGTTTCCAACTGATTTTTGTCACACTCAAGATCACTGAGATTTTTATTCTGACTCACATCAAGACTTGTCATTTGATTTCCATTACACGATAATCTTTCCAGATTCTTATTTTGACTTACATCCACTGTTGCCAGTGTCGGAGAATCACAAACAAGCCATTCCAGATTTTTACATCGAGATACATCCAGCTCATTTATCCGGCATGCCATGGCCTCTGCCTCTTTGAAGCTCCAGCGGTCATATTCACAGAGAGAAAACCAGGTTATGTTATTCCCTGCGACTTCTACCCGGTTGATCTCCGATGCTGTCAGCCATATGTATTTCAATGATTTCGGACATCCTTCGATTTTTAATGTATTCCCCTTCACCTTCGCCAGAGAAAGACTCGTGCAGGAGGTCAGATGCTCTATTCCACGGACATCTATGGTATCCTTTTCCCACAGATCATTTCCGGTAATAATCTGCTCTGTCGTCTCATCTCCTATATATGTTGCAACCAACACCTGTTTCGGCGTTACAATTTCTGAACCCTGCTCAACAAAATTTTCCACAATATTAATCTGCTTAATTTCCTCTTGGGAAAGTACCCCATCTCCATTGATATCATAATATTTTGTTTTCAAAACGGTTCGAAGCCAGTCTGCCGGAAAATTTTGCTCATTAATTTCCAGACTGCCTGCTTCTGCCGCTTTTGCTCTGCTGCCCTGCCCCCACAAAGGCACCAGAATCATTACCGTAACCACAACACACCATAAATTCTTTCTCCAATTATTTTTCAATACGCGATTCCTCCTCAAATCTTCTCTTCCAATCCTCTGTAATATTTTGCACCTTAATATCACTGGCAGCAATCACCTTGGTTTCTATTCCATCCACTGTACCTGCTGCCGTTCCATCCGCTTCCATTTCGACTTTATACTTTGCTCCACTCACCTCCATCTGTATTTCATTTTTCTTCATCTGACCATTTGCGACTCTGATATCTCCTACATTTTCGACCCCTTTAATATCAAAAATATCATACATAACATCAAGTTTTTCAGAAACAGCCACTTCTTTCTCCGCATCTGCAATATAAATACACATTCTCTGAATTCCGGACCCCTCCATGGTTACAAAAGCCGCCTCACATTTTCCATCTCCGTCAATATCACCATAAATTGCATCTCCATAAACATCTTGCATCAACAGTCCGTCTTTTTTATGGAAAATCTTATAATCGCAGACCATATGCCCTTTATCATCAGACTGATCTTTTACCATTTCGACCTGATACCCCGTGTCTTTAGAAAACGGATTATCCACTGTGTGATCCGAACACCCGCAAAGCATTAGAACCATTATTACAGATTCCATCAAAGCCCTTTTCGCATACAACTTTTTTCTACCATTAAATTTTTTCATATACATTACCCCTTGCTATACTGATCTATGATCTTTTTGATCGCCTCCGCTTCCTTTTTCGAAATATGTTTTCCCCCCAGAAATGCAGTCAGAAATCCGGGCAATGATCCCCCGAACGTTCTCTCCACAAAATAATTGGACTCATCCCGCTGCACCCGTTCCTGTGGGATCAGCACCGAAACAACCGCATCCTCGTTCCGAATATATCCTTTTTCTGACAGCTTGCGAATCACCGTATAAGTTGTGGATTTCTTCCAGCCCAGCTCCTCATCGCACCGCTTTACCAGCTCTCCGGATGGAATCGGTGCATATTTCCATACGACCTGCATAAAACGATAGTCACTGTCGCATAACTTCAAATATTCCATGGTTATTCCCCTTCCCGGTGCTCAATAAATAATAGTAAAAGCATCATAAGTCTATTGTTATCAACCCATTTTAACTTTATAATAATAAACCTGGAATGTCAAGAAGACAGCAAATCAAATCTTGTCATTTTATGCCATTTACGCTATGATAGAAGAGTGTGGCAGGCTATGCCTCCGCCGCATTGACACAGTATGATTTTCAAAACCAAGTAATCACAACAAAAAGAAAAGAGGACAAAAAGATGGATAAGGTTATTTTAGCCTACTCAGGCGGACTTGACACAACTGCAGTTATTCCATGGTTAAAGGAAACATACGGCTATGAGGTTGTTTGCTGCTGTATCGACTGTGGACAGGGTGAGGAGCTCGATGGATTAGAGGAGCGTGCTAAGCTCTCCGGTGCTTCTAAGCTTTACATTGAGGACGTTGTTGATGATCTTTGCGAAAACTACATTATGCCTTGTGTACAGGCTGGTGCCGTTTACGAACATAAATATCTCATGGGAACTGCTATGGCAAGACCTACGATCGCTGCAAAGCTTGTAGAGATCGCCCGTAAGGAAAATGCTGTTGCAATCTGCCACGGTGCAACCGGTAAGGGTAACGATCAGATTCGTTTCGAGCTTGGTATCAAGGCACTCGCTCCGGATATCAAGGTAATCGCTCCATGGCGTGATGACAGATGGGGTATGGATTCCCGTGAGGCAGAGATTGAGTATTGTAAGGCACACGGCATTGATCTTCCGTTCGGAACCGATCAGTCTTACAGCCGTGATAGAAATATCTGGCATATCAGCCATGAGGGACTGGAGCTTGAAGATCCTGCTCAGGCACCAAATTACGATCATATGCTTGTTCTCGGTGTTACACCGGAGAAGGCACCGGATGAGGATGTAGAGCTTTCTATTTCTTTTGAAAAGGGTGTTCCTACTGCTCTGAACGGCAAGAAAATGAAAGTTGCTGATATTATCCGTGAGCTGAATACCATTGGTGGAAAGCACGGTATCGGTATTGTTGATATCGTTGAGAACCGTGTCGTTGGTATGAAGAGCCGTGGTGTATATGAGACTCCGGGTGGAACAATCCTGATGGAAGCACATCAGCAGTTAGAGGAGCTTGTTCTTGACCGTGACACCATCGCATTGAAGTTAGAGCTCGGCAGCAAGCTTGCAAGCATTGTATACGAAGGTAAATGGTTCACACCTGTTCGTGAAGCAATCTCCGCATTCGTTGATGTAACACAGCAGTATGTAACCGGTGAAGTAAAACTTCGTCTCTACAAGGGCAATATCATTAAAAACGGAACAACTTCTCCATATTCTCTGTACAGTGAGTCATTGGCATCCTTTACCACAGGTGATATGTACGACCATCATGATGCAGAGGGCTTCATTACATTATGGGGTCTCCCACTGAAGGTTCGTGCCATGAGAATGAACGAGCTCAAGAAAGATAAGACAAAATAATCTGATACAGCCATTCATAAAAAAGGGCAAAACCAGCGTTTTGCCCTTGCTCACTCTACGCTACGAGCATTTTCCTATACACTAAAATAAAACAGCCCGGATTTGATTTCAAACAACTCCCTTTGGGGTGAAATCAAATTCAGGCTGTTTTTTAGTTCAAAGCAGCTTATTTATTTTAACAACTCCCGGATCATCTCCGCTGTATAAGTAACGCATACCATCTTCTCCGCCTCGATGCGGTACAGCGCATTTGCGGCAATATGTTCTGCTGCCTGCTCGATATCACGAATTCCTGATGTATCCTTAAAAATATCCATGATCGCATCCAGTGCTTCCTCTGTGATCACAATCTCCTCGCTTCGCAGACCAATTCTCTTTAATACCTTTGGCATCGCAAATTTGGTAAAGATCACTCGCTTTTCTTCCAAACTGTAGTCCGGCAGCTCGATCACGGCAAAACGCGACATAAGTGGTGCACTGATGGCCGCCTTGTCATTCGCCGTAGCAATCGGATAAACCCCGGTAGTCGGAATATTACATTCTACATAATTATCGGTAAATCCAAGATTATCCAAAAGCGTCAGCAATACATCCGCCGGATTTCCATTTCCCTTTCCGGCAGAAGCCTTGTCCAGCTCGTTGATAATGAACAGCAGATTAGAGCTCTCTGCATTGGCAAACGCCTCCATGATCAGACCGGGTTTTGCATTAGCATAAATCCGGGAGCTTCCGGTAAGCTGCTCCGGATCATTGATGGAACTCATTTCCAGCGTTGTCCACGACATTTTCAAAATCTTTGCAACAGCATAGGCAATCTGTGACTTTCCGGTACCTGCCGGTCCGATCAAAAGAATACCATATGCCGGCAGGGTATGGGTACGATTGATCTGAATGATCGTCTCAATAATACGCTGCTTTACATTGTCCAGTCCATATAACTCCTCGTCCAGAATTTTTCTGGCCTCCACCGGATCGATCGGCTGGAAATCTGTATTTTTCCACTGAATATTTAACATAATAGAGAGCGCACGCTGTGCATGACGGCGCTCCTCCGGCGTCACCTCTGTAGATTTCGCTACCGCAAGATTACGTCTCGCCCACAGACGGATATTGTCCGGAAGTGTACTTCCCGCACACATCAGATAATCCGTAATACTCTGAATACTGGTAAGCTTCATATCATCGGAGTCTTCAATCTCATCAAAATCAACGACTTCCTTCGAAGGTGCATCACTCTGCAGCAACCGCTCGATCATAAACTGCAAAAATCCATTTTCTCCGGAAAGCTTCGTACCTCTCATAGCCACACCGGTCTCAAAGATCTTATAAACTGCGTATCCCTGATCTGTACTGGCACCGGACAGCTTAACCATAATATGGTTTTCTCCAAGCCACTTTACCAGCTTCTCAAAACGTGCATCGATCTGTAAAATATCATGAGACGTCTTTTCCTCATCACATGTAAATGCCGTCCCCTTTGTGGGTGCTGTAAACATGCCGGAGGAATGATGCATAAGCTTCTTTTCCTCATCCTTCAACAGCATGACCGGATGTGACACATCCGGCACTCTTTCATTCGAATAAACTAATTCGTATGTCTTCTCTGCTTTGACTGCATCCTTCTTCTCCTGATTAAAATCAAAAACTGGCATCTTGTAACCTCACATTTCTGTTTATTCTGTATTATTTTCGCACAACTTCCCACTTCAATAATGCACTTAAAATTTGTACTCTAACTATTTCACCACTTTTTACTTAATGAACCCTATGAAATTATAGGATGAAATGGTAAAATCCGCAACTACTATTTTTCGATCTCTTCTACTTCTTGAGCACCTGTGGAATATTTATGGTGCACCTTGTTCCCTTTCCTGCCTCACTCTCAATTTTCAGACAATATTCCTCCCCATAATAAAGCTGGATTCTCTGATTTACATTCCGGACACCATACCCCTTTGTCTTAAATTCCAATATAGATGACAAAAGCTCCGGTTCGATTCCCACACCATTATCCTCCACCGTCAGATAAATATTGCTGTCATCTTTACGTCCTATTATTTTAATATATCCTCTGCCATCCTCCTTCAGGTCAATTCCATGATCAATGGCATTTTCCACCAAAGGCTGCAACAGCAGATTTAATGTCTGATATTGCAGGATTTCCTCATCAATATCCATGATCACATCAAAGTCATTATCGTGCATACATAACTGAATCTCCAGATAGGACTTCATATTTTCAATTTCCTTCTCAATGGTCAGCACATTTTTGCCCCGATTCAAAGAAGTCCGGTAAAAAGAGGATAATGCCAGTGTGATCTTGCTAATGTCCTGCTGCCCTGCCTCCAGCGCCTTCCAGTTGATCAATGAAAGGGAATTATAAAGAAAGTGTGGGTTGATCTGTGCCTGAAGTGCCGTCATTTCTGACTTTCTCTGGGTCAGCTTGCTTTCATATACTTCATGGATCAATCGGTTGATCTCCCCCAGCATGCTTCCAAATCCACGGATCAGACTTCCCACCTCATCCTTCGCATCACTGGTAACCATAAGCTCCATATTACCTTCCTCTACCGCCTGCATATTATCCCGGAGCCGTTTAATATCCCGCACCACAAACCTTGAAAATGCTTTTGAAGCAACAACCGACGTCACAATGCAAATGGCAATAATTCCAAGAATCAGCACAACAAGCGTCTGCACCTCTCTCGCCATCATTTTCTGCGGCTGATATGCGATCACCTGCCAGTCATCTACCCCTGCATCTGCAGACACGATCAGATAATTGCTCCTTTTTCCCTTTTCCTGATCCGCCATTTTCTCTTTTAATTTTTTTAAGGATAATCTGCTTTTTCCTTCTGTCCCATTCTGGGTACTTTGATCTTTTCCATCCTTCTTTGCGCCGGTCTTATTGCCGGCTTTTTGATCAAAGGTGTCCTTCTCAAACAATACATTTCCTGCTTTGTCTATGACATATAGTCCATAACCGTCTCTGGAAATGTCATCAAACCCGGAAAATAACGTATCATAATTCACATCCAGATATAAAATTCCCTTTTGTTTATTCTGCTCCATAATGGGCATGGTCCTTGCTGAAAAAGATGTTTTTTCTTTTCCGTCAATGATCCATTTTACCTTCTGACTTAAGGAATCCTTATATTCCCTGTACCATTTTTCACCCTCTATGGTATGAAGTGCATCCACCGTTGTATCATGCTTTACAATATCCTTATCCAGATATATGGTGATCTGGTTGATATTTGGATTGAAGTATTTTAAAGACGAAAGTACCGGATCTACCGTCGCCGTATACTGCTCATACATAGAAAAAATATCATCATAATCACCGATCAGTACATCCGAGATTGGATGGTTAAATGCAATATAATCCGACAGATTATTGTAGACCAATATTTTAGACTTCAACTGAGATGCTCCCTGTGACAGAGAATCCTCAATATTTCTACGCTCCCTCTCCATCAGGGTTTTCCTCTCCTGTGACAGCGCAAAGAGTCCCAAAAGCAGGATCGGCACCGTGCCAATGCAGATGTATATGATCATTATTTTCTTTTGTATTTTTGCATTTCCAAACCAGTTTTTAATCTTATTTTTCATTATTTACTGTTCCACCATTTCCTGCATTCTCCTATTTACTGATTCCGATACTTCTGTGGACTCACACCGTAATATTCCCGAAAGCTCTGACAAAAATATGATACATTCGGATAGCCCACAGCATAACTGATATTTACAATTTTATTATGAGTCTCCTCCAGCATTTCCTTTGCCTTCTCCATGCGAAGTGCCTTAATAAATTTGCTGAGATTCTGTCCTGTCTCCTTCTTAAAAATATGACTGAGATAACTTGGAGCCAGAAAAACCTGATCTGCCAGCATATCCACACTCAGTTCCTCACCATAATGAGCATAAATATACTGCTTCACTGTCTCAATCTCCCGATGCTCCATCTGTGGATTGATTGCAAAACTCTGTTCTAAAAGTTTAATACCTTCATTAATGATTTCCGTCACCTCTTGGAAATCATTAGTCCGGTATAACCGGTCAATATCCTGATTCAGACCACCGGACTTTTCCTTGGGCAGTATTTCGTATACATCCTTCAATAAATTTGAAAAAATAAATTTTACATACATTTGCGAAAAATTCTTTTTGCTCTGATACTTCTCGCACAGCCCTTCAAAATGACGACGCAGCCCTGCCATATCCTTCATTTTGATATCCTGCCGAATCTGCTTCATCAGAGTATCGTCATCAATCTGGGAAAGATTTGCCTCTGTCTGCTGCTCTTCACTAAACACACGATCCTCCGGTACATAAAATTTATTTTCCATCAGAAGCTCCAGCCGTTCCATTTCCTCTGCCAGCTTCACCGGCCTCACAAACTCACGGCTGACCGCAATATAGCACTTCTCCGCATATTTCTCCTCAATGGCATCCAGAAGTTTTTGCGCCATTTCCTTTCTGGATTCCACATCAATCTCCCGTTCCAACAGAATGATTCCCTGCTGTGGGTTCATATTCAAGTACAAAAACGGCTCCTTCATTTCTTCCCGGAGATTTTCCAGAAAATCCAGACCGGTTCTTCCAAAAAATTCCCTGTCAAATTCCAGCAGCATCATATTATGAAAGTCCTGTACATACTCCAGACTGTCTGTCCCCCCTAAGCTTGCCGCCAGATCCTGTGGTGCGGCACCATTCAACAGGGACAACAATACATGCTCCCGGACAAAATTACGGTTCTTTTCCTTGCGCTCGTCCTCCAGACGTTCTCCCTCAATCTCCTGCAGCACCTTCTCCATAGTATTGCGGAATTCCTCCGGATCCACAGGCTTTAAAATATAGCTGTCCACCCCCGATTTCATTGCCTTTCTGGCATATTCAAACTCTCCATATCCACTAAAGATCACCATTTTTGTCTGAGGATATTTTTTCATGACATTTTCTGCCAGCTCAAGTCCATCCATAAAAGGCATTTTAATATCCGTCAGCAAAATATCCACCGGCTTTTCCTCCAGAGCCTCCAATGCCTTTACGCCATTGACCGCCTCCCGGATTTCCGCCTCCATATGAAGCTGCTTCAACAAAAATTTAATACCGTTTCTCTCTATTTTCTCATCATCCACGATTAATATCTGAATCATATCCGACCTCATTTCTATAAGATATCTTTTTGCACTATTTGACATCTTTTATTTCCGCAAATCCACACAAAATCATAATTACTGATTTTTAGCATTCTTTTTTAGATTTAGTTTACCACATCTGCCTTGGAAACCCAAATTTTTCTCTAAATTTTCATGACAATTTCACCTTCTAAATGCTGCTTCCGAAAATCCTGTAAATTCTTCAAAAAACTCATCTTTTTCAATATGCCAAATAACTCCCTTCCGGTATTCCTACCGAAAGAGAGTGTAATTGTTTCTTTATTTTACAATATTTTTTAGACAAAAAATTAGCTTTTTATTTACTCGTTCCTGTCCTCCAGATTTCCTGATCATACTGCTCAATGGTCCGGTCTGATGAGAAAAATCCTGCTTTCGCAATATTTACCAACATCTTTTCTGCCCACTCCATACGATCATTATAATCATGATATGCCTTTTCTCTTGTTGCAATATAGTCCTTAAAATCAGGAAACGTCATAAACCAGTCCTTATTCAACAGCTCATTATACAGGCGTGTCAGGTGTTCTTCATCTCCTACCGCCATCATTTCCCTGCCAACAATAAAGTCCACCGCTTCCTTCAAAGCTGTATCCTTTTCATAATAATCTCGGGACACATAGCTGCCCTGCGCATACCGGTCAATAACTGTCTCGCTATCCTCACCAAAGATATAAATATTATCTTTTCCTACCAGATCTGCAATTTCCACGTTTGCTCCATCCATAGTTCCCAGTGTCAGCGCACCGTTAAGCATAAACTTCATATTACCAGTACCGCTTGCCTCCTTGGAAGCCAGAGAAATCTGCTCTGAAATATCACACGCCGGAATAAGCTGTGCTGCCTTGCTGACATTATAATTCTCTACCATTACCACACGAAGATATGGATTTACCTGCTCATCCTTATTGATCAGCTCCTGCAGACAAAGGATCAGATGAATAATATCCTTTGCGATCACATACGCCGGTGCTGCCTTTGCGCCAAAGATAACTGTAACCGGCTTTTCCGGAATAATGCCACTCTTAATTTCCAGATACTTGTGAATGATATAAAGTGCATTGAGCTGCTGTCTCTTGTACTCGTGAAGACGTTTTACCTGAATATCGTAAATCGAATTTTCATCAATCTCAACTCCCTGTGTCCGCAAGAGATATTCCTTCAACTGTTTTTTCTTCTCAGCCTTTACCTGCAACAGACTCTCCAGCACCTTCTGATCTCCCTGATACTGCAGTAATTTTTCCAGTTCTGTGGCATCCTTTTTAAATCCATTGCCAATCAGCCCCCCGATCCAGGAAGTCAACTCCTCATTGCAATGAAGCAGCCAGCGGCGGAAGGTAATACCGTTTGTTTTATTATTAAACTTCTCCGGATAAATTTCATAAAATGGTTTCAGCTCACTGTTTTTCAAAATCTCCGTATGAAGATATGCCACACCATTTATACTATATCCATAGTGCATATCAATATGCGCCATATGTACTCTGTCCTCTTTATCAATAATTGCAACTGCCTCATCCGGATATTTTTTCTTTGCCTCATTATCCAAAATATGAATGATCGGAAGAAGCTGTGGCACAACCTTCTGAAGATACGCAATCGGCCATTTTTCCAGTGCTTCCGCAAGAATTGTGTGATTTGTATAAGCACATGTTTTAGCCACAATTTCCATAGCTTCTTCAATACAGATGCCACGGATGAGAAGCAGACGGATCAGCTCCGGGATCACCATTGTCGGATGGGTATCGTTGATCTGGATTGCCGCATAATCCGGCAGATCATGAAGATTACATCCCCTTGCCTCACATTCCTCCAGAATGAGCTGTGCTCCGGCTGACACCATAAAATACTGCTGATAAATTCGCAGAAGCTGTCCCTTCTCATCACTGTCATCCGGATACAGGAAAAGAGTCAGATTATGTTCTATATCCTCCTTATCAAAGGAAATGCCATCTTTTGTGATCTTCTCCTCCACACTGTCAATATCAAACAAATGAAGCTGATTTGTCCTGTTCTCATAACCGGTGACCGCAATATCGTACAGAGAAGCTTTTACAATATGATCACGGAACTCCACGGTATAGCTTTTGTCCCTCTTTGTCAGCCAGCTATTTTTCTCAATCCATGGATTAGGATATTCCTTCTGCAGATTCTGCTCAAATACCTGCTTAAAAAGTCCCAGGTGATAGTTGATACCAATACCGTCTCCCGGAATCCCAAGAGTCGCAATAGAATCCAGGAAACACGCTGCCAGACGTCCCAATCCACCATTTCCCAGCGATGGCTCCGGCTCAATCTCCTCAATCTCATAAATACTTTTTCCATTCTCCTCCAATTCCTTTTTCACCGTATCAAAAAGACCCAGATTAATCAGATTATTGGACAGTAATTTTCCAATAAGAAACTCTGCGGAAATATAATAAACCTTCTTTTTTCCGGCATGGCTTTCCTTCTGTTTTGCCTGCTCCTTTACCAGCTCCAGCAAAGCAATATAAATTTCCTCATTGCTGCAATCCTTTAAACTTTTCTGATAGTGATCCTTTACAAATTTCTCAAGCATTTTTCTCCTCCTGACGATTTCAATTTTATATTTTTAAATTTTGTTATATTAACGATCATAAATATCTGCCATCTTTACCAGAAACTTAATTTCCTTCTCGCCAAACTCGCCCCTCTTCAGTCTCCAGCGCCAGTTTTGACCAATCGTTGAAGGCAGATTCATTCTCGCATCATTATCTTTTTTCAAAATATCCTGCATTTGAAGAATGACTGTATCCGCCACACTCTGATAAGCCAGCCGTATCACTGCATTTGCCAGTTTTTCTTTGAATTCTGAGCAAATTTTGTCACTTATACAAAGTCCTGTATAATCCAGCAGATACTTATACCCCTCTTCCGGCAGCGAATCAAAATATCCAAGTAGTGTTTCATTATCATGAGTTCCGCTGTACACCACACAATTTCTCTCATAATTATGTGGCAGATATTCATTATCTCTTTTCCCATCAAATGCAAATTCCAGAATTTTCATCCCCGGATATCCGCTTTGCTTCAAAAGCTGTCTGACACCCGGCACAACCACGCCCAGATCTTCTGCAATCACCTTTGCATCCCCAATTGCTTCATCAATGGCTTTGATCAGCTTTTCTCCGGGTCCCTTTCGAAATGCTCCATCTACCGGTACCCCTTCTGCCGGAATAGCATAATATCTTACAATCCCAATAAAATGATCAATTCGCACAACATCATACATACTGCCTGCTGCTTTAATACGCTTTTTCCACCAGGTAAAATGATCCTTTTCCATAATATCCCAATCATAAATGGGATTTCCCCATTTCTGTCCGTAATCCGAAAATGCATCCGGCGGACACCCAGCCACGTCAATCGGATGAAGTGTCTCATCCAGTTGATACTGTCCCGGATTTGCCCACACATCGGCACTATCCAATGCCACATAAATCGGGATATCTCCAATAATCTGTATTCCCTTTTGATTTGCATATTTCTTTAATGTATTCCACTGCTCAAAAAACTTATATTGTACGAAACACCAGAATTCCATTTTTTCTTTCAATAACTGACGATAATATTTCAAAGCCGTCTCTTTACGGCAACGTATGTCCTCACTCCACGACAGCCATTCAACACCTCCGAAATAGTCTTTACAGGACATAAAGAGACTATAATCCTCCAGCCATTCCTGATTTTTATGAACAAAATCCTGATAATCAGACGAAGACTTTTCCTGCCACCGCAGAAATGCCTTTTTCAAAATTCCAAACCGGTTCACATACATTTTCTGATAATCCACATCATAAACCAGTTCGCCCCAGTCTATTTTCTGAATTTCTTCCTTTTCCAATAATCCTTCCTTCTGTAGCAGATCCAAATCTATAAAATATGGATTTCCTGCGAAGGTAGAAAATGACTGATAAGGACTATCTCCAAAGCTTGTTGGTCCAACCGGAAGTACCTGCCAGTATTTCTGTCCGGCTTCTTCCAATTGATCTACAAAATGATAGGCTTCTTTTCCCAATGATCCGATACCATATGGCGACGGCAGGCTGCTGATTGGCAACAAAATTCCTGCGCCCCGCCCCAGCCGTTTTGACTTCTGCTCCATGCTCATCACACGTTTCCTCCATCTTTTCCATTTGCAGCGGCCTCGTTTCATTCTCCGCTGATATTATGCTATCAGCTATTTGTCAAATATTCTATATACCATTTCTTAGATTGATATCAATTTTTACAGAATTCAATATTCAAAATAAAAACACAGTATATTTCTACCTTTGTTCAATAAAAATATACTGTGCCGTATTTGTTTTATAAAAAAAAGCCCATAGCATATAACTATGAACTCGATTTTAATGAGACACGGGGGATTCGAACCCCCGACAACTTGATTAAAAGTCAAGTGCTC
>ERZ773108.1578-NODE-1578-length-22269-cov-6.240659_pt1 | contig 22269 bp, 19 predicted proteins | sample MGYA00580570_ERZ773108 | MGnify/ENA primary metagenome ERZ773108 (study PRJEB29015, sample SAMEA2737840) | human gut metagenome | biome: human gut; feature: human-associated habitat; material: faeces | place: China | collected 2012 ...
GCGCCTCACCGCGAAAGCCCATCGTGCCGATGGCCTCGAGCCCCTGCTCGTCGTGCAGCTTGCTCGTCGCGTGGCGCAAAAACGCGATGCCTGCGTCCTCGGGCGCCATGCCGCAGCCGTCGTCCGTCACGCGCAGATACGTCGCGCCGCCGCCGCGCAGCTCCACCGTCACGGTGCGGGCCCCGGCGTCGAACGCGTTTTCCACCAGCTCCTTGACCACGGAGGCGGGCCGCTCGACGACCTCGCCCGCGGCGATCAGATCCGCAAGATGCGGAGAGAGAATTTGAATATCGGGCATCGTTTGCCCTCCTTTAAGTACAGTCCATGGGGCGCGTGCGCCCCGCGCGTATATTATAAAGGATTGTCATTGAAAATTCCACCGCGAAATGCTACAATATTCTATCACACTTCAAATTTTACCCGGATACATCCGGACAGGCAGGAGCATTGCATGAGCTATCAGAGAACGGAGATCCCCGAATCGGACATCCAGCACCAGTTGGATATCTGCGCGCAGCTGCGCGCGCACTTTACCGCCGGCGGCCGCCAGCCGCTGGCCATGGTCGATACCTACGGCTGCCAGCAGAACGAGGCCGACAGCGAAAAGCTGCGCGGTTATCTGCGCGCCATGGGCTTTGATTTCACACAGGACGAATTCGCGGCCGACGTCGTCGTCATGAACACCTGCGCCGTGCGCGAGCACGCCGAGACGCGCGTGTTCGGCAACGTCGGCGCGCTGACGCATACCAAGGCGCGCAACCCCAACCAGATCATCGCGGTCTGCGGCTGCATGGCGCAGCAGGCGCATGTGGCCGAGAAGCTGAAAAAGTCCTACCGCATCGTTGACCTCGTCTTCGGACCGCACGAGCTGTGGCGCTTCCCGGAGCTGCTGCGCAGCGTCTGCACCGAGCACCGGCGCGTGTTCGCCATCGACCCGGCGGACGGCAGCGTCGCTGAGGGCATCCCGCGGCAGCGCGACGGCAGCGTCAAGGCGTGGCTGTCGATCATGTACGGGTGCAACAACTTCTGCACCTACTGCATCGTGCCGTATGTGCGCGGGCGCGAGCGCTCCCGCCACCCGGAGGAGATCGTGCGCGAGGCGCGCGAGCTCGTCGCGGCGGGATATAAGGACATCACGCTCCTGGGGCAGAACGTCGACTCCTACGGCCGCGACCTCGACGAGGACGTGGACTTTGCCGACCTCATCCGGCGGCTCAACGCCATCCCGGGCGACTTTGTCATCCGCTTCATGAGCAGCCACCCGAAGGACGCGACGGAAAAGCTCTTTCGCGCCATGGCCGAGTGCGAAAAGTGCGCGCACCAGATGCACTTGCCCGTGCAGAGCGGCAACGACCGTGTCCTGCACGCGATGAACCGCGGCTACACGCGCGAGAAATATCTGGCGCAGGTGGCGCTCGCGCGGCAGTACATGCCCGATCTTGTGCTCACGACGGACATCATCGTGGGTTTCCCCGGCGAGACGGACGCCGAATTTGACGACACGCTCTCGCTCATCGAGACTGTGCGCTACGACGCGATGTTCACCTTCATCTACTCGCCGCGCGTCGGCACGCCGGCGGCGAAGATGCCCGACCCCTACACCCGCGCGCAGAAGCAGGTGCGCTTTGACGCGCTCGTCGCATCGGCCAACGCCATCTCCGAGCAGAAGCACCGCGCCTATGAGGGCAGCGTGCAGCGCGTGCTCGTTGACGGGGCGGACGGCCGGGGCGACTATCCGCTCACGGCGCGCACGAAGGGCGGCCGGCTGGTGCATATGCGCGGCGACGAGGCACTCGTCGGGCAGTTCGTGGACGTGAAGATCACCGGCAGCAACACCTGGGCGCTCTACGGCGAGGAGGCGTGACATGGCGGAACTGACGCCGATGAAGCGGCAATATTACGATATCAAGCAGCGCAATCCCGACTGCCTGCTGTTTTTCCGGCTGGGCGATTTTTATGAGATGTTCGAGGAGGACGCGCGCATTGCTTCGCGCGAGCTCGATCTGACGCTCACCTCGCGCGACCATGCCAAGGACAAAAGCGCAGAGGACAAGATCCCCATGTGCGGCGTGCCGTATCATTCCTCGGAGAGCTATATCGCGCGGCTGGTTGCCAAGGGCTACAAGGTCGCCATCTGTGAGCAGATGGAGGACCCGGCGCTGGCAAAGGGGCTTGTAAAGCGCGACATCATCCGCATCGTGACGCCCGGCTCCGTGACGGAAAGCTCGATGCTGGTGGAATCCAAAAACAATTATTACGCCTGCGTCTACGGCGCAGCCGGTACATACGGCCTGTGCTTCTGCGATGTGTCGACCGGCGCGTTCAGCGCGACGCAGGTTTCCGGAGCCGACGCCATGCAGGACGCACAGAACGAGCTTGGCAGCTTTCTGCCGTCCGAGGCCCTTCTGGGCGGCACGGCGGCGGAGGACGGCGCGCTGGCGGATTTTCTGCGCGACCGCTTCCACACCTGCGTGAACATCGGCACGGACGCGCAGTTTGACCCTGCGCTGTGCGAGGCTGCCGTGACGGCGCAGTTCGGGCAGTCGCCGGAGGCGCTCGGCCTTGCGAATATGCCGTGCGTCATTGCAGCGGCGGGCGCGCTTCTGACCACGCTGCGCGATCTGCAGAAAAACGAGCTGCCGCACATCCGGGAGCTGGAATTATATATTGCAGGCAAGTTCATGCAGCTCGATCTTGCCGCGCGGCGGAATCTTGAGCTGACGGAGACGATGCGCGCAAAGGAAAAGCGCGGGAGCCTTCTGTGGGTGCTCGACAAAACGAAGACCGCCATGGGCGGCCGTCTGCTGCGGGCGTGGATGGAGCGGCCGCTTCTCAGCCCCGCGCAGATCACGCGCCGTCTGACCGCCGTGGAGGAGCTGGTCAAAAAGACCATCGACCGGGAAGAGCTGATCCTGTCCCTGCGTGAAATTACGGACTTTGAGCGCGCCATGACCCGCATTATGACGGGCACGGCCTCCTGCCGCGATCTTGCCGCGCTGTCACAGGGCGCGGCGAGTCTGCCTGCCGTCAAGGAGCGGCTGTCCGGGATGCGCGCGCCGTATCTGCAGACGCTTTTTGAGCAGCTTGACACGCTGGCAGATCTCAAGGAGAAGATCGACGCAACCATCGTGGACGATCCCCCATTCCTGCTGCGCGAAGGCGGCCTGATCCGCGACGGCGCGAACAAAGAGCTCGACGAGCTGCGCGCCGTCCAGTCCGGCGGCAAGGGGATGCTCACGCAGATCGAGGCCCGCGAAAAGGAAAAGACCGGCATCCGGAACCTGCGCGTGGGCTATAACCGCGTGTTCGGCTATTATATCGAGGTCGCAAAGGGCCAGCTGAATCTTGTCCCGGACAGCTATATCCGCAAGCAGACGCTCTCCACCGGCGAACGGTACATCACGGAAGAACTCAAGGAGCTGGAAAGCACGATCTTAACGGCGAAGGACCGCATTGTGGCGCTGGAATATGACCTGTTCGTGGCGCTGCGGCAGTTTGTCGCGGGAGAATCCGCCCGTGTCAAGCAGACGGCGCAGGCTGTCGCGCAGCTGGACGTGCTGTGCAGCTTTGCCGCCGTCGCCGTCCACAATCATTACTGCAAGCCCGAGGTCGACCTCGGCAATGCCGTATCGATCACGGCGGGCCGTCATCCGGTCGTCGAGCAGATGCTCAAAAACGCGCTGTTCGTGCCGAACGACACGCTGCTTGGCTCGGAGAACTGCCGCACGGCCATCATCACCGGCCCGAACATGGCCGGTAAATCGACCTATATGCGGCAGGTGGCGCTCATCGTCCTCATGGCGCAGATGGGCTCGTTCGTCCCGGCGCAGTCGGCGCACATCGGCATTGTCGACCGGCTGTTCACGCGCATCGGCGCATCGGACGATCTGGCCTCCGGCCAGTCGACATTCATGGTCGAGATGACCGAGGTTGCCGATATTCTGAAAAACGCGACGCCGCGTTCGCTTCTGATTCTCGACGAAATTGGGCGGGGCACATCGACATTTGACGGCATGGCGATCGCCCGTGCCGTGCTCGAATATGCAGCAGACCGCAAGCGGCTGGGCGCGAAAACGCTCTTCGCCACGCACTATCACGAGCTGACGGACATTGAGCAGGCGCTGCCGGGCGTCAAAAACTTCAACATCGCCGTCAAGAAGCGGCAGGGGGACATGATCTTCCTGCGCAAGATCGTCCCCGGTGCGGCGGACGACAGCTACGGCATCGAGGTCGCCAAGCTCGCGGGCATTCCAGACCGGGTCATCACGCGCGCGCGGGAAATTCTCAAGGATCTCGAATCCGGCGCGCCAGAGCGTGCAAAGCCCGCCACCGCGCCCGTGTCCGATCAGGTTTCGATGCTCGATATGCAGTCGGACGAGCTGCGCCGCGCACTTGAAGCCATCACCGTCGAAACACTCACGCCCATCGAGGCGCTGAACCAGCTGTACCAGCTGAAGCAGCTGCTGTAAACCGGCTGCTTGCAGAGGACGATGCCCACATCGGTCTTTGCAGAAGATTCTCTCGGAAAGGGGCTTTTCCGTATGGCCCGCAAAGCGTCCCACGCGATTTCTTACCGGCTGACGAAATTTGAAACGATTGCCGGGTGGCTTTATCTGCCGTTTTATCTTCTGATTCTGAATCTGCTTCTGCAGCTGGCGAACGTGAAATTCTCGCTTGGCATGACGGCACTGACGATGAATCTCGTCTATTTTGCCGTGAATCTGCTGGCCGTGCTGCTGATTTTCCATGGTTTCCTGCGGCAGTCGTTTTTCGGCGGCTCGTTCTGGAATTTTGTGCAGGCGCTGGTTCTGGGCTTCGCGATGTATTACGCGGGCACGTGGGTGCTGCAATTCGCGCTTTCCCGGCTGGCTCCCGGCTTTACGATCTACAACAACGAAACGGTCGGTTCGCTCATTTCCGATAACCAGTATGTCATGCTGGCCGTGACGGTTTTCCTTGCGCCGATCATTGAGGAGACGCTTGTGCGCGGGCTTGTCTTCGGCTCCATTCAGCCGACGTCGCGCGTCATGGCGTATCTCGTGTCCGTTATTCTGTTCACGCTCATGCACAACTGGCAGTATTTCATGCTCTATCCTGCCGGAAAGGTGCTTCTGAGCTGCATTCCGTATCTGCCCGCCTCCGTCGCGCTGGCCTGGACGTATGAAAAGGCCGGGACGATCTGGGCGTCCATCTCGCTGCACGCCGTTGTCAACGCGCTGTCGTTCGGGCTTTTGCAGCTGAACTTCTGATTGGGAGGGGCTTTATGCCGAAGATCATTCAGCTTGACCGCCATGTCGCCGATCTCATCGCCGCAGGCGAGGTCGTCGAGCGCCCGGCGTCCGCCGTCAAGGAGCTGGTCGAAAATTCCATTGACGCAGGCGCAAAAAATATTACAATAGAATTACAAAACGGCGGCATGACTTTCCTGCGCATCACCGACGACGGCTGCGGCATGGAGCCGGTCGACGCCCGCACGGCGTTTCTGCGCCACGCGACGAGCAAGATCCGCAAAAAAGAGGATCTTGCCTGCATCGGCACGCTTGGTTTCCGGGGCGAGGCGCTGGCCGCGATTTCGTCCGTGTCAAAAATCGATCTTCTCACGCGGGCGCAGGGCGCGGAAAACGGCGTCCGGCTGCATCTGGAGGCGGGGCAGGTCCTGTCCGAGGAGCCTGCCGGCTGCCCGTGCGGCACGACGATTTTGGTGCGGGAGCTGTTTTACAACACGCCCGCGCGGCTGAAGTTCATGAAGCAGGACCGCGCCGAGGCGACCGCCATTGCGGGCCTTGCCGCGCACATCGCGCTCTCGCACCCCGATATTTCCTTCCGTCTCATCAAGGACGGCAGGGAGGAGCTGCACACCCCGGGCGACGGCAAGCCCCTCAGCGCCGTCTACGCCGCGCTGGGCCGCGATTTTGCCCTCGCGCTGGTCGAGGTCCACGGGCGCGACGGTCAGCTCGCCGTTGACGGCTTTGTGACCAAGCCCCTCGCGGGCCGCGGCACGCGAGGGATGCAGACCTTTTTCGTCAACGGCCGCTTCATCAAATCCCAGCTTCTCACCGCTGCGGTGGAGGAAGCCTACGCAAACCGTCTGATGAAGGGCAAATTCCCCGGCTGCGTGCTGAACGTCACGCTGCCGGCGGACATGGTGGACGTGAACGTCCACCCCGCCAAGACGGTCGTGAAATTTCTCAACGAAAAGCAGGTCTTCGACCTTGTGTACCACGCCGCGTCCGACGCGCTCGACCGCGACGGCGCGCCCGAGCCGCTGCACACATCGCCGAGACCGGCCGCGCAGGCTCCCAAGCCGCAGGAGTTTTACCGCAGCATGACGGCGCAGGAGTGGCGTGCGCAGAACGAGGTCAAAAGGCCGGAGCCGCCCAAAAGGGACGCGCCGTTCATCGCCGTCACGTCCGCCTCGAGCGAGCTGGGCGGGCGCGTGAGCGTCAGCGACTTCGTCCGCCGCACACCGGCTCCCCCGGCGAAAAAGCCGGAGGACGGGCACATCCTTCCGAAGATGGTCGAGGCGGCCTTCATGCCGCCGCGCGATGAAGCGGCAAAGCCGGAAGCGCCCGCCGCACCCGTTTTCGCCGTGCAGACCACGCTCGAGACCGCGCACGCCGAGCCGGAGCAGACGGCGATCGAGCCGGAGCCGGTCATACCGTGGCGCATCGCGGGCGAGGTGCTCGACACCTACATCGTCTGCGAGGACGCGGAGAAAACCGTTTGGCTCATCGACAAGCACGCCGCGCACGAGCGCGTGAATTTCGACCGCTTCAAGGCGAATCTTGAGCCCATCATGTCGCAGGAGCTGCTGACTCCCGTGGTCGCGCAGTTCGCCGCGGCGGAGTACACCGCTCTTGTTGGGCAGCTCGCGCTGCTGCGCGAGTTCGGCTTTGCCTGCGAGGAGTTCGGCGACGGCGCGATCCTGATCCGCGCCCTGCCCGCCGACATTCCCGCCGAGGACGCCGCGGCAAGTCTTGAGGACCTTGCAGGCCGCCTCGTCGAGACGCACCACGCCGACCCCGAGAGCGCCCGCGACGCGCTGCTGCACACCATGGCCTGCAAGGCCGCCATCAAGGGCGGCTGGAAAAGCGACGAGCGCGAGCTTCGCGTGCTGGTGGATAAGGTGCAGTCGGGCGAGGTCCGATTCTGCCCGCACGGACGACCCGTGGCCGTCAAGCTCACCAAATACGAGCTGGAAAAAATGTTCAAGCGCGCCTGAGCGCGGAAAGGAGACGTCATGCCGCCCAAGGTAGTTTGCATCGTCGGCCCGACCGGCTGCGGAAAGACCGGCCTCGGCGTCGCGCTGGCCGAAAGGCTCGGCGGCGAGGTCGTCTCCTGCGATTCCATGCAGCTCTACCGCGGCATGGTCATCGGCACCGCCGCACCGACGGAGGCGGAGACGCGGGGCGTGCCGCACCACATGGTCGGCGTGATCGACCCGCGCGAGGATTACTCCGTGGCGCGCTACGCTGCGGACGCCGCCGAATGTGTGGACGGCATTCTCGCGCGCGGCAAGCTGCCCATCCTCGTCGGCGGCACGGGGCTGTACCTCGACGCGCTCCTGCGCGGACACGGTTACGCTCCCGGCACGACCGGCGGAGAGACGCGCAGGCTTCTGGAGCGGCGCTGGGACAACGAGGGCGGCGAGGCCCTCTTCGCCGAGCTGCGCTCCATTGATCCGGAAAGCGCCGCCGTGCTGCACCCGAACGACAAAAAGCGCGTCATCCGCGCGCTCGAGGTCTACCGCGAGACAGGGAAGACCATGTCGCGGCACAATGCCGACACCCGGCTCGTCCCGCCGCGCTACGAGCCCGTCTACCTCGGTCTTGCCTACGCCGACCGCGAGGAGATGAAGCGCATCATCGACCTCCGCGTGGACCGGATGGTCGCACAGGGTCTGTTCGACGAGGTGCGCGCTCTGGTCGAGAGCGGCGTGCCGCGCACGGCGACGGCAATGCAGGCCATCGGCTATAAGGAATGTCTGGGCTGTCTCGCGGGCGAATGCACGCAGGACGAGGCCGTCGCCGAGATCAAGCTCCGCTCGCGGCAGTACGCCAAGCGCCAGCTCACCTGGCTGCGGCGGAACAGGGACATTCACTGGTTCTACCGGAAAAATTCCCGCGATCTTCCCGCCGCTTTACAATTTTCGACAGAAATTCTCACAAACCTTGGCGTATCCTGATTTTATACGGACGGCACCCATAAAACCGCCGCCCGAATAAAAAGAAAGGGTACATCCAACATGAAAAAGACAGCCAATCTTCAGGACATTTTCCTCACCAAAGCCCGCAAGCAGGGCGTGCCGCTGACCGTGTTCCTCGTCAACGGCTTCCAGATGCGCGGCAGCGTGACCGGCTTTGACAGCTTCACCGTCGTTCTTTTGAGCGAGGGTCGGCAGCAGATGATCTACAAGCACGCGATCTCGACCATCGCGCCGCTGAGCCCCATCGACCTGCACGAGGCGGACGAGACCGGGGAGGAATGACCTGAGCCTCCCGAGGTGCCTATGAGATCCCGATCCCTATCGACAAAACTGATCTTTGTTTTCCTGTTTCTCGCGGTGGCCGCCTACTTCAGCGTGCAGGCCTACCGCTACTTCGTCGACCCGCAGACCACCACGCTCGTCTACGCTTACTCCAGCGAGGACGCCATCGCCGCGACCGGCTATTTCGCGCGCGACGAGCAGGTGATCGCGTGCAGTGAAACGCTTCTGGAGCTCGAGCGCGCCGAGGGTGAACGCGTGAACGCGGGCGGCACGCTCGCAACGGTCTACCGCAGCGAGAGCGCGCTGAACGACCACCGTCAGCTCCGCGCGCTCCGATCCCGGCTCGAGCAGCTGCGCTACGCGCGCGAGGCGTCCCGCGACGCCGAGACCGCGCTCAAGCTCGACGGCGACATCCGCGAGGACCTCTTTGCGCTGCGCGCTTCCCTTGCCGCAGGGAGCTGGACGAGCGTCGAGTCCTCCGGCGAGGAGCTGCGCACGACAGTCCTCAAGCGCGAATACGCCTACGCGGGCACGGACGATCTGGATGTGCGCATCGACGCGCTCAATGCCGAGATCAGCACGCTCTCCGGCCGTCTGGAGGGCGGCACACAAACGATCCGCGCGCCGTTTGCCGGCACCTACAGCGCCGTCGCCGACGGCTACGAGGCCGTTCTCACCCCCGCGGCGCTGGAGAATATGACCGTCGCGCAGTACGACGCCATCGCCCCGGAGGCGGCAAGCTCGACCGTGGGCCGGCTGATCGCCGGCGAGGAGTGGCGCTTCGTCACCGTGCTGAGCGCCGCAGACGCCGCGCGGCTGCAAAAGGGACAGGCCCTCAGCCTGCGCGCCGCGACCGGCGTGGACTTCGATCTTGACGTCACTGTCGAGCGCATCGGGCGTGAGGAGAACGGCCGCGTGATCGTCGTCCTGCGCGGCGGCAGCCATCTGGCCTACGTCACGCTCCTGCGCGCGCAGAACGTCGAGCTGATCCTCGCGCGCTACGAGGGACTGCGCATCCCCAAAAATGCCCTCCGCGTGGACGCGGACGGCAGCAGCGGCGTTTACTGCCTTGTGGGGCTGCGCGCCTACCGCAAGCCGGTGGAGGTCCTCTGGCAGGGCGAGGATTACTGCCTTGTCCGGCCCGTCGGCATCGAAACGAGCAGCGAAAGCCTGCGCCAGCTCTACACGCTGCGCGCCGGCGACGAGGCGATCGTCTCGGCAAACGATCTATACGATGGAAAGGTGGTCGAATGAACATGAGCATTCGGGAAAACATTCAGCAGGTACGGGAAAACATTGCCGCCGCGGCGCTCTCCGCCGGGCGCAGGCCCGAGGACATCACGCTTGTCGGCGCGAGCAAGATGAACGACGCCGCGGCCTGCCGCGAGGCCATCGCCGCGGGCATCGACGCGCTCGGCGAGAACCGCGTGCAGGAGATGACGCAGAAGCTCGCGGAGAACGCCTACGACGGCGCGCCTCTGCACTTCATCGGTCATCTCCAGCGCAACAAGGTGAAGCAGGTCGTCGGCAAGGTCGCGCTCATCGAATCCGTCGGCTCCTATGAGCTGCTTGAGGATATCGACCGGCAGGCCGAAAAGCTCGGCATCGTCCAGCCCATTCTCCTTGAGGTCAACGTCGGCGGGGAGGAGGCCAAGAGCGGCTTTGCCGTCTCCGAGGTCCGCGCCGCCGCCGAAAGGGCCAAGAGCCTCTCCCACGTCGTGCTGCGCGGGCTGATGACCATTCCGCCGGTCGCCGAGGGAGAGCACGGGAGCGTGCCCTACTTTGAAAAAGTTCATGCGCTTTATGTTGACATCAACGCGAGTTTGTATGATAATAAGCTTGATATATTATCTATGGGCATGAGCGGCGATTATGAGGACGCCGTCCGCTGCGGCGCGACGATGGTGCGCGTCGGCACGGCGATCTTCGGCGCGCGCCACTATACGCTTTGATACAGGGAGGTTTTTTCCATGGGACTCATTGACGATCTGAAGAAATGGGCGCATCCCTACGAGGATGAGGACGAAGAATACGAAGACGATTTTGCCGAGCTCGGCTCCCGCGACACGGGTGCCTTTGCCGACGAGCGGCCCAGCCGCCGCGAGCGCGACCGCGACGAGGACCGCCGCAACAAGGTCGTCAACATCCACGCGACGACGCAGCTCAAGGTCGTGCTCGTCAAGCCCGAGCGCTTTGAGAATGCCAGCGAGATCGCCGACCACCTGAAGGAAAAGCGCACGGTGGTCATCAACCTCGAATCCACGAACAAGGACATTGCCCGCCGCCTGATCGACTTCCTCTCCGGCGTCGCCTACGCGGGCGAGGGCAAGATCAAGAAGGTCGCGGCCAACACCTACATCATCACGCCCTACCACGTCGATATCATGGGCGACCTGATCGACGAGCTGGAAAACAACGGACTGTACTTATAAGAGACGGAGGGCTGCACGATGCTGACACCGCAGGAGGTTTCCAACCACGCATTTGCCAAGGCCGTCATGGGCGGCTACAACATGGCCATGGTCGATGAGTTCCTTGACGAGCTGACCGACGACTATACCTCGCTTTACAAGGAAAACGCCGCGCTCAAGGCGAAGATGAAGGTGCTCGTGGACAAGGTCGAGGAATACCGCTCGACCGAGGACGCCATGCGCGCCGCGCTGCTGACCGCGCAGAAGATGGCAGACAGCATGGTCGCCGAGGCGGAGGAGAAGAAAAAGTCCCTGCTCGAAAACGCCGAAAGCGAGGCCAACCGCAAGATCGGCGCGCTGCGCGACGAGGTCGCGCAGGAGGAGCGCCGCCTGACCGCCGCCAAGGCCGAGACCGCGGACTTCCTCGCCCGCGTGCGCGAGCTTTACGAGCGTGAAATGAAGCTCCTCGAGGAGCTTCCCGAAGCGGACCTCGCCCCCGCGGCTCCGCTGGAGCTCGCCAAGCCCGCCGCCGACGTCAGCGAGATCGAAAAGAGCATCATGGATTCCTTCAAGCTCCCCGACCTCACGAAGGCGGCGGAGGTCGAGCCGGAGGCCGAGGAAGCGCCCGAGGAGCCGGAGGAAAGCCCGGAGGAGGGCAATCCCTTCCTCGATTCCGCGACCCGCGCCATCAAGCTCAGCGACCTCAAGTTCGGCCGCAACTACCACGGCGAAGAATAAAACGCACTTCAAAAGAGCGGCTCTCTCCGAGCCGCTTTTTTCACAGGAGGACACCATGACCAAACGCCCTATCGTCGCGTTCCTTTACGACTTTGATAAGACCCTCTGCACCACCGATATGGAGGATTACGCCTTCATTCCATCCCTCGGCTACACGCCCTCGGAGTTCTGGGCCAAGGCCAACGGCTTCGGCTATGAGAACAAAATGGACGGCCTGCTCGCCTATATGTACACCATGATCCGCGAGTGCGCCGCGCAGGGCATCCGTCTCGACCGCGATTATCTGGTCCGTTCGGGCGAGGCCATCGAGCTGTTTCCCGGCGTGCGCGAGTGGTTCGCGCGCATCACCGCCTACGGCGCGGACCTCGGCGTGGACGTGGAGCACTACGTCATCTCCTCCGGTCTGCGCGAGATCATTGAGGGCAGCGGCATTGCCCATGAGTTCAAGCAGATCTACGCCTGCGAGTTCTATTACGACGAAAGCGGCCTCGCCGCCTGGCCGAAGCTGGACGTCAACTTCACGAACAAGACGCAGTTCGTCTACCGCATCAACAAGGGCATTCTTGACATCGCCCGCGACAAGGAGCTCAACGACTCCATGCCCGACGACTCCAAGCGCGTGCCGTTCACCAACATGGTCTACGTCGGCGACGGACTTTCCGACGTGCCGTGCATGAAGATGATGCGCGCCTACGGCGGACAGGCCGTCGCGGTCTATCAGAAGAGCAACCGCGCAGGCGTGGAAAAGCTTTTGCAGGACGGGCGCGTGGACTTCATTTTCCCCGCCGACTACCGCGAGGGAACGGAGTTCGATAAAACGGTGCACAACATTCTGCGCAAAATGGCAGTCTCCGACGCGCTGAGCGAGAAGAACGCCGAGCAGCTGCGCGCCATCGGGCAGGGCGACGACCCCGACCAGGTCATGCTATTCTAAGAGGAGAACGCTATGGACGAAATGAACACCGTCGGCACGCTCTACATCGTGGCGACACCCATCGGCAACGCGCGCGACATGACCGAGCGCGGCCGTCAGATTTTAGAGACGGCGGACATCATCGCGGCAGAGGACACCCGCCGCAGCGTCGTGCTGCTCAACAAGCTCGGCATCCGCGGCAACCAGCTCTCCGCCAACCACAAGTTCAACGAATACGGCAAGGCCAAGTGGTTCATCGAGCAGCTTCAGCAGGGCAAGAGCATCGCCGTCATCACCGACGCGGGCACGCCCTGCATCTCCGACCCCGGCAACGAGCTGATCCGTGCCGCCATCGACGCGGGCATCCGCGTGGTCGGCGTGCCCGGCTGCTGCGCCGCGGTCACGGCACTGTCCATCTCGGGCTTCGACCTTTCGACCTTCTTTTTCTTCGGCTTCTTCCCGCGGGAGGCTGCCGACCGCCGCCGTGCGCTCGCCATGATGCGCCGCGGCGACACGCGCACCTACTGCTTTTACGAAAGCCCCAAGCGCATCATGGACGCGGTGGAGTTCTTTATCTCGGAGCACGCCGGCGTGCGGCTGTGCCTGTGCAACGACATGACGAAGCTCCACGAGATGACCTTCCGCGGCACGCCCGCCGAGGTGCGCGATCAACTGCTCGCCAAGGGCAGCTACGATAAGGGCGAATACGTCCTGCTCTGCGAGGTGGAGGAGGATTATCTCATCACCGAGGTCGAGCACGTCTCCTCGCCCGAGGCGCTGCTCGTGGACTGCATGGTGCAGCATGACTGCACCGCCAAGGACGCCATCAAGCTGCTTTTGAAGGACGACAACAACACCTACAGCAAAAACGAGCTCTACGCCGCGCATCTTGCCCTGAAAGAGAGGTTCGGCGCATGAGCATCGTGTTGGACGACCTCACCGCGCGGCTCGACACGCTCACCAAGGCCGTGCTTTCTCAGCCGCTCGCGCGCATCGGCTGCTCCAGGGTGACCATCCGCCCGCTGTCGCTGCGCGGCAAGGCGTTTTTTCAGCTCGAATACCAGCAGGGGCAGAAGGTCACGCACCGCAACGTGACGAAGGGCCAGCTGCCCGGGCTGTTCGCGCAGGAGCTGGACGGTCTTTATCTTCAGGCCGTGCTCTGCACCGAGACGGAGACGCGCCAGTACATCCGCAAAACGAACGGCAGCTACAAATGCACCGCGAAAGGCGAGGCGCAGCGCACCGCCGCGCCGAAGGCGCATGACCGCCGAAAGGAATACATCCTTGCCGAGGGCGAGAACATTCCCGCGCTCGTCGACCTCGGCGTGTTTACGCCGGACCTCCGCATCGTCAAGGCGAAGTATGATAAGTACAAGCAGATCAACCGCTTCATCGAGCTGGTGGACGACGCCTTCCGCGCCTCGGAGCAGCAGGAGATCACCATTCTCGACTTCGGCTGCGGCAAATCGTACCTCACGTTCATTCTCTACTATTACTTCACCGTCAAGCGCGGCGTGAAGGCGACCATCCTCGGCTACGACCTCAAGGAGGATGTGGTGGAGCATTGCAACGCCATCGCGCAAAAGTACGGCTACGACGGCCTGCGCTTCGTCGTGAGCGACGTCACGCGCGACACACTCGCGGACACCCATGTGGATATGGTCGTCACGCTCCACGCCTGCGACACCGCCACGGACTACGCCCTCTGGTACGCCGTCGAAAAGGGCGTGAAGCACATTTTCTCCGTTCCCTGCTGCCAGCACGAGATCAACGCCACCATCCACAAGGGCGGCGATTTCGACGTGCTGCTGCGCCACGGTCTTTTGCAGGAGCGCTTTTCCGCGCTGCTGACCGATTCCATCCGCGCCGCCGTGCTCGAGGACATGGGCTACACGGTGGACGTGATCGAATTCATCGACTTCGCCCACTCGCCGAAAAACCTCATGCTCCGCTGCGTCAAGGACCGCCGCGCGGGCGAGAGGAACCTTTCCGCCGCGTGGGAGCTTGCCGAAAAATACGGCTTCCGCCAGGCGCTTCTGGAGCTTGCGGAGAAAAAATGTCACAGCGCGCAAAACACCGCCTTTTAAGCGGTGTTTTCTCTTCTTGACAGGGGAATGCTTTCGCAGTAAGATAATGCCCGCCGTTCCACAAAACGGCGGCAGGAGTGATATTCATGGACTATTATCTATTGACGGATATGGCCGCGCAGATCGGCTATGAGCTGGCCGCCGCCGGAGCGGAGACCTTCCGCATCGAGGAGACGATGCGCCGCGTGCTCGCGGCCTACGGCATCGAATGCGAGGCCTTTGCGATCCCCAACTGCGTCATGGTCAGCCTTGAGGCGGACAACGGCAAGCCGCTGATGGTGATGAAGCGCGTCGGCTTCCACGGCAACGATCTTGACGCGGTCGAGCGGCTCAACGCGCTCTCGCGCCGCATCTGCGCCGAAACGCCCGACCCCGCCGTTGCCGCGCAATGGCTGGAGGAGACGCGCGCCGCCCGCCGCACCTACCCCATTCCCGTCTACTACCTCGGCAATTTCCTCGCCGCAGCGGGCTTCTGCCCCGTGTTCGGCGGCACGCTGCGCGACAGCCTGTGGGCGGGCCTGATGGGGCTTATCATCGGCTTTGTCACGCGCCGGATGGATAAGCTCGAGACCAACCCCTTTTTCAGCACCATCGCCGCCGCCTTCGCCATGGCGGTGCCCGCCTACCTCGCCGCCGCTTTCGGGCTGGTCGACTATGTGGACGCGGTCATCATCGGCTCGCTGATGATCCTGGTCCCCGGTCTGCTCATCACCAACTCCATGCGCGACATCATCTACGGCGACACAAACTCCGGCGTCAACCGCATCGTGCAGGTGCTCCTCTCGGCGCTCGCCATCGCCATGGGCACTGCGGCCGCGTGGCACATCACCTCCTCCCTCTACGGCCAGACCGCCGCCAGCACGCTTTCCTATCCCTTCTGGCTTCAGGCCATCGCCATCGCGGTCGCCTGCACCGGCTTTGTTATCCTCTTCAACGTCCACGGCTGGGGGCGCTGCCTGTGCGCGCTCGGCGGCGTCGTGACGTGGATGGCGTATCTGCTGTGCGGCGAGCTCGGTCTCGGTCCCTACGGCGCGAACTTCATCGCCGCCGCGGTCGCCGCCGTCTATGCCGAGGGCATGGCCCGCGCCCGCAAGTATCCGGTCACCTCGTATCAGGTCATCTCCGCCGTACCGCTGCTGCCCGGCGCCGGTATTTACTACACCATGTCCCTCGGGCTGAACGGCAGCACCCAGCTCGCCCTCCAGCGGGGCTTCGCCACCGCAGGCATCGCCGGCAGTATCGCCGCCGCGATCCTGCTCGTCTCATCCGTCGTCCGCCTCTTCACCGCGCAGCGGAAAAAATAAGGCAATATAAGGCAAAGGGAAGACACGCGCTGCGTATCTTCCCTTATCCTTTCTCCGCCCGGCGGAATGAAAAGGGGACGGGCATTGCGCCCGACCCTGCCGGTATGGCGGAGCGTGACCCGCAAGCGGGCCGCTCAATCCAGAAAATACATATTCATCTGCGCGCAGGCGACGAGCGCGCCGGTGTCGTCGGTGATATTGACTTCAAAAAAGCCAACGTGTCCGCCGACCTTGATCTCGCGCCCGACCGCCGTCAGCGTCTTGCTGTGCGTGGTGGGCCGCAGGTAATTCATCGAGCCGTTGAGCGTGACATTGCGCCGCCCATACTTGATGCGCGCAAAGGCTCCGGCGGCGGTGTCCGCCATCGTGTAGAGGAAGCCGCCGTGGACGCTGCCCCAAACGTTGCGGCTGTTGTCGGTGATCTCGGCCTCCAGCACGCTCCTTTCCTCATCAACGGAAACGATGCGGATCCCGTTGTGCCGGATAAATCCATTGGATTCGTGCTTGATTTTTTCTGCATAATTCTCTATCATAGCTATCGTGCTCCTCTGCTCCTTGGCTGCGCTTCTGCCAAAGATCATAGCAGAAGTGCGCGCGGCCTGCAAGGCAAATTCAAAAGAAATCACTACCGGCAAAGAGAGGTCAGATCACCATGCGCTCCATTCTCGCTCAAATCAAAAGCTACGCGCCGGGCTTCGCGCTCGCGCTCGTCATCGCGCTGCTCGCCAAGGGCATCGAGGCGCTGCTGCCGTTCGACGTCATCGGCGCGTCCGTCATCGCCATGTTCATCGGTATGCTCATCAACGGTTATCGTAAGCCAGGCAAAACCACCGCGCCCGGCGTGAAGTTCACGGCGAAGAAGATCCTGAAATTTGCCATCATTCTCCTCGGCGCGAGCCTGAACGTCACGACCATCCTGAACGTCGGCAGAATGTCGCTGACCGTCATGCTCTTTACGCTCCTTACCTGCTTCGGCGGCGGCTACTTCATCGGCCGCGCGCTGGGTCTGGACTGGAAGCTCTCGAACCTCATCTCCGCGGGCACCGGCATCTGCGGCGGCAGCGCCATCGCGGCGGTCGCACCCGTCATCGACGCCAAGGACAGCGATATCGCCTACGCTCTCTCCGCCACCTTCCTCTTTGATATGGCGATGATCGTGCTCTTCCCCATCATGGGCCGCGCGATGGGCCTTTCCGATATGGCCTACGGCCTCTGGGCAGGCACGGCGGTCAACGACACCTCCAGCGTCGTCGCCGCAGGCTATGCCTTCAGCGAGGGCGCGGGCGACTTCGCCACCATGGTCAAGCTCACGCGCACGCTCGCCATCATCCCGACGGTGGTGGTATTCTCGTTTGTGAGTATGCACCTGAAGAAAAAGGAAGCCGCCGCGTCCGGCGGCGCGGTGCAGATCAGGTGGAGGAGCGTCTTCCCGTGGTTCATCCTCGGCTTTCTCGCCATGGCGGTGCTCAGCAGCGTGGGCGTGATCCCCGCGGCAGCCGCGGCGGCGCTCAAGAAGATCAGCAAGTTCCTCATGGTCACGGCGCTCGCCGCCGTTGGACTCAACACGAGCTTCGCCGAAATGAAGAAATCCGGCGCGGCGCCGATGGTGCACGGCTTCCTGATCTCCGCGCTCGTCGTCCTCGTGGCGCTGGCCGTGGAGTATTTCATGGGCATCCTGCCGTTCTGACATACCGCAGCGCCCGGGGAGATCGCCCCGTGAGCGGCGCTTACAAGGAAAGGAGAACCTCCAATGAAAAAACAGTTATGCTCTCTGCTGACAGCTCTCGCTCTGGCCGTCGGCCTTCTGCCGCCCGCGGCTCGCGCCGCGGAAAATGCGCCGTCCTTTGCCGACGTTCCCGCTGCCGCGTGGTACGCGGACGCGGTGCAGTACGTCTATGAAAACGGTCTTATGACCGGCGTTTCGGAGAGCGAGTTTGCGCCGGACGGCACAGCGACGCGCGGCCAGATCGTCACCATTCTCTGGCGTCTCGCGGGCAGTCCCGTCGTCAACTATGCCATGCGCTACGCCGATGCGGACGAGGGCGCGTGGTACGGCGAGGCCGTGCGCTGGGCAGCTTCGACCGGCGTCGTTACCGGCTATACCGAGAGCAGCTTCGGCCCGAACGACGCCATTACGCGCGAGCAGCTCGCCGCGATCCTCTACCGCTATATTAAAACGCAGGGGCAGGGCTTTACCGGTATGTGGTACTTCCCACTGCGCTATGACGATGCGGCCAGCATCAGCGATTGGGCGGACGAGGCGATGCACTGGTGCGTGATGAAGGGTGTCCTCAACGGCACGGGCGAAACGACACTCAGCCCCCAGCTTACCGCGACGCGCGCGCAGCTGGCGGCCATCCTCCGGCGCTTCTGTGAGCTGCCCAAGGAAACCGTAAGCGGGAGCACCGCGCAGACCGCCTATGACCGTGCGTCGGCCTACCTGACCGCCGCCGTGAGCGCGCCGCGCTATGGCAGTCTCGGCGGCGAGTGGACGGTGCTCGCCCTCGCCCGCGGCGGCGCGGACACGGAAACCGCGTATTTCACCGACTATTGCGCCGCGCTCGAGCAGACCGTGCGTGAAAATAAGGGCGTGCTCAGCGAGCGCAAGTACACCGAGTACAGCCGCGTCATCCTCGCGCTCTCCGCGCTCGGGAAGGACGCGCGGGACGTCGCGGGCTTTGATCTGACGCTTCCGCTCGGCGACTACGAAAAGACGGCGGCGCAGGGCGTGAACGGCGTGATCTACGCACTCCTCGCGCTCGACAGCCGTGACTATCCCATGCCGCAGAACGCGGCGGCAAGCACGCAGGCGACGCGGCAGCTGTATGTGGACGCTATCCTGGCCGCGCAGCTTGCAAACGGCGGCTGGAGCTTCATGGGCGAGGACGCCGATCCCGACCTGACCTCCATGGCCTTACAGGCGCTGGCGATGTATCGGGAGCAGAGCAGCGTCCGGCCGGCAGTCGACCGCGCGCTCGTGTGCCTGAGCGCCATGCAGAACGCGGACGGCGGCTTCTCTTCCTGGGGGAGCGAGAATGCCGAGAGCTGCGCGCAGGTGCTCCTTGCGCTCAACGCGCTGGATCTTGGCACGGACGACAGCCGCTTCGTAAAGAACGGCCACAGCGTGCTCGACGCGCTGCTGACCTATCAGAACGCGGACGGCGGCTTCTGCCACGAGCGCGGCGGGGAAACGAATCTCATGGCAAGCGAGCAGGCGGTCTGCGCCCTCGCGTCGCTCGTCCGCGCCGAGCGCGGCGAGAGCAGCTTCTACCGGATGGCGGCGCTGACGCAGCCTGCCGCCTGATGGCATAGCAGCACCGAAACGAAAGGAGGGAGACGGACATGAAAACGGCAAAGCGCCTTTGTGCGGCGCTGCTGGCGCTTGCACTGATATTCACTCTTGCGGGCTGCAATGCACAAACGACGGAGCCGACGCCGACACCCACGCCGGCGCAGAGCGAAACGCCCGCGCCCGATGCGGCGCAGGATGCGCCCGCCACGTCCGCTCCCTCTGAAACCGAACGGCAGGAGGCAGAGACTCCTGCCGAGCCGTCGAAGCAGGCTGAAGCACCGTCACAGACGGCCGACACACCTGCTTCGCCGGACGAGACGTACACACCGTCGGAGAACACCGTGCCGACGTGTACGGTCTCCATCTCCTGCGCGACGATCCTAGAAAATCTCGACCGGCTCAACGCGGAGAAGGCTGACTTGATCCCTGCGGACGGCGTTCTGCTGGCTCCGACCGCGGTGGAATTTACCGAGGGCGAGAGCATATTTGACGTGCTCAAGCGCGTGTGCCGCGAGAACAAGATACACATGGAGTTTTCCGAAACGCCGGTCTACCAGTCCGCCTACATCGAGGGCATCGGCAACCTCTACGAGTTCGACTGCGGCAAAGGCTCGGGCTGGATGTACCGCGTGAACGGCGAATTTCCCAACTACGGCTGCTCGCGTTATACCCTCGCGGACGGCGACACCGTCGAGTGGGTCTACACCTGCGACTTCGGCGCGGATGTGGGCGGAGGGCTCGGCGCATGAAGCATCACGCCTTTCTCGCCTGCCATCCGGCGGTGAATCTGCTCTATTTCGTGCTGGTACTGACGTTCTCCATGTTTTTCCTGCACCCGCTCTGCCTTGCCGTCTCGCTCTGCGCTGCGCTCTGGTGTGCCGCGCAGTTAAACGGCGGCACGGCGGTGCGGCGCACCGCCCTGTGGCTGGCGCCGACGGCGATTCTCGCCGCGCTGGTGAACCTTGCCTTCAACCACGAGGGCGCGACCATTCTGGCCTATCTGCCCTCGGGCAACCCCCTGACGCTGGAGTCCATCGCCTACGGCTTTGCCGCCGCGGCGATGCTCGCCGCCGTGGTGCTGTGGTTTTCCTGCTGGAACACGGTGATGACCTCAGACAAGCTCATGCACCTTTTCGGGCGCGTCGTGCCCGCCCTCTCGCTCCTGCTCTCCATGACGCTGCGCTTTGTGCCCCGCTTTCAGGCAAAGCTCCGCGAGGTGACGGCGGCACGGCGCGGCATGGGGCTGTACGCGGAAAAGGGCCGGCTTCAAAAGCTCAAGAGCGCCGTGACGGTCTTTTCCGTTATGGTGACATGGAGTCTCGAGAATGCCGTGGAGACGGCGGACAGCATGAAAAGCCGCGGCTACGGACTGCCGGGCCGCACGGCCTTTTCCCTCTATCGCTACAGCCGCCGCGACAGGCTGCTGCTTTTGTGGCTGACGCTCTGCGGCGCTTATATCGCCGCGGGCTGGGCGCTCGGCGGCGTGAAGTGGCGCTACTATCCCACGGCGCGCGGCGTGCTGACGCCGTATTCCGCGAGCGTGCTGCTCGCGTATTTTCTGCTCTGCCTGACGCCGGTGCTGCTGCAAGGAAAGGAGGCGCGCACATGGAGCTCTATCGCGTCGAAAGCCTGACCTTTACCTACCCCGGGCAGTTCGCGCCCGCCCTGCGGGATGTGAGCCTGACGCTCCGCGCGGGCGAGTTTGTCACGCTCTGCGGACTTTCCGGCAGCGGTAAAAGCACGCTCCTTCGCCAGCTCAAGACCGCGCTCGCGCCCAACGGCGTTCGTTCGGGCGCGGTCCTTTTCGCCGGCCGCCTGCTCTCCGACGTTTCGCCGCGCGAGCAGGCGGAGCGCATCGGCTTTGTGCAGCAAAGCCCGGAAAACCAAATCGTCACCGACAAGGTCTGGCACGAGCTGGCCTTCGGGCCGGAGAGCCTCGGGTACGATACGCCCACCATCCGCCGCCGCGTCGCCGAGATGGCGGGCTTTTTCGGCATGGAGAGCTGGTTCCACCGCGAGACAGCGTCGCTCTCCGGCGGACAACGCTCGCGTGTCGCCCTGCTCCGCGCACTACTGGCTCAGCCCCAGGCACTGTTACTTGATGAACCCTTTAGTCGGCTGGATGCGTCGCTACGCGATAACTTTCGCCAATGGGTCTTCACCGAGGTGCGTAAGCTGGGGATCCCTGTGGTACAGGTGACCCATGACGCGCAGGACGTTCCGCCAGCAGGCCGCGTACTTCAGATGGAAAACTGGGCGTGAATGTGGCGATATGCTGCGTTAACGCAAGGTTTTTACGTAACTGGCGGCACAGAATGTCGTCTTCTTTTTTTCAACGTCGGGCTATTCGATGAAACGTGTTTCTCAAATGACCGCGCTGGCACTGGCTTTAGGGCTCGCTTGCGCTTCTTCCTGGGCAGCTGAAACAGCACAGACGCTCACCCTCGACCAGTTACAGCAAAAGCAAGGCGCGGCGATCGATACCCGTCAGAGCGCTTTTTACAACGGCTGGCCGCAGTCGCTTAATGGTCCTTCAGGACACGAACCTTCCGCACTGAACCTGTCTGCCGCCTGGCTCGACAAGATGAATGATGAACAACTCAGCGCCTGGGTTCAGTCACATCAGTTGAAAACTGATGCGCCAGTAGCGCTGTATGGTAGCGATAACGACATACAGGCTGTCAAAGCCCGCCTGCAAAAAGTTGGCTTTAACCATATCTCCACCCTCAGCGATGCGCTTACGGACCCAGCCCGCCTGCAACGTCTGCCGCACTTCGAACAGTTGGTTTACCCACAGTGGCTGCACGAACTTCAGCAGGGTAAAGACGTGACTGCCAAACCAGCGGGGAACTGGAAAGTGATTGAAGCCGCCTGGGGCGCGCCGAAGTTGTATCTGCTCAGCCACATCCCCGGCGCGGGTTACATTGATACCAATGAAGTTGAAAGCGAACCGCTGTGGAATAAAGTTTCCGACGCGCAGCTCAAAGCGATGCTGGCGAAACACGGTATCCGCCACGACACCACGGTGATTTTATA
>ERZ773108.1593-NODE-1593-length-22112-cov-3.630231_pt1 | contig 22112 bp, 19 predicted proteins | sample MGYA00580570_ERZ773108 | MGnify/ENA primary metagenome ERZ773108 (study PRJEB29015, sample SAMEA2737840) | human gut metagenome | biome: human gut; feature: human-associated habitat; material: faeces | place: China | collected 2012 ...
TAAACAGATGAAGATGTATAACGACCCGGCATTGAATCCGGTGCTTTATGCAAAGAAATAACGAATGGCGCGTATTCTCATTATCCGTTTTTCAGCTCTTGGTGATGTCGCAATGACAGTGCCCGTAATACATTCTCTGGCAGTACAATATCCCCAGCATGAGATAACTGTACTGAGCCGTTCCGTGTGGCAACCGCTTTTTCAGGAATTGCCGGAGAATGTAAGTTTTGTAGGAGCAGATCTGACAGGCAAGCATAAAGGCTTTTGGGGATTGAACAGCCTTTACTCGGAGTTGAAAGCAATGCAGTTTGACTATGTGGCGGACTTTCATCATGTGCTCCGTTCCAGATATTTATGTTTGCGTTTTTGGCTTGCTAATGTACCGGTGGCTTCTATCTGTAAAGGGCGGGCTGGTAAACAGAAACTGGTTCGCCGCCACCATAAGGTGATGGAGAACCAGAAAAGTTCCTTTCGCCGTTATGCGGATGTGTTGGAAAAGCTGGGACTTCCGGTTCTGCTAAACTTTTCTTCTATTTATGGTGAAGGAAAAGGGAACTTTGCAGAGATAGAGCCTGTAACTGGTCCAAAAGGGAGCCAAAAATGGATTGGCATTGCTCCTTTTGCCAAACATACCGGCAAGATTTATCCGTTGGAACTGCAGGAGCAGGTCGTTGCCCATTTTGCGGCAGATCCTACGGTGAAGGTTTTTCTGTTCGGAGGAGGCAAGAAAGAGCAGGAAGTGTTTGATACCTGGATAGCCAAATATCCCTCCATCGTATCTATGATAGGTAAGTTGAATATGTGTACCGAGTTAAATCTGATGAGCCATTTGGATGTAATGCTCTCAATGGACTCTGCCAATATGCATCTGGCTTCATTGGTCAATATACCTGTCGTCTCTATTTGGGGGGCTACTCATCCATATGCCGGGTTTATGGGGTGGAAGCAGTTACCCATCAATACGGTACAGCTGGATTTGCCTTGCCGGCCTTGTTCGGTTTACGGGCAGAAGCCTTGTTGGAGGGGAGATTATGCTTGTCTGAAAAATATTACTCCTGAACAGGTGATAGAAAAAATAGAGGCGATTGTAGGTTGATTATAAAAAACTTTGTATGTATGAAGGAATATGATTATTTGGTGGTTGGCGCAGGATTATTCGCTGCTGTGTTTGTCCGGCAGGCGATTGAGGCAGGAAAGCGTTGTCTTGTAATTGATAAACGTAGTCATATAGGTGGGAATATCTATTGCGAGAATGTGGATGGTATTCATGTGCATCAATATGGAGCTCATATATTTCATACAGACAATAAGCAGGTCTGGGATTATGTAAAGCGTTTTGTTTCCTTTAATCGCTATACAAACTCTCCATTAGCAAATTATAAAGGTAAATTATATAATCTGCCTTTTAATATGAATACCTTTAATAAGTTATGGGGCGTTAATACTCCTCAAGAGGCAAAAGCTAAGATTGAAGAGCAACGTAAAGAGTACGCATATATAAAGTCTCCGGCCAATCTGGAAGAGCAAGCTTTGACGCTTTGTGGAAAAGATATTTATCAGAAATTGATAAAAGGTTATACAGAAAAACAATGGGGACGTTCAGCAACGGAACTTCCTGCTTTTATCATCAAGAGGCTTCCTTTTCGTTTTACTTATGATAATAATTACTTCAATGATGAGTATCAGGGAATTCCCAAAGGAGGATATAATGAGCTGATACACAAGTTGCTTGAGAAGGCCGAAGTACGTTTGAATACGAATTATTTTTCCGCGCGTGAAGAGCTGGATGCATTGGCAGATAAAGTCTTATTTACCGGTTGTATAGATGAATTTTACGATTATCGTTTTGGGCGTTTGGAGTATCGTAGTCTTTGTTTTGAACATGAACGTCTTGAAATAGATAATTATCAGGGTAATGCTGTTGTAAATTATTGTGAAAGGGAGATTCCTTATACTCGTATTATTGAGCACAAACATTTTGAGTTTGGTACACAACCTTGTACAGTGATTACCCGTGAATATCCTGCGGCTTTTACTGCTGAAAACGAACCCTATTATCCAGTGAATGATGATACTAATATGACGCTTTTAAAGAAGTATAAAGATTTGGCGAATACTACGGCGAATGTTTTGTTTGGTGGGCGTTTGGCCCAATATGCTTATTTTGATATGGATGATACGGTGGAGGCTGCATTGAACCTGGCTAAAAATGAACTAAAAAAAGAATTATGATTTGCTATTTATCAAGGAACTATAAGGGTGTTAATAATGCTGCCAACAAGGCTAAAACCGATATTGAATATATCATGGAGCAGTGCGGCTATCGTAATGTCGGGCTTAAGCAGACCCGTTATACAAATGCTGTCATAGCTTTTATTTTGACGCTGTCGGGTGTGTTGAAGAGCGTATTCTGTTTACATAAAGGTGATGTGTTGATACTGCAATATCCGTTAAAGAAATACTATACATTTGTTTGCTGTATGGCGCATCTGCGCGGCTGTAAGATAATTACTTTAATTCATGATTTGGACAGTTTTCGTCGCCGTCGCTTGACTATACCTCACGAAATATCAAGATTGAACCATTCGGACAGCATTATTGTGCACAGTGAACGGATGAAGAATTGGTTGCATGAGAATGGTATAAAGGCAAATCTGGAAGTTCTTGGGGTCTTTGATTATTTGTCAGATAGGCAGTCTTCAGGGAAGAATTTAGCAGCTTCTCATCCTCGTGTTTTGTTTGTTGGAGCGTTATCTACTTTTCATAGTGATTTTTTATATAAATTGGGACGTTCTCCACGTTCGTTCGATATGGTACTTTATGGCAATGGCTTTGAACCTGATAAGTTTGAGGGGCAAGTAGATCATAAGGGATATACTCGGTCGGATGATCTTATTGCCACAGCCGAAGGGGAATACGGATTGGTGTGGTATGGTTCCTCCCTAGAGGGGGGTGTCGGTCCGGAAGGAGAATATCTTCAGTATAATGCTCCACATAAATTATCTCTCTATATTCGGTGCGGACTTCCCGTTATCATTTGGAAAAAAGCAGCTTTGGCTTCATTTGTAGAGGAAAATGGTATCGGTATTTGTGTCTCTTCTTTATTAGATCTGGACGCTATCATCACTCAGATGACAAAAGAGTCTTATAATGCTTTGAGAATGAATGTTGCTAAAGTGAATGAGCGTATTTCTCAAGGATATTATTGCAAAGAAGCCATTCAGAAAGCTTATGCCAAATTATCTCCGGAAATAAAATGAGATTATTTCAGCCGGAATGTAATAAGATTTAGTTATCTTTGCGGTGTGTTTCTTTTGTAATGCTTGCACGAGGCTAGACACGATTATTTATATTAATTGATAATGTATGAATATATTGGTAACTCACAAGGCGGTGGATGTGGCAACTTATAAGATGTTGGGTGAATTGTCAAAGAATGAGTCTTATACAATTTATTTAACGGTTCCTTCCGCTTCTGAAGCTGCAAAAGTAGAGGGAAAATGTATCCCTTTGCCAATTTCTCCTATTACATCTAAATTTTCCTGGAAAGTCATTAAGACGCTTCGCAGATATGTAAAGCAATATGATATAGATTTGATTTTCTCACCGAGCACATCCGGACTATCCAATGCTTTGATTGCGACAATAGGCACTTCCGTCAAGAATGTAGGTTATCGGGGTACTCAGGCTAAGGTGAAAAAACTTGATCCTACCTATTATATGGGAATATTAAATCCTCGTGTTGACCATATCGTATGTGAGACTGCGGATATACAAGAATATCTTACGAGGTACATTGATAAGGATAAACTGTCTGTCAGCGTGAAGCCGTTTGATATAGACTGGGTGGCTGATGCCTGTGCGAATCCTAAGCAGGCGGAAGGAGTGCCCGATAATGCTTTTAAATGCATTTATATCGGTACAACCAAAGGTCGTCCGTTTAAAGGGCTCACTTATCTGATAAAAGCTTTTCAGATATTGAATGCTCCGGAGGCCCATCTTGTTGTTATCGGTGATTATGATAATAGTGATTACGAGCTGGCGCAGCAAGGGGTGGGAGCAGAACGTATTCATTTCTTATGGAATCGCGAAGATGCGATTTCTTTTCTGCCTAAACAGGATTTATTTATCCTACCGGCTCTGCGTGACGCCTCTCCTCGTGTTGTCCGAGAAGCAATGGCATGCGGAGTACCGTGCATTGTCACTGATATACCCGGTTCTCGCGATTTAATAGTAGACAATGAATCAGGTATCTTGGTTCCTTCGGGTTCTGCAGAGAAAATAGCTGAAGCCATGCGCTCATTGATGGATGATCGTACAAAATTGCAGAAACTGGCTAAGGCATCCCGTGAGCGTATTATTAATGAATTTAGCGTAGAAGCTTATGTATCTTATTTCGATAAGCTTTTTGCCAGTCTGTCATAAATGTTGCACTATAAATGATAAAAACATATGCAATCGCGTAAAATCTTATGGTTGTTCATTGGTTGTCTTTTCTTTAAGTTCATATTGTTTGACTTGGACTGGAGCCTGAATACCACATTCTCATCATTTTCTTTTCCGCAAACCTACTTGACGAAGTTTCTGCTGGCTTCCCTGTTGGCAGTTCCGTTTCTTTATATACGCTCCAGATGGTATCTGATTATAGTCGGTACATTGATTGACCTTCTGTTAATTGTTAATCTGATGTATTTCCGTACATATTATACTTCTATTCCTTGGGACAGCTATTTCCTTGTCGGCAATCTTTCCGACTTTACTGCAAGTGTTTTTGATTCTCTGCGTTGGTCAGATCTGGGTTTTCCGCTATTGACGGTGCTGTTCCTTGTCTTAACCCGCAAACAAAACCTAAAGGTTACTCTTAAGGAACAGAGAAGAAAAAGCTTGAGACTGTTGGCGGGATGTATCTGCGTTCCATTGCTGGCTCTTGGCGGAATTATAGCTTATTATGGCGGGTACAAAAAAACTTATGAAGCACTTTTGACTGATTATCAGACATGCGGGACTCCCATATACACTATTTTTGGTTCTCTTTATTATGAACATGTACAAGATAAAATAGAGTACACCCCACAGATAAAGAAAGAAATTGAAGATTGGTTGAGTAAACATCCCCGACGGCAGCCACTTCCCTTTCAGATAGAAGCACGCGATAATTGTATTATTATTTTGGCGGAATCTTTTGAGAGTTGGGTGCTTGAGAAAAGTGTGGAAGGAAAAGAAATCACTCCTAATCTGAATCGCATGCTGAAAGAAGAGAATGTATTATATGCTCCTTACGTCCAGACACAGGTCAAAGGAAGTCGTTCCATTGATGGGCAATTACTGTTGCATACCGGTCTTCTACCCATAAACTATGGTGCTTATAGTGCTCGCTTTCCTCATCATACTTATTATAGTATAGATAAAGCTTTTAAAGAAAAATATGAAGGAGGCGGAACCTGCTGCATGACGGTAGATAAGAAAGTTGTATGGAATGTTGCCATTGTTGCACAAGACTTTGGTTACGATAAACTTTTGGACAAGCCCTATTTTGTACTGGATGAAAAGACGGGACCACGTCATCGTTTGGGAGATGTCTCTTTTCTTAGACAGTGCGGAGAAAAGCTAGCTACGGAAGAATTGTTCCCGACCGGTGGTCACACGTTGGTGCAGTGTGTTACCTACTCAGGCCATTCCCCGTTTATTATTCCGGAAGAAAGCAAACGGATAAGTTTTTCGGATAAGCTGCCGGAACGATTAAGGAATTATATGGTTGTGGCCAACTATACAGATTATGCAATAGGTCAATTTATAACTTTTTTGCGTTCTCAGAAGAAATTTGAGAACACGATGATTGTAATAACCGGTGATCATGAAGGATTTGGTTTGACCAGAAAACCACTTTATGAACATGCTTTAGGAAAAGATATTATATCCCCTGAGCGTTTCACACCACTGATTGTATTAAATTCCCCAGTACATTTACGTTACGAGAAAGTCATGGGACAAGTCGATTTGTATCCTACTTTGCTGGATTTGCTTGGGGCAGATGATTATCCATGGAGAGGGTTGGGAGAGAGTATACTGTCTTCGGGGAAGAAAGCTTTTGCTATTTCTCCCCAAATGGAAATCATAGGTGATACAGTCGGTGTTTCTACGGCAGAGATTCAACATGCAAAGGATGCATGGAGAGTTTCAGATTTAATTATAAGTTGTGATTACTTTGCTCATGGTAGAACAGGAGATAAAAAAAGATGAGGTATGAAAATAGTAGTGAATCCTACATACGAGCATTTGCGCAAGTTTATAGAGAGTGTTCCTGATACTTTTGAACGGGAAGGACGGATCATCTACTCCGGAAGGAATCTGATAAAAGTGATGGAAGTCGACGGGATAGAGATAAATGTGAAACGCTATGGAATTCCGGCTTTGGCTAACCGTATCGTCTATTCTTTTTTTCGTACTCCAAAGGGGAAACGTGCTTTTGAATATCCTCAAATGCTGCTTCAGAAAGGTGTTGAAACACCGGCTCCAATTGCTTATATTGAAGAACGGAAATGCGGGTTGATAAATTACTCTTACTTTATTAGTATGCAGTCACCCTATCAACGGAATTTCTATGAATTTGGAAATGCAGATGTCGAACGTTGTAAAGATCTCATTATAGCATTTGCACAATACACGGCCAATTTACATCAGGCGGGTATTATGCATCGCGATTACTCACCGGGTAACATCCTGTTTGATCAGATCGACGGAGAATACCATTTTATGTTGGTCGATATTAATAGAATGACTTTTGGAGAGATCAGTGTCGATATGGGTTGCGCTAATTTTGCCCGATTGTGGGGACAGAAAGCTTTTTTCGAAATGCTTGCCAAAGAATATGCGAAAGCCCGTCATGCTGACGAAGCTCATTGTGTGGAACGTGTTTTGGCATGTCGGAAGAAATTCTGGACTTATTTTGCGAAGAAACACATGGTAAAATATAAATTGGAACTATAGAATTATGCGTATTGTTCTGTTTTGTGAAAACAAATATGCTATTGATATATTGTATCCCATTTATCAGGAAGCATTGAAATCAGAAGATAACCAACTGTTGTGGTATATTCATCTTCCGAAGATTCCGGTATTCCCTTTGCAGAAAGAAGTTACCTATACGCATTCTATACAGGAAGTTTATGATTTCTCTCCGGAAGCAATATTTGTTCCGGGCAATATTGTTCCATATTATTTGCCTGGAGTGAAGGTGCAGGTGTTTCACGGATATGCTGCAGAGAAGAAAGATCATTGGGTGATCCGTCGGTATTTTGATACCTATTTTACGCAAGGTCCTTTCTTTACTAAGAAGTTTAAAGAACTGGCGGTAAAGTATGGTGATTTTGAAGTGGTGGAGACAGGATGGCCCAAACAGGATTGGATTAAAACCCATTGGCATGATTTTGATCAGGAACGGGAGAAGCTATTGAGAGAGCATGGTAAAAAGCAGATAGTGTTGTATGCACCGACGTTTTCACCATCTTTAACATCTCTTCCTGCATTAAAAGAAGCTTTGTTGCATTTAGTAAAGATGAGGGATATTGTATTGCTTCTGAAATTTCATCCGTTGACACGGAAGGAATGGATTGATGAATACAAGCAACTGGCTGAACAAGAAGAACATATTGTATGGGTGGATGGTTTTAACGTCACGAAGTATCAGTTGATGTCAGATGTGATGATAAGTGACACCTCTTCCACCGTTTATGAATTTCTTCTTCTAGGACGACCGGTCATTACCTATCGTACTATTGCAAAAGATATTTATTGGACTGATATAACCGATGTCACTCAGTTGATGGAAGCGTTTGAAAGAGCACAATATAATGAAGAAGACATCGCCAAACGTCGTTGGATTGTAGATAATTACGATCCTTATTTGGATGGGAAAGTTTGCAGGCGAATGCTGGATGCAGTAGCCGATTATATTCATCGTCATGGAGTACCCGAAAAGCGTAAGCTTAACTTGTGGCGGAAGTATACAAGCATTAAGAAATTTGGGAGAATAAAGAAGAGGTGAGAGAATAAATGTTGAATTTTAATTGAGCGAAATATGAAGTCATATGTTTTTCCTGGAAATATAGAAGACTCGATCCTCCAAATAGGAGGGAAGCCTTTTCCTTATATGCGCACAGCGCAATTCTCTGAGCTTGTGAAAGACTCGGAGAGAATGTTGTTGCATTTGATAAACTGTCCGGAGGGACGTGTGATATTTTATACGGCCTCAGGAACGGGAGCGATGGATGCTGTGGTGGCTAATTATGTCTCTCAATGTGAGAAAGCTTTTATTCTGGTAGGCGGCTCGTTCGGACACCGTTGGAAGAATCTTTGTGATTATTATCACTGTCCGAACGAAATATTTGAGGTTCCTTTTGCCCGTGATATAGACTATGTGCAATTGGAAGAGCGGGTACGTGCATCTCGTCCTGATGTCTTTTTATGTCAACATCACGAGACCTCTACCGGACAACTTTATGATATGGAGAAGATTTCTGCTATCTGTAAGAAGTATGAGGTATCTTTGGTGGTAGATGCCATCAGTTCTTTCTTATCTGATACCTTGGATATGTCCGGTTGGGGGATTGATATCTGTATCACAAGCAGTCAGAAAGGTTTGAACATAGCTCCGGGATTGTCATTCTTGTTTCTTTCTCCCCGAGTGCTTCAGACAGTTTTCTCGCATAAATCTTATTATTTTGATTTTGAAGAGAATCTGAAGAATTTAGAACGTGGTCAAACTCCTTATAGTCCTGCTACTACCTTATTTCTTCAGTTACATGCACGTTTGCAGAGCGATATGAAGATAGGTGTGGACAATATCATTGCATCCGTACGGGCGAAAGCTCTTTATTTTCGTGAATTATGTAAACAGAATAATTGGGAAGTACCGGCCGAGGTTCCTTCAAATTGCATAACAGGATTCTTTGTTCGGAGAAATGGTGATATTCTTTTTAAGGAATTGCTGAAACAGGAGATTTTTATTATGCCCGGTGGAACTCCGAACTATTTCCGTGTGTCCCATCTGGGTGTTCAGACTAATGAAGATCTGGATGATTTGGCAAGGAGAATTAAAGAAATAGAAAACCGATAAATCTATATAGTTATGAAAGAAAAGAAAGTTAGAGTATTTACATCCGGCAGTTTTGACTTGTTCCATATTGGTCATTTGAATATCTTGGAGAAGTCAGCCTTATTGGGTGATGAATTGATAGTAGGGGTAAGTACGGATGAACTGATACAACACTATAAAGGAATGCCGCCGATTATTCCTTTTGAGCAACGTATGCGGATTGTTTCCTCTATCAAATGCGTGACAAAAGTGGTGAAGCAGGTGAAATTGACAGAGATTGCTCAATTAGAGAGAGAAAATATTGATATTGTAACTATAGGAGATGATTGGAAAGACAAATATTTGGAAGGATTGGAATGGATAAAGCAGCAACCCGGAAAGAGAGTAGTATATTTTCCGTATACTCCCGGTGTTAGTACAACGGGTATTAAGAAGAGAATTATAGAGAGTACAAATGAGATTATTGCGGCTGCGCTGCAACGGGAGGCTGAGTTGGATTATAACTGGCCGGAAGATGAGAAAAAGTAATGAAAGTAGAATTTAAATCTTATTGAAATGTTAGTCTCATTATTAATATCCACATATAATTGGAAAGAGGCCCTGTCTCTTTGTCTTTATAGTGTCTTTGCGCAAACTGTGAAGCCTGCTGAGATACTGATTGCAGACGATGGCTCGCGTGAGGACACACGACAGTTGATTGATGAAATGCGTGCAAAAACAGATATTCCTATTGTGCACGTGTGGCATGAGGATAAGGGCTTTCGTCTTTCAGCGATTCGTAATCGTTCCATAGAAAAGGCGAAGGGAGATTATATTATCCAGATTGATGGAGATATAATCTTGGACAGGCATTTTATTGCGGACCATTTAGAGTTGGCCGAGAAAGGATATTTTGTTTGTGGTAGTCGTGTGCTTTTGGGAAAGATGTCTACAACTCGTCTTTTAAAAGGAATTGAGAAATATCCGGCTCTTCTAAAACAGAATCTTAGGTTTGTGTTAAACGCTTTTCGTTCTCGAATACTTCGACGTTATTTGTCTAATCGGTATGCAAAACATACTATGTTGCGGATAAGAGGTTGTAATATGGCATTTTGGAAAGAAGATTTATTTCGTGTAAACGGATATAATGAATCTTTGGAGATGTGGGGACAGGAAGATGTGGAAATTTCATATCGATTGATTCATGCTGGCATTCAAAAGAAACAATTGAAGATGGGGGGGGTGCAATTTCACCTTTATCATAATTTTGCTTCTAGAGAAAATTTAGAATATCATGAACAAGTTCTGAAAAAGGTTATCGAGGAAAAAACTGTATGGTGTGAAAATGGAATAGTGAAGGATGAGCAAACCGCTAAGCTGTCATGAAAGCAAAGGTTGTATTTGTTGTCACAGGATATGGAGAAAAAGTGAATGGTGGCGTTGAACAGCATTGTAAAATGCTGGCGGAACGACTCGTTACGGACTATGATGTTGAAGTCTTGTCGACATGTGTGCAAAATTATGTCAAAGGAGAAAATGAAATACCTGCTGGAGACGAATGGATAAATGGGGTGCTTGTGCGGCGGTTTATGGCGGAACCTATTCATCCGGAGCTACATCGTTTTTATGTACGTAAGTCCAAATGGATCCGGAAATTTAGAAAGATACTTTATCAATTGAATATTTTACGCTTTATAGCTGATGTATATCCTATTTGGCGACAGATGAATGAGATAGAACAGCGAGTGATGCAAAGTTATATGTTTTACTCCCCTCGTTTAATAGCCCATATACAAAAGTGCAAAAATGAGTATAAGGCGATTATTCCTATAAATATATCTTATCCCTTAGCTTATTATACGTCATTGTGTGCTCCGGATAAAACGATTTTGGTTCCTACTATGCATTATGAAAGTTCTACATTTCGAGCTATTTATACTGAGGTGTTTACGAGTGTGGCCTATATTGGATTTAATACAGTTTCAGAACAACGCCTTGCAGAAAATATCTTTGGTAGGAGAATGTCCCCTCATGGACTTATAAGTGTTGGCATTAATGTGGTTGCAGATGCTGATTGGGTTGATGTTAAAAGAAAATATAATTTGCCCGAAGAATATTTGCTTTATGTTGGCAGGATAGATAAAGGTAAATTGAACCATATTGTTCAATATTTCCTTCATTATAAAGCAAGATACGTGAATTCTAAACTTAAATTTGTATTAGTTGGTGGATTATTCTCTGCACCAGTTTCACATTCAGACTTGATTTATACAGGATTTGTTAGTGAAAATGAGAAATATGCAATCATTCGTCATGCAAAGATTATGGTAAATCCTTCAAAATTTGAAAGTTTATCGTTAATTCTTTTAGAGGGAATGCAACTTGGTAAACCAATGTTGGTGAATGGAAAATGCGAAGTTTTGAAAGAACATTGTAGTAAGAGTGAAAAGGCGGCTCTTGCCTATTGGAATAAGAATGATTTTATATCTAAATTGGCAAGTTTGGAGACCTCAAGTGAGCTTTGTAGGGAGATGGGAAAGAAAGGGAAGGTATATGTGGAAACATATTATTCGTGGAGTGTAATAATGGAGCGGTTAAAAAAGGCAATCGAATCAGTATAAGTAGGCTGTTGAAATGATGGAAAAAAAGGATATAGTTGTAGTTATTCCTATTTATAAGGCTACTTTAACAAAGTATGAGGAAATGTCTCTAAATCAGTGTGTGAAGGTTCTGGCAGATTATCCTTTGGTGGTAGTTAAGCCGGTAAGCTTAGATATTAATGCTTTATTGTTGCGGTATTCGCTGCTGAAAGTTGAAAACTTTTCTAACAGTTGTTTCGCAGATTTGAGGGCTTATAATAAATTGGTTCTTGAAGAGGATTTTTATCAGAGGTTTGCCAATTATCAGTATATGCTTATCTTTCAGTTGGATGCGTATGTGTTTCGTGATGAATTATTGGATTGGGCGAGACAAGGGTATGATTATATCGGTGCTCCGTGGTTACCGGAACAAATGGAAGGTAAAATGGGAAATAGTAAATGTATTTTGTTGAAGCGCTTTTTTTATAGATTGATAAACAGCCCGAAGTTGAGACGATGGAAGTATTTTACATACGAAGTGGGAAACGGTGGCTTTTCATTGAGGAATGTAGCTAAGATGACAGCAATTACTCATAAATATAAAGACAAAATAGCTCAATGGTTGGACGATGAAAAGCCTTTCTATCCGGAGGATGTTTTGCTTTTTGTTGAAATTAGGAAGAAACAGTATCGTTTGCGAACTCCTCGTTATGACAAAGCATTGCAATTTTCAATGGAAGTGGGAGCGGAATGGGCATTTGATTATAACAAACGGCAATTACCTTTTGGCTGTCATGCTTGGTATCATAAGGAGTATTATTCATTTTGGTCTCATTTGATAGAAGAAAAATGATGTTTTTTGTAATGAGTTTGCTGTAATAGCTATGGAATATATGCTATAGTATTTTTATATAATTAGTAATCAAGGATATGGTATCAATTATTATTTGTTCTGTCTCACCTCATCTTTTAAAGGAGTTGCAACAAAATATTGCACAAACTATAGGGATAGAATATGAAATTATTGCAATTGATAATCGTGAACAACATTGGCCTATAGCAAAAGTGTATAATTATGCAGCGCAGCAGGCAAAGTATCCATATTTGTTTTTTGTGCACGAAGATATTAGACTACTGTCTGATAAATGGGGAAAGCTTATGATTTCTAAATTGGTAGAACCGGATTGTGGGGTTGTAGGTTTTGTTGGGGACAAAGCTAGGTTTTCGTGTTGTAGTGGTTGGTATCAGTATTGTGATATGAGTAAAATTAGCTATTTCTATCAGAGAATAAAAGAAGGAAAAACCCTGTTCTTGGTAGAGAATGCTGATCTGAATCAGCCTTTTCAAGAGGTCATAACATTAGATGGTTTGGGATTCTTTGTGAGAAAGGAAATTTGGAAAAAATATCCATTTGATGAGAATTTATTAACCGGATTTCATTGTTATGATATTGACTTCTCACTACAGATAGCATCTGCAAATTATAAGAATTATGTGTGTTGCTCTAATCAAATGTTGATAGAACATTTCTCGCAGGGAAACTTTAGTGATGCAAGTTGGTTCTCCACAACTTTACGTTTACATGAAAAATGGAAATCTCTATTGCCGATGAAGACTTCCGATCTTAATATCTCAGACAAAAAGATCCGTAAATGTGAAGAATTGGCATCTTATGATTTTTTTAAGCAGATATTAAAGTCTAGTTGTGATATTTTACTTAAAAGAAAGGTTCTTAAGATGTTTTTGTGGCGTCCTTTCTCATGGAAGCATTTGAAAAATAGTATTTCCGCCATTATAAAATATCTGAGATATGCGTAAATTTATGGAACAGAAAAATGAAAGTAGCATCCCTTTGGTCACAGTTATTACTGCAACTTATAATTTAATTAAAAGTAAGAGGGAGAAATTTATTATTCAATGTTTGGAGAGCGTGCATAATCAGCATTACTCGAATATTGAGCATATCGTTATTGATGGGGCATCTGATGATGGAACTTTACCGTTGCTTAAGAAATATGAGAGCCTCGGTTGGATAAAATTGTTTTCCGAGCCAGATACGGGCATATATGATGCGATGAATAAGGGTATTTTAAAGGCTAATGGTAAGTATGTTAGTATTCTAAATTCAGATGATTTTTTTCACGATCCAGAAGGAATTGCAATCAGTGTTAGACTGTTGGAAGAGAATGATGCTGATTATTCTTATGCGGATGCCCGTGTTCTTAAGAAGTTGGGCAGGAAATTTCAATGGAAAGGAGATTTGTCAAAGTTACTTATTGGAGAGCATTATTGCCATCAGACCATGTTGGTTAAAACGAAAGTTTTAAGAGATATGGGTGGTTTTGATTTGTCTTATCGTGTTTCTGCAGATTCAGATTTGATGATTCGCCTTTATGCTCAGGGATATAAACATCAGTATGTTCCACATTGCTTTGTAACATATAGATATGGTGGATATTCTTTTCATTATGACGCTCAGTCCCGTAAGGATCATTCTACTTCTTTCTTTCATCATATAGGTTGTCATATAGGTTTGAGTGAAGACGATTGTTTTCAGCTTTGGCAACTGAAGTTTATTACCGAGCAAACGTATAAAGAACAGCTGGCGCTTGTTCATAAAGTACCGGAGGAGTTTGGGTACGAATACGTATATGCGGAACTGAGAAAACGTAATCCACTTGGTGGAAAACAACCGGAGAAAAAGAAGTACTATTTGTTTGGCTTTATCCTAGTTCTTCAAGTGCTCTATCAGAACAATACTTATAAGTATCGTTTATTTGGTATACTTAAGATTATGAATGTGACATGTTTTGGTGGAAAATGGAAATATAAATTGTTTGGTATTATTCCTATTCTGAAAATTAACTATTGCAGGTAAGATTGTTTTTTTGTAATTGGTATAATGGTTAATATCTTGTTTCTTTTGAGCCACAATTATGCCTGCTAATTATTATGTTGGAATGATATTAGAGCAAACTTAGATTATTACTGGATGATATGCTTGGATAACTATAATATTATCATCGGCACTGTCCACAATTTTCATCTTTTATATACTATCTAAATTAGAACATAGTTCTTTCTCTGCCATTTTGTTCATGAAAAATAGCGGACAAAAGATATTTATGTTTTTCAGAAACTTCCTTTTTTGTTTTGTAATCCCATTGTGTTATGTTACTTTTGTATTATACTAGTATTACTTTTGATCGTTTTTATAGAGATTATTGTTTTCTATTGTAAATAATAAAATTGCGGTATGTATAACAATTTAACAATGTCTCCAATAATATCAGTAGTTATTCCTTGTTATAAGCAAGCTATATACCTTCCTGATGCTTTAGATTCGTTATTGGAACAAACTTATAAGAGTTGGGAAGGAATTATTGTAAATGATGGCTCTCCTGATAATACGGAAGAGGTAGCTTTGGCTTATGTGGAGAAAGACTCTCGTTTTAAATATATAATAAAAACGAATGGAGGATTGTCTTCTGCTAGAAATAGCGGGATAAGTTATGCGCATGGTGAGTATATATTGCCTTTAGATGCGGATGATATTCTCGCCCCCACATATTTGGAAAAGGCTGTAAAAGTCTTTACTGATTTTCCTCAAACTGCTTTGGTCTATTGTCAAGGCTGTTTCTTTGGGGTGAGAGAAGGTGTTTGGGACTTGCATTATGAAAATTATCAAACCTTATTATTAGGAAATTCCATATTCTGTTCAGCATTATATAGAAAAGATGATTGTATTAGTATCGGTGGATATGATGAAGATATGAAACTTGGGTATGAAGATTGGGAGTTTTATATTCGTTTATTAAATGAATCTAGTGTGGTTTATCAAATACCTGAAGTCTTGTTTAGCTATCGTAAAAAGGAAATTTCAATGGTGACGGAGTGTGAAAAAAGGATAGCGGATGTTCATAATTATATTTTTGCTAAGAATATTGATAAGTATCAGGTTTATTTTGGCAGTGCAATAGATTCTTTGCGAAATTTGATATACTATAGAAGAAAAGTAGAGAAATATAAGAGGAAGTGGTATCGACGTTTATTTCTCTCTGTAAAAGCTTTATTTCATCGTTAATTAGTAGGTTATGAAGCGTGTTTTGTTCTTGATGGATAATTTAGAAGGAGGCGGAGCAGAGAAAGCAACTACTTAATCGCATGATTCAAAAATTTAACTCAAAGGAGGGAACGGCATTTCCTCCCCGCCCAATGCTTCGCATTGGACGGGGTATCCATGCCGAAATAATGAAAAAGGCCCTTCCTCGCTCCAAAGAAGAAACCTCCCAAAAAGACGGCGCAAAAATCATTACTGACTTGTTTCAACGGCGCAATGCCATTGCACACCAGAATGATTGAAGTCATGCCTCGGCTGAGCAAAATGACATAACGAAAGAATTTGTCGAGGATTACATGTCGAAGATTAAAACCATTGTTAATGCCATCCATTTATTAGCGGAGGACAAAGAACTGCATCCATAATTCAAGGGCATTATTGGCGTCCGGCTGAAATAGCCTCCAAGGGCCCGGCAAGAAAAGCTAATTGCGGGGCAAAAGAAAAAGCCATTACGGAATTCTTTCAAATCCTTTATACTGAACAGTGACCAAACAACCCAGTAGAAAGGAATGATATGAAAGGAATTCAGAGTAATGGCTTCCTGCCAATTATAGCACAGGCCATTGCAGAAATGGAAGAACTCCATGGTGAGTTTGCAGGTATAAACGAAATCAATCTTGCAGAACTGGGGCGCAGGACCGGGATCTCTCGGGCAAAGCTGCGCCGGCTAAAAGCAAATGGATTTTGTGAGACTCCGCATGGCCTCATAGGACAGCCAAAGGAGCATTTGCTGGACGGATACAGTTCGGTTTTGGACAACTTACTGAGAAACGGAGTCAGCAATTCTACTGTTTGTCTGGGACGACTGCAAGCAATTGGCTTTTCAGGAAGCCGAAGCACAGTGAAACGGTACATCGCCTCCCACAAGCATCTCATCCCCGCCAAGCGACAGCAGATCGCACCGCAGGGCAACCGCGGGCGCCGCTATACGACCGGTCCCGGTGAAAACTACCAGATGGACTGGGGTTTCACGGATGTCCTGGATTACAACGAACAGGTTTTCCGAGTGGCTTGCTTCGCCATGATCTGCCATCACTGCGGAGAATGTTACATTGAGTTTTTCCCCAATGCCAAGCAGGAAAATCTATTCATCGGTATGATCCATGCCTTCCAATACATGGGGATCCCCAGGTTCATTCTTACCGACAACATGAAAAGCGTCATTCTCCATCGTGACTTGGAAGGACACCCTGTATGGCAGAAGGATTACGAGACCTTCATGAAAACCATTGGTTTTGAAACAAAACTCTGCAAGCCGCGGCATCCGTTTACCAAGGGAAAAGTAGAACGGCTGGTGCGGTTCGTGAAAGAGAATTTCCTCGCCGACAGAGTTTTTTACAACATTACCGATCTAAACTGGCACGCACTGGAATGGTGCAATTCACAGAACGGAACCTACCATCGTGCCGTGGACGGTGTGCCTCAGCAGCTCCACATGGAGGCATGCGGCGAACAACTTCGGCCGCTTCCGGAATTGGACGCGGTGCGCTTTTATCTCTGTCCGGAACGAAAAATCTCTTTTGACGGGTTCGTAAACTACGAGGGCCGACGGTTTGGCGTTCCTTATAGCTATCCGGGTGCAACAGCTCGGATCATGCGCAGCGGAGATACACTCTACATTTACTCTGCGGATCTGAGTTCTCTTTTGACGACCCATGATGTGACCTGGAGCCGCAGAGACAGCTTCTGCGAAGGGCAGTACGAGGCACTTCAGCAGCCTGAGGAACTGCCGACCGCTCCAGTAATGACACGGATTCGCCAACTCCCAAGGCCATCTGGTGAACTCTCTTTTGCCAAATTTGATTTTGACGGGGAGGAACCAGTATGACACAGACCGTTTTTGAAAAGATGAAAACCGCGATCTCAGTGCTGAAGCTGGACTTCACAACCGAAGAATTCGCCACTTTTGCTGATGACCAGGAACTTTCAGAAGAAGCCATTGAGGCGGTACAAACTGTCTTTTCCTACATCAGTGAAAAGAAACAGCAGACCACCGTCCAAACACTGCTCAAACTGAGCCGGCTGCCGAAAAAGGCGCCGAAAACCTTTGAAAACTTTGATTTTTCTCTGCTAAAGAGCAGAGACTTGGACCGGATCCGGGCATTGCCCTCCTTGGGTGCGGTTTATTCGCACCGCAATCTGGCCTTTATTGGACCGCCTGGAACAGGAAAAACGCATTTGGCGCAGGCATTTGGCTATGCCTGCTGCCAGCATGGAATGCGGGCCTATTTCATTAAGGCTTCCGAGCTGCGTGACCGCTTTACGGCCGCCAGACGCGTGGGGAAAACGGATTCCTGCCTCAAGAGCTTAGTTCGCCCATCCTGCTTGATCATTGATGAGATCGGTCATTGCGAATTCGATAAAGAGAATACGCGGCTGTTCTTTGACCTGATCGACCGTCGCTACAACAAGGAAGGCAATTTTAACATGGTTTTCACCAGCAACAAGAATCCGGCTCTCTGGCGTGAGGACTTTGATGAGGACTCTACACTTCTGTGTGCGCTGGACCGCATCTTTGATGAAGCTACGGTATTCAAGCTGCGGGGCGAGAGCTTCCGCGGGAAGAAACTGGATACAGTTTCTGTACAGACTGGCAAAGTAAAGGCCGTTGAGCCGATGGCTGACCAGCAAGAATAATATTTATTTGCCAATCTGGGTTGTTTGGTTTTTCTATCTGAGCTTTGATTAGCGATTTCAGTTGAGCCCGCAGTGGTTTTCCTGGCGAACGCTAACACTGTTTGGGTGTAAAGCATTTTAAGAACCTCTTGTAGTAAAAAGTCCGTTTTCTTGCCGTGCAGGCAAGATAGCCCAATGGTATACTTAAGCTCTCTAAAGGAAGTTTCAATTCCCCAACGGAGACGGTAAAGTTCTTTGATTGTTCCAATGGGAAAAGTCTCTGAATCAAGATTCGTATAGACGGTCTCGTAGCATCCGCCAGAAATTCGGAAGCGAACAACGCGGAAACGCAAATCATACATCGCGGAATCTTTGGGAGCAATGTAATCAAATGTAGTATGTGGTTGTATCCAACGGTATCTTTCTGGATAAGCAGATAACAGTGCCAATGTCTCTTTCGTTTGTCGACGCGTTAGAGTCAATGTTGTATCGACATCGAATTCTTCGCTATTTGGCAATTGAAGATTTGAAATCATGCCGTAGGATTCTTTTGCACGGATGATGAAATTCCACTTTTTTTCTTGTAAGTGGGCGATGTTATTGAAGGATTCATATCCGCGATCCATTAACACAATTACCTTTCCCGGAATGTTAGAGCGATCTATCATCGAAATGAGAGCTTTGTGCTCATTCATCCCTTTTTTGCCTTGCATAGTAACGTCAACATAGGCTTTGCTCATTAGATCGAACATGGCATTCAGGTGAGCAAGGTTGTATTGCTTTTGCCCTTCCGCATTCCTAATTAGAGAAAAATCATTGGTTGGATCGGATGGTAAACGTAGATCTGATCCATCGACTGCAAAAAGACGATACCCCAGAAAGGTCATAGTCGGCATCGCCGATGCGACAAATTCGTTGAATATCATTTCGACAGCTTTGGAGCGGATTTTATTGCGCTGTTGGACAAATGCGGAAGCAGTTGCTGTACTTGGTGTGTATCCAAACCAGTCATATAATTCTTTTGAAAGGCTTCCGCCTCCCATGCCGATCAGCATTAGCAGCATCGTTTGCAACGGAAGTTTTCTCTTTCTTGAAAAATCTTTTCCCGGGACCTTTACGCATGCGTCTAAATTTGCGGCGGTTTTCTTTATTGCATGGAACAATGCGGACCGAACACGTTCTGGATATGATTTTCTGTTCACTTGGAAGGCCTCCTTAAAAAATGTCATCATTTTCAAGGCGAAGCCTTCGATTTTTATTGATTTGTCAAGTGTTTTTTTGAGAAATATTGCTTTTATATGTCCCCCTGTGCTGAAATAAAAACGCTCAATCACCATCATAAGTGATTGAGCGTTTTGTGCGCAAACTTAATGACATTGCTCATAGAGGGAGCATATCAATGAATCGCCGTCCCCATTTTTTATAGAGCGATCAGAAAAAATGGAGAGATGATAAAGGAACGCTCGCAGCTGTTGCTCCGAACCGCGCGGAGCGCGTTATTTGTGTGTCGTAGCGGCATTTTTGAGATATATGCTCTGAACCAGCACAATGCATATCGCCGCGGTAATGAAAAAGAGCCAGTAGGCGGGCTCGTAGGAGCCGGTGCGGTCGGCCAGAATGCCGGGGATGGCGCTGAACAGGAAGGACCCGGCGGCGTAGGTCAGCGTGAAGCGGCTCACGGCGGTCTCGTAGCCCGCGTCGCCGCAGAGCTCCTGCGCCCACGCCACCAGCGAGACCGACGACATCGGCAGTCCCACGCCCAGCAGCGTCATCGCGGCGGCGGGAAGGATCAGGCTTGCGCTTCGGCTCAGGCTGCACAGCAGCATGCCGCCGCCGATGATGAAGTTGGAGCGGTATCCGCCCAGCCGGTCGGTCAGGAAGCCGCAGAAAATCTTGCCGAAGATCAGCGCGACGCCGAGATAGGTCATCAGCCACGCGACGGACGCGGACGGGATGCCCCGGCTGACGAAATGGACCGTCAGGTGGCTGAAGCCCGGCCCAGCGGGCCCCGCCAGCATCACAACGGCCAGCAGCATCGCGCACCACTGCAAGCGTCCAAGGGGCCTTTCCGGCTCCGCGGCGCGGGACGCGGCCTTCGTCTCCTCGCCCGCGGTGTAGGGGAGCATGCCCAGATCCTCCGGCCGGTCGCGGATGAGCAGCAGGATGAGAAGTGAAGCGAGCGCCGTAATCGCCGCTTCCGTGTAGAAGGCGAAGGACAGGGAGCGCTTCTCGATCAGGGTCGTGATGAGCGGCGGCATGACGATCGTGGCGATGCCGCTGCCGGTCGTGCCGATGCCGAAGGCCAGCCCGCGGCGCGCGTGGAACCAGCGGCCGATGAGCAGCGAGATGGGCACGGTCCCCGCCCAGGAATAGGCGAAGCCGCCCATGGCGGAAGCAAGGCAATAGGCCGGGAACGCGCTCGTCGCGGCAAAGAGCAGCCGCGAGCAGACCTCGAGCAGCGCGCCCATGGCCACGGTGGCGCGCAGGGTGAATCGGCGGCAGATGTGCTCCACCGTCATCATTCCAACGATGGAGAAAAGGCAGCGCACCGTGATGAGCAGCGAGCACTGCGTGTTGCTGAACCCATAGCGTGAGAGGATATAGGGCTGGTAGACGGTAAAAACGTTGGAGTTGAGCCCCATGGCCACAAAGAGCATCAGCGTGCACGCGCCGCAGATGACCCATGCGTAGTGGATGCGGGGGGATTTGCATTCTTTTTGCATAGCGGTTGTCCCTTGCGCCGCTCAGCACGGCGCGTCTGTGAATTTCGGCATGGTCTTGGACCCCTCCGGCATCAGCGCAATGCTGCGCCTTGGATCATAGCCGCCCGCGTCGGCCAGCGCGAGCGCTTCTTCCATACCGGCGGCGAGGAGGATCTTCGCGTTGGCGAACTGCTCGCGCGGGATCTGCGAGACGAGGATAAAGCGGAAGCGCTCTGCCGTCAGGGTGAAGAGGTAGCCCATGAAGCCGCCGATGGTAAAGTTTGCTCTGAGGGCGGTCTCACGCTCGGCCATCGTTTTAAATTCCGTGATCTGGCGGGCGCAGTCCGGGTCGCCGAAGCCCTCCGGGCATTCCGCCATCATGACGATCGTGCCGCCGGGCTTTACCATCTGCGACACGTTGGCCAGCGCCTTGGACGACTGATAGAGGTTGATGTCCTTCGGTGCGCCGCCGGCAGAAACGATGGCATAGTCGCAGCGGGCGCGGACGCTGACGCTGTCCAGCTGATCGACAAGCTCCGTAGCCGCGCGGTGCGCCTGCACCCAGTCTCCGGCAAAGGCCTTGACGATCTGGTGCTCGCCGCCAACGACGATGTTGACGAGATAGTCGGGCTTTGCAAAGGCGGCGGCTTCCATCAGGTCCTCGTGCATGGGGTTGGTCTCGTCCATGCAGCCGCAGCGGATCCCGGCGTGGATGCCGTTTCCAAAGCCCGGCCTGAGCACCTGGCAGTGGTTTGCGTTGATCGTTTTCCGCCCGGCGATGCCGGGTACGACGCTCTTGCGCCCGCCGCCGTAGCCGGCCATGGAGTGACAGGTCACGCCGCCGGTCAGGATGAGCTTGTCCGATTCCAGCGCGGTCGAGTTCAGATAGACGGGCGTGCCGCGCCGCGTGGTCCCCACGTAGGTCAGGTGCTCCTTTTCGTCGCACTGGTGGTCGATGACCTGAAAGCGGCGGTAAAGGGCCTCGCCGAGCAGGGCGAGATGCTCCTCGGGCGTCTGGCGGC